>Ga0164293_10001553_pt1 | contig 19176 bp, 18 predicted proteins | sample GEODES118metaG_FD_111487 | JGI IMG/M metagenome (GOLD analysis project Ga0164293, IMG submission 111487) | Eutrophic lake water microbial communities from Lake Mendota, Wisconsin, USA - GEODES118 metaG | ecosystem: Environmental > Aquatic > Freshwater > Lake | place: USA: Lake Mendota...
ATGCCACTCTCACCGACACCACCAAAAGGCAGATTCGGATTCGAGATATGGAGGATTGTGCCATTCACAGTGACACCACCTGCTGTAGTGCGTTCGATTACTGCATCAATCGCACGGTCGTCTTCACTGAATACGTAGAGAGCAAGTGGGTGTGGCTTTGAATTGATAAACGCGATCGCCTCAGCCACGTTGTCAATCTCAACCATTGGAAGAATCGGCCCAAAGATCTCATCCTGCATCACAGGCGCGGAGACGTTCACATCGGCGAGCACGGTTGGGGCGATGTACTTGGTGTTGGCATCGGTTTCGCCGCCTATAACCACAGAGCCGCTCTCGAGCATTGATGCGAGTCGGTTGAAGTGATGACCATTGACAATTCGTGCGTAGTCCCCACTTTGTTTGGGGTCATCACCGTAGAACTCTTTGATCGCAGCACGAAGCTCTCCAATGAAGGCAGATGCCACTTTCTTGTCAACAAGTAGGTAGTCAGGCGCAATGCAGGTTTGTCCCGCATTCAAGAATTTGCCCCACGCGATTCGACGCGCTGCGACTCGAAGGTTTGCGGTTGCGTCAACAATGGTTGGGCTCTTGCCACCTAGTTCAAGTGTCACTGGCGTGAGGTGTTTAGCTGCTGCTTCCATTACGACTCGGCCGATGCGACCATTGCCTGTATAGAAGATGTGGTCAAATCTTTGTGCGAGTAGTTCGGTAGTTTCGGCGACACCACCTTCAATCACTTGGACTGCGTCAGGGTCCAAATAGCGTTGGATGAGCTCGGTGATCACTGTTGAAGTGTGTGGAGCAATCTCGCTCGGCTTCAAGACCACTGAGTTGCCCGCGGCAATTGCACCGGCTGCTGGAGATAGCAACAACTGAATTGGATAGTTCCATGGCGAGATGATCGCAACCACGCCAAGTGGCTCAGCTACGCGGTGACTCGAACCGGGGAGCGCCACAATTGGAGTCGAAACATGCTCTGGGCGAGTCCACTTACGGAGATTTTTTTGCAGCAACTTGATCTCGCCAATTGTGAAACCGATGTCTGTGACCCAACCCTCGGCAGCGGGCTTACCTAGATCTGCGGCCAGTGCGGCAAGTAGTTGCTCTGAGTTGTCCTCAAGCAGTTTGCGCATGCCATCAAGTTGTGCTCGGCGCCATGAGAGCGGTCGCGTGCGTCCCGAATCAAAGGCATCACGGGCACGCTGAACGATTGCGGGGATCGTTGCCACCGCAGTAGGGGTGAAGTCGGCAATAGTCATTTGAAAAGTGTTGCAGGTTCTCAGGCCATTTCCTCACGGCGTACCCTTGAATGCATGACTCAAGGCTCGTCTGTCACTGTGGCAGCCATACAAATGGCTATGGAGGCCGATTCTGCTGCGAATATTGCCCGCGCAGAAGGCCTTGTGCGGGAAGCCTCAGCCGCTGGCGCCCAGGTAATTCTCCTACCCGAACTCTTCGAAGGGCACTATTTCTGCAAAGACCAACACCCTGAATTCCTCAAGCTGGCGGTACCCGTTGAGGAAAATCCAGCCTTGGTGCGAATGTGCGAGGTAGCAGCAGAACTAAAAGTCGTGCTCCCGATCAGCATCTACGAGCGTGCGAACCAAGCACTCTTTAACACCGTGGTCATTGTGGATGCCGATGGTCGCAAGATTGGCAAATACCGCAAAAGCCACATTCCAGATGGCCCCGGTTACACGGAAAAGTATTACTTCAGTCCCGGTGACACCGGATTCAAAGTATGGCCAACTGCATATGCGCAGATTGGTGTTGGAATTTGTTGGGATCAATGGTTTCCAGAAGCGGCGCGATGCATGGCTCTTGCGGGAGCCGAACTCCTGCTCTATCCAACGGCGATCGGGAGTGAGCCACCGAATCCTGAATGGGATTCAGCGGGGCATTGGCAACGCGCGATGCAAGGACACGCAGCATCAAATCTTGTGCCCGTGGTAGCGGCAAACCGTGTTGGGCACGAAGTAGGTATTGCCAACAGCATTACCTTCTATGGTTCGTCATTTATCAGTGATGCTACGGGCGAAAAAGTTCAAGAGCTAGATCGCATTAGCGAAGGATTCATCATCCAGTCTTTTGATCTTCAAGTACAGGAAAGCATGCGCAATAGTTGGGGTCTTTTCCGTGACCGGCGCCCAGATTTATATCGCAATTTGACCACCCTTGACGGTGAACCTGAGTGACACGAATTCTTCCAGGTGAATTCGAAGCACATGCGGGGACCATCATGTGCTGGCCGGCACGTGAGTCGATCTACAAAGGGCACATAGCTGATGCCGAGAAAGCCCATGCAGCCGTTGCGAATACCATCGCAGCGTTTGAACCACTAACTCTGCTGGTGACACCCGCATCAGTTTCATCAGCACAGAAACTCTGCAGTTCTTCCGTGGAGATGATCACGCTGGACATGGATGATGCGTGGTTTCGGGATACGGGACCCATTTACACAAAGGATTACTACCCCAGTGGAGAGGTGGAAGTTGTTGCCACCGATTGGGAATTCAACGGATGGGGCGGGAAGTTTCGTCCCTTCGATCGCGACGCTTCGCTTGCTCGACGTTTTGCAGAGCTTCGTAGCCACAAACTTGAGCCAGTGCCAGTTGTTCTTGAAGGCGGATCAATCACGGGAAATGGCGCAGGGCTGTTAGTCACTACTGAGCAATGCCTCTTGAATCCGAATCGCAATCCAGGCTTGACACGTGCAGAACTAGAAAGCACCGTGCTTGATCGGCTTGGAGCCGAGTTGATGCTTTGGTTGCCTCATGGATTAGCGCTTGACTTTGATACCGATGGACACGTCGACAATGTTGCAGCGTTTGTTAATCAGGGAACCCTCATGTTGCAGATGTGCAGTGACAGCTCTGAACCCGATCATGTGCGCTTGATTGAAAATCGGACAATTGCAGAAAACTTCATTGACGCAAACCAGTTGCAGATTGAAATTGTGGAAATTCCTGTACTGCCGTTCATGGGAAGTGGCGCGGATCGTTTGGTGGTGCCGTATCTGAATTTCTATATCGGAAACGGTTTTGTTCTCGTTCCGGTCGCCGGACAACGCACTGATGATGCAATGCTTGGAATCATTAGGCAGGTATTCACGGATCGTGAAGTAATCGGTCTCGAGGTGGGAGAGATTCTTGCGGTGGGTGGCGGTGGCATCCACTGCATCACGCAGCAAATACCGGCGTGATCAGACAGGTGCGTCACACTCGCGAAGTGGAAGTTGACGCGGTGGTTGCGAGGCCCATAGCGCTGCAATGAGATCGTCACGAGTTGCTTTGTGTGCGGGAGCATCAAAAAGATTTTCGCGCTGCAGCGGATCATTCTGAAGGTTGTAGAGCTCACCTTCGGTGCCGTCATGCATCGTTCCTTTGCCGTACACCGAGCAAACCCAGCCATCGCGGAGAATGGTCCGCTGGCTGACAATTTTGCCGAACATCACGCTGTCCCATTCCGTGAGAGTTTGCTCATGTCCAAGCGCGTTCGCATCTCCGCTACTTACAGGAAGCCGAGAGGCTTCGACATATTCAGGTCGCTCGAGGCCAGCTATGTCGGCAAAGGTTGCTGCGAGCGAGACAAGGCCAACTGGATTGTCCACCACCTGAGGGGCGATCTGGGCGCTTGGTGCTGGGCGCCAAATAAGAGGAAGTCGCATCAACGAGTCCACGTGGTAGGGCCCCTTGAAAAGCAAGTTGAAATCTCCTTGGAATTCACCATGATCTGTAGTGAAGATGACATCAACATCATCGCCCCATCCACGTTCGTCAATTTTGCTCAGCACTGATGCAATTGCTTCGTCAATCATTTCGTTCATGATGTGGGCCATCGCATTGACTTCACGAGTTTGGTCAGCAGTCAGTGTTGACGGGACCCAGCGGCGTGGCGGTTCAAAATTTGAATAGAACTTGCCCTCCCACCATGCTTTCCAATGCCGTGGCTTGTTCTCAAGTACGCGTTCGAGTTCACTTCGGTCTTCGATAAATCCTGCTGGCAAATCGAGGTCACGCCAATTAACACGATGCAACTCGCTCTGCGGGGGATCCCAAGGATGATGTGGATCGGGAAAGCTCATCCAACAGAACCAATCGGCGTCGGATTCCAATGACGCAAGCCAGTCCTTGGTGCGCTCAGCAACCCATGTGGTGTGGTACCAGTCGCGTGGAATTGGGTTGACCTTGACTTGAGGTGCATTGGTATCACCACCGCCAGTTGCATTGACCTGCATTTCGGCACCGTCAAGCACTTGGTAATACATCTGCACAGCTTCTGGATGGTTGTTGGCGAGCCATCGTGCGTAGTGAAAAGGCCCAGCTCCACCATGAGTGCTTAAAGCAAGATGTTCAAAGCCGCGATGCGGCACTTCAGTGCCATTCTCATCACGGGTGTACTCAGTTGCGCGCTCATCGCGACCAAGGCGATTCTCTGCGAAGCGAAGAAATGGGTCAAGGAAGGGTTCAAAATGAGCCTTGCCAATCAAGGCAGTTCGATATCCAGAGCGCCAAAGATCCTCAGCGATGCTCGGGGCATCAATCGGCAGCGGAACACCATTCATCCAAACTCCATGTGTGGACGGGTGCTGTCCGGTGAGCATTGTCGAACGACTCGGCATGCAAACCACGTTCTGGGGCTGCGCGCGCGTGTAGCGGATCCCAGAATGAGCGAGTGCATCGATTGTTGGCGTACGCGCCACTGTGCCGCCATTGCATCCAAGTGAATCGAATCGTTGTTGATCGGTCGTAATGAAAAGAATCTTGCGTCCCATTTATGACTCCATCAACTGCTTGAGCTTCTGCAACCCGGCACCGGCAGCACCGCCGACCATCAACCCAAGTACCTCTGGTTCCATCTCGGTGCTGTAGATCACAACGCAGCCGCCATGTGGATCATCAATGACATCAACCGTGCCTAGGTGAGAGGTGATAATTGAGTTATTCACAATCTTGTATTGAAAGCGACGCAACGCATGGTCAAGCGTCACGATGTCTTCTTCAAACGTGATCCCAGAGGCCAGATAGATCCATCGTTTGTCGCCTTCAAGTTTGGTGCCAGTGGTCGGAAACCATTCGTGAAGCAATTCGGGCCGACCAACTAGCGCCCACACATCTTCAGCGGGTCTGTCAATAAAGATGTGGCGGCGGATTGTTGCCATTACTGAAACCTACTCAATTTCCCAATCTATTGGCGGAACGCCCGCCAATTTCAGATATTCATTGGCTCGCGAAAACGGTTTGTGGCCGAAGAACCCGTTATGTGCCGAAAGAGGAGATGGATGCACCGATTCAATTACTTCGTGAATTGGGTTAGTAATCAGAGATCTCTTTTTCTTGGCATTGGCACCCCACAATATGAATACAACACGCGTCTGCTTCTCGTTAACTACTTCAAGCACTCGATCGGTGAATAATTCCCATCCGCGACCAAAGTGTGATCCTGCTGATGCTTCGCGCACGGTGAGGGTTGTATTGAGAAGCAGAACTCCTTCTCGCGCCCATTTGTCGAGACAGCCGTGAGCGGGGATCGGATGTCCAAGATCATCGCGTAGCTCTTTATAAATGTTTTGTAGCGATGGAGGGACACGCACCCCGGGTCGTACCGAAAAGCAAAGTCCATGTGCTTGGCCCGGCTGATGGTACGGGTCTTGTCCAAGTAAGACCACCTTGGTTGAGGCAAGGGGAGTTTCGTGCAACGCACGAAAGACCTCATCGTGGGGTGGATAAATGTTGTGATGCTTACGCTCGTTTTGGATGAACTCCTGAAGTGGCTGCCAGTAGGGCTTTTCAAATTCAGCCCTCAGAACCGGGTTCCAATCCGTAGTGGCACGGGCACCTGTCATGCCCTGAATCTAGGCAAATGCGGGCGATTAAGTGTCACTGAGTAGGAAATAAATACAGTGCCTTAAATTCCTATACTCGTATCTGGGTTTTACGATTTAGGGCATTCCGCAATCCCCAGGCGTCACACATCCATGAATCTTTCAGTTGCAGTTGACATCGGTGGCACCAAATTCGCTGCTGGTCTCGTCGACAAAAGCGGGCGCATAGTTGATCGGGTTGCAACTCGGGTGCCTAATCGGGCAAATGCCGAAGAGCTATTTGAACTCGTGGCCGAGATTGTCTCACAGCAAATTGACCGCGCCACCAATCACCATGGAGGCCAGCCACTCGTCGTCGGGGTGGGTTCTGCCGGGCCAATTACCCGCAACGTCGAGAGCATTTCACCGCTCAATCTGCTTGGATGGCGAGACTTTCCATTGCGCCAGCGACTCGTTGATCTGACTGGATTGCCAGTGTTCGGCGATGGTGATGCAAAAGCACTTGCTCTCGCCGAAGGTTGGCGCGGTGCAGCCAAGGGATACAACAGTTTTATTGCGATGGTCGTCTCCACCGGGGTTGGCGGCGGGATTGTCTTGAATGGCCGCTTGCTTGACGGCGAGACCGGAAATGCTGGCCACATTGGCCATGTGATTGTGGAACCCGATGGTCGTCGCTGTGACTGTGGTGCACGGGGCTGCTTGGAGGCTGAAGCGTCGGGGCCCGCCATTGAAGCAATCACGGGTCGACCGCCCACACAGCCGACCTACGAAATCATGCAACGTACTGGCCGTTTGGTTGGGCGCGCCGTAGCGTCCGTCGTCAATTTGCTGGACCTTCCACTTGCAGTGGTCGGCGGCGGAGTGGCACTTGGTTTTGGGGCGACTTTTTTCCAGGCAGCACAAGATGAACTCGATGAACTCTGTGGACTTCAATTCGCCCGCGGGGCACGCATTGTTCCCGCAAAACTCGGTGATGCGGGACCACTAGTCGGGGCTGGGGCGATTGGTTGGCGCGGCATGCGTCGCGCCGGAATGTCAATCGACTAAGTCACATCCTCTGGAGCTAAAAAGAGGTTGCAGATACCCACTGCAATTCATCTGGGCTAGTTGTGACCAGTGGGCGCTGCACATCAATCCAAGCACCAACTTCAGGCAATGGATCACCTTCAGGCACAAACACCATTGATGTGTGCATGTGTGGCTTTTCAACCATGGCCATGCGGCGGCGTGCAAAATGAAATGGGCTTCTGCCTTCTGCAAGCTCCGCAACTCCTTGGGCAGTGCCAACACCGAGGGAGACTACGTGACCATCTTCTTTGATCACACTGCGGTGATAGCCAACCCGATCCCCAGCTTTGACCGAGTGCACCGAAAGCACATCAGTGCTCAATTGCATCTGTGATTTATCGGCATGCCAAAGCGCCGTACCCACGCGAATGCTCATGGTCATACCATCAAACTCCGTCTGAAGATCATTGCAAGATTGCGGTGACAGATGGCTGAGAAACACATTGGAGTTTGGTGGGATGCGACGCAAAAAGTCGCGCACTTCTTCGCTGTTGTCTTCTTCGTCGGAGATCAAAGGTGGATGAAAAGAAATTCCGATTACTCGCAGCCCACTTGCATTGGCGTGTGCAATCAGATCGGACATCTCTGACTTACGCACCCCGTGACGGCGCATTGACGACCGCACCTTCACCACAACTGGACAATCCCAGTTCTGACGCGCAAGGGCATCAACATGTGCCACAGAACCAACTGTCAGCACGGTGTCACGCGAGAGCGTGACAGGAAGGTCATCCAAATGCGGTGTGAGCACCATGGCAGTGCAGTCGTCGGGCACATCGGCTGCTTCGAATACGGTGCCAACCGCGATCAGGCCATCGCCGTATTCGTTGGCTAAACGTGCAGCCATAGGCATCAGTGCGGACCGACCAAATCCGTAGCCGGTTCCCTTCACAACAGGCACCACAGAACCAAATTCAGCAGCCACTCTCGCGGTGGTTGATTCCCACGCGGATTGGACCACGCGCAGACGCAAAGTCATGCTTTGACCGTAGTGCCCGAGCTATCAATCCTTTGTGCCATATGGATTCAGCCCGCGAACTAAAAGTTGAGTTGTTTGGTCGGGTTTAGGTCGCTAGTTTCGAAGGCATGGCAATTCGCTTTGACTTCCCAAACCCCGTCAACGAGACCTCGGCACGACTCGTAGCCACGGGCGTAGTTGCAATGGGTGTCGCCTTCGTGGCGTTGCAAAGCGGTTGGATTCTGATTGCGCTTACATATGGGTTTCTCGCACGTGTTCTGTTTGGTCCACGGTTCAGCCCGCTTGGTCGATTTGTTACCGACGTCATCACGCCGCGTTTGAACTTGCGTCATCGTTTGTCACCAGGTCAACCAAAGCGCTTTGCACAAGGCATTGGACTCTTGTTCTCTGTAGTTGCATCAGTGGCGTGGATATTTGGCGCGCACACAGTGGCAACGGTTGTAATCATCATGTTGATCGCAGCAGCATCACTGGAAGCTTTTGTTGGGTTTTGTCTTGGATGCGCAATCTTCAAAGTGTTGATGCGCGTTGGGGTCATTCCAGAATCAGTGTGCTTTGAATGCGCTGATATCTCGCGCCGTATCGAAGAAGGCACCGTCAGGGCTTAGAAATTCTCGGCGCCAGCGGCGCTGGTGTGCGCTCGGTTACGCATCCCTCCCAGACACCGGTTGCATATGCAGCATCGTCAATGGCCCGCAAAGACACGTATCGGATTGGGTCCAGCCTGGGTCGTTTTCGCAACCAGTCAACAAATGCCGGAAAAAGAGAAGAGGCTACCAATATGCGACGTGCAGTTCGTGAGAAGACCGCTGCACCAAGTGCAAGAGGTAACCAAACTCGTGTTATCGCGCGGGCAATAGAAACCCCGGCATGCCAGTGGCCGAGCATTGCGAGTCGAGTTGCTTCAAACCAACGATTCGGCAACGACGGCAATTTACGAGCTAACGACACTGCGGTGTAGACCACAATCGGAATTGCAAGCCAGCGTCTTTTTGTCCCAAGCAACGCAACGATTGCCACACTCCAGAAGTTGGCGACAACAGGCGCCAACGCACCAGGGTGACGCGTAGCCAATGAAGCGGCAGCTCGGCCATAACCGCGCCGTTGATCTACCCAAGACCAAAAATCAGATCTCGCATCGTGTGTGACTTCAACTGCACTCTCATAGAGCACCCAATGAAGTGGAGAGTCAAGTCGCCAAATGAGGTCAACATCCTCACCCGTGGAAAGTTCAGGATCGAACCCGCCTTCGTCGCGCACCGCCGCAGTACGCGCTACAAGGCAGGCAGTGGGTACATAACTAACTCGTGTACCCGCCCTTACTCTCGCTGGTCGCTTTCCAAGATCCAGCGGACTGTCAGTCTCCTCAAATCGACCAAAGATTGAGTTGGTGTTCGGAGTGCCGATTATCCGAGGCGCTGTTGCAACGATTGATTGGTTCTGAAGGTGTGAAGCAAGCATGAGCAAGTCATGAACTTCTAGGTGGACATCAGAATCGACAAATGCGATCAATTCGGTCTCTGTTGCTGCGAGCCCGGCGTTACGGGCACCTGCGGGCCCAGTGTTCCATTCATTACGCATTATTTGACAGTTCGATGGAACTGCGAACGCACCAGAGATCGGATGAGGGGAATGATCGTCCACAATGATTAGGGAGCGGCACTCGGAGAGTTTGGACACAAGCGATTCGAGTGCGTCAACATCACGTTTCTCGCGTGCAAAAACAGGAATCACAACGGTGATTTCATGTAGGAGGGAACGGTCAGCGGGTTCAAGCATCGGTACCACTGCGCCCGCATCCAAGAAACGATTCGCAAGAGCCATCTCAGTAGGGCCAATCTCTTCTCGGTGTTCTATCCGCTCAGCAACCACGCGTCCCTTGTCGGTCAGGTTGAAGAGCTTTACTGGTGATCCGGCAATGACTGTGGATCCATTCATGGGTCGACGCCAGGTCTTATCGGCTCGAAATCGGGTCATCGCATCCAGTTTTTCACGGCGATAACCAGATCATCGACCAGCAATTTTAGGATTTCATTCCCAGCTTCGACGCTTGAACCGCTCGGATCACCGAGCACTCCGTTGGGGCTCACCGCAGCGATTCCGCCGGCAATTATCTGGGGCAAAATCGAACCAATTGGCTGGGTGTTGCCAATCTCGGCCCGTGCGAGGTCAACCTGGTCTGGCGCAATGGCGAGCATGATCGAAGTCTCAGTGTGCCCAGCATGCGCATCACCTCCTGGGACCTGCGGCCACCACGACATTGCGCGCCGCTTTTCGTACGCGGTCACTTCCATGGCTTTGGTTATTGCCTGCAGATTGCCGCCGTGTCCATTCACCAAGACAACACCATCAGACCAATCTGCTGATCTAATCATCTCAACGACAATCTGAGTGACTGCCTCATTGCCGATTGACAATGTGTTGGCAAACCCACTGTGTTCGCCGCTTGAAGATACCGTGATTGCTGGTCCAAGCATCATGCCAGGGAGTGAACGCACCAATTCGCGCGCAAGGTGGTTGGCAATTCGTGTGTCGGTGTCCGACGGCAAATGCGGACCATGTTGTTCGAAGGAGCCGACGGGTATTACTACGACACTCACGAAGTTAGATAGCCCCACTCGCGCATCGCCTGAATGATTCGCTCAGCTGCTTCAGATGGTGAGAGTGTCACGAGTTCGCCACGACTCTTGGCCGCTGTTGAATCAGTAAGAGCCCGAATACGGTCTATCGCTTGGTTGCCTTTGGGCGGCGCAACGATTCGAGTTGGTGGCCGATAGCGGGTGATTTCACCGTGGAGGTCAGCATTGATCCCCGCATTTGCCGTAGGTATGTTGGCACTACGGGCAGCCAAGGTACCTGCAAGGGATGCGCGACGAAGTTTTGCAACAGATCCTTCGACAGAAATAACCGCCGGCGAATTAGAACTTGGAGCAACTCGTACAACTTCGCGGCGGCCACCATCGAGACGGCGCACACATTCCAAGTTTGTGCCTATGCGTTCTACAGCAACCAAGCCGAGAGCTTGTGAGGCGCCAAGTTGCGCAGCCAGAAATGCAGGAACACTGCCGCTGCCGCGGTCGGCTGAATAGTCCCCGCAAACAATTAACTCACAACCACCCAGATGTTGCGCCAATGAAACTGCAACATCGCGGGAACTTGGTTGCGCGCCACAGGCAACGAACTGAACAGCGGTAGCGCCAACCGCTAGGGAATCTCGAAGTGCAGCAACCGCTGCTTCGGGACCGATACAAACAACTTTGACTTGGTCGCCAATACTGAGCGCTACTTCGAGTGCCGCCTGATCCGCCAATGAGACGCCCCCAAATCGGTCATCAGTCAGGACTGATCCAGACGTGTCCACTTCGGGCCGACCTGGGGTCCATTTGATGCAAACTCCAACCAACATCTGGGTGCTCAGGTGCGTTGGAACACGATTCCGTGCCCGCCCTCGGGGTAACTCCAACTGATCGCACCTTCTTTGTTGCAGACGAGATAACAAGTCCCGCACTCAAAGCACTGTTCATAGTTGAAGACAATTCCGCCAGCTGCAGTAGGCACAAACAAATTTGCGGGACATGCTGTGACGCATTCAGTGGTTGAGCATTCAGCACAAACCTTGCCATCCACCACGATGTGAGCACGCTCGTGCACACGAAATTCCGAGTGTGCCATCCGCTCTTCGAATGAAATCTGTTGCTGACTCATCCAAAGCTCCTAAATCCGGTCCATCCATCTCGCGCAAGATCCGACAGTTTCACACCGGCTCGCTTGCGCTCCTGTTTCAGGATACGACGAATACCCGGCTTTGGCTTGGGGTTGTCAACGGTGAACATGCGTTCAACAAGATTGGCAACCATCTGTGGGTACAAGTGCTGCACGCGATCGGACAACACCAGATGTGGGGCGTGCCTCAGTTTCTTGTGGTCCTGGAGCACAAAGGTGTTCTCGAGCCGTTTGCGGTATCCAGCGAGGCCCGATGCGTTGCAGTTTCCTGACTTAATTGCTTCCACGGCAGCTTCACCGGCGTACATTCCTGATGCCATCGCAAAGTTGACACCTTCCAGCCAGATTCCTGCCGCTAGACACATTGCTGCGGCGTCCCCGGCAACCATCAGACCGTCGGCGGTCAACTTGGGCATCATTTCATAGCCAGCTTCTGGAATCACGTGAGCCGAATACTCCTTAATTTCGCCGCCTTTGATTAACGGAGCGATCGCCGGGTGCGCTTTTAGATTCGCAAGAATTTGTTCGGGTCGAGTTTTTTGAGCAGCAAGCTTCGAAAGTTTGAGTACAACACCGACCGCGACGGTATCGAGTTGGGTATATACAAAGCCCCCACCATTAACCCCATTGGTTCCGCCCAGAATTTCAATGTCAACACCTTCACGATCGGTCACAGCAAAACGCTCATCAATCGTTTCTTTTGGCAAAGAGATTGTCTCTTTTACACCGAGTGTGTAATTGTCAGCATCAACATCGGGATATAGACCGGCTTCTTTCGCTAGAAAACTGTTCACTCCATCGCAGGCAATCACGATAGGTGCAGTTAAATCACCATCGGGTCGGTCAGTATGCACTCCGGTGACCGCACCATTTGTGTGGCGTATGAGCCCGGTCACGGTGGTTGAGGTAACCAGCACTGCGCCCGCTGCGACTGCATGGTCAGCGAGCCATGCATCAAAGTCCGGGCGATATGCGGTTGCGCCGTTGTACGGCGGCGCCCCCCAATTTTGTGAGCGAAAGTCAATCGTGAGTGCCTGTGTGTCTGTTAGCAACATTGTTGAGCGCCGAGTGACCCAGCGCTGAATTGGCGCCTCTTCCCACCAATTCGGAATCAACTCGTCGAGAATGCGCGGATACACAACTCCGCCGTACATGTTTTTTGATCCAGCGAATGGTCCGCGTTCAATCAGCGCTACTCGTTTTCCTGAGCGCGCCAAAACAATCGCCGCACAAGAACCCGCCGGGCCAGCACCGACAACAATGGCGTCAAAGTCCGTACTCATGCTGCACCAGCGTTTCTGCCAAGTCGTTGTTCTAGTTCTGCAACTACAGCATTTGCATCACAAACAATCGCAAGATCTGACATTTGCATCATCGGGCAATGTGGATCGGTATTCACACTGATCACATGATCGGGTTGACCGAGTCCACTGGTGTGTTGAACAGCACCAGAAACTCCAAAGGCAATGTACAAATCTGGATCAACAACAACGCCGGTGGTACCAATTTGGCGTGAGTGACCCACCCAGCCTCGGTCCGTCACCACACGTGTGGCCCCCATAGAGGCTCCAAGTTCAGCAGCGATGTTTCCGAGTTGGCCAAACACCGATTCATCGAGGAGTCCTGCGCCGCCCCCGAAAATCCGTTTTGCTTCGGCAAGATCCATCGTGGCTGCGTCAGGCTCGCGTTCTTCAATAAACGCGACATCATTTCCATTACCGAGGTGTAACTCAACCGCCGTTATCTGTAGTGGACCATCTACCGAGACAGGGGAGTGGAGCCCTGGCATCACACTCGCTACACAGTGACCAGATGTTCGAACGAGTTCCATCGCGAGCCCACCCCAACGCGCCATCTGAATTTCAAGTTCACCATCTTGGTTTTTGATCTCTGCCACTGAGCCGAAGTAGGCGCAGCCGCTTGCAGCCGCTATCCGCGGGGCAAGGTCGCGACCATCAGGACATCCAGGTAGAACGATGATCTCCTCACCGATGTGTCCATGGAGCGCAGTACTCCATGCATCGGGGCGAAACTTTCCAACTTCTGCACAGCTAACTTCATTAGCCAAACCAGCAAGTTCTTGTGCCGCGGCTTGGGTGCCTTCCCCAATCAGCAGAATGCCACCCCGGCCATATTCGGAGGCGACTTCAGCGCCGCCAGCGGGCAACCTTCCACCCCGAACAGGTACAACTACGAACACACCTCAACGCTAGTAGGCAAGGCACGAAATGCCCGAGGTCAACGGGGTCGGTTGTGGCGGATGTATCGGATGACCTCGATAATTACGGTTATCGATATGGCGGTCAGGAAAGCGACGATAAATGCAAGTGTGTGGTTGTCCTCAAAGGCTTTGCCACCGAAGTATCCAAGTGTTGCGGCGTAACTCGCCCAAATCACCGACGCCACGCCGATCCATCGAGCAAACCAACGATGTTCCTGTTCAGTCGTTCCACAACTGATCGTGAGAATCGTGCGTCCACCCGGAATGAAGCGCCCAGTTATGAGCAGCAAGCCTCCGCGTTGTTCGATCTGGTTATGAGCCCATTGAAGGCGTTGCCGCCCCTTCTCAGTTCGGTCGTAGCGACGGTGGATGCGTTCACTAAATGAACGGCCTATGAGATATGCGATGTTGTCGCCGGAGAAGGCGCCACATGCGCCTGCAGCAATTACCAACGGGAGAAAAAGCTTTCCATCCTCTGCGCCACCTGCACCAGCGGCAACACCACCGATTATCACCATTGTTTCACTCGGTACAACTGGGAAAACAGCGTCTAATAATGCGATCGAAAAGATAATCAGGTAGAAGGTTGGATCGGATGAAAACTCCTTCAGCCAATCGAAGAAGTCATTAACTAGGGCGAGCATCAGAGATCTACAACCGTGAACCGGCTCGCTCGCCATCGACAACGGCGGCGTGTGCGCGGCGTGGTGCTACACAATCACCGACTCGTTCAACACTTACACCTTGTATTTTCAATTCGTGATAAAGCCATTCAACGGGAGAGGCGTGTGTAGCAAGTACCACCCAGTCAGGTGTACGTGTTTTGTTTTCTCCAGTTGGGTGGTGAAGCAAAGTGAGTTCGCGACCAGTGAGGTTCATCGGTACAAGATCAGTGCTTTGCACGATGCCCTTTCCAATTGCCCGAATCCACCAGTTCTCCATATCAAGGGTGATGCCAAGGTCTTGTCCAACAACCATGCCAGGTGTAATGACTTCGACATTGCACCCACGGTCGGCGAGCAATTCAGCCACCGAGGTTGCATGGTGGAATCCAAGTTCATCTATCACCACAACATCACCGAAGGGCTCAGCACCACCTTCGATTACTTCGCGACAGTCCGCGACACCGATTTGGCAGTCCTCGGCAACCCACCATGGGCGTTGGGGCTCTGATCCAGTAGCAACAATCACATGGTCGGGGCGTTTTTCCGAAACAAGGCCGGGCCAGACACCAACACCGAATGTGAATTGCACGCCGAGCCTTTCGCATTCATTCATTTGGTTGCGAATGATGTCACCAAACTCGGCACGGTTAGGAACCGATGCGGCAATTCGAACTTGTCCACCGGGCGCATCCTTTTGTTCGTAAACATGGACACTGTGACCATTACGTGCTGCAGCAATTGCTGCCTGTAGTCCTGCTGGGCCGGCACCGACAACCATCACATTTTTTGGTTTTGTTGTTAACCGCACATGGCCGTTGGATTCCCACTCGCTTTCACGCCCGGTGCGCGGATTCTCAATGCAGCCCAGCCAACGATTGAGGCCCATTCTGCCGACGCACTCTTGGTTGCACGACAAGCAAAGCCGAATATCGTCGGTGGCACCCGCACGCGATTTCGCAGCGAAGTCCGGATCGGCAATTTGACCGCGGACTACACCGACCAAGTCGCACTGGCCTTCAGCAAGTGCGCGCTCGGCCTGAAGCGGATCCTTGAATCGACCAACTCCGACCACGGGCAGATCAACTGCTTTGCGAATTGCGGAAGGGATGAACATCGCATACCCAGGGGGGATGTGCATTGAAGCTTCAATCATGAACAAGCTCGCCGTAGCTACTCCAATTGAAGTGTTGATGTAGTCAACGCGTCCTGTTGCTTCAACCAATTTCGCTACTTCGACGGCTTCGTCAATGGTGGTGCCACCTTCAATGAGCTCGTCACCACAAAGCCTCACGCCAAGTGCCATCGTTGGACCAATCACGCGACGAACTGCGGCAACAATTTCGATGAGAATTCGCGCACGATTTTCTAGAGAGCCACCGTATTCATCCGTGCGGAAGTTGGTTGCTGGGGATAGAAAACCACGAACGATGGAGGAATGACTGCATTGCAGTTCAATGCCATCAAATCCACCTTCAGCACAATGTCCGGCAACTAATGCATACCCTGCGATAACTTCTTCAATTTCTGCATGAGTAATGCCCTTAGCAACTTCGCGGAACAGTGGATCAGCAACTGGACTCGGCGCCCAAACAGGCAACCGACTGAACATGCTCGATGCTTGACCACCATTGTGATTGATCTGCGCAAAAATGGGTACGCCGTGCTTGTGTACTGCTGAGGTGATCTTTCGGTACCCAGGAATCACATCGCGATGGAAGCCGTGGATGAGTTTTTCGTAGGGCCAGTCGGTTGGGTGTGTGCTGTGCTCCTCGGTGATGATGAGGCCCGCACCACCTGCAGCACGCGCTTCGTAATAAGCGGCGTGCTGATCAGTTGGCTTGCCATTACGTGCGTAATTCGTGAGGTGCGCAGAGAAAACAATCCGGTTACGTGCAGTTACCGGCCCGAGCTGGAGCGGGGTCCACAGGTACTTGTACGCCACACCTAAAGGTTAGGACTTGTCGTGCTTGAGTCCATGTTCGGCCCCTGCCAAAAGGCGGCGAATATTCTCAGCGTGGCGGGCAATGATGAGTGCACAAACCGCAACGACGCCAATGATCTCCCAGGCCGTGCCACCACGGAGCCCGATTCCCAATGGAACAAGCAGCACGGCAACGATGGACGCGACTGAAGATTTGCCAGTCGTGCGTGAGATAACAAACCAGGTTGCGATCACGATTACTGACACGAGCGGAGCCACGGCGATCACAACTCCAGCGCCAGTGGCAACACCTTTGCCACCTTTGAAGCGATTGGTAAGCGGAAAAATGTGGCCAACCACCGCTGCAAACCCGCAGATATACGCTCCCAGCCGGCCATCCGCCAAGGCGCCAACTCCAGCGGCAGCGATTCCTTTGGCGCCATCCATGGCGAATACCACGACACCGGCTTTCCATCCGAGTAGGCGAGTGATGTTCGATGCACCCGGATTACCCGAGCCTTCCGCATGAACATCCACTCCAGATCGTCGCGCCACGATGGCCGCGCTTGGAAACAGGCCGAGTGCATAGCCAGCCACAATTGCGATTAGCGCCAAAGGCAATGACTCAGCACCGACAGCGAGAGTCACCTGACTCCTATCGATACAACGGCACGTCGGGCTTCAAGCACTGACTCCATAATTGTCCGTGGAGCAACACAATCACCGACCATTTGGCCGGCACCCTTTATTGGTGCGGTGGGCAGGCGGAACCCGCAATCCACCAGAGCCACGCAAGCAACAGTTTGCTCCTCGCCAGAAAACTTGTTTTCGATCAGCACACTGCTTGCGGTAACCATCCTCAGCAAGGCACGGCGCTCAACGCGAACTCCCTTTTGTGCAAGGCGTGAGTTTGCAGGCGCAAGGTCACCGCTTCTGGACAGCTCATTGCCGGCGATGTTGTCTTGTGTAATCAGGATTGCTCGCGGACCAAGTTCCTCGGCCAAAGCAATGGCGATCGGGCCACCGATTGGGTCAAATATTGCTATCTCACCGTCGGTGGGCAATGCGACCCTGCCCATTCGAAGGTCTTCGACGTTGATTACGTTTGCCCCGACATCAGTTCTGTATTGGCGCACTCCTGGCTGCCCGCCTGTTGCTTGAATGACCTCGGCGAAGGCACCCAAAATCGATTCCGAGTTGGCATCGTTTAACTCAACTTCGGGCTTGAATTGCACTCCAAACTTGGAGCATTGTGCGACTAACCATTTAACGAACGGTTCACCAGGACCACTCGCTGATGCGAGACCGCCAATTGATCCGCGGTCAAACACGGTCACATCGTGCCCACGTATCGCTGCGACACGCGCAGACTCAAGGCCCGCAACACCACCCCCGATGACAGCAACTTTCTTGCGAACACTTATGGGCGTATACCAATCAACGTCCGTCAGTTCGTGCCCAGTGCTGGGTTCGGCAACGCAAGTGATGATTGGGTTGCGAGCATCGCGCACCTGGCAAGTTTGGTTGCACAGAATGCATGGCCGAATGTCTTCAATTAGCCCACTCGCGATCTTTGTTACGAGGTTTGGATCAGCAAGTTGCGCACGGGTCATCTCAACCCCGGCTATTCCACTGGCAATTAATGATTCGGCGTCATTGGCACGAACAATCGAACCCTGAGCGAAAACTGGAATCTTGACCCCACTAGAGATTGAAAGGGCTAGCTCTGAGTTGAAGTTTTCTGGTTCGTGAAAATCTGGTCGAGTTTTTTCAACTGAGAAAATTGATCCACGTACCACCACGATGTAGTCAACCCCAAGCGACTCAAGTGTGCTCGCTAAGACCGTTGCGGATTCTGGTGTGATGCCCGCCCAAGGTGCGAGTTCATCACATGAAAGACGCACCCCGATGATTGCCTGACCAACTTTTGTGCGAACTGCTTGGATGACCTGTGCCGCAAAGAGCATTTTGTCTGCCCCATATGCATCGTCGCGTTGATTGGTGAGTCCTGAAATGAACTGCCGGATGAGACTGTGCTGGCCTGCATTTAACTCAACACCATCACATCCTGCCCGAACGGCAGATTCGGCAGCAGAAGCGAAACCAGCAACGACAGAGTCGATATCTGACTGTTCCATCCACTTGGGAACTTCACGAGAGTTCACTTCTGGCACACGGCTCGGTGCGAGCATGACCGCCTGGCTGTAAGCGGAACTGCCTTGGCCACCCGCGTGGTCCAACGAAGCAATAGCTAAGGCGCCGTGTGTGTGCACTGTCGCTGCAAGCATCTGCCATGAGGACTCACACTTTGAAGCAAGCGGAGCGCGTTCGTAAGGCCAATCGCTTTCGTGGACACTTGCTCCTTCAAACACGATGACGCCAGCGCCACCTCGAGCCCGAGCCTCATAGAAAGCGCGATGTGATTCGGTGAACTCTCGATCATCGTTACCAAGGTTGGTAACAATTGGGCCAAACATCACGCGATTACGTGCAACAACTTGCCCAATACGAAGTTCCTGCAGCAACTTCATCAGCTCAGCCGATTGTCAGAGATTCTTGGCGGCGCCTGATCGTGACCAATTTTGAATGGTCCGGAGTGGGTGTGGGCACGGATTCACGGCTCACGTTTGCAAGGAAATGCTCACCGTCGCCACCTACACACTCGGGGTCTGGGCCATCAAGCGGAATCCCGGTAAAGAATTTTGCTGCCATGCAACCGCCCTGGCATGCGTCGTAACTGCCACAACTTGCACAGGCACCCGCACTCTGGGGCTC
>Ga0164293_10001554_pt1 | contig 19166 bp, 12 predicted proteins | sample GEODES118metaG_FD_111487 | JGI IMG/M metagenome (GOLD analysis project Ga0164293, IMG submission 111487) | Eutrophic lake water microbial communities from Lake Mendota, Wisconsin, USA - GEODES118 metaG | ecosystem: Environmental > Aquatic > Freshwater > Lake | place: USA: Lake Mendota...
AACGGCAAGAGCATCATCATGCTGGCGGAAGGCCGCCTGCTGAACCTGGGCTGCGCCACCGGCCACCCCAGCTTCGTGATGAGCAGCAGCTTCACCAACCAGGTGATGGCGCAGCTGGAGATCTTCACCAATGGCAAGAAGTACGAGAAGAAGGTGTACACGCTGCCGAAGCACCTGGACGAGAAGGTGGCCCGCCTGCACCTGAAGCAGCTGGGCGCCAAGCTGACCGAGCTGCGCAAGGACCAGGCCGAGTACATCGGCGTGCCCGTGAGCGGCCCGTACAAGCCCGATCACTACCGCTATTGATGCGGGCGCCGGCGAAGGCCGGTGTGCAAGCATGAAATGAACAGGGCCCGCGGAGCGATCCGCGGGCCCTTTGCTTTGGTGAGGCTGATTGCGTGCGTCAGGCGCGGCGACGGCGGCCACGCAGGCCGGCGGCGCCCAGCAGCGCGATCGCGCCGGGGGCGGGGACCGTCGAGTACGTCAGCTCCTCCGAAAGCCCGTAGATGGAGAAGTAGGAGGTCTTGGGGTTCAGGGTGTCGCTCATCCACTGGAAGTTCTGGAAGGACGACAGGCCGGTTGTGATACCGGCTGGGGCGCTTGTGCCAAGGCCGCCGTTCCACGCCATGCCGAGGCCCGTCGAACCCGACCAGACGGTGACGTCGCGAGTCCGCCCGTTGATGCGCACATTCGGGGCGGCGAGCAAGTTCGAACTCCACAGCCCGTTGCTGCTGGAGACCGTCGTCATGTCGTTGGCGATCTTGGTGCCATTCACGAGGAAGATGGCGGCGTTCGAGCCGTAGCCGCCGACATTGTCGCGGGCGTTCACGGACGCGGTCGAAACGACGGCATTCCACGAGATGGTGGCGCCGTTGTAGCTGGCTCCGTTGGCCTCGAAGTTCACGAAGCTGTTGTAGTCCGCGATGTTCGACGATGTGGCGCTGATGGTGTCCATCGTGATGAACAGGAACCGGAACTTTGCACCCTCGGTGAGACCGGAAGGCGCGGACAGCGGGTTGCCCGGAATGGTCGCGTGGGCTGACGATGCGGTCAGGAATGCGAGAACGAAGGCACGAACGGTGTTCTTGGTCATGTCGGGAAGGCGTAAGGGGTCCGCAGGGGATCGACGGATCCCGGACACGCGTCCGGTACGGATTCCGTCCTGTTCCGCCAGGTGGGGGAAGATTCGAGAACATGCAGGGGAATCAGCGCATGTCAACCACATGGAAGTCGCAATCAGCACATGGATGCATCGTGTCGTTCTTAGGTCGTACGCCGTTCGCGTCGACCAGGTCTTGGACGGTTCGGGGGCGCGAGAAATGAACAGGGCCCGCGGAGGCGTCCGCGGGCCCTGTGCTTTGGTGTGGCTGAACGCGCCTGTCAGGCGCGGCGGCGGCGGCCCAGCAGGCCGGCGGCGCCGAGCAGCGCGGCTGCGCCGGGGGCCGGAACCGCGACGGACTCGAAGTAGGCGGTTGTCGACCATTCACGCAAGCCTGCGGCGGAGGGGTAGACCGAGGCGAAGTTGAACGTGTAGGTACCCGTCTCGAAGCGCGTGCCCTGCGCGATCACGGAACCGCCGAACGACCACGTGTTGTTCGTTCCCGAGCCGAAGTAGAAGAGAACGGCCCGGTCAAACGACACGGAAATTGAACCCGTACTGTTCCAGGAGGTGAAGCCGCCCATTGTGCCGTGCGCGATAACGACGAAGTCGATCGGGCCGGTGGGTTGGTTGATGCCGGACGTGCTGAGGCTGACTCCGCTGTACCCCCATCCGACGGGCCTGCTCGTACCGAGCCAGGCGCGATAGTCGGACGTGCGAGAGTCGGTGATGGGCTGGGCGTTGAGGCTGGCATACCAATTTCCGGGCGGCCCTGAGAGGGTTGACTCAAGGCTGAGTGAATGGACGGTTGAGTACGAGAGCGCGGCCTGTGCATGGCTGGCGGCAAGCAGGTTCGCGGCGAGGACGGTGGCGATGACCCCGAGATGGGTCGGTCGTTGCTGAGGGAACTTCATGAGCGATGGGCCTTGGTGAAGCGGGGAATGAACCAAAGAAAGGGGTCCGACACGGCGTGACGCCGTCCGGACGCAGGGGAACACGCCACCTTGCGCCGAACTCCGCGCGACGCAATTGGATTCGGCGGGTTCCGATCAACTCCGCGCTTGCAGTAGAACGGATGGCGTACGGGGAAAGCGACGGGCCCTCGTGCGTCAGGCTCGACCCAGCCCGACTAGCCGCGCCGCAAGTTCCCGTCGTCCGTTCACCCCAAGCTTCCGATAGCAGCGCGAGGCAAGCGTGCGCACGGTGGCCTCGGCGATTCCGAGTTCCTTGGCGATGAGCCCGCGCGTTCGCCCGGCTGCGAGCAGGCGAGCCACATCGCGTTCACGGGGAGACAGTTCGGTGGTGGCGTTGGAGCGCGCCTCGGCCACCTTGCTCTGCAGCCGCTCCTTCGACACCAGCGCGATGCGCGCCGGCAGTGGAGCGCGCTCCGCGATCGGCACCACGTGCAGCGCGATGAAGTAGTTGGCCAGTTCAGGTGACGCGCTGGCGCGGCCGTCGTACTTGGCACCTACGCGCGCCATGAAGGCGTCGAGCGCGCTGCCGATGGAGCGGAGTTCGGCGAGGTCCTGCTCGTCGAGGTGTTCCAGCGTAAACGCGCGCTTTTCCCAGTGCTTGGCGCCCGGAGCGGCGGTGGGGCCCTCGAGATGGCGGCGCATTCGCTCGGTCCACGTCTGGATCATGCGCGTGGCCAGCGCGCGGTGCTCGGGCAATGCTCGATCGTGCACCACCATGATGCGATCGCACGTGGTTCGCCATCCGCCGCGCGGCAGGCGCTTGGAGGCACGCTCGCGCCGGACCAGATTGAATCGCTCGAGTTGCACGAGTGCCTTGGTGACCTGCGTGGGCGAGAGTCGGGACCATTCGGCCAGTTGCTTCTCGCTCACAACGCGACCGAAGCGGCGAGCAAGTTCCCACAGGCCGGTGACGGTGTCGTCGAGCAGCAGGTTGACCACGCCGGGGGCGTCGAGCTGCAGCGGCGCGGGATCGGGTGCTTCGGCCTGCTTGGTCATGGCCGCGTCATGCTAGAGGCGCATGCGCAAGATGCTGGAAGCATGTGTACGACGTTCGCCGTACACGATTCGTGCATACAGCCTCAGGCGGGCCGACGGCTCGTCCACGCCTTCAGCAACTCTCCCTCCCGCGCCCGGCTGAGCCCTGGCGCGCCGGGCTTGGCGCCAAAGTCGAAGTCGGGCTTCGTCTTGGTGAACCAATCCGCGGTGTCGCGTGCGGTCTGGGCCAGTGGCCGGAAGTGCAGGCCGTGCTCGATCGCCTTGCGCCGACTGATGCTTCCCATGGTGGCCTGATCGGCGATGGCGGAGGGGATCCACAGCGGCAGACCCATCCACGGCTGCACCTGCTGCTCGAGCAACCATGCTTCGTCAACCGGCACCAGCTCGGCCTGATTGCCGAATGCGGCGCGGCAACCCCACACCAGGCCATCCATGGTGAGCGTGCCGTCGGGGCCTGCGCAGTTGAATGCGCCGCCGTGCCCCTTCTCGGCGCAGGTGCACGCGAAGTCGGCCAAGTCGCGCGCGTCGATGAAACTGGTTTCGCAGTCCCACGGCTTGGGTGACTGCGGCACCAGCACCTGACCACCACGCTGCATGCGTGCTGGCCAGTAGGTGAAGCGATCGGTGGGGTCGCCCGGGCCCACGATGAGACCGGGCCGCAGCATGGTGGCGCGTTCGCCGTACACCGAAGCGAGTGCGCGTTCGCAAGCGGCCTTCAGCGGGCCGTAGCTCTCGTTGGACAGTTTCTCGTCGAGGGGCTCGGGGTCGGGCGCGAGCGGGGCGGTCTCGTCGGCGTGCTTGGGCAGCGGCTCGGCGTACACGTTCACGGTGGTGATCAGGACGTATTGCCGCACGACGGGCTTCAGCAGTTCGGCGCTGGCGCGCGTGATGCGCGGCACATAGGCGCTGGTGTCGATCACGGCATCCCAGGTGCGGCCTGCCTTGATGGCATCGGCGAGCGGCTGCAGGCCGGGCGCCTTGTTCGGGTCACGGTCGCCGCGGATCTGCTCGAGGTCCTTGAACAGGCCCGGATTGGTCTTGCCGCGGTTGAACAGCGTCACGGTCCATCCGCGACCCCGGGCGCTTTCGACGATCGCCGGACCCAGGAAGGCGGTGCCGCCAAGGATGAGCAGGTTCATGCATGCTTCAACCGCATTCGGCTGGCTCGGTTGCAGAAGCGCCGCGGCGATCGTCGAAGTGCGTTGTGAAGGCCCAGTCTTCCATTTTCCACCGCAGGCAGCGCGGCGGTCGGCGGGCGGCGCATCCCTATCCTCCGCGCATGCACGACACGCTGATCGCGAGCCTGATCCTGCTTGGTGGCGCGCTCGTGCTGGGTGCGCTCGCCGAGCGGCTGCGCCAGACCGCCGTGCTTGGCTACCTGCTGGCGGGCACGCTGGTGGGGCCCGGCGTGCTGGGTTTGGTGCGCGCCGAGGCGGGGGTGTCCGTGCTGGCGGAACTCGGTGCGGCGACACTGCTCTTCTCGATCGGGACTGAATTCAGTCTGGCGCGACTGCGTTCGCTGGGACGACGGACATTCGTGCTTGGCGTGGTGCAGGTGTTGGCGACGCTTGTGGCCGTCATGGCGATCGCGCGTCTGGCCGGACTTGATGGACGGGCGGCCTTCACCACGGGCGCCGTGGTGAGCCTTTCGAGCACCGCGGTGGTGATGCGGCTGCTCATCGAGGGCAAGGTGCTCGATTCGGGGCACGGGCGCATGTCGATGGGCGTGCTGCTGACGCAGGATCTGGCGGTGGCTCCGCTGGTGATCGTGGTCACGCTGCTGGCGGGCGATGCCACGCCGGCGCATGCGGCAACGGAACTCGCCCGAACCGCGGGATGGGCCGTGTTGCTGGTGGCCGCCTTCGTGGTGCTGGTGAGGTGGGTGGCGCCGCTTTTCCTGGCTGGCCGCGGCATGACGCGCAATCGCGAGCTGGTGGCCGTGTTCGCCACGGTCTGGGCGCTCGGCAGCGCGCTGGGTGCGGATGCCGTCGGACTTTCGCCGGCCCTGGGCGCCTTCGTGGCCGGCGTGCTGCTGGGCAGTTCGCACTTCGCGACGCAGGTGCGTGCGGAGCTTGCGCCGCTGCGCACGATCCTGATCACGCTGTTCTTCGCGGCAGTGGGGCTGGCGGGCGATCCGATGTGGGCCTGGGCGCACGCGGATCGCGCCCTGGTGGTGATCGTCGGCATGATCCTGGTGAAGGCGGCGGTGACCACTGGAGCCGCTCGGTTGATCGGCGTGGCGCCGGTGACCGCGCTGGCCACCGGGCTCTGCATCGCGCAGATCGGCGAATTCAGCTTCGTGATCGCGCAGGTGGCACGCGCGGGGGGGATCATCGGCGAGGAACTGCATCGCCTGCTGGTCACGAGCACCATCGGCACCCTGGCGCTCTCGCCGCTCCTGGTGTCGCTTGCGCGGCGTGTGGTGCGTGCGCGGGTCGGCGCGTCGCTGGCTGGTGGTCCCGTGGGCAACTCGTCGCGAAGCCGCGTGCTGCTGATCGGTTTCGGCAAGGCAGGCCACTGCGCGTTCGAGGAGCTGCCGAAGGCGCGGCGCCCCGACGTGACGGTGATCGAGATGAACCCGGCACTCGCGGATCTCGCCCGGGCGTGCGGCGCGACGGTGCATGTGGGAGACGCGGGGCGGCTCGATGTGCTCGAGCATGCGGGCGCCCGCTCGGCGCGCGTGGTGGCGATCACCACGGCCGATGTGGACGCCGCGAGCCATGTCGTGTCGCTGGTGCGCGCGTTGGCACCGGATGCCTTCGTGGTGGTGCGTGCCCGCTACCGTGTCGTGGCGGCCGACCTGCGAAGGTCCGGGGCGCACCTGGTGGTGGACGAGGAGGCGCTGGTGGGGGATCGCCTGGCTGCGGCGATCGAGGGAGCGATGCGCTCCGTGGGTTGAGCCGCGCCGCGGTCAGCGCCGATCGGCGCGGCCAAGCCCGTTCCACAAGCCGTTGTCCACGCTGCCGTCGCCATCCGAATCGTCGAGTGATCCGGGAGTGCTCGCCTCGGCGTGACCATCGAACCAGACGGCGTTCACCTTGCCGAGGTTGCGCGCGGCCGGTGTGGCTCGGCAGACCGGATCGCCGGGAGTGCTTCGTGTGGCACCACCCTCACCCTTCAGCACACCATCGGCGCCACCCTGATAACCGTAGTTTCCCGAGCCCGAGGGACCGCCATCCGCGCGTCGCGCGCCACGCGAGCCCAGGTCCCTCGACGCCAGCGGAGGATCGATCGTGTAGACACCGTTCTTCGACCACGGCGAGTCCATCGTCTGTCCGCTCGCGTTGTCGATCTGCTCGGCCTTGGCGCCGTGCGTGTCGGCGATGGCAAGCGTGTTCGCGGGCGACTGGATCATCGAGCCGATCCGCGCATGGAACGGGGCGTTGTACGGAGCGTTCCAGGTGCTGACGTGACGGCCGTTCCCCAGGTACTGGTAGTTGTAACCGTAGCCGCCGCAGGTCATGTTCGGATCGTGCGCGAAGGGGGTGAGCATGCGCGCCATCTCGTCGCTGGTGAGTTGCGGAGACAGGTAGATCTCGCGCATGGACATGTATGGCCAGATGGCGTCCGTCCAGCGGATGCGGGGGGTGGGGGGCGCGGGGTAGGCGCCGGCCGGCAGGAATCCCAAGTTGTCCGTGGCGTACAGCTCCACGCCCATCGCAATTTGCCGCAGGTTGCTGAGCGACCTGCCGCCACGGGCCAGCGCCAGCGCATGGCGCGTTGCGGGAATCAGCAGCGCGACCAGCAGGCCGATGATCGCGATGACCGCGAGAAGCTCGACGAGCGTGAATGCGCGCGCACGGCGAGCGAAGCTCAGCACGTCTCGATCAGCATGCTCACCGCGTTGCCGCCGCCGAGGCAGAGCGAGCACACGCCACGCCTGCCGCCGGTGCGGTGCAGGTGGTGGATCAGCGTCACCAGCACGCGTGCGCCGCTGGCACCAATCGGGTGGCCCAATGCGATGCCGCCGCCGCCCACGTTCAGCCGGTCCTCGCCGATGCCGAGAGGCTTGATGTCGGCCAGCACCTGGGCTGCAAAGGCCTCGTTGATCTCGAACAGGTCGATGTCCTTCACGCCCATGCCCGCGTGCTGCAGCAGATTGTTGATGGACACGGCGGGGGCGAAGAAGAGGTCCTTGGGTGCCACGCCCGCGGTGTTCTGGCCCAGGATGCGCGCGAGCGGCTTCAGGCCCAGCTCCTTCGCCTTCGCGTCGCTCATGACGATCACGGCCGCGGCGCCGTCGCTGATCTGGCTCGCGTTGCCCGCGGTCACGCTGCCATCCTTGCCGAAGGCGGGCTTGAGCTTGCCGAGCCCGTCGGCCGTCGAGTCGGCGCGGATGCCCTCATCGGCGTCGCAGCCGACCTTCTGGCCGATCTTCTCGGCGGCGAGCGCCACGATCTCCTTCTTGAACCAGCCTTCCTTGGCGGCGTGCGCGGCGCGCTGGTGGCTCTGGGCGCTGAAGCGGTCCTGCTCGGCGCGGCTGATGCCCGCCTTCTGCGCGGTGTAGTCGGCGGCGCAGCCCATGGCCCACTTCTCGAAGGCGCAGCTGAGGCCGTCGTGCGCCATGTGGTCCTGCATCTTCGCCTCGCCGTAGCGAACGCCGTTGCGCAGGTGCATGAAGTGCGGCGCAAGGTCCATGTTCTCCATGCCGCCTGCGACCGCCGCGTGCAGCTCGCCCGCCCGGATCGCGGTGGCTGCCTGCATGACCGCCTGCAGGCCCGAGCCGCAGACCTTGTTCACGGTGACGGCGCTCAGCGTTTCCGGAAGGCCCGCGAGCAGTCCGGCCTGACGCGCGGGGTTCTGGCCCACGCCCGCCTGCAGCACGTTGCCCATGATGCACTCCTCGATGGCGGCCTTGGCGGCGGGCGCATCGGCGAGCGCGGCCTCGATGGCAAAGGCGCCGAGCTGGGGTGCGGAGACCTTGGCAAGCGAGCCACCGAACTTTCCGACGGGGGTGCGACGGGCGGCGACGATGACGGGGTGGCTCATGAGGTGCTCCTTGCGCGGGTGAATCGGGGGTTGGATGGTAGCCTCGCCTTGCACGCATGAGCACCTCCAATGCAGCATCGGGCGGCGCGCATGGCCAGCCGCATCAGGCCCGCCGCGGCGTGGTCACCGACAACCTGACCAGCCTGCAGACCTTCATCCTGGAGGAGGAATCGCGCTTCCCCGAAGCAAGCGGCGAGTTCAGCTGGATCGTGAGCGCGATCTCGCTGGCCGCCAAGATGATCGCCTACAAGGTGCGACACGTGCGCCTGCAGGGGGGCGTGGGCAAGGAAGGCGACGTGAACGTGCAGGGCGAGGACCAGATCAAGATGGACGTGATCGCCAACGAGGTGATCATGCGGGTCCTGGGCAGCCGCAGTTCCATCGCGGTGCTCGGCAGCGAGGAGGATGAGCAGCCCACCATCCTTCGCAAGGGCAGCGAGGGTGGCAAGTACTGCGTGCTGTTCGACCCGCTCGACGGCAGCAGCAATCTGGACACCGCGGTGGGCGTGGGCACCATCTTCACGATCCTGCGAAACGATCCCAACATTCCAGACGCGGTGCGCACCGTGTGCCAGCCGGGTTCGCAGCAGGTTGCCGCGGGCTACGTGCTCTACGGCAGCAGCACCGTCTTCGTGATCACCACCGGTCACGGCGTGCACATGTTCGAGCTGGACATGAGCGTGGGCAGCTTCCTGCTGGTGCAGCGCGACCTGAAGATGCCGCGGACGAACAAGGTGTATTCGGTGAACGAGGCCTACAGCGAGGGCTTCCCCGGGGGCTACCAGCGGTACCTGAAGTGGGCGCACGAGCAGGGCTACAGCAGCCGCTACATCGGCAGCATGGTGGCGGACATCCACCGCACGCTGGTGAACGGCGGCGTGTTCCTGTACCCGCCCACGCGGAAGCACCCGGGCGGCAAGCTGCGACTGCTGTACGAGGCGAACCCGATGAGTTTCCTGGTGGAGCAGGCAGGCGGCACCAGCCTGACGGGCACGCAGCGCACGATGGATGTGGTGCCCACCGAGCTTCATGCGCGAACACCGCTGGTGATGGGCAGTGCCGACGAGGTGGAGCACGTGATGCGCCACCTGCGTGGCTGACCGATGACTCTTCCCCCCGGAGCAATGTACGACATGCGATGCGCCCTTGCGATGATGGTGGTTGTCTGCACGCACGCGGCGATGGCCGCTGGACCGACGGTCCCGCTTCCCGCGGCACCCGGCCGTGGCTACGCGATCCATCCAGCCGTCGCGGGGGATCGGCTCGTGTTCGTGGCCGACGGCGACTTGTGGACGGCATCGCTCGCGGGTGATCCGTCGAGGCCGATCGACGCGGCGCGACTGACCAGTGGAACCGGCGTGGAGACGGCACCGGTGCTCTCGCCCGATGGCACGATGCTGGCGTTCCTGGCCGACTATGACGGCACGCCGGAGGTGTACGTGATGCCCGTGATGGGCGGGTCGCCGAAGCGGCTGACCTTCCATCCGAGCATGGAGCGTCCGCTCGCCTTCACGGCGGACGGCGGCGCGATCATCTACCGCAGCGATCGCGCGAATCCGCTTGGGCGTGACGAGCTCTGGAGCGTTCCCGTGGCGGGCGGGCCGTCGCGTGCGCTCGGATTCGGCGAGGGCTCGCTTGCCAGCGTGGACGCCGCGACCGGGCGCGTGGCCTTCACCCCGTGGAGCAACGAGAGCTGGAGCTGGAAGCGCTATCGCGGCGGCACCGCGCCGGACCTGTGGATCGCCGACGCCGACGGCAAGTCGTTCACCCGGCTCACGAAGACGCGCGAGAACGAGCTCTTTCCGATGTGGCTGCAGGGACGTGTGTGGTTCCTGGCGGATCCCGACGGCCGCATGAACCTGTGGAGCGTGGCACCGGATGGAAGCGATCGCCGCCAGCACACGAGGCATGGTGCGGGTGATCTCGAGCCGCGATGGGCGAAGGCCGATCCAGGCGCCACGGGCACGCGCGTCGTGTACACGCGCGGCGCGGATGTGGTGCTGTTCGACGCGAAGGATGGAAGCGAGCGTGTGCTGGACCTTCGACTGGTGGGAGACCGCTTCGCGGATCGGCTGCGGAACCGTCCCCCCACCGAGGGCCTGACCTGGTTCTCGCTCGCGCCGGGCGGCGAGACCCTCCTTCTGGAGACGCGCGGCGAGTTTCTGGCGTTGCCGCTCGGACCCGAGGCGCTCAAGGATGCGCCCGCGGGCATCCAGGTGCCGTCGCGCGCCTCGACGCGCGAGCGTGATGCCGCGTGGCTCGACGAGAGCACGATCGTCTACGTGACCGACCGCGGGGACGGATTCGCGGTGGTGGCGCGGGATCTGTCCGAGCCCGATGGCCCCGAGGCCACGCTTGCCACGAGCGACGTGTGGGTGTTCGAGCCACAGGCGAGCGTGGATGGCCGCCATGTCGCCTTCGGGGACAAGTCGGGATCGCTTCGCATGGTCGATGTCGCCACCGGCGCCGTGCGCGACATCGAGCGAAGCGCGAACCGGGCGATCCGCGACTACCGCTTCAGTCCGGATGGACGCTGGATCGCGTGGGTGCGCCCGCTGGCGAACGGGAATGGTCAGGTGGTCGTGCGTCCGGTGGCTGGCGGTGACACGGTCGTGATCGGCGACGGCATGACCAACGACTCGAGCCCACGCTGGGATCCGGCCGGTGCGTATCTCTACTTCCTCTCGGATCGCCACATTGACCCGGTGATGGACGCGCTGGACCTGAACTTCGCGACCCAGGACGTGACGATGGTCTGCGGCGTTCCGCTGAAGGCCTCCACGCCGCCGCCCTTCACGCGCGAGGCGCGCGAGGCGGGGATGGACTTGATGCGCTGGTCGACGGGCAAGCCCGGTGGCTGGATGGAGTCCGACGAGGATGCGGACGAGGCCGACGACGAGAAGGTCGACGAGGGCGAGGAAGGCACGAAGGACAAGGCGGGGCAGGGCGAGGCGTCCGACGAGATCGTTCCGATCGAGGTGGAGCTCGCGGGCATCGGTTCGCGCGTGTTCACGCTGCCCGTGAAGCCGGGGCAGTTCGATGGTTTCGAAGCCGCACCCGGCGCGCTTCTGCTCGGCCGACATCCGCGCGAGAGCGTGGGCGAGGAAGTCTGGCCCGAGCCACCCATGGGCATGCCGGGCACCCATCTGGAGCGATTTGATGTTCGCGCCGGCAAGTCCGTGCCGCTCCTGGAGGCACCGGTCACCGCATGGAACATGGATTCCGAGGCCACGAGGGTCGTGACCTGGGATGGCCAGACGATGCTGCGCCTGCCTGTCGAGGGGGGTGAACCCGAGATGGTGGACGTGGCGAGCGTTCGCGTGTCCGTGGATCCCCGCGAGGAGTGGCGCCAGATCTTCGACGAGGCGTGGCGTCTGCAGCGCGACTTCTTCTGGCGCGCGGACATGGGTGGCGTGGACTGGGCGGCGGTGCGTCAGGCGTACCTGCCGCTCGTGGATCGCGTGGGCACCCGTGAGGAACTCAACGACGCGATCGTGCAGATGTGCAGCGAGCTCGCGAACAGCCACGTGTACATCAGCGGTGGCGAGATGCTCCGCTCGCCCGAGGGGCTTCAGGTTGGCGTGCTCGGCGCGCAGGTCGCGCCGCGCGAGGGAGGCTGGGTGATCGAGCGCGTGCTGCCGGACTTCGGGCCTGTGGGCGGCCCCGAGAATCCGCTCGCGGTTCCCTTCCGAGGCGTGAAGGCCGGGCAGTTCATCGTCGCCGTGGATGGCCGCGAGGTCACCGCGGATCGCGAGATCGGCGAGTGGCTGGTGGGTCGCGCAGGTCGCGCCACCGTGCTGACCATCGCGGACACGGCGGATGGCGCGAACGCGCGCGACGTGGAGAGTCGACTGCCCGGCAGCGAGTCGGAGCTTCTCTATCACGCGTGGGTCGAGATGAACCGACGCACGGTGGCCGAGCGCAGCGGGGGCAGGCTGGGATACATCCACGTGCCGGACATGGACGCCGCGGGAATCACGGCGTTCATGCGCGGGTTCTTCCCGCAGCTCGATCGCGAGGGCATGGTGGTGGACATCCGGAACAACGGCGGCGGCTACGTGAGCCCGGTGCTGATCGAGCGTCTCATGCGCAAGCCTTGGGCCTGGAGCGTGCCGCGCGACGGGCGGGCGGAGACGAATCCCTCCAGGTCATTGGTGGGACCGATGGCGGTGCTGATCGACCAGGGTGCGGGCAGCGATGGCGACATCTTTCCCGAGACCGTGCGTCGGCTGAACCTCGCGCCGCTGATCGGCACGCGCACATGGGGCGGCGTCATCGGCATCGAGGGGGACAAGTCCTTCGTGGACGGCGGCATGTCGACGCAGCCGGGCTGGGGATACTGGACGCCGGTGCGTGGCTACGCCGTGGAGAACGAGGGGGTGGCGCCCGACATCGAGGTGGAACTCACGCCGGCGGATCGGGCCGCCGGACGCGATCCCCAGCTCGATCGCGCCATTGCGGAGCTCGTGCCGAAGTTGCCGGCGAAACGCTTCGAGCCGCCGCGACCGGAGACTGCGCCACCCACGGCGCCCTGACCGGTCACTCGAACGCGCCGCGGTCCGCGACGTCGAAGTCGTGGATCTCGGCCAGATCCTTGCGTCCCATCTCGCCGATCGCGAGCAGGGTGCGCACAAGCCGCTTCGGCTTGTCGGTGGCGAGCTTGCCCAGCATCGCGAACTTCGCGTCCAGGATCCCCTTCAGGTCCGCCGTCGTGTTGCGCGCGTGGCCGGCTGGGAACATCACGAGACCGCTGTCGAAGCTCTCGCCACTCTCCATCTCGATCTTCAGCGAGGTGGGGATGCCCTCCGGGTAGCGGCGGTCGTATTCGGCGCCGCCGTGCTCGAAGTCCATCTTGGCCATGAGCGCACGCGTGGCCTCGTTCTTGATCGCGGCCGGATCGTAGTCATGGGGTCCGAGCATGAGGTTCTTCCACGCCTCGTCGTTCGTGGTGCCGACCGATCCCTGCTTCGCCACGCGCTCGGCGGCCTTCCGAAGCAGCGTGCCCACGATGTAGACCATGCTGTGATCCGCGCTCTGGCGCGTCTTCGGATCGCGCTTGGCCGGATCACCGATGATGCCGAAGGCAGGCTCGTAGGCCGTGATGAGGATGCGCTTGATCGACTGCGGCTTCTGCGCGATCACCGCGTGCTTCTGCACCAGGTCGATCATGCCCTGCAGGGCGCCGGCGCTCTGGTGCTCGTACAGGCCCAGCTTGAAGTGCATGCCCATCACCGCGAAGTCGTCGCCGCCCATCGACAGGTGCAGGTCGAAGGGGCTGTCGCCCTTGGTCTTCACGAACTGGCGGAACATGCTCTCGGGGTTGCGGAAGATGTCGCGGGGCCCCAGGAATCCGCGCATGGATCGCTGCATGCACAGGATCGCGAACTCGGTGCTGATCGCCGCGCTGGCGCCCTTGGAATCGCTCAGCTGCTTGCCCGCGCGGATGGCGCGCCAGGGAATGGCGTGCGCCACGAACATGCCGATCGCGCTCTCGATCTCCTCCGCGCTGGCGCCCAGCGTCGCGCCGTAGACGGCCGCGCTGGCGATGGCGCCATGCACCACGTGGTCGATCTTGTAGGTCTTCAGCGAGAACACCTCGGCCAGGCGGCCGCGGATCTCGTCAAGGCATGCCATGCCACGGAGCGCGAACGCGCCGCTCTCGCCGGCCATCTGCGCCGCCGCCACGGGCACCGCATAGAAGTCGTTGTGGCCGAATTCGCCTGCCGTGTGGCCGAGTTGCGGCCGGTATCCGAAGTTGGTCCCGTTGCTGTCCCACTCGCGCACCGCCGCGCAGTTGGCGACGATCGCCTTCTCGGCGGCCACGCGCTTGCGGCTGCCGAACACCGTCACGCCCTTCTTGTTCGGGTAGCGCAGCGCCTCCTGCCGCAGCAGGGTCGGCGCGTTCGTCCCCAGCGCCAGCGCGCTGGCGCCGCACAGCACGGCGTCGGTGAAGAACAGGCCCGTGCGCTCCAGCACGCTCGCGCTGGGCGCGCCGTCGCGCAGGAAGTCGATGGCGTACTGGCCGATGCCGAGGGCCTGATTGGTGTCGCGGCCGAGAATGCGGGTGTCGATGGACATGGATGGCTCCGTGAAAGGGCCACCACTCTAGCAGCGCGGCGGGGGTCGTTCAGGCCGGGAACAGCGCGTCGAGCAGCTCGACCACGCCCTTGCCCTGCGTGGCGATCGTCTCGAGGATGGGCCGGCCCGACGCGATGTCAAGCAGTTCGCGCACCAGCTTGGCCTCACCGGCGTGATCCGCCTTGTTCGCCACGAAGATGTCGGCGATCTCGAGGATGCCGGCCTTGTCCATCTGCACGCTGTCGCCCATGCCCGGCACCACCACGACCGCGGTGCGGTCCACGTGGTTGCGGATGGCGACGTCGTTCTGGCCCGCGCCGACCGTCTCGACCACCACATCGTCGAAGCCCGCCTCGCCGAGCAGTCCCAGGATGTCGGGAAGGCTGGCGTAGTCCTCGCCCACGATCGCGAGCGAGCGGTAGAAGACCTTGTCGTCGACGGCGTTGAAGTCGACGCGCAGACGATCGCCCAGCAGTGCGCCGCCCGTGATGGGGCTCATCGGGTCGAACGCGATCACCGCCATGCGGCGTCCGCGACGCACCGCCTCGCCGACCATGCTGGCGACGAGCGTGCTCTTGCCGGCGCCGGGCGCGCCCGTGATGCCGATCACGCGCTTCGGTCGCCGACCCTGCAGCGTGCCCGTGGGCTTGGCGTGCGCCATGCTGATGCGCCGCGCGAGCATCGCTTCGGCGCTCGGCGACTGCAGCGCCGCGTAGCCCTTCACGGCCTCGCGCACGCTCTCCACGATGGCGTCGAGACCCGTGCCCGTGTGGTAGACGCGGTTCACGCCCGCGTCGAGGAGCGGCTGCACGTCCTCCTGCGGAATGATGCCGCCCACGTTCACGACCATGTCGGGACGGCCGACCTTGCGGCACTCCTCGAGCAGGCGCGGCACCAGCACCAGGTGGCTGTTGCTCATCATGCTGCAGGCGATGCAGTCGGCATCCTCGTCGCGCGCGCCGATCGCCAGGCTGCGCGGCGTCTGCCAGAGACCGCTGTAGATCACGTGGATGCCGCTGTCGCGCATGAGGCGCGCGATCAGCTTCACCCCGCGATCATGGCCGTCGAGCCCCATTTTCCCGAGCAGCACGCGCGGGCGGTGCGGCAGATCGCCGCAGCGGTCGCGCTTCTCGATCGGGGTCGTGGGTTCGGTGGTTCCCTGCACGCCGTCGCTCCGTCCTCAGGCCGACGCGTCCGGCTTGGACGCGTTCGAATCGATGCGCTTGGCCTCGACCGTCCACTGATCGGGATGGAGTCGATTCGCGATGGCACCGATGATCAGGTGCATGTTCCTGTGGTCGTGGTCGTCGAGCAGCACGCGACGGCCATCCTGGAGCACCGCCTTGGCCGTCCAGGTGCTTCGGCGGTCGCCGGAAGGACTGCACCACCGGCTCATGTCGATGTCCACGATCTGCGCCGCCTCGATGGCGCCGTCCGGCGTGTGCAGGGTGCCGTCATCATCCAGGCGGTATGGCCGGCGGCTGGTGCGGATCACCGGCCACAGGAAGGAGGGCACACCCAGCACGCCGCATCCGACCACGTACAGCCACAGCTGCATCGGGCGGTCGTACGCCGCAGGCTTGTTGGGGACGGCGCTTCCGTAGCGTTCCTTGATGTCCGCGAGCACCGCCTTCGCCTCATCCATCTGCTTCAGCTGCGCCTCGTTCAGCGGGGCCGTCTCCGCAGCCTTCTCCAGCGCCGCGCGCGTGTCCTTGGCCGCCATGTAGGCCGAGGAATCCCGCTCAAGCCGCGGAATCTTGTATTCGTAGTCGTACCAACCCCACATCGCGAAGATGGCGCACAGCGCGGCGAACCCGAGATTGCGCCACAGCGTGAACGGCTGGATGGTGGTCTGGATCGCCATGGGCCCGTCAGTGTAGCCCCATCCGAAGGTGATGGATCGCGGGCAGCGCGCGGCCCGCGCCCGCGTGTGCATGAAACGAAACGCCCCCGCGCAAGGCAGGGGCGTTTCAGGAATCGCGATGGGGGCAGGCCCCGAAGGGGGGCCACTTCGACAGGTCCGGCTTCCGTTCCGGACCGTGCGGCCGCCGGTGTTGGCCGCAGTCGAAGGGTCGGGACAAGCGGTCTCCGTGCTCGTCCGACCAGTGCAAGGAGGGTCCATCCACTCGCCGACCTGGGTCCTCCTGGGGTGACTGTCCCCCATCGCGTGCGTGCGCCCGGCGCGTCGTCGGAGCAGTGACGAAACGCGCCAGGCGTTGTCCGTGGCGGCGTCAGCTGCAGCCCATGCTGTTGCCGCAGTTCAGGCAGCGGTAGCAGGTGCCGTTGCGCACCGTGATCGATCCGCAGGAGTCGCAGGCGGGCGCATCGCCCATGAGCGCCGCGTTCGACTGGTCAAGCACGCTGGCGGGTGCGTGCCGATCGGCGACGACGGTGACACTCCCGGTCGCCACCCCAGCCGAACCGCCGCCCGTCGAACCGACCGGTGCGTCGAGCACCGACGTCTCCGACAGGATCACGGCGATCCTCTCCGTGCCGCCGGCGACCGACGCCGACGAGTCCGATCCGCCCATGCCGCCCGGCGACATTCGATCGCCGCGGTTCGAGGCGCCTTCCATGCGCTGCTGCCATCCTGTGTCCTCCTTGACGGTGCGTGCGTGTGAATCGCCCGCCGGCTCCGCCGGCGTGGCTGCGGCGAGCGACGCAGGTCGCCGCGGAGCGTTCTGATCGCGATAGCCCGAGATGAACTGCATGCCCATCCAGCGGAAGATGTAGTCCACCAGGCTCTTGGCGAAGGGGATGTCCGAGTTCGTGGTCATGCCCATCGGCTCGAAGCGCTGGTGCGCGAACTTGGTCACCAGGCTCTCCACGGGGACGCCGTACTGCAGGGCCACGCTGATCGCGGTGCCGAGCGAGTCCATCAGGCCGCCGATCGTGGAGCCTTCCTTGGCCATGGTGATGAAGAGCTCGCCGGGACGACCGTCCTCGTACAGGCCGACGATGAGGTAGCCCTCGTGGCCGGCCACGTTGAACTTGTGCGTGATGCTGCCGCGGGTCTCCGGCAGGCGACGGCGCATCGGGCGCTCGATGACGCGCTCGACCACGCGCTCCACGATGCGCTCCACCAGGCGCTCGCCCTCGGCGAGACGGCCGTTCTCGACGAGCACCTCCTCGGGCGTGGCGTCGGACTCGCTCGCGGCATCCTCGAGACCCTCGGTGTCCTCCTCCTCGCGCTCCACATCGGCCTTGGTGTTGAGCGGCTGGCTCAGCTTGCTGCCATCGCGGTAGAGCGCGTTGGCCTTCAGGCCGAGTTCCCAGCTGAGGCGATACGCGGCGCCGATCTCGTCGACCGTCGCCTCGTGCGGCATGTTGATGGTCTTCGAGATCGCGCCCGAGATGAAGGGCTGCGCCGCGGCCATCATGTGGATGTGGCCTTCGGGGCGGATGAACCGCGTGCCCGTGGGACCGCACTTGTTGGCGCAGTCGAAGACCGGCAGGTGCTCCGCCTTGAGATGGGGCGCACCTTCCACCGTCTGCGTGCCGCAGATGCGGCGGTTGAGTGCCTCGATCTGCGCCTTCTTCAGGCCGAGCACCTTCAGGCCGTTGAACTTCGGATCGGCCTTGGCAGCGTCGGCGTCGACGCCGGCATTCGCCAGCACCGTCGCCGGCATGCTCCAGGCGCTGAACGCGAAGCCCAGCTCGAACATCATCGGAAGCTGGTTCTCCAGCGCCACCAGATCGTCGCCGGAGTAGCCCGCCGCCGAGAGGTGTTCGCGGAAGGTCGCGCCGGACGCCGGGATGTTGCCCTTCGCGTCGGGCATCGGCGTGTCCAGGTTCAGCGTGCCCATCACGTGCGCCAGGATCTCGTCGATCTGCGCGGCCGAGTACCCGAGCGCCTTGAACGCCGGACGCAGGCTCTGGTTGGCGATCTTGAAGTAGCCGCCGCCGGCGAGCTTCTTGAACTTGGTCAGCGCGAAGTCGGGCTCCACGCCGGTGGTGTCGCAGTCCATCAGCAGGCCGATCGTGCCGGTCGGCGCGATGACGGTGACCTGCGCGTTGCGGAATCCGAACTTGGTGCCGAACAGCAGCGCGTCGTCCCACGCGGCGAGCGACCGAGACAGCACGTCGCTGGCGTTCGCCAGCGGCACCTTGCCGGCCTTGAACAGGCCGTGATCGATCGAGACCGGACGGATGCGGAGGTCTTCCCACTCGGTCGAGCCACGCTCCACGCCGTAGGCCGCGCGGCGGTGGTTCCGGATGACCCGCAGCATCTCCTCGCGGTTCTCCTGGAAGCCGTCGAACGGCCCGTGCTCGGCGGCCAGCAGCGCGCTGGCCGCGTAGCTGCGACCCGTCAGGATGGCGCTGAAGGCGCCGCAGAGCGCGCGACCCTCGTCGCTGTCATACGGGATGCCGGCCTGCATCAGCAGTGCGCCCAGGTTGGCGTAGCCCAGGCCGAGCGTTCGGTACTTCCAGCTGAGCTCGGCGATCTCGCGCGACGGGAAGGCCGCCATCAGCACACTGATCTCGAGCACCACGGTCCACAGCGAGATCGCGTGCTCGTAGGCCTCGAGGTCGAAGGTGCGGGTCTCGGGGTCGTACAGCTTGAGCAGGTTGATGCTGGCCAGGTTGCACGCCGTGTTGTCGAGGAACATGTACTCGCTGCACGGATTGCTGGCGTTGATGCGGCCGCCCTGAGGACAGGTGTGCCACGCGTTGATGGTGCTGTCGTACTGCAGGCCGGGATCGGCGCAGCGCCACGCGGCGTAGTTGATCTGGCCCCACAGGTCACGTGCCTTCAGGGTCTTGGCGACCTTGCCGTCGGTGCGGCGGGTCAGCGTCCAGTCGGCGTCGGCGTCGACGGCCTCCATGAAGGCGTCGCTCAGGCGCACCGAGTTGTTCGAGTTCTGGCCACTGACGGTGTAGTAGCTCTCGCCGTTGAAGTCGTAGTCGAGCTTCAGGTTCAGGCGCTTGGCCGTTTCCTGGAGCTCGGGCGCCAGATGCTTGGCGCCCTCAACAAGCGCAGCCACCTTGATCTCCTCGCGAACCTTCCAGTTCACGAAGGCCTCGATGTC
>Ga0164293_10001555_pt1 | contig 19159 bp, 18 predicted proteins | sample GEODES118metaG_FD_111487 | JGI IMG/M metagenome (GOLD analysis project Ga0164293, IMG submission 111487) | Eutrophic lake water microbial communities from Lake Mendota, Wisconsin, USA - GEODES118 metaG | ecosystem: Environmental > Aquatic > Freshwater > Lake | place: USA: Lake Mendota...
GTTAGCGCACCAATGTCGCCGGACAAGTCTTCTGCTCCCCACATCATGCCAGCCAACCTAGGCGTCGCACCGCGATACTCATTCAAACCAGCCAGTGATTCGGCATTTTCAGTCACGATGGCAATAATCGAGGTTAAGTCGTCGCTTTGTGGATACAGATGCTCGAAGGTTTCAAGATAGGCCGAGAGCAACGCAAGATCTTTAGCACCACTCGCCTTCGGCAAGACAACCCCATCTGGTCGACAACGCATGACCGCTGCCAGATCTGCCAGCGTCATTCCGGTACCAAGCGCGTTGACACGCACATACAGTTTGGGTGTCGGCACCGCACTTTGCTTGGTGTGCGTCAGGAACTTGACCAGCTCATCTCGGCCGTCTTGTTTGCGTGCCATAGACACCGCATCTTCCAGATCAAAAATCAACACATCTGCGCCGCTCTGCAAAGATTTCTCAAGCTTGCGCGAACTATCCGCAGGCACAAATAGCAGGGATCGCATTGCAATTCTCCGTTTTTGATCTAGAGGCGTTTAGTGCCACCTAAAAGGTTGAGTTCGAGTATAGCTTGGGTGGCTTGGGCGATAACTAGTCAACACTCTGAGCGGGATTTGCCTGCGTGATGACTCTGCCGGGCGAATGGGGCATCAGCGTGGCCCGGTGTAATGCTGGGGCCACATCTGCTGGATCACCTGTGTATGACTAGCGTAGGCATAACAGCTGTCCACTTTTAAAGGGCGACCGTTGGCATCAACCGGATCGGGGCGTGTGCGGGTGACCGGCCACAATGCCTGATACGCCGCCGTAGCCATTGGCCCAAGCAACTCCATCATGTGGGTACATCCTGCGGCACCTTTTAAATGACCCCGGACGATCTTGCTCCACCCCGCACCAATTCGCTCTCCCTTTAACTTAGCAAGAGTCGAGGGAGCTTCTTTACACACACCGAACGGCGTGGCATCGGACGACGCTGCTACATCATGGATCAAAAAGTGGTCGTCGATGACTAGCCGCACCCAGATATCATGAATATGCTCCCCGGCCGGTTTTTCTACTTTAGCGAGCGGAGCCATAAAGGGTATGGGCTTGGAGTCTTCCACACGGCCCTCAATGTCATACAAACCATCAGCTCTGCGATAAGCGCGCATTGTGATGTGTCTGGTGTGAATTTCTTCGCGTTCAACGGTTGGGACTAAAGGCACGGCATACCTCTCTATTGGATGCGCAGATTTTACGGGTTTCCCCGACCGCGCCATCAGGCACTAAGCCGTGCTTTATTCCGCCGACACGCCCAACAACCTCTCGCGTGCCGCAAGGTAAATCAGTAATATCAAACCGTCATCCTCTAGGCGTACGCATGGCCTCCTTCCTGCAAACCTTCACCAATGTGCGTCGCGATGAGCTATCTCGGACGCTGGTCGCTGGTCTGTTTTTCTTTTTTGTCCTCAGCGCCTTAATGGTGGTGCGTCCCGCTCGCGAAGCGCTTGGCATGCAACGCGGTATCGAGGCCATCCGCTGGCTCTTCTTTGGGACGTTGTTTGTCACGCTCTTAGTTAATCCCATTTTTGGCTGGCTAGTCAGTCGCTTCAAGCGACAAGTATTTATTTCAACGACTTATCTTTTTTTTGCAACTGGCCTACTGGTTTTCTATTTATTGCTAGTCTTGAGCCCTACGCATGTTGGCCAAATTAGTGGGCAAGTGTTCTACGTGTGGTTTAGCGTCTTTAATTTATTTGCCACCATGCTGTTTTGGGCGCTCATGACTGACAGCTTCACCAAAGATCAAAGCGAGCGGTTGTTCGGCGCTATTTCTCTTGGTGGGACACTCGGTGCGATCTTCGGACCTTGGCTAGCGAGTCAACTCGCCAAACCCTATGGGACCGCAAGCTTACTGCTCGTGGCCGCTGGCTTTTTAGTACTCGCAACACTTTGTACCTGGTGGATGTCAACGCTGCGCAAGTCGCTGCACAGCCACGAAACGATCACAACGTCAGACACGCAAATCGATTCGGCGTTAAACAACCCAATCGGCGGCAACGCCTGGGCAGGCCTAGGCGCAGTGCTTCGTTCACCCTTTCTGCTGGGTATCTCAGCTTACGTGCTCATCCTTGCAGTCGTCGCAACGCTACTGTATTTCACACGCTTACAAATGGTGGCTGCCTTAGCACTCGACACCGATACCCGCACCGAGACGTTTGCTCGTATCGATTTCTATACACAAGTGGCAACCTTCATCTTGCAAGGTTTTCTGACGAGCCATTTAATTAAACGCTTCGGCATTGCCTTCACCATGGCGCTTCTACCGCTGACCGTCATATTCGGATTCGTGGGCCTCGCGGTTGTTGGGTCACTTGCCGCACTCATTGCAGCCGAGGCTAGCTTCAAAGCAGTCCAACGCGGGGTGATGCGACCAGCGCGTGAGACCCTCTTTACCAACACGGCGCGCGAAGAACGCTACAAAGCGAAAGCCTTTATCGATACCTTTGTTTACCGGGGCGGAGATGCACTTGGCGCGCAAACAGAGGGCTTACTAAAGAGTCTAGGTATGGGCTTTGCTGGGCTGGCTTGGTTTGCCGTCCCACTTGCTGTTATTTGGATGGCGCTCGGGCTCTGGCTTGGATCCTCACCAAAACACCACTTTCTCAATCGACGCAGGAGCGAAAAATGATGAACCGACGCACATGGCTGCAAACTGCAGTCGCCGCAGCAGGCGCTGCAACACTCCCACAGTCTTGGGCACAGTCCGGGAGCGGGCAACTCATTACGCGCGCTATCCCAACATCCGGGGAGCGCCTACCCATCATTGGTCTAGGGAGTTCGGCTACGTTCGCACAAGTCGCGCGCTCGGAAGATCACGCCGCACTTAAAGCCGTGCTCGCTAAAATGACTGAATTAGGGGGGAAGCTTTTTGATACGGCCCCAAGTTATGGTGCCTCCGAAGAAGTCGCAGGGAAAATTGCCCAAGAGCTCGGCATCAACAAGAAACTATTCTGGGCCACAAAGCTCAATGTTGCCCCGCGCGGCGGCAAAGCCGATGCCGACGCTGCACGCAAACAACTTGAGACCTCTTTCAAGCGCATTGACCGCCCTGTCATCGACCTAGTGCAAGTCCACAACATGGGTGATATTGCGACCCAGTTACCGATCCTACGGGAAGCCAAGCAACAAGGTCGTATCCGCTACCTCGGCATCACGACTACGTTTGGAAACCAGTATGCTGAGCTCATCGAAACGATGCGCACACAGCAGGTGGATTTCATTGGCACTAACTACGCGATTGATGACCTGTTCGCAGAAAAAACCATATTGCCCTTAGCCAAAGAGCGCGGTATCGCAGTACTGGTTTATGCGCCGTTTGGTCGCGCACGCCTCTGGGCTCGCGTAAAAGGACAGCAAGTACCAGACTGGGCCAAAGAGTTCGATGCCACCACCTGGGCACAATTCTTTCTAAAATTCGTTGCAAGCCATCCAACAGTAACGTGCATCACGCCAGCCACCAGCCGTGTTGTAAATATGGCGGATAACATTAGCGGAGGTATTGGTCGCCTTCCCGATGAAGCAATGCGCAAACGCATGATGGACCATATCAATAGTCTACCAAACGCCTAAGACCGCGGCGCATTGTGCTAAATTCTCTACCCTAATGTCTTTATTTAAACGTTCCGTCGTCTCCGAAATCACCAATCACACAAGCGTCGTGCTTTCGACGCTAATCGTGATTTGGTTGAGCGTCGTGCTAGTTAGGCTGCTTGGGGAAGCGGCTGCGGGACGTATTGGCGCAGATGTGGTTGTCGGACTGGCTGCCTTTACAACCATTGCATCCTTACCCATTGTTCTTGCCGTATCGCTTTTTATTGGCGTGCTTACCACCGTCACACGCAACTATCGCGAATCTGAAATGGTGGTGTGGTTTTCAAGCGGATTATCCCTGCTTAACTGGATTAATCCCGTACTGCGCGTAGCCATTCCCGTCGCGCTTTTGATTTCCTTCTTAACTCTTTATGGCACGCCCTGGGCGAACCGTCAGATCGGTGAGTATCGTGCCCGCTATGAATTACGCTCAGATATCTCCAAAGTGACTCCTGGTCAGTTTCTCGAGACAGAGAAGGGAGCACGCGTATTTTTTGTTGAAGGTCCTTCAACGCCTGATGGCCCGCTGGGCCAGGTATTTATGCGGCTGATTGATCCTGATTGGTTCAGCCTGATCACCTCGAATTCGGCCGATACCGTGATACAAGATAACGGTGATAAGTTTCTAGTGCTTGGTGAAGGCCATCGCTATGACTTCAAACTCGGCACACCTAACATGCGAATCGCAGAATTTGAATCGTTTGGCGCGCGCATAGAAAGCAAAGATGGCGAAGCGTCTCTCAAAAAAGCGCGCGAAGACACCTTAAACAGTCGACGTTCAAGGCCCACACTTTGGTTGATTAGTGACCGCCTACCTATTTCCTCCGGTCAGTTGATGTGGCGTGTGGCTGTGCCCATGGCCGCCTTGAACCTTGCACTAATGGCCATCCCTCTGGGCGCAGTCAATCCGCGGATTGGACGCTCGGGCGATCTCTTAATCGCTGGCTTAGTCGCTATGCTTTACTTAAATCTAATTAACCTCTCGCAAGGCTGGATCATCCACAGCAAGCTCTCGTTCGTCGTGGGGGTCTGGCTCGTGCATGCCATCTTTGCTGCCTGCACCCTCGTATTGTTATGGCATCGGCTTCGGATCAAAACTCCCAAACCGCCCACAGTGGCGCCAGCTTAACCTTCTTAAAAGTAAATAAGGAAATCTCATGAGCGAACTTCAAAAAATCGATCTCACCATCGGTAATGGCGCCGAAGCGGCAGCAGGCCAACACGTTTCTGTCCATTACACCGGCTGGTTGCACGACACGACTGCAGCGGGCAACAAAGGCGCTAAGTTTGATAGCTCGGTAGACCGCGGTGATCCCTTTGATTTTCCGTTGGGTGCAGGCCATGTCATTAAGGGTTGGGACGAAGGCGTTGCCGGCATGAAAATCGGTGGCAAACGCACCTTGATTATTCCCCCAGAAATGGGCTATGGTGCACGTGGTGCAGGCGGCGTGATTCCACCAAACGCCACACTTGTATTCGATGTAGAACTTCTCGCAATCAGTTAATTCGGAGATCACTATGCAGCGAAACATCTTTTCAACGATACGTGCCCTTGGGATGAGCAGCGTCGCTGCTTTAACGTTGTTTGCAGCTTCGCAGGCGAACGCACAAAGCGCGGCCAACTATCCAAACAAACCCATCACAATCGTCGCCCCCTTCGCACCAGGTACGCTCACTGACATCCTGACGCGCACGATTGCCAACAAACTTTCGATCGCGCTGGGTCAACCCGTTGTCGCAGAAAACAAAGCGGGCGCTGACGGTAATATCGGTGCAGCCTACGTGGCCTCTGCTCCTGCAGATGGCTACACATTGTTAGTGGGCGCAACCAGCATCGGTTCGATCAACGTGTTGCTGCACAAAAATATCAAATACGATCCTCAACGTGATTACGTGGGTATCACTAACCTAATCAGCGTGCCCAACGTGCTCGTTATTGGCTCGCATGTTCCGGCTAAGAACATAAAAGAGCTGCTCGCCCTACAAAAGCAAAAGAGCTTTAATTACGGCTCAAGCGGTGCAGGTGGCAGCATGCACCTTGCAGGCGAGATTTATAAAAAGATGGCTGGCGTAGAGATGGTGCATATCCCTTACAAAGGGACAACACCCGTCATCAATGACATCATTGGTGGCCGCGTTGAAATGATGTTCTGTAACTTGCCGGTCTGTTTGTCGCTGATTAAGTCAGGCAAGCTGACTGCACTTGGTGTTACGTCGGCTAAGCGTTCAGCACTCTTACCAGACGTTCCAACCCTAGCTGAATCCGGCTTACCTGGATTTGACGTGAGTGGCTGGTTCGGTTTGTTCGCACCCAAAGGCACACCACCAGACATCGTCGCCAAGCTCAATGCCGCAACAGTCAAAATCCTGAATGATCCTCAGTTCAAAGAAGAATTCTTGAGTAAGGGCGCCGTCACGATCGGCGATTCGTCAGAGGCCTTTACAAAGTATGCAGCAGACGAGCGTGCACGTTGGGCCAAGATCATTGCAGACGCGAAGATTACGTTGGAATAACACTTATCGACCCGTCCTCACCTTTCTAAAGCAGCACGAGTGATAGCCAAGGTACGTACGTTAGTATCCCCAGTGCGACAATGCGTGTAACAAAAAAAGGTAGGACCCCTTTAACGACTGATTCGACAGGAATCTTGGCAATCGAACTCATCACAAAAAGGTTGAGTCCGATGGGTGGCGTTAGTGTTGCTATTTCAACATTCGCCACCATAATGACGGCGAAATGAATCGGATTAATTCCAAGCTGCGTCGCGATCGGGAACAGTAATGGCGCAGTCAGCACAATCATCGCTACGCCATCAAGAAACATCCCCAACACCAGCAGAATGATGTTCGCCATTAATAAGAATTGCCAAGGCTGCATATTCAGCTCGACCATTAAAGCGACCAAGGCTTGAGACGCACCCATGCGCGACAAAACGAATCCAATCAAGCTTCCACCGAGCACGACTGCAAAAATCATACTTGACTGCATGACAGATTCTTTGGAGATGACCCAGACGTCTCGCCACTGCATCGTTCGGTATATATAGACGCACAGCACTATCGCGAACCCTGCCGCAACGGCAGAGACCTCTGTGGGCGTAAACAATCCAAAGTAGATACTGCCCATGATCAATACCGGCATTGACAACGCACCGGTTGATCGCGGAAGTTTTCTTACAAACCCACTTAAGTCAATCGACGAATTAGCAGTGCCGTATCCCTTTCTTCTGCAGATAACATATGTGGTTATGAGCAAGAGTGCGGCTTCGAAAAGCCCCGGTACGATACCGGCAATAAACAGCTTATCAACCGGTATGCCAACAATCGAGCCAATCAAGATAAACCCAAGAGAGGGAGGGATCATCAGCCCTAGCGTTCCACCCACGGCAACAAGCGCAGCAGAGAACTCGGCGGGATAGCGCTCACGCTTTAACTCCTCGACCGTTGAGGCTCCGATCGCCGAGGCAGATGCGACACTTGACCCGGAAATTGCTGCAAAAAAAACACAAGCTAACATCACTGTCAGGGCTAAACCCCCTTTAAAAAACCGTACTAGCGTGCCAATTAGCTCGACGAGTATAAAAACAATATTGCCTCGCATCATGATGTTCCCCATCAAGATGAACATCGGCACAGCCATCAGCGGATAGCTATTGATCGACTTGAAAGCAGTTTGTGCTATTACGACGATCGGCACTCCATCCATCGTGATGGTCATCACGCTTGAAATCAGCCCCATCGTTGTCGCCACGTGGGCGCCCAAGGCCATTAGCACTAACAAGCCGATCGCGGCGAGAATCAAGGTCATAGCAGTGGATTACTTGTTTGAGTTTTAGAATTATCCGCGCCCTGCTCGTCAGACGGTTCCTCATTTGTCGCGAACGGATCACCGACTTTCCAGGCAAATATTGCGGCTTTGATGTAGTACCAGAACAAGCCAAAGCCAGCGATGGGCATCGCCAAGTACAGCAACCACATTGGTAACTCTAAATTCGACTCGGAGACAATACCCATTTTGTAGTAGCGGACCGCTTGTGGAAATGACGAGTAAATCAACACAAGCGCAAACACAATCCCTGTTACACAGGAAAGTAACCAGCAGAGCCGCTGAATCTTTATTGGGAACCTCTGGACGAGTAACTCGGTTCGGATGTGCATTTTCCGAAAGCCTGCGATTCCGATCGTCAAACTGAACGCCCAGATCATTAAAAACCGCACGGACTCTTCCGCCCAAAAATAGCTGACATTCAGGACATAGCGACTAAGGCCCTCGAGAATCATGATGACCGTGGCTAACAGCAAAAAAACCGTACCTATATTCAGCAACATATTGAGTACGGGCCCCGCTTGACCAAACTTCTTTTCATGTGTCGGCATACCGAATCCTTTTATCGTGCTCATGAAATGGCAATAGCCAAGCGGGGGATTGGCAAAATCACTTTACGCCGCAGGTTGCTTCCAGCGCTTCCGCCCGACCAACAGCCTCGGCGTGCTGTTTGCGAAACGAAGCACCAGCCGTCACAAAACGCTCCTTTAGTCGCGCTACCTCAGCAGGCGCCATCACACGATAGACCCCTCCTTGGTCGACCATCCGCTTGATCAATTTCTGATCGTTCGCGATAGTCTCCGCCCACTGGCGTTTTATGATTTCGTCTACAACATCTTGAATAGCTTTGCTTTGAGCGGCTGGCAGACCGTCAAACCACTTTTTATCAACTAAGATAGCTGACGTAGCAAGCGCCATCCCGGGAGCAAGCGTCGCATGCTTGGCGGTGATACCCACCACGTCGGCCCAACCTGCCGGAGAGGTAATCATCCCGTCAATAACGCCCTGCGAAATAGCGGGTGACAGCTCGGTTGCAGCCAACGCCACAGGACTTGCCTGAATGGATTTCATCGTGTCTAAGATGACCCCACCTGAAATAACTCGAATTTTCTGACCACGTAGGTCCTCAAGTTTTTGCACATCCTTACTTTTCATCAAAAACATCAGGTCAGCTGTGCGCAGAATCCCTAAAATTTTTGCTCCTTTGGGCTCGATATATCCAGACAGCATCTTTGTGTAGCCATCTGCAAAGCACCTATTCGCCATTTTTTCAGATGTTAGGGAAAATGGTAGGCTTGCAACACCGATCCGAGGATCCATTTGTTCTAGACGGGATATCACCGGAAACACGACCTGCACTGCACCCGTACCAAGAGCTGCGATTGCGTCGCGATCGTTATAAAGCGTCGCAGCATGAAAATATTTACCTTTGATGCCACCATTTGTACGTTTGGCTACTTCATCGATAAACTGGACGATGTAGGGGCTTGGATTGACGGTTAAGGGAATCTCACTGGTGACGACCATTTGCGAGGCCTGAACGGATGGCAAAGAACCGATTAGCGCTGTGGTGCCGGCCAGCGCAGCTATCTGCAACACACGTTTGAATTTTTTAACGCTTTCCATTTTCAAAAGTCCTTTGTTATTCAAGAGATTCATTTTCAATTAACGACGTTGCCCTATGATGCGAACTAAAAAAACTCGTATACCTCTCTACGTACAACTTGCCCAAAAACTCACTGAAAATATTGAGACTGGTGTGACCCCTGTCGGTTCAATTTTGCCAACTGAGGAAACGCTCGCTGTCAACCACGAAATGAGCCGTCATACTGTTAGACAGGCCTTACGTGAACTACGCGAAAACGGACTCATCGTGTCGCGTGCTCGAATAGGAAGCGTAGTGAAAGCGCGCCCTATTGGCTCGTATTTTTTAAATGGCATCAACTCCATAAAGGACCTCCTTCAGTTTGTTGACTTGACTGAAATGCACTTGAAGCACACAAAAAAAATCACGGCAGACGAAAGTCTCGCAAAAGAACTCCGGTGCCCAGTTCAAACACCTTGGGTAGAGGCCGAGATCTTACGTACCGTACCAGAGCTACCTATTCCGTTGAGCTATCTTCAGCTTTACTTACCACCAAAATTTTCTCATGTGCTGATCGGTAGTAAAGTATTTTTCAAACCAATCTATTCAATGATTGAAGCGACACATCGGGTGACCATCACAGAAGTATTTCAAGAGATCATGGCGATAAATCTGTCTAAACGGCAGGCCCAGCTTTTGCAGGCATCGACTGGGCAAGCGGCGCTCAAAATTCGCCGCACCTACTACGACAAGACCGGCATGGTGATTCAGATTAGTCACAGCATTTACCCAAGTGATCGTTTTACACAAAGCTCACGATTCAAAGCCTATCAAGGAGAACACTCACCACCGGAAACGACCACTACGCACATGCGATAGAGAGGTTTACGTATTGCCACATTTATATTTTCATGTTAGCTTTAATTGTACGGACAAATTTATCTAACTGCAAAATATTTTTAAGGCTCTCATGATCTTGACCCCTTTGCGTGCAGTCGATCAACTCAACCGCTGTCTGGCGGAGATTGATCATTGGAACCCCTCCGTCAACGCGATGATTACTGTCGACGCGTCTGGAGCGATGGCAGCCGCTCAAGCCGCTGATCACGCAAGAAGTCTAGGCAACTATTTAGGTCCCCTGCACGGGGTTCCGATTGCGGTAAAAGACAACTTAGATACCGCCGGCCTGCGTACAACCTATGGCTCCGGTTTTTTTAATGATCACATCCCTCAGCGGGACGCAACCGTTGTTAGTCGCCTGCGCAAAGCGGGGGCTGTCATTGTCGGAAAATGCACGCTTCATGAATTTGCGTTTGGCGTGCGCTCCAATAATCCGGTAATTGGGCAGTGCAAGAACCCTTGGGATACAACAAAAATTCCTGGTGGCTCAAGTGGGGGCTCAGGCGTGGCAGTCGCCACTGGCATGGCGCAAATGGCCCTTGGCACTGACACGGGCGGATCAGTGAGGATTCCCGCGGCCTTAAACGGAGTCACTGGCTTACGTCCCACACTTGGCCGCGTTCCTAACACCGGCTGCATGCCAGTAAGCGAAACGCACGATACAGTCGGTCCGCTTGCGCGGACTGCCTACGAAGCCGCTGTACTTTTCTCTGTCATCGCTGGCTTCGATCCCCTAGATCCGATAAGCGAAAACACCCAACTACCCAATTTTCTATCTCAGTTAAGCGGCGATATCGCCGGCATCAGGATAGGCAAACCGCGGAATCACTATTTCGATGGGCTTGAGCCTGACGTTGCCCTTGCAATCGAACGTAGCATCGAAGAACTGAAATCGCTGGGTGCTGTCATTGTTGACGTCGAGGTCCCGGGAGCAGAGCTTGCCCACTTAAGTGCGACGCACATGATTTATTCGGACGCCTGTGCAACCCATGAGCACCGGCTACTAAAAGGCGGTGACGAGTGGTCTGCGCAAACTCTAGAACGGATGCGCATGGGATTGGCCTACGATGGCATGCAATATGCACGAGCAATGCGCCATCGCGAAGCGTGGTGCCGACAAATGCAAAACCTGTTCAACAAGGTCGATATTTTACTTTCGCCCACAACACTGACGACTGCCCCCTTAATTGACGATCACCGAAACTTATACGAAGCCACGCGTGCAGTGACGGCAAACACCTACGCAGGAGCATTTGCGAAATTACCAGGCATATCAGTGCCGTGTGGCTACTCAAGTTCCGGTTTGCCCATCGGTCTGATGCTCGAAGCTGCCATGTGGCAAGAACCCTTGCTTTTTAAAGTTGCATGCGCCTACCAGTCCATTACGGATTGGCATATGCGACACCCACCCAAGATCACAACAATCAGGAGTTGACATGAGTACTAATCGCCGACATTTTGTCCAAGCCCTAACAGGCCTATCTGCTTGGTCAATGCTGCCCGTATCCTTCGCCGATCCCACCTTTCCAAATAAACCCATCACACTCGTTGTGGCATTCGGCGCCGGCACCGGCAGCGATACCATCGGTCGTATCCTAGCCGAAGAAATGCGAGCAGTCTTAAACTCCTCAGTGGTAGTTGAAAATCGCTTAGGCGGCGGTGGCGTGATTGGCACAGAGTACGTCGCACGCGCCAAGCCAGATGGTTACACACTAACCATTGGAACGACTTCGTCGCTTGGCACAAACCCAGCGCTAAATCCAACTGCGAAATATAGCGTTGAAAAAGACTTTGCCTTGATATCCGGTCTCGCAAAATCGGACTATGTCATCATCACCTCGACAAGACCGGATGCACCGAAGACCTTGGCAGAACTAATTACTCGACTGAAAACGACACCCGGTAACTTTGCCTCGGCTGGTGTTGGTACGATCACGCATCTGGCCACGGAAATGCTGCTTAATAAGGCCGCTGTTAAAGCAACTCACATCCCCTACAAAGGAAGCGGTCAAGTGATCGTGGACGTGGCCGGAGGCAACGTTCTGTTCGCGACCGATTCACCCGCCGCAGCACTCCCTTTAATTAAAGGGGGTAAGTTAAGAGCCTTGGCTGTAACGGGGTCTACTCGACTCAGCAGTCTGCCTGACGTTCCAACCGTTGCTGAAAGCGGCTATCCGGGCTTTCGGGTCTTGGCCTGGTGGTGTCTAGCCGGACCAAAAGGCATCCCTCCTGAGGTCATTGAAAAAATCAGCGCAGCTGCACAAAAAGCAGTTTCAATTCCGAGCGTCACTGCAAGGCTTCGTGCGATGGAAATAGAACCCATGCTACTGAATGCTAAACAGCTCACGGAGTTTGTGAATCAAGACATTCCCAACTGGACTAACTTCATCAAGCAAAGTGGAATCACACTGGCGCCTTAACTTCAACAGCAAGCCAAAAAACAACTTCGGAGACGATAATGCAAGTTCAAGGTACGGCGACTGTATTGGGCGACGATGTCGACACAGATGTTATTTTCCCCGCTCGCTATTTAGCTGTACTTCGTCCGGAGGATCAAGCAAAACACTTGTTTGAGGTTTTAGGGGAGGAAGTTCAAAACCAAATTAAGGCCGGCAGAGTTATCGTTGGCGGTTGGAACTTTGGTTGCGGATCATCGAGAGAGCACGCCGTAACCTCGATGATCGGCGCCAAGATTGAACTAGTCATTGCGAAATCTTTTTCACGTATTTTTTTTCGTAATGCCGTCAATAATGGGCTCGCAGTTGTCGCAAGCCCCGAGATTGCGCAAGTACTTAAAAGTGACGACAAGATCACCGCCAATCTCCAAACAGGAGAAGTACACCACAACGGTGCAACCCTGAAGTTCACTCCACTACCCACCGAAGTGCTCGCAATATTGACCTCGGGGGGGCTTTGGGCCTCGAGAAAACCGGTAACGAACGCCGGAGTACGAGCATGAGCTATACCCTCGCTGAAAAAATAATGGGACGCCTGGCAAATCGAGCTGTCAAAGCTGGCGAAATGGTTGAGATAGGGCCCGATTGGACATTCGCGCTCGATGATGGCATCGGGTTGATCGATCAAAACTTTAAACGCTATGGCGTCGAATCCCTCGCTCATCCCGAACGCATCAGGCTGTTCTACGACCACTACGCACCCGCTGATACCCCGCTACATGCACATTTACATCGAGTAGGTCGTAAATTATTTGAAAAATTCGGCATTCCTCTTGAGCATTTACATGATGTGGGCGCTGGAATTTCTCATCAGATCGCAGTGGAATCCGGGCTCGTTCATCCGGGTAGTATGGTCACGAACATGGATTCGCACACCATCACTATCGGTGCAGTCGGAGCGGTTGGCTGCGGGATTGGCGGCGCTGAAATGGCCTACCTTTGGTCCCAAGGTCGTCTGTGGTTCAGAGTTCCCGAAAGTATCAAAATAGAACTAACCGGCAGCCTACCCTTTGGCGTCACAGCAAAAGATCTTGTTCTGTCTATTTTGCAGAAGATCACTGCGCGCGGCGCTATTTACTCATCGATTGAGTATCACGGAGAGGCCTTAGCCCATTTATCGATCCCCGAGAGAATGACTTTGTGCAACATGGGTATTGAAATGGGAGCAAAGTTCGCTGTAGTCCCCGGAGACAGCGTCACGCAAGCGCATTTTGATAAATTGAACATTAAGATTGGACCCATGCCCCAGCCAGATCCTGAGGCACAGTATGCAGCCCATTACACTTTTAATCTCTCGAACTTAGAGCCACTGATTTCGGTGCCCAATAAAGTTGATAACGTCCACCCCATTTCACTCTACAAAGACATTCGAATTAATCAAGCCTTTTTAGGCACATGTACAAATGGGCGTCTAGAAGACATTGAGATTGCTGCCTCCATCTTAAGAAATAAAAAAATTGCCCTAGGTGTACGTATGGTGGTCACCCCAGCATCGCGCGCAGTGTACTTGGCCGCGCTTCAATCTGGGGCAATCGAGACACTCATTGAGGCAGGAGCGACCGTCACAACTCCAGGCTGCGGTGCCTGCGCGGGTATGCATCAAGGCGTGCTCGCTGAAGATGAAGTTTGCATCTCCACATCAAGTCGCAACTTTCTTGGGCGTATGGGACATCGCGAATCAAGAGTGTATTTGGGATCACCAGCAACAATTGCAGCAAGCGCTTTAACTGGCTACATCACTGATCCGCGACCCTTTAGTACCTGAGCATGACCTTGCAATTTAAGATCATTTTTTCTTGCTTAACTGCTCTGCAAGGTCAAGCAGACGTTGCGCAGGGGCGACCAGATCAATCGCGACAAATACATCGTCAACCAGGACCGTACCGAGACCTCTAGCGGCACTTTCCTGGTAGGCTGCCACGATCTTCGCGGCTCGAGCAAGCTCCTCGGGTGAAGGGGAGAATACCTCGTTGACGGCCTCAATTTGATTTGGATGGAAGACCACTTTTCCACAAAATCCAAACTCACGTGCGATAAGTGCATCCTCGCGCGTGGCGCGAGCGTCTCGGACATTCTCAAAGAATGCCGCATCGACCGCTTGTATCTTGCGTGCACCTGCCGCAGCCGTAACAACAGACCGTGGGTAATGAAGCGCGTTTGCGTTGACCTTCGCACCAGTCTCCGAGGTGTAGTCGCCAGACCCAAAGAAGAGCGCCGAGGTGCGAGCAAGCGCATCTGCGATCGAAAGTGCGTTCAAAATACCTCGTGGCGTTTCAATCATGACGATAAGCTGCAAAGGATACTCTTGCTCTTGATCTACCCCTAGTCTGACCAAGTGATCTTCAAGTTCAATCAACGCCTTTGCTGATTCAATTTTTGGAATCATCAGCGAATCAATCATCTTTAGCGGCAAATCTTGGAGATCATCCCGCCAATAATTTGTGTCAAGCCCATTTATCCGAACACATAGCTCTTGGTTATTAGCTGGAAGCTCCTTTAATACATCAACGACACAGCGACGCGCCGCTTGCTTCTGATTCGGTGGAATACTATCTTCCAAATCAATAACCAATGCATCGCAAGCAAGATTAGTCGCCTTTAAGATACGATCGGGTCTATTGCCAGGCGTCATCATCATCGTACGCCTAAAGTAAAACGATTTACGCATCACCTATCCCATCGATCGTTGACTTAGATAACGCCTTTTGCGACCAACTCAGCGATGCGTGCGGCACTCAGCCCCAACCGCTTTCCAAAAACTTCTTCGTTATGCTGTCCTAACGCGGGCCCAAGCGTCCGAATCTTTCCTGGCGTGTCGGTCAACCGCGGTACAAGATTCGGGATGGCATGCTCCTGACCATACGCGTCCTTTAAATATTGAATATTCTCTCGTGCGGCGTATTGTGGATCTTCGAAAATCTCGTCGATCGAATACACCGAACCACATGGAACTTGAAATGACTCGCAAGTCGCCAACACTTCGTCTCTTGTCATTGTCGCTGACCAGTCCCCAACATACTGATCGACTATTTCACGCTCGGCCTCACGCTGCCCGATTGTGCCCCACTTACCCTTACCACCCCACTCTGGCACACCCATCGCTTGGGCCAGTCGCTCGAATATCTTGTCGCTCGTACAAGCGATTGCTACCCACTTTTCATCTTTAGTGGGGTAATGGCTGTGAGGAACAACGTTGACAGTGCCTGGTCCCATTCTTTCTCGAACATAGCCCTTCATGTGATACGAAGGAGCTAACTCATCCAAGATACGAAATATCGGTTCGTAAAGACCAATATCTACTACCTGTCCTCGGCCTGTTTTTTTCAGTGCTTGAATCGAAAGCAGTACCCCCAACGCGCCATACAAACCCGCCAAATAGTCTGGAATGGTTGCAGAACCAGGCGTCACGGGTGGACGATCAGGATAGCCCGCAAGATAAGACAAGCCACCGAAGGCGTTACCAATCCTACCAAAGCCCGGACGCGGGCTGTAAGGTCCAGTCTGTCCATATCCAGAAATACGGACCATAATTAGTCTTGGATTGACCTCTTTGAGCACATCCCAACCGAGCCCCCACTTCTCCAGAGTGCCTGGTTGAAAATTCTCAACTAAAACGTCAGCATCTTTGATCAAGGCCTTCAGTAATTCAGCGCCCTCGGGCTTTCGTAGATCCAGTGTCGCTGATTTTTTATTACGGCATTCTGACAGCCAAGGCAAGGAATCTCCGTTCGGAGTAATGCTTCCAAAGCGCCTCAAGGCATCGCCCACCTCTGGCAGCTCGAGCTTGATGACATCTGCACCAAACTCCGCTAGTTGAGTTGAACAAAAGGGCCCAGCCAAGAAACTTGAAACATCGATAACCTTCAGATCGTCTAGCGGCTGAATACTCTTGTTTGCGTTTTCCATTTCACTTTACCTTTTACTTGTGAGTTTAGCGTATCAATTCGGACTATGCGGGATGTTCGTGTGGATGATCCCGCCCCCACTGCATCACTGCCTCGCGCGTGCAGCCTTGAGTCGAATGACTACGCGACGTGACATTCAACAATTCTGCAACAGCTTTTGATGCCTCCAACACTCGATCAGCATTCATTCCAGTGCGTACGTTGATGAGATCTAGCATTCGTACAAGATCCTCTGAGGGGTAGTTGCCTACAGCGCCAAGTGACTCCGGCATCGCAATGCCACCACCAATCCCACAAGTAGCTCCCTCAAGAAATACTGCACCGCCATCCAATGCCGCCAAAATATTTGCTGTCGCCATACCGGAGAGGTTATGAATATGAAACCCAAATTCGGCATCAGGGTATTTTTCTCTGATCGTGCGGAATAACTGATTGACATGCCGAGGATCTTCCATGCCCACAGACCCGGCTAAGTAGATACGTTTGATACCGGCCTGATAAAACATTTTTATCATTGCCAACACTCTCTCTTGGGGGATTACTCCCTCATACGGGCACCAGAAGGCCATACTAAGCGCAAGTACATAGCGACACCCAGCAGCATCCGCAATACGAAACGCTTCAATCGCCTGCGCATTGGCTTGTTCCGCCGTCATGTTCTGATTTTTTTTAAGGTATGTTGCGCTAGCCACCGTCAGTCCCACCACCTCGTCGACGCGCGCGGCGACTGCTCGGGATGCCCCTTTAGCATTGGGCGCGAGCCCTCGATAGATAACGCCTGGGCGACGGATGATTCTCTCACAAACCTCTTCGGCATCCTTGAGATTTGGTATGACGCGGGGATGTGCAAAGCCAGCTATTTCGATCACTGGAAACCCAGCATCCGACAAAATATGAATTAACTTTACTTTATCTTCTGTCGATACCCACCTAGGAAAACTTTGCAAACCGTCTCTAGCGGCGACATCAACAATTGTTACGCTTTCAGGAAGATACACGGCTGTCTCCTGGCTTGTTCAAATTTGTTTCGAATTCAATACCCGCCAGTTTCACCTGCTCAGGCGTGTAACCTAATCTATCGATCAAAATCTCGCGATTATGTTCGCCCAATCTTGGCCCAGGATGTCTGATAACACCGGGTGATTCAGATAGTTTTCCCACTACATTCTGCATACGTAAGTTAGTCTCTAACTCAGCATCATACACAGAACAAATGTTTTCACGACTCTGGACGTGCGGGTCTTCAAAAATCTGCTCTACATCGTTTACTGGTGACATCGTTGAATTATTCTTAGCCGAACGTGCGAGTAGATCGGCCAAGTCAAAGTTCTGGACTGCCGCTTGAATTTCCTGATCAAGCGCATCTACATTCTTGATGCGCTGACGATTATTTGCGAAGCGGGGATCATCTACGATATGTGGGATTTCAAGGGTCAGGCAAATGCTCTTAAACGCAGATTGCGCACTGCCGCCGATTGTTACCCATCGTTGATCTTTCGTACGGTAGGTATTTCGTGGTGCCGTGAAGGACAGCCGGCTACCACTACGCTGTTGAATGATGCCAAGCTGGTCGTAATTAATAACGTTTGGACCAATCAAAGTCAGTAAGGTTTCGTAAATAGCCAGATCTATGTATTGGCCTTTGCCTGACAGTCGCTTCTCATTCATGGCAACAAGCGCAAGGTAGGCCGCCATTAAGCCAGTCGTTGAGTCCGCAAGACCAAAGCCCGGCAGTAGCGGAGGTTGATCTGGATATCCTGAGACAAACGCATAACCCGCATAGGCCTCCGCCAATGTGCCGAAGCCAGGCCTCTCACGGTATGGACCGGTCTGACCATACCCCGTTACACGAATCATTATGAGACTGGGATTAATTTTTTTTAAGACATCGTACCCAAGCCCCCACTTTTCGAGGGTACCGGTGCGATAGTTCTCAACAACAATGTCGTAATCGGCGACGAGTTTTTTTACTACCTCTACACCAAACTCTGTATGTAAATCCAGGGTAATGGATTTCTTTCCACGGTTGATGACTTTATAGTAAAGCCCCACACCATTTTTGTTCTCGCCCCACAACCGCATCTCGTCACCGGTTAGCGGCTTTTCGACTTTCAACACTTCAGCGCCAAAATCTGCAAGAAACATCGAACACATCGGTGCAGCAAGAAAGTTCGATAAATCGAGCACTTTTACATCAGCTAGCGCACCAGTGCGGGGGGTGGGGATACTTGTCAATATGCTCTCCTCGTTATTGTACGTACAATAACGAGGATTAGCAGAAAGGTCAACGCAAAAAGCACCCTCCTACGAGCCCCGCACTGCGCCGGATCTGTGTTTGTATAAGCAACATCACTTATTTTTAAGTGTTTTAAAGTATGCGGTCGCTTGTTTGGATGTCACCAAATCCGCATATTTCTGTTCCATATCAAATAGGTTGGCGCGATGGGGTCCCTCAGCGCGATCACCGACGCAATCTGAAACAACCATAGGGCGCAGGCCATACGCTGAAGCGTCGATCGTACTGGCGCGCACGCAACCGCTGGTCGTACACCCTGTAAGAAATAATGTATCGGCCCCAATGGAGTTAAGCCAAGAGGCTAAATTCGTTCCGAAAAAAGCTGAGCCGTGTCGCTTGATTGATACCCACTCGCCTTTCTTTGGTCGAACGCTTTCAACAAACTGCGCATCTTTCGAATCGGGTGATAACTTTCTTAGCGATGGCACCTTAATTGCGAATGTGCCAATGTCATCGCCCTGCATCTCTGTTGCGAAGCGGACATGCGCAACAGGGATTTTTAAAGAGCGTGCAGTCTTTAATAGTTTGGCTGTCTGATCAATTGCACTCAGCATGTTAAAGCCGCCA
>Ga0164293_10001559_pt1 | contig 19143 bp, 23 predicted proteins | sample GEODES118metaG_FD_111487 | JGI IMG/M metagenome (GOLD analysis project Ga0164293, IMG submission 111487) | Eutrophic lake water microbial communities from Lake Mendota, Wisconsin, USA - GEODES118 metaG | ecosystem: Environmental > Aquatic > Freshwater > Lake | place: USA: Lake Mendota...
ATCGGGGGTTCGAGACCGTCACCATCGTTAGAAAAGGTTTAGTTGATCATGCCGATTCCTTGGGGGCATCGGGCCGATACGGAGACGGTGACGTGCAATGGATGACTGCCGGTTCTGGAGTACAGCACTCAGAAATGTTTCCGCTGACGAATCAAACGGGATCTAACGAAATTGATTTTTTTCAAGTTTGGCTGAATTTACCTAAAAAGAATAAAATGTGTGAGCCCCATTTCACCATGTTCTGGGCAGAAAAAATTCCGACTGTCCAGCTTCATAATAACAAAAGTTTTGTATCAATCATTGCTGGTGAATTTGGGAATGCAAAATCTCTGAACCCACCACCCAATAGCTGGGCCAACGACCCTGAGGGTGATGTTTGTATCTTGTTTATGAAAATTGCAGCTGGTGAAAAAATTGAGTTAAAAAAAACGGGTGTGGATGTTGTCAGGTCTTTGTACTTTTACAAGGGCCAAGATCTTGTGATAAACGGAAGCACAATTCAAGCAGGAATGGGATCTCACCTGCCTGAAGAAATTGCTCTCACCTTGCAAGCCGGATCACAGCCCGCTGAAATTTTGTTTCTTCAGGCAAAGAAAATCAATGAGCCCATCGTTCAACACGGCCCCTTCGTGATGAACTCTCAACAGGAAATTGTGCAAACCATTGAAGACTATCAAAGAACGCAATTTGGCGGTTGGCCGTGGGGCAGGCACGACATGGTTCATGGTGCAAACCCAGAGCGTTTTGCAAAATATCCAGACGGACGAATAGAAAAGCCAAAAGCATGAGTGGGCCTTTTATTTTTCCTACATCCTATTCACCTTGGCTGGCCAGCCGACTGAAAGGTCAACTGCCCGAGCTGTCTGCGACCTGTGCAAACTGTGCCATGGTGAAACCTACGGGACTCACTCGCGACAAGGGTCCATTCAAAAATAATTTGAAATGTTGCACCTATTTTCCGTTTATTCCCAATTTTAGTTTGGGTGAGATCAATCAGGCTAAAATTGCTCAAGCCCTTGATCGCGGAGTTCTATTGCCTGTGGGTCTTTTTCCATCAGTCAAGCATCAGGCCTTCGTCGATCAAATGGGGTCAAAAGCTTTCGGAAGAAAACAAGAATTGTTGTGCCCGTTTTTTGATTCACCCAAAAATCAATGCTCGATCTGGGAAACCCGCCCTGCCGTTTGTACCACTTACTTTTGCAAAAGTGATTACGGACAATCAGGCTTGGATTTCTGGGCAGACGTGGAAAAGTATCTCAATCACTTCGAATGGCAATTGGCCTGTGAAGTGATTTTTCAAATGGGAATGACCACAAATGAAATTGCCTACTGCCAAGGTGTGGTCAGCGAAGAGACCGAGGAAGACGAGCGAGAATCTTTTCTGCAAGCAGCCTGGGGAAAATGGTTTCACCGGAAGCAAGAGTTTTTTGTTGAAGCTAGAAAAGTGGCATTAACTTTTGATTCTCAAAAAATTGAAACTTTTCTAGGTGCTGAGTTTTTAGAACTAGAAAACAAGATTTCAAAGTTTTCTCAACTGATACCCTCACTTATTTGATTCAAAAAAAATTAATGCGTGTCTTGCGTCAGGCAAAGCTTCTTTACCTTTAAGAATACCAGATTGAGTTAAAATTAAGGGGCCTGCACAAATAGCAGCAAGCCAAAGACCGCAAAAACGGCGAATTGCAACAACCAGATGGCAGAAAGTGGATAGAGCAGCGGAGGGCTCCTAGCCGGTTGGCGCTGATTCTGCAGCATGAGTTCTAAAATTATGAAAATGATCCTAAAAAAATTGGGAGTTAAATGAGGCGCATCACTTCTCATCAGGCATTTTTAACTGTTGAGGCTTTAAAAAAAATTACTGACACAACAATTGAGAATGAATTTTTTGTAAGATGGAGTTGAAAGAATCGGATCTCAAGTTGTCATTTAACGGCTTAACCGAAGGCGAGGCACTCAGGCTTTTGCAGGTCAATGGTCATAATGAGCTGCCGCAATACAAAAAGCGATCGCTTTTTGTATTGATTTTTTCAGCACTTCGCGAGCCCATGATTCTTCTTCTTATTTCTTGCGCCAGTCTTTATTTATTGATCGGTAAAGCCAGCGACAGCATTTTACTTTTTATTTCTGTTATTGGTGTTGTGGGAATTTCTTTGTATCAAGAGTACCGAAGCAGTCGTGCTTTAGAGGCCTTGCGTGATCTTTCAAGCCCCCGTGCCTTAGTTATCCGTGATGGGAAAGAGAAAAGAATCCCTGGAGCAGAAGTGGTTCTGGGAGATCTTCTTGTTGTTAACGAAGGTGACCGAGTCGCTGCCGATTGTATATTACTTGAATCGTCACATTTGCAAGCAGATGAATCTCTTTTGACTGGTGAAGCTCTACCTGCCGAGAAATCTTCAAGGTTAAAAGATAAAATTTTTGCAAGCACACTTATCACTAGGGGAACCGGGACAGCTCGGGTCATTGGTACGGCCTCTCAAACTGAAGTCGGAAAAATTGGAAAAGCTCTGAATATTTTTTTACCTGAACGCACTCAATTGCAGATGGAGATAAGAAAACTTGTTCGCATTTTTACTATTATAGGGATACTTGTTAGCGCTGGTGTGACTATTTCGTACGGACTCACACGGGGAGATTGGCCTCAGGGCTTCCTAGCCGGAATTGCCGCTGCAATGTCTTTGATGCCCGAAGAGTTTCCGGTGATCATGACGATCTTCTTAGCTCTTGGAGCCTGGCGACTTTCAAAACGAAATGTTCTGGTTAGACAATCAGCAGCCACTGAAAATTTGGGAGCCATCACAATTCTTTGTGTTGATAAAACTGGAACTTTGACAATGAATCAGATGTCGGTGGCTGAATGCCGAATACCAGAAGAGACTTTTCATTTTGATGAAAAGTCTTCATCAATTTTGCCAGAAAACTTTCATCTTTTAATCAAGTATGGGGTCCTTGCCAGCCATCTCGATCCTTTTGATCCAATGGAAAAAGCGATCAGAAGAATTTTTGATCAAAATCTTTTAGGAACTGAACATGTTCATGATGATTGGGTTTTAGAGCGTGAGTATCCACTTACACCGGAGCTTCTTGCGATGACTTGCGTGTGGAATAATAATTCCAATCAAGGGTTTTGTATCGCTGCAAAAGGGGCCCCGGAAGCAGTTATTGCTTTATGTCATCTACCAAAGTCGCAGGTTGAAGCTATTTTAATCCAAGTGGCTGCAATGTCAGAACAAGGACTGCGAGTTTTAGCTGTCGCTCAAGCGGAATTTCTATCGCCGATGCTGCCTTCAAATCAACGGGACTTTAATTTTTCATTTCTTGGCCTTATCGGAATGAAAGATCCGGTCAGAGCCGAAGTCCCTTTAGCTATTGCTGAATGTTATGCAGCTGGCATTCGTGTATTGATGATCACAGGTGATTATCCTGGCACTGCCATTAAAATTGCGAAAGACATTGGTCTGAAGTTTCCGGATTTGGCTTTGACCGGCAAGGAAATCGAGCAGATGAGTGATACCGATTTAATGTTGAAATTAAAAACGACAAACGTGTTCGCAAGAATGCGACCGGATCAGAAGTTACGAATGATCAAAGCCTTAAAATCAAATGATGAAGTTGTGGCAATGACCGGAGACGGGGTTAACGATGCCCCTAGCTTAAAATGGGCAGATGTTGGGATTGCGATGGGAGGTCGCGGGACAGATGTGGCCCGTGAAGCTTCTGATATCGTATTGTTGGATGATTGCTTTACGTCAATTGTAACGGCTGTCAGTTCAGGTCGAAAAATCTTTGAAAATATCAAGAGTGCAATGTCTTATATTTTCGCAGTCCATGTACCTATTGCAGGAATGGCGATTGCCCCTATTGTTTTCGGTCTTCCTGTGGCTTTATTTCCGGCCCATATTGTTTTTCTAGAACTTGTTATTGATCCAGCTTGTACACTTATTTTCGAATCCGATCCCGCAGACGTAAAAACCATGAAGCGTCCACCCCGAAAACTGGGAGTTGGACTTTTCACCTGGCAAGAAATCATGAAAAGTGTGACTCAAGGGCTTATCTTTTTTGTAGCTGTATTTGGAGTGTACTATGTGGGCCATAGGTATGGATATTCTCCAGAGCGAAATCGGACCATTGCTTTTTGCACATTTGTGCTGGCAAATTTAGGTCTGATTGCGATCAATCGGCCCCATGTTCTTCAACTTGGTAATCGTGCTTTCCATTGGGTTTCAAGCCTTGCAGTGCTAGCCCTTCTTGTTGTGATTTATACTCCACAACTTCAGCCTTTGTTTGGATTTACAGGAATGAGTCTTGTCGATTGGGCAGTTGCGATTGGGTCTGCTTTTGTTGCGTCATTAATTGGCTTTTTAATCAGAGTTAGATCAGCAGCAAAAGACATCTCATTTTGTTTGTGAAGACAAAATTGAATCCGAAACGACCTTTCCATCAGCCAGAGTTATTTCACGCTGAGCCCGCCTTGCATAATCAAGTTCGTGGGTGACTAAAATTACAGTTGTCTTCTTGTCCTCATGAGCTTCTTTCAACATTTTCATGACAACCTCGCCGTTAACGGTATCTAAGGCACCAGTCGGTTCGTCGGCAAATAAGTATTTTGGCTCCATTATCAGTGCCCTTGCAATAGCGACTCGCTGTTCTTCACCACCCGATAACTGACGTGGAAGTCGTTTCAACTTCTCTTTTAGGCCAACTTTTTCTAAAATTGATTTTGCAAGTTCGAGGCGCGTTTTTTCTTGTTTATACTTTTTTGCAGGTAAAAGCACATTTTCTAAAACAGAAAGCTCAGCAATCAAATAGTTGAACTGAAAAACAAAACCAATTTTTTCATTTCTAAAATGCGCAATTTCTTTTCTTTTCATTTTGCTTAGATCTGAGTTTTCGACGACGACTGTTCCAGTTGATACAGAGTCAAGCCCACTGAGCAAATAGAGAAGTGTGCTTTTGCCAGATCCTGAACGACCTGTTAAAGACAAAAACTGACCATCTGGAACTTCAAACGTTATATCAGTTAGTATTTGGGTGATAGGGTCACCAATTTTCTTTCCAACTTTTGAACACAGGATCGACATTAGGCTGCTCCGCCGCGAATAATTTCAATCGGAGTGAATTTTGCCGCCGAACGGGCTGGAAGAAAGCTGGCAATAAGTGCGGATAAAATTGAAAGCAGACAGGCTTGCAAATAGACGCCTGCGGTGATCACGATCGTTAAATGACCCGCAGGACGAGTCGAGTCAGCACGCCCGCCGAACGGAAGGGTTTGTATATACTTACAGATGAGATACCCAGCAATAAGTCCTAGTATAGCTCCGACAAGTCCCAAGATGAATCCTTGATAAAGAAAGAGCACACGTATTTCCCAAGACTCATAACCCATTGTTTGCAAGATTGCGATGTCTTTCATCTTTTGAGTGACCGTCATCATCAGCACATTGTAGATTCCAAAACCCGCAACAAGCATAACCACAAACACAATCAGATTCCGCATCATAGCCTGAAGTGCAAACATTGTAAAAATACTCGAATTTCTTTGATCCCAACTTTCAATTGTTTCGCTCGAAATTAAGGACCACGTTGTTGCAATTGTTGCCGACTGTTCATAATCAAACAGTCGAACGTCAATCTCGTTGATACGGTTTAAACTATGGTTAGCTCTTTGAACGTCTGCAAGAAGACCATAAGCTTGCAAATCAGATCTTTTGTTTCCACTATCGAAGGTTCCAACAATCTGAAATGGAGTTTGTTTTCCATCGCCAACCGAAACCATAACATTTTGAAAAATCTTTGCACCCAATCGATTTAATAATTCCTGCCCGACAATAATTCGATTCCCACCGCTACCAATATCGGAAAACTTTCCCTCGACCATATTCGCAGCCACTGTATTCACGAGTGATTGTTTTTCAGGTAAGCACCCCGTAAACCCCGCAGAAATGGGTGTCCCACCCTTTGAAAATAAAGCGGGAACTACAAGCTGAGGAGAGTAAGCTTCGACTCTATTATCGGCTTCCAGTCGCTGATACCACCCCTGCGGGTTTTCAATGCGGTTATAATCTTTTTCTCCGGCAGGTCCTGATTTCCAAAAAGTATGTTGAATTTCACTTCCAAAAAATGCACTGTCTAAACTATGAGACTGTAAAAAATCTTGCTTGGCTTGAATAAAAATATGAGCACTGTTGTTGACGAGATTATCGATAAAAAAATGTTTAAAACCCGAAAAGAAACCTGAAATAATAACGAAGCTTGCAGCACCCAGAAAAATTCCAAGCAAAGTAAACAAGGACTGGCGTTTTTTTGAAAATAAATATCTGATAGCAAGAAAAATCATTTAATGACTCTTTTAATAAGTACGGCCTTGTCACCGACTTGAACATCACCACTTTCTATTTCAGCAAAGGCTCCATCAACCAGACCAAGTTTGACGGGGACTCGAATTATTTTTCCATTTCGACTTAAAACTGCATTTTTAGATTCTAATGAAGACACCGGAATGAGCAGAACATCTTTTTTTTCTTGTAGAATGATTGCAACATCAGCTGTCATTCCTGGTAAAATAAACGAGGGGAGTGTTTCTAAAGAAATATGAGCTAAAAATTCCGCACCATTTGAAAATAGTGATTCGACACGTCCGTCAAAGACCTGTTCTCTGAGTCCATCAAAACTAATTTTAACAGGAAGATTTAATTTAAGGCTAAGGGCTCCTTGTTGCTCAAGTGATACTAAAAGGTAAGTTTCAGTGGGATCAACTAAAGTCATCACACTGGCCTGTGCATAAACAGTTTCACCTTCTTTGAAAGGTGCCGAAACAATTGTTCCTGCAAAGGGAGCTGTCAAGGTACCGATTCCCTCCAGTTCAATCAGCTTTGCACCTTTTTCGACAACCTGACCTTCTTTGGCAAAAAGTTTGTGAATTGTAGAGGTCACGCCACTTTTAATTGAGAAACTTCTCTCGGCGGTCAAAGTGCCAATGCCATAAACAGATTCTACAATTGTGCCGCGTTTTATGACCTCATAGTTGTGGGCATTCTGTTGATTCTTCTTAAACAAAAAAAAGCCTGCAGCTAATAGAATCATTAACAACACCAGGGTTATCCAATAATTTTTTTTCATTTTTCACTTCCTGATGGATGATCTAATTCTTCAGAAGTTTCGAGTTTCAGTTTGATGTAATCAAAAATGGTTGTAATTCTGGCCCGCTCTAAATTTCTTTTGGATTCTTGCCAGACCTGAAGGGCCGTCAGCACATCAGTATTTGTAGCAATGCCCAAACGATTGTCTCGATGAACAAGGTCATAGCTTCTGCGCGACAGATCCGATGCACTTTTTAGTTTTGTGAGCAAGTTGAAATCAGACTTGAGCGTCGCGAAAGCTGTTCGAATGGATTGCTCGGCGGCTTCTTGAGTTTGACGAAGCAATCGTGACTTTGAGCGATTGATTGTACTGGCCTCACTCACTTGTGCTTTCGTAAGTCCGCCAGAAAAGAAGGGGAAACTGAAAGTCAGACTTGTGTCCCAATCCACTCCTTGAAATATTCCTGTGGGACGAGACAAATAATAATTCGCACTGAGTCCTAATGTTGGATAAAATCCAGATTTTGCTGCTTTTATTGCATCTTCAGTGGCAAGTAAATTACTTTTTGATTGCTGAATATCCGGTCTCTGATCTAATTTTTCGAGCCATGTCTCGATTGTTTTAAAATCCTTTGGAAGTTGGGTGTTATCAGTTAATTTTGTATCACTTGTAAGTCCCGTCAGATATGTAAAGGCCTCTTGGTAGGTGACAAGTAATCCTTCAGCCCTCGAGGTTGCGGCCTCAAGACTTGCAACGGATGACTCTGCGGTCAGAATATCAGAGTCCCTGGCTCGGCCACTTCGTTTTGCAGAAGTGAGTTCTGATTTACGTCTCATTGTGCTTTGGATCTGTTCTCGATAAAGTTTTATGTCAGATTGAAAAATGAGGAGGGAATAAAAAGCAAGAGCCACATCCTTATAAAGTTGCTGGATGGCTTGTTTCTTGGCCCACTCAAAACCGATTTTTAGATTTTTTCTTTGGTTAACGGTAGAGATATCTCGAAAGCCCTGAAATAGATTCTGATTCAAATTTATATTTGTTGTCGATTGTCTGGTGGACGTGAGACTTTTTGCAAAAAAATTTTTTGATTCATCTTGCTGAGTTGTAGATGCTTGCAGCGAAAGAACAGGCAGATAGCTGGCCTGTGACTGTTTAATTTGTAATTCAGCTTGTTCAATCTGATCGCTGCTAATAGCAATTGTTGCACTTCGCTCTCGAGCAAGTTTGAAACATTCTTGCAAATTCACTTCGAGAGCTTGGGCCAGAATCATGGGGCAGGTCATCATGAGAATCAAAGATAAGGAAAAATTAAGCATCTCACTCTACGGTGCAATTGTAAGATTATTTTCCACTTTCATAACCCCAGGGGCCATCCATGCGGCCATTCTTGCCTCTTCTTTTTCTGAAATTGAGTGAACATTGCCAGTTAAAGTGACTGTGTCACCGCGGATGGTAACATTAATTTTCTTTCCCTCAGCTTCAGCGGATCGCCTGAGAGCGTCTTCGATGCGATCTTTAATATCCGACGGCTGAGCTTTATTTTTTATCGTAATACTGTTTGTAACTCCGTTGACTCCTAAAAGACCACTCACAGCATCTTTTGCAGCTTTTCTTTGGTAGTCCCAATCGACTTCACCTCTCAGAGTCATCCAACCTTTATCGACGGAAACCTTGATGTCAGAGGGGACTGAGTAACTCCACTGAAGCGCATTCAGAGCAGCTCTTGCGATTTCCTGATCGGATTTATCGAAAGTGCCTTTAACTTCTAGTTCGTCAGCAACAGCTTTTACGCCTCTCACTCTTTCGGCAGCTTTTTCAGCTGACCCCTTCTCGGTAAAATGCGGAACAGTTCCCCGCAAAGTTACGATGCCATCATGTGCTGAGACTTTCACATGACTTGAATCCACACTCGGGTCCCACATCAGTTCGTTGATGACATCATTTTTTAAGTCAGCGTCTGATCTATTGAAAAAATTGAACATAGAAATCTCCATTCTTTTAGTTAATTAAAAAAAGTAGGATTGCAAAAAGTAAGCCTTCGTCAAAGGGTGTCTCTAATGGGATCTGCAACAAAGGAGTGTGATTCATGTTTCATTTTCCCCTAAAGGTGACTCAAAATACCTCAGCTGATGGTTTTGGCAATCAACCCATGCCACATCATTTTTCTGAGCCTTCAGTAAAAAATTCTTTTAGAAGTGCTAAACACATCCAGCCCGCTTGTTTGATTCAAGTTTTTTAAAATCATACCGAAAGCCACGTAGGCGACTCCTTGAAAAGTAAGATCTATGGCTAAAATCATTCCCAAAAGCCAAATTGAATTGATCGGCCAGCTAAACAGGAAGATGAATCCTACTAGAAAAGTTGTGATGCCGGACGCTAGAGACCATCCCCTACCGATTTGCGATCGAGGGTTAAAGCTTGACCAAATTCGCATGGCTCCTGAGGCCACTAATGCTAAAGCAAGAAATATTGTAAGTGCTGCAGCTGCAAGTAATGGATTCTGAAATGCAATGACACCAGCAATGCCATAAAAAAGCCCATTCATCATGTAGTACGAAAACCCTGACCAGCTTTTGACTTGAATCGAATGAGCCATCTGAATCACGCCTCCGATGACCATAAAGGCTCCCACATAAAGTAATGAGATTGTGGTTGCAGTCATTAAATTGCTAAAAGCGAAAATTCCCAAACCCAACAAAGTAACTCCAAGGGCAATAAACCAGCCCCATTTGACTTGAGCATCATTTTCAATTGTATCCCAGTTAAGTGAAGTACCTAAAGTTTCCATGAGCAGTTTCCCTTCTTGTTCGTTTAAGAAGTATCTTCATGCTTGCAAGAGTTTATAAAAAGGTCATTTGTTTACAGCAGTGGATACTTCAATCCAAATTTCATTTCTGCGAAGAAACCAAAGTTGAAACGGTGAATTGTAGCGAGCGAGTATTGGCTCTCCGGTAATTTCGACATTATCGTTTTTCAAATCTGTTTTAAAAATTTTCAGCTTTTCTAAATATCGCGATTCTGACCACGATCCAGAGTAGGTGAAGACGGCCACTTTGCGTGCAGGTAGCTGTCGCAATTGAACCTTTGGATCATCAGGAACTGGCAATGTATCGAAGGTGTATTTTTTTGGCATCGTGAACTGAACGATGTAACCAGAGGAATCTTTAACTTGAGTCACAGGTGCCGTCATTTCAATTTTCTCTGAAGCTGCTTGTTGACTGACCGGAGCTGTCATGGAAATTTTGGTTTTGGATTGATTGGCTCCAAAAATATAACCTGCCAAGATTTTAAATGCCCGATTTCCGGCATTTTTAAAATCAGTTTCAATTTTTGTTTCGGCGACTAACACAGGGCCGTAATTTCTGATCTCATAATGAGTTCTTTTCGATTCGACATCGTATTGTGGTTCTTCAATCGCCATTGCTACCCCTGAAAGTAAAAAAACAAAGATAACTAAGATTTCAACTTTAAATTTTTTTCTCTGATGAAATGGCTTGTTCATTCCAATATCCCCGTCGTTGGTAGTGTTGATGCAAGTTGGCCTCATAATCTCGAGTCAATAAAGAGTCTTTCGTGTACTCGGCAGATCGTTGAATGGAATCACGAGAAAGGTTAACATAAACTTTTCGATCATGCCAGCTAACCCCTTCAATCCACCGAGGAGAAACCAAAACCTGTTTACCTGGCCACCAGTTTGTGGTGCCTACGATCAAGTATCGGATCGACCAGGTGTCAGTATCAATGATGAAGTCATTGACGTGACCAATCTCGCCATCGGTGGCCTCAATGTGATAGCCATCAACTTCATGAGTACTCTGTAAGTGAGGATCCCAGAATTCTTTTATTTCATCAAGCTCATTCCAGCTCGAGGGATTTCGATCAAGGGTGGGGTACATGCCCCACAAAAAAGGGCCTCCCCAATACAAGGGAAATCCATAATAGCTCAGATATGACTTTTCAAACTGCCTTGATACGGGCTTATCACTCTCCAAAGTTGGACTGTCTTCAATCTGTTTTTTTGTTAAACTGACAGCAATACTTTCTGAATTTGGATTCACTTCATGCAAAGAGTAGGGTGAAATTAAGACTTGATGACCCGTCAACCAGCTTCCTGTGTTGGCCACTAAGTAGCGAATGGTCCAATGTTTATCATCGAAGTAGAACTCTTTGACTCTTCCGATTTCCTTGTCCAGGCCTCTTAATTTATATTCGCTTAAAGATTTTGTACTGATGAGCATGAAGACCTCCCGAAAGATTTGTTCAGTTTATATTAAGTGAATATTGAGCAAGATTGAGGCCGACAATTGACGAGCAAAACACATCGTGGACGCTGCAAATCTCATTAAAAAAAATTGGGTTGAATCGTTAAGTGAAATTAAAATCAACAGGGGTCATTTTATCTTATGGCACAGTTGATGCTACTGTGGATTTCATGTTTGAAAGCGGCGACGCTAGTCAAAACTCAAGCGGGTGGAAGTCCCGTCAACAGAATTGTCCAGTGACTGTTGTAGCCTGGATCAACGGGAGGTTGAAAAATTTCTTGTAGGCTGATCGAAAAAGTTTTTGGCATGTTCGTGCCAGGAATTTAGTAAATCTGCAGGTTGTAGCGAAAGCGAACCTCAAAAGTTTGTCAGTCGATGAACGTTCGGAACGAACAACGGGAGACTGAAGGGAAGGCCGAGCCTTTAAACATAGGCGAAGGCTCATATTGTTGGCGAAGAACTGGAAACTCGCAGCTAACAACTTCTCTACTAACGGGAGGACAACATGTTGAGAATGAGTTTTGGTGAAAGCACGGAACCACTTGTAGGTCGGTGATATTTCTCTGATGTCAGCAAAAGCAGTTGAACAAATCAATGATGTCGATTGGTCACAATCGGTGGTGTTGATAAAACCAACTGCCAAGCCTACGAATGGGGCGGATAAGATCGATAAGCTCTGTTAAAGGAGTGAGGATCTTTGGAGTCAAGTTTCTTTGGGGTGTTAAAGCCTTAAAGGGATTTTTGTGGCTGTGTAATTCAAGTTTAATCGCTTGGAAAGCATGAAGAATGAAGTCAACTTTGAAACTTTCTGTGTACGCCCAGAGAATGGCTTTAGCAGAAAACGAATAAAGGAATACTTCATTTGAGATGCCAACTCTTGAGCTGTTCTGGGGAAATCCCAACGAACAGTTCTTACAAATGAATGGCGGAGTCGCTGAGCTCAAACTTAAAAATTTGAGCTCAGCGCGCCACCTTCATTTTCGATTTGTGTGTTTTTAAATGATAACTAAACATCCTGAGGAGGATCAAAATGGCAAATCAATTAGAGCGTTGGGTCGCCAACAAAAACTTAAGTCCGTTACGTCAATTTCTACAAATGAGAGATCCATTTGAGAGTTTTTTCACTGACTTTGCTAACCTGAATTCCAGAGTTGCTCCTTTAGATTTGGATTTTTATCCAACTTCAGAAGTGACAGAAGAGGGAAATCATTACTTGCTAAAAGTTGATTTGCCTGGAATTTCCAAAGATCATGTTAAAATTGAGGCAGATAAAGATCGTCTGATGATCCGCGCCGAGCGAAGAGAAGAAAAAAAGACAGACACAAAAAAGAAATATCTATCAGAGGTCTATTATGGATCCTATGAAAGAACTTTCACACTCCCTGGCCCCATTGATGAAAAAAAGATCGATGCCAGGTTTGAAAATGGAGTGCTCACAATCACTGTTCCAAAGACGGAAGCCCTGAAAGCAAAACAGATTCAAATTCAATAGGCCAATCAGTAGCAGGTCGCAGACTCAGAAACTGAGTCTGCGACCTGAGCCTAATTTTTATTCTAATTTAAATTGAAGAGTTTCACTCTTGTCTTTAACTTTTGTTGTCACTTCTAAGTCGGTTGTCTTTTGAAAATCAATGGGTTCTGAAATAACAAAATAATCATTTTTTCTATTTATGCTTAGAACTTTTCCTGGATAAGGATGTATTCGACGCACGGTCAACTTGAGACTGGACATGTCGAGCTTGGCCTCTTCTCTGCCGACAACAAAAATTCTGACGGGTTCGCCCTTGACGATTCGTACAGATACAAGTTGACCTTCTTGTCTGAATTCAGGCTGACCTCGGTGATCAAGATTTCCTTGAGCAAAGGTGAACTGAGAAATAAAAAGAAAGAAAAAAGAGAATTCCATTTTTACCTTTCAAATTTAATGTGTCACCATCACTGGTGTGCGGACCTTTTTCATCAAAGTGATGGTTTCACTTTTAGATAGCAGGCTTGTTGGATTATGATGAGCCATTACCAGCAGATCAAAATCCTTTGAGCGCTTGACCACTTTTTCTGTGATGTCTCCTGAAGTCGACGTCACCTTTATCCGGGGATACTGTTTAATAAGGTGTTCAATTTTAGACTGTGTGGCCTTTTTTATTCGATGATCTACTTTTTGAAAAGTGTTGTAATCTAGAATAGGAAAAGGCCTTTGATTGACATGGAAGACCTCGTAGGTCGTCGGACATGCTAAAGACAATTTTTTTACGACATCAATCGAGTGATCAGAGGCATTCGATAAATCATGAGGAATTAAAATTTTCTTTGGTCGAATCACTTTATTTCCACGATGAATCCAAACAGGATTTTTCGAATTCATCACAAGCTGTTGTGCCGTACTGCCGAAGAAGAACTCAGCAATTTGACTGTGCCCTTTGTAGCCTGCCAGGATCAAGGGGTTCTCAAATTTTTTTGCTGTTTCTGTGATAAGACGTAAAGGTGTGCTTGAGCTTGCAATGATTTCAGTGGAATTGTTTTTGATACTATAGAATTTTTTAATCCGTACTTGATAGCTTTTTTCATCAATCAAATTAGGAAAGAAAACGTCACCAAAAGGTGTGACCGCATAACCGACAGCATCATGAATGGCATGAACTAAAACCAGTTTTGCATGCCACATCCGACAGAGCAGTTGAGCCTGTCGAACTACAATCTTAGAATAGGGTGAAAAATCGATACCTACGATGATATTTTTGAATGGTTGTTCAAGCATACATATCCTCTCTAAATCGATTTTTTAAGGCGGGTTTCAAACAGGTCAGCGAGGGCTTTGTAGGCGTCAATCTCGGTGAAAATTCCAACTAGTTTTCCATTGTCGACGACCATTGCACAGCCGTATTTATTTTCAGCCATTTCTGCGACAACTTCATTGAGTGGCGTAGTGGGCTTGGTGACATAGGGCTCAGGTGTGTAGGCTTCTTCGACTGTCATAGTTGTTGGATCTACATCTTTGAATCCCATAACGAATTTAATGTCACGATCTGTCAGGATCCCAACAAGTTTTCCACCCTTCAGCACGGGGAGATGCCGCAATTTTAATTTTCTGAGAAACTCATTGGCCTGTGAAACAGTTTGATCAAAACCAATGGATTTTGGCATATAGGTCATATATTTTTGGACCGTGGGGATACTTTTCATCTTTGCTCCTTCGGAAGTTGATCCGAACTTAAACAATTTTCCATTTGTGCATGTGCAGAATCTTGCTAACTTGCAATCTTTAAACCATCGCTGAATCATTCTCGAACGAGTTGGAAGAGTTTCGTTAACTGAGCAAAACTATTGTGCCTCATGGATGAGGATATTTGCCTCGCCATAGATCCAGCGGGGAGACGACAAGGCGGTGCAGCTCGGTGAAATGCCAAAGACAGGAGAGATCGCAGTGGGTGTGATTGCGCAAGAAGTGGAAAAAACAAACCCAAATCTTGTCAAAACCCGCTGGCTTCAAATGCAACCCGAAGATAAAGATAAGTCAGAAATTAAGGCTGTTGATTATTCGAAATTTTCTCTCATGCTGATCAATGCGGTCAAAGAACTTTATCAAAGTAGGAGTATCTTTGCCAGAAAGATCCTCGGGCCCCTTTTTGCTCAGCTCTTGAGTTCCCCTGATCGCCTCAAGATGCCCGAAATTCCTGGTCAAAAGCCCGGCGAGCCCTTCCCAAAAAAAGCCATTGAGTATAAAGAAATTTGGAGCATGACCCGATGTTTATTTTCGGAACATGGAAGGCATGAATACAAAAAATCAGGGCCAAACCTCATTCAGGGAACATCTTTTCGGTAAAAGCGTTATTCTTATGGGGATTATTGCTCTATTCATTCATGGGAATTAAAAATTATTTTTCTGTGGAAAAACTGATCGCTTTCAAAGCCCGTGTAAGCAAATTTGAATCGCCGATAGTCCTCATACCAGTTTTGAGATCAGGTTTCCGAAGGCCTATGCGATGAAAATTGCCGTTTAAGGTGTCGATTGAATTCCGAGCTTATTAAAAATCATTTTCCGCCTTTTTTACTGCTAGCAGTTCGAGATTTATACACCCCTTTCTATTAAACGGAGAGGGCGTATTTTTGAGACATTTTGTCAGCTGCGTGCAACGAGAATGTTCCAAATGGCTTTGTGCATCGTGGCTCAGATCAACGAAGTGCCATGTAAACGTAATTTCGTTGATGGCACAGAAGATGCTAAGTTCATCTGCATGTTCGACTGCAGCGATGCTAGTCAGAACTCAAGCGGGTGAAAGCCCCGTCAACAGAATCGTCCAGTTGCTGTTGTCGCCTGGATCAACGGGAGGTTGAAAGACCTCCCGTATGCTGATCGAAAAAGTTTTTGGCATGTTCGTGTCAGAGATTTGGTAAATCGGCAGGTTGTAGCGAAAGCGAACCTCAAAAGTTCGTCAGTCTGTGAACGTTCGGAACGAACAACGGGAGACTGAAAGAGAAGGCCGAGCCCGGTGAACATAGGCGAAGGCTAAAATTGCTAGCGAAGAACTGGATATTCGCAGCTGGCAACTTCTCTTAAGAATGGGAGGACAACATGTCGAGAATGAGTTGTGATGAAAGCACGGAACCACTCGTGGGTCGGTGACGTTTCTCTGACGTCAGCAAAAGTGGTTGGACAAGTCAATGATGTCGGCTGGTAACAGTCGGTAGTGTTGATGAAACCAACTGCCAAGCCTGTGAATGGGGCGGATAAGATCGCGAAGCTCCCCTCAAAAAGGAGCGAGGATCTTTAGAGTAGAGCTTCTTTAGAGTGAAAACTTTGAAGAGGTTTTAATGGTGGTGTTTTTCAAGTTTAACTGCTTGGATCACGCGAAGGATGAAGTCAACTTTGAAACTTTCCGCGTATGCCCGGAGAATGGCTTAAGCGGAAAACGAATAAAGGAATGCTTCATTTGAAATGCCAACTCTTGAGCTGTTCTGGGGAAATCCCAATGGGCAGTTCTTCACATGAAAGTGGCGGAATCGGCTCAAATGAAATTTAATCGTTTCATTTGAGCCGCGCCACCACCTTTTTTATTCATGATAGCGACGAGGAGACTATGAAGCATCAAGTAAAATACGATTTTCAGAACTCGGTGGCGTTTATAACGGGTGCTTCAACTGGTATAGGTCGGGCGACGGCACTTGCATTTGGCAGAAGTCATGCTCAGGTTGCAGTTGCAGATATCAACGAAGACGCTGGATTGCAAACTGTCGAAATGATCAAAGCATCAGGGGGGAAAGCTCAGTTTTTTAAATGTGACGTCACTCGTGATGACGAAGTTCAAAAAACAATTCAAAAAACAGTGAAAGATTTTGGAAGCTTGGATTTCGCATTTAATAATGCAGGCATTGAAGGTGAGCAGGCATTTACTCCCGAGTGCTCACAGGAAAATTGGAATCAAGTCATTGATATCAATCTTAACGGTGTTTGGCTTTGTATGAAACACCAAATACCCCAAATGCTTAAGCAAGGATGTGGCTCTATCGTTAATTGCTCTTCCATTGCTGGCCTGATTGGCTTTCCTGGAATCCCCGCTTATGTCGCTAGCAAGCATGGCGTGATCGGATTGACGAAAACAGCGGCACTTGAGTACGCCAAACAAAATATTAGGGTCAACGCGATTTGCCCCGGAGTTATTCAAACTCCAATGATCGAGCGCTTTGTTCATGGTGAAGCGCAAGTCAGAAAACAATTGGTGGAGGGCGAACCCATCGGGCGAGTTGGTGAGCCAGATGAGATTGCAGCGGCGGCACTCTGGCTTTGCTCAGATCACTCCTCTTTTGTGACCGGCCATTCTTTGGCCGTTGATGGTGGTTGGGTCGCGCAATAGGAAGGGCTTAGTATGAAAATCAACGTGAGTGACCAAAAAACAAGTCATCGTGTTTTGCAGAGGTCCTCAGGACGAATTCGCCCATTTGTATTGGCTCTCATTATTTTGTTAGCAGGTCTTCTTTTGGATAAATGGTGGTGGCAAATCGGTGTGGTTATAATTGTCGTTTTATTTGTTGAGGCCTTCTACCGCTATCGAACTTTGGATTAGATTTTTGCTCAGCCAAATAAGCCAAAATCCATTTTGACAGTGATGTGGTTGACCAAATGGAGAGCAAAGGTGTTCGGCGCATGATCGGAGTCGATGAGGCTGGAAATGCCTGTGGTCTTGTTTCTTCAGACGACAGACTACAGCTTGTTGCATGGGAGATGAACGGTCTAGGTCGACTCGTAGAGCGACAGCTAGAAAATGAAAAAAATAATCTTATCGGCCGTCATTATTTGCGTAGCTCATGTTTCTTTCGCGGAAGAAAAAGCACCAGCAAATGGCAAAGATCCACATGGTTTCGCGAGTAACGACCATTTTATATGATAACTCGAATCTGCAATTATTTTTCAAATCAAAATTGAGAGGTCAACTAGCCGATACGAAGGATTTAAACTTTAATACTTTTAGGAGGTTTTTATGGCAACCAATGTAATGAGAGGACATGCTCAAGTTGCAATCGGACACAACTTTTCATGGATCCAAACCTACATCTTACGTCGCTTTCATCCGCGAAGCATTTTTATCGATTCGATCGGGCTTATTTGGTTCACATATTATTTTTGGAATCATGATTGGAAAGCAGCTTTAGGTGCTGCCATTGTCGCTAGGGCAGTCGCTCTTTTTTCTGTTATGAACATCAATACAGACTTATTTGCTGAAAGCATTTTAGGTAAGATCAGCCTCCTGCACTTAAATCCACTGAATCTTGTGACTCAAATTATTGGCACTGTAGTTCTTCTGTATGGAATATGGATTCATTCAGTTGAGATGATCCTTGGCGGTCTATCGGTCATTTTGCTAGGCCACATTTTTGGATGGGCTAGGGTGGATCCAAAATTGGCGGACAAAAACGGATCGACTTAAAGATCAGTAACAAGATTCTTTCTGAGTTTCTTAAGGTGGCCTTCATCCGTTAGAATCTCACCCAAGAACGGTTTGCATTCGGCGATTTTCATGAGCGATTTAACAAAAGCATCGGTCCATTTAATTTTCGAAGAGATTTTGAATAGACCGATGGCAGAAGTCATATCACTCATTCTCTGCCACCTAAAATAAACTCATTTTTTATTAATTCAGCTGCAAACAATTCACAACTTCGACAGTGTACGCGCCCCAGTTTTGAGTGTTGTGGTCATACATGGCTGACTGAGTTGAACTCACATTTATTTTATAAGTGTCATAAATGTATTGATCGATTCCAACTTTGCCTTCCAGCTGAATTCGATAATGAATGTCTACAATTCCATTATCGATTCTAACTTGTTCTTCTTGAACAAAGACCTCGGTCAGAATTGGGCTAATCCCACAACTTTTATAAACTTCTTGTTCAATTAAAGCTTGGTGTCTTTCCTCTAATCCTGAGTTGCGGATTTTAGCAAACACAGAACTAGAAGCAATTAGAATGAATACGATTGTAAGCAAATTTGTTTTCATTGAAAGTTCTCCTTAATTATTTAAACTTTATCTTCCATTGCTATCAGAGATAGTCCGTACCATAGTTTGCTTAAAAAATTGTTTGGATTGTGTTTGGATTTAATGAAAAGATTAAATTTTGAAGCTTTATGATCCAAGGACACTCTAGTTGTGAAAAATTTATATTTTTGTCAAATGCCCGACAAGAGTGACACTCTTTCTGTTTTTTGTGGGGTTATCCACAAATCAACTGGAATTCTTTTTCGCAGATTTAAATCGAGGTTGGTAGGCAATGATCTGCAACAGCTCTAAGGTGTTCTTCTGAATGTAGGATG
>Ga0164293_10001560_pt1 | contig 19140 bp, 16 predicted proteins | sample GEODES118metaG_FD_111487 | JGI IMG/M metagenome (GOLD analysis project Ga0164293, IMG submission 111487) | Eutrophic lake water microbial communities from Lake Mendota, Wisconsin, USA - GEODES118 metaG | ecosystem: Environmental > Aquatic > Freshwater > Lake | place: USA: Lake Mendota...
ACGGGCCGGTAGGTCACACCAGGCTGATCCTTCAAACCGTCCACCCCGCTGTGGCGTTCCGCTTGGCTTGCTGCGCCAGGCTTGGCTTGGCTGGGGTTGACTTTGACGCGGGTTTTGTTCAGGTGAATTTCAAGCTGGTTCATGGATGGCCGTCCTTGCGAATGAAAAGAGTACCTTGGAAGCAATTCGAATCCAAAATGCCCTCAAAAGTTCACACCATCTTAGCTTTAAAAATCAACTTTAAGTATCAATATTGATGAAAAATTCGAATTAATAGCTTTTAAATGCTTAAAAACCATGATTTTTGTATAACAAATGCTACAAAACTGGGGTTGGGCGTCAAGCACCACGCACAGGGCTGCGCCGGGCGCTGACCAAGCGTCCGGTCAAAGCTTTGCAGGGGGGGGTCAGCGCTCGGTGAGCGCGCCGCTGAAGGTTTTCACCAGCGGTTTGAGCAGGTAGTTCATGATGGTGCGCTCGCCCACCATGATGTCCAGGCTGGCGGTCATGCCTGGCTTGACCAAGATTTGCGCCGCCTTGGGGTTGCTTTGCGTGGGCAGCACTTTCACCCGCACCCGAAAGTACGACATGTTTTGCCCGTTGGGGGCGGTTTCCGTCAAGGTGTCGGGGCTGATGAAGGTCAACTCGCCTTGCAAGCCACCGTAAATGGATGAATCAAAGGCGTCAATCTTCACTTGTGCCACTTGCCCGAGCACGAGTTGCCCAATATCGGCGGGGGTCACCTTGCCTTCGATGATCAACTCGTCGCCGGTGGGCGCGATTTGCAGCAGTTCGTCCCCCGGGCGCAGCACACCCCCCAAGGTGGTCACGCGCAAGTACTTGACGATGCCGTCCATCGGCGCGGTGATGTCGGTGTGGGAGAGCACGCTTTCGCGCTCGGACAATTTGTGCCCTTGGCTGGCCAATTCCTCTTCGGTGCGGATCATGTCGGTGCGGGCTTCTTGCAAATACTTGTTGCGCACGGCCACCATGCGGCCTTCCACCTCGGACACCGCCCGCTTCGAACGCAGCACATCCACTTCGCTCACGTCACCGCTTTTCAGCAGCTTTTGGTTCATGTCGAGTTCACGTTGTGACAACACCAAGCTGTCATTCAAGGTGTCCAGCTCGGCTTTCATGCTTTGCAAGCGTTGCTGGAACAAACCCATTTGGGCTTGCACGATGCCCGGATAGGCGTCATAGGCTTTGCCAAACCGCGGCACCGTGCCCTGCACCTCGGCTTGCAAGCGCAGCAACGTAGCGCGCAACGCCATGATGCGAGAACGCCCTTCATCAAAGCCAGCTTGCGCACGTTCTTTCTCCAGCGTGGCCAACAGTTGACCCGCTTTCACGCTCTGGCCTTCTTGCACATGCAAGCCAGAAATCACACCGCCATCGGCCACCTGAATCACCTGGGTGCGGGCGCTGGAAATCACTTGGCCCGTGGTGCGCACCGCGTGGTTGATTTCAAAAAACGAGGCCCAGGCCACGAAGGCGGCGAAAGCCAAGATCAGCCACCACAACAGGGTGGAAGAGGGATGGCGCTGGTCTTGTTCCCAAGGTGTGTTGCTCATGTGGATGCCCCTGTGGAAGTTGGCGCAGGGTTGTTCAATCGGGCCAACACCTCGTCGCGTGGGCCGTCCAACACCACCTGGTGTTGTGCCACCACGATGATGCGGTTGACCAGCACCAGCAACTCGGGTTTGTGGGTCACCACCACCAAGGTATGTTGGGGCTGCAGCTGGTTGCGCAAACTTTGCAACACCACGCTTTCGGTTTGACGGTCCATCGAGGCGGTGGGTTCATCCAACAGCCACACCGTGGGAAGGCGCAGATACAAGCGGGTCAGGTTCACCAACTGGCGCTGCCCAGCCGACAAGCCCATGCCGCCTTCGGTGATGTCTTGCATCAAACCCTTGGGATGGGCACTGATGACAGTGCGCAGCAATCCGGTTTTGTCGGCGGCGGCCAAGATGGCGTCGTCCCCCGGATCGATCAAACCCAAGATCAGGTTGTCGCGCAAGCTGCCGGCAAACAAGCGGCCCTCTTGCTGCAAGAAACCCACTTGCTCGGCCAGCACCGGTTTGCTGATGTGGGCGATGTCGAGTTGGTCCAGCAGCACCCGGCCTTCTTGCGGTTTGTACATGCCCGAGAGCAAGCGCAGCAAGGTGGTTTTGCCCGCCCCAATGGGGCCCAGCACACCAATTTTTTCGCCCGGCTGGATGGTCAATTGCGCGATGTTCAAGGCTTTCACCGGCCCCCCGTAGGACGCGCTGATTTTTTCCAATTTGTAGCCGCCTTGAATGGTTTCAGGCGTGAGCGGATGCGCCACGCCATGGTGGTCACTTTCCAGCTGCCAGATGCGGTCCAGCGATTGCACCGAGGCTTTCACCGATGCCCATTGCACCAACTGCGCTGGAATCATGGCCACCGGCTGCAACACCCGCCCCGACAAAATCGAGCAGGCAATCAGCGCGCCCATGCTGAGTTCCCCCTTGCTGATCATGAGTGCGCCACTGGCCACCAGCAACACATAAGCCACTTGTTGGAAGAACGCGGTCAGGTGCTGGTTGCGTTCGGTGATGTCGCGCATTTGCAGTTCTTGGCTGCGCGCATCATCGTTGGTGTGCATCCAGCGGCTCAACATGCGCCACCCGCCTTGGCCGGACTTGATGGTTTCCGCGCCTTCCACGGTTTCCACCAACAGGCCGGTTTTCAGATTGGCCGAGGCCACGCTTTGGCGGGTCAGGGCCTCAATCTTTTGGCGGTAAAAAAGCCCGACCGACACCGTGACGATCAAGAACGCCAGTGGGATGAGGGCCAAGCTGGGGTGGCCGATGACGCCCATCAGCACCAAAAACAGCACAGCAAATGGCGCGTCAATCATCAGCTGCGAGGTGAGCGTGGTCAGAAAGCTGCGCACCGATTCATAGCCGCGCAACTGCGAGGCCAAGGTGCCCACGCTGCGTGGCAATTGGTCCAATCGCAAACTCAAGAAACGCATGTACACAGCGCGTGACAAGCGCTGATCGACGTTGTCGATGAGGTGGGCGTACAAGTGCGAGCGCAGGTGCTTGATGGTCACCTCAAACACAGCGGCCACCAGCACGCCCAGTGTCAGCACCATCAGGGTTTGGCTGGCACCGGTGGGCACGACGCGGTCATACACCTGCATGCTGTAGAACGACACGGCCAGGGCAATCAGGTTCAGCACGGCACCCGCCAAAGCGGCTTCGGCCAGCACGCGTTTGTGGCTCAGCAATTCGCGCTTGACCAACTGGTACACCGGGCTGTTGGATGACTCGAAGGGCACGGCCAAGGACAGCTTGGCCAAGGTCATGCCTTGCAAATCGTGCAGGGCTTTTTCTTCAAAGCCCCCTTTGTCGGGGTTGAGCACTTCCACCACCCACTCTTGTTGGGCATTCAAGCCGCGCAACACCAGCCAGCCCATCTGGGCGTGGTGCGCCAACAGCGGCATGGCGGCGGGGTCGGGTTGACGCACCCACTTCGGCTTGGGCAGGTGCATGAGCCGAGTGAAATGGGCCAACAGTTGCTGTGGCTCGCTGTGGGCCTTGGAGGCAGTTTCAACCGCCTCGGTCAGCGCGTTGCGGTCCAGTGGCTGCATTTGCAACTGGGCCATGCGCATCAAGCACACATGCAGGGTGGGGGGTAGGGTGCTCATGGGGTGGGGGTGGGTAGGGGAAAAAAGCCTTGTGTCAGCAATTGAAGTCGCCAAGCACTCAGCAGTTCAGCGCCGCTGAGTTCGGCCATTTGCACCTCGGCCGTGGCGAGTTCGCGGGCAGCAGTCATCAGGTCGAGCCACGACTTGCGCCCGGCGTTGAACTGACGTCCAAAAGATTGAAACACGGTGTTGGAAGAGGCCAAGGCCCCGTCCAAAGCACGGTGTCGCAGCGCGAATGATTGCGCCTGTGCCAGCTCGGCCGCCACTTGCTCTCGCACCAAGCGCTCTTGTGTTTCCACTTCGGCGGCGGCGGCGCTCAGTTGTTCGGTGGCGGCCTCCAGGTTGCTGAAGTTCGAGAGGCCAGCCCCCAGCTTGCTGTTGAAGCCGATGAACACGCGGTTCTCAGGGGCGGCGTTTTTGATGGCGAAATGGCCCCACTGGCGCTCGGCGCGGATGTACACATCGGGCTGCAATTCAGACTGACGTTCGCTCACGGTCAGTTCGGCCAATCGGCGTTGCAACTGGGCGCGGCGCATGCCCGGATGGTGGGCCAAGGCTTGATCGGTGAGGCTGGCCACCTCGGTGGGCCAAGGCGGTGCGGTGGCGCTGTGGGCTTGCAAAGAGGCTTGGCTGATCGTGCTTTGGCCCGTCAACTCCACCAACCGGTTCAAGGCTTGTTGGCGCTGCAACTCGGCCACCGATTGCTCGGCTGCGGTGGCGTCGGCGCGGCCTTGCACCAAGTTCAAGTCGCTCGCGGGTGACACGCCTTCAGCAATGCGGTTGCGGGCTTGCACCAACAGCTGTTGATGGGTGTCGACGCTGCTTTGAAAAGCCTTCACCTTCAAATCCGCAGTGGCCCAATCGGCATAGGCCTGCACCACCCGCAAGGCCAGTTGCAACTGGGTGTCCGCAGTGTTGGCTTGGGCCAGTTCCAGATTCACGCGGGCTTTGTCTTGGTTGCTGGTCAGTCGACCACCGGTCCACAAGGGCTGCTGCAAACGCAAATAGCTCACCTGCGCGTCGCCTTGGTAGCTGGGGTCGTCTTTGGACGCATTGACCCCTTCCACCGCGACCGAAGGCGTCGGGAAAAACTGCCACTTGGCTGCCTCCACGCTTTTGAGCGCGGCTCGCTGTTGGGCTTGGTGGTTGCGCACACTGGGGTGGCTGGTGGTGGCGGCTTCCAGCAACTGCGGCAGGCTTTGCGACCAGACCGGGTTGCTGCATAAAAGCGTCAACCAAAGCAGTTGTCCCGTGGGCCTGAAAAAACAATTCATAAGTTGGGTGGTAGACGTCCAAGGTTTGGACGTGCATCGGTCTAGGGATGCGACCCATTTTGAATTATTAAATTTGATATTGGGCTGCGAAAGCCCGAGAAAGGGGTAGAGATTGCCGCTATGTGGCGGCTGCCACCCCGCCCTGGGGCTCAGCTCACCGAATCAGCGGGCTGCTTGGTCAGCATGGCCAAGGTGTTGGCGATGGTTTTGCGCAAATCGCGGCGGTCGCAAATCAAATCCAAAGCGCCTTTGTCCATCAGGAACTCGGCGCGTTGGAAACCTTCGGGCAGCGTCACACGCACCGTGCTTTCAATCACCCGGGGTCCGGCAAAGCCAATCAAGGCCTTGGGTTCGGCGATGACCACGTCGCCCATGAAGGCAAAACCTGCGGACACGCCGCCCATGGTCGGGTCGGTCAGCACGCTGATGTAGGGCAGGCCTTTTTGCGCCAAGCGGGTCAGGGATGCATTGGTTTTGGCCATTTGCATGAGCGACAGCAAGCCTTCTTGCATGCGCGCGCCACCCGTGGCGGTGAAGCAAATGAACGGCACTTTTTGCTCGATGGCGGTGTGCACGCCGCGCACAAAGCGCTCGCCGACCACCGAGCCCATCGAGCCGCCCATGAAGTCGAACTCAAAGCAAGCGGCCACCACATTGATGCTGTGCACGGAGCCACCCATCACCACCAAGGCGTCGGTTTCACCGGTGTTTTCCAGCGCTTCTTTCAGGCGCTCGGGGTATTTGCGGCTGTCCTTGAATTTCAAGGGGTCCATGGGCAAGACTTCCTGGCCAATTTCGTAACGGCCTTCGGGGTCGAGGAATGCGTCCAAGCGGGCGCGTGCCGAAATGCGGTGGTGGTGGCTGCACTTGGGGCAGACGTTTTGGTTTTCCTGCAAATCGTTTTTGTAGAGCACGGTTTCACAGCTGGGGCATTTCACCCACACACCTTCGGGGACAGTGCGGCGATCCGCCGGGTCGGTTTGTTGGATCTTGGAAGGCAGCAGTTTTTCGAGCCAGCTCATGGGGGTGTCTCCAGGAAAAGCAGAGGGGATTATGCGTCCAGCGCTTGGCGGATACCGCGCATGAAGTCGCGCGCAGCACCGGGCGCTTCGGCCTGGCTGGCAGCCTTGACCAACTGAATCAGCTTGCTGCCAATCACCACGGCATCGGCCACCTTGCCAATGGTTTGGGCGGTGGCGGCGTCGCGGATGCCAAAACCCACACCCACCGGGATGTGCACGTGTTGGCGAATGCGCGGCAACATGGCTTCCACCTCGTCGGTGTTGAGCGCGCCAGAGCCGGTGACGCCCTTGAGCGACACGTAGTACACATAACCGCTGGCCACTTTCGCCACCTGCTGCATGCGCTGCTCGGTGCTGGTGGGGGCCAGCAAAAAGATCAGGTCCATCTGCTGCGCTTTGAGGGCGGCGGCGAAGTCCACGCATTCCTCGGGCGGGTAGTCCACCACCAGCACGCCGTCCACGCCCGCAGCAGCAGCGTCTTTCACGAACCCGTGCTCGCCGTGCACCAGGTTGTAGCTTTCAACCGGGTTGGCATAGCCCATCAGCACGATGGGGGTGTGGCTGTCGGTGGCGCGGAAACCGCGCACCATGGCCAAGACCTCGGCCATGCCCACGTGGTGGCGCAGCGCCTCTTCGCCCGCTTCTTGAATCACCGGACCATCGGCCATCGGGTCGCTGAACGGCACACCCAGTTCGATGATGTCAGCACCGCCTTCCACCAGCGCGTGCATCAGCGCCAGGGTGTGATCGGGGTGCGGAAAACCGGCCATCAAATAGGGGATGAGGGCTTTGCGGCCTTGGCTTTTCAGCGCGGCCATGACGGGCGTGATGCGGCTCATGCGCTGGCCCCTTTGAGTTGCGACAGCGAAATGGTGGTGTCGCCTTTCACGCTTTGCCCTTGGCAGCTGGGGCGGCAGAAAAAGTCGGCGCCGCTCAGGTCGGCCACGGTGCCAATGTCCTTGTCGCCACGGCCCGAGAGGTTGACCAAGATGGACTGCGTGGGCTTCATGGTTTTGGCCAACTTCATGGCGTGTGCCACAGCGTGGCTGGACTCCAGCGCCGGAATGATGCCCTCGGTGCGGCACAGGTAGTGGAAGGCTTCCAAGGCTTCTTTGTCGGTGATGCCCACGTACTCGGCGCGGCCGATGTCTTTCAGGAAAGCGTGCTCGGGACCGACGCCGGGGTAGTCCAGGCCAGCGCTCACCGAATGGGTTTCGGTGATTTGCCCGTTGGCGTCTTGCAGCACATAGGTGCGGTTGCCGTGCAACACACCGGGCACGCCGCGTTGCAAAGAGCAGGAATGCTTGTCGGTGTCCATGCCTTCACCGGCGGCTTCCACGCCAATCAAGCGGGTGTTTTCAAACCGGATGTAGGGGTGAAAAATGCCCATGGCATTGGAGCCACCACCCACGCAAGCCAGCACCGCATCGGGTTGCTGGCCGTTGTGCATGTTGGGCATTTGGGCGATGCACTCCTCGCCAATCACGCTTTGGAAATCGCGCACCATCATCGGGTAGGGGTGCGGGCCGGCCACGGTGCCGATGATGTAGAAGGTGTTGTCCACATTGGCCACCCAGTCGCGCATGGCCTCGTTCAAGGCGTCTTTCAAAGTGCGGCTGCCGCTGGTCACGGGCACCACGGTGGCCCCGAGCAGCTTCATGCGGTAGACGTTGGGGCTTTGGCGTTTCACGTCTTCGCTGCCCATGTAGACCACGCATTCCAAACCATAGCGGGCGCAAATGGTGGCGGTGGCCACACCGTGTTGCCCCGCGCCGGTTTCGGCAATCACGCGCGGCTTGCCCATGCGTTTGGCCAGCATGGCTTGGCCGATGGTGTTGTTGATCTTGTGGGCACCGGTGTGGTTCAAGTCTTCGCGCTTCAAATAAATTTGTGCGCCGCCCATTTCACGGCTCATGCGGGCCGCGTGGTAGATGGGCGAGGGGCGTCCCACAAAGTGCGCGAGTTCGCTTTTGAACTCGGCGATGAAAGCAGGGTCGTGCTGGTATTGGGCGTAAGCCGCTTTCAGCTCTTCAATCGCGTGGGTCAGGGTTTCGCTGATGAAACTGCCGCCGTATTTGCCAAAGTGGCCGCTGGCGTCGGGTTGTTGGTAGGTGGTCATGGAGGAAATACCTTGGAGGCTGGGGCTGCATGGCAGCCAGAAATCAGGAGGCGAGCTGCGTGCTGTGCACGGCTGCCACGAAGGCGCGGATTTTGTCGTGGTCCTTGATGCCCTTGGCGCTTTCCACGCCCGAGCTCACATCAACCGCCAACGACCGTCCGCGCGCATGCACGGCGCGGATGCCATCGGCCACGTTTGCAGGTGTGAGTCCACCAGACAAAACGAGGTGAGCATTGACGTTTGTTGGAAGCTGTGACCAATTGAATGTGCTGCCACTGCCACCATACGCATCGACCAGGGTGTCGAGCAACAGGGCATCGGCTTGCGCGTAGTTGAGCGCGTAGTTTACGAGGTCAAAAGCCGCCGCGCCCTGCGGGGTTTCCTTGGGGATGCGGGCCGCGCGCAACCAGCGGCGACCGAGCTTGTGGGCTACTTGGTGGCAAAAATCGGGGGTTTCATCGCCATGAAACTGCAGCCAAGCGCCGGGTACCAGGGCGGCGGCGTGGGCAATGTCGGCTTCCGAGGCGTTCACAAACAGCAGCACCGGCGTCACAAAAGCGGGCAGCAGCTTGGACAGTTCGGCGGCTTGTTCGGCCGTCACATGGCGTGGGCTGGGCGCGTAAAGCACAAAGCCCACGGCTTGGGCACCAGCGGCCACGGCGGCTGAAACGTCTTGGGCGCGGGTCAGGCCGCAAATTTTGATGGGGATCTGGGTCATGGTGATTGGCCGGGTAACCAATCATAAGAGGGCGTGAAGGCGGGGATGCCCCATTGGGGGTCGTAGACCGGGCCGGCGAAATACAGGCCATCTGGCGAAAACGTGGGTGCAGCCACCCTGCGCTCCCGCGCATTCAGCACGTCCAGCATCCAATCCGGCTCTTTCAAGCCTTGGCCAATGGCGACAAAACAGCCCATCAGGTTGCGGATCATGTGGTGCAAAAACGCATTGGCCTCGAAATCAAACCGCCAGTAGGCGCTGCCGTCTTGGCGGCCCACGCGCTGAATGTCAATGCGCAAGATGTTTTTCACAGGGCTCAAGGCTTGGCAGCTGGCGGCGCGAAACGAAGTGAAATCGTGCTCGCCCAACAAGTGCAGGGCGGCCGCTTGCAAGGGTGCGAGCTGCATCGGGCGGTAAACCCAACCGACCCGACCAGCTTCCAAGCTGGGGCGCACCGGCGACTCAAGCACCATGTAGGTGTAGCGGCGCGAGAGTGCGCTGCCGCGGGCGTGGAAATCGGCGGGCACCTCATGCGCCCATTGCACCGCGATGTCGTTGGGAAGGTGCGCATTGGTGCCACGCACCCAAGCATTCAAATCGCGCTCGACGGAGGTGTCGAAATGCACCACTTGGCGCAAGCCATGCACGCCCGAATCGGTGCGGCCTGCGCACAAGGTGCTGACCTTGTGACCGGCCAATTCGAGCAGGGCTTTTTCGAGCTTGTCTTGAACCGTGAGACCCGAAGCTTGGCTTTGCCAGCCTTCGTAGGCGCAGCCCAAATAGCTCAGGCCCAGCGCCAAACGCATGCCGCTCAAGCCCGTTCGGTCAGCCAGCGCATGGCGCGGTCGCGGGTTTCACCGTGGGTTTGATCGGCCACTTCTTGCGCCAGCGCGCGGCCGGTTTGCTTTTGACCCAGTTTCCAGAGTTCGTCAGCCAATTCCAAGCGAACCTTGAAGGGGTCTTCACCCATCGGGGCGTTGTCTTGCATGGCCATGTGCGGCGCACGACTGCTGCTGGTGGGTTGAATCACTTGAAATGGCGCTGCGTTGCTGTGGTTTGGCGAAGCCGTTGGGGAGGGGGTTGCAGAAGGCGTGGTTGGTGGCAAGTTGCCATGCGCAGGGTGCTGAGGCAAGTCCAAATCAAAGTCTAAGTTCAAACCAGCATTGCCTTGGGCGCTTGGCTCCTGCATGAAGTCCATCTCATTGGCTTCATCTTCTTGGCGTGCTTTTGCAGATGACCGGCGTTCACGCATCAAGGAGAAAGCCACCAACGCAGCGGCCAACAAAGCCAGGGCGCCAATCAGCTCGAAAGCATGACGCTTGACCCAGACCATGGCTGATTGATATTGGGCCTCAAAGCCACTGAAATCAAGGCCCGTGCCTTCTTCTGCATTGGATGCAGCTTTTGAAATGGCTTCAAGTTCGCTGGCATTTTTAGCCAACTCTTCATTGCGCTTGGCGGTCTGCTCAGCTTCGAGTTGTTTGCTGACCTGATCAGCATCCATCGTTCCAGGTTTGCTGAGTGTCAACTGATCGCTGGGAGCGGGGCTGTTGGAATTGACTTGGGGGGTGACATTGCCGCTGGCTTCACGTTGGTTAGTGTCCGCCAATTTGGTGCCAGGCGCGGCACTGGCCAACTGGGCGCGGTAAGCATCGAAATCTTGGGCTTGCAAGCGAATGCTTCGTCGTGCTTCTTGGCGGTCGACTTGGCTGGCTTCTTCCGGCGTGGGCAGGGTGACCAAGACACCGGCTTTCAGGCGGTTGACGTTGTTGTTGACGAAAGCCTTGGGGTTGTTGCGCAACATGGTGACCAGCAATTGGTCGAGCGATACGCTGTCGGTGTCGGTGGCCAGTATCAAGCCACTGGCGGTGTCGCCACGCTGCACCTCTATGCTTTTACCCGCTTCGGGCAAAGCCGTGTCTGCTTCGCTGCGTTTGGCCACTGGCGCAGGGTCTTTGGGCAGCGGGGCAGGCCGGGGTGCATTGATTGCTGGTGCAGGCGCAGGTTCAGCCGCCACCAAGCCTTTGGGTGTGTTGTTCAGTGTGCCACTGAGGGGGAAGCCAATGTTGCGAAAAGACCGACCGGTGGCCCAGCGGAACTCGAGCAGGACATCGACATAAGGTGAGACCAAGGGCTCGGTGCCCAGCATTTGCAGCACGTACACATCCTCACTGCGCTTGGTCAATGTGAGTGTGATGTTCTCCAAGCCCGCAACACGATTGATTTTGGCGGTTTGATAGACGGTTTCATCGGCCAGCACAGCTTGAAAATCTTGGGCTTCTTGCGCCGTCAAATCACTGATTTGCACTTCCAACTTGAGGGGTTGACCCAATTGCGATTGCAGCGAAGGTTGGCCCAGTTGCAAGGCTTGTGCATTGGCAGTTAACAAAAATGCCAAAGCCATCACAACGCCGCGCAAGGGTGATTTTGGAGTGTTCAAGTGAAGCATAAAGAATGATTCTCGTGCTATTTATGAAGCCTTCATCATAATCTACTTTAACTTCACGAGCCAAGTGATTAATGCTGTTTTTTATGAATCCAACAAAATTTGCAACATCCGGCGCAATGGCTCGGCCGCACCCCACAACAATTGGTCGCCAATCGTGAAGGCGCCCAGGTAGTCGGGGCCGAAATTCAGCTTGCGCAAACGGCCCACAGGGATGGTCATGGTGCCAGTGACGGCCACGGGCGTCAGGTGCTGCATGGTGGCTTCGCGGTTGTTGGGCACCAATTTCACCCATTCGTTGTCCGCCGCGATCATGGCTTCAATGTCTGCCAATGGCACGTCTTTTTTGAGCTTGAAGGTCAGGGCTTGGCTGTGACAGCGCATGGCACCAACACGCACACAGAAGCCGTCCACCGGCACCGCTGGGCTGCCAAATCCTTCGCCTTGGCCCAAGATTTTGTTGGTCTCGGCCATGCCTTTCCACTCTTCACGGCTCATGCCCCAAAAATCGTCGCCAGCTTGTTTGCCTGCGCCCAGGTCTTTGTCAATCCAGGGGATGAGTGAGCCGCCCAAGGGCACGCCAAAGTTGGCGGTTTCTGAAGCGGAGAGTCCACGCTGCTTGGCAATCACCTTGCGGTCGATCTCCAAAATGGCGCTTTTCGGGTCGTCCAACAAAGACTTCACCTCGGCGTACAGCGTCCCATATTGGGTCATTAATTCGCGCATGTGGGCTGCGCCGCCGCCGGAAGCGGCTTGGTAAGTTTGGGTGCTCATCCATTCCACCAGACCGGCTTTGTACAAAGCACCCACGCCCATCAACATGCAGCTGACGGTGCAGTTGCCGCCCACCCAGTTGTTGCCGCCTTGGGCCAAAGCGTTTTTGATCACGGGCAAGTTGACCGGGTCGAGGATGATGACCGCGTCGTCTTTCATGCGCAAGGTGGATGCCGCGTCAATCCAGTGGCCGTTCCAGCCAGCAGCGCGCAACTTGGGGAACACCTCGGAGGTGTAGTCGCCGCCTTGGCAAGTGATGATGATGTCGCAGGCCTTGAGGGCGTCGATGTTGTGGGCATCCAGCAGCTTGGTTTCGTTTTTCGCCATCGCAGGCGCAGCGCCACCGGTGTTGGAGGTGGAGAAGAAGACGGGCTCAATGCGTGCGAAGTCGTTTTCAGTTTGCATGCGGTCCATCAGGACTGAACCGACCATGCCTCGCCAACCGACCAAACCAACGCGATTTCCTATTTTTTTCATTTTTTGCCCTTTCAATCAATGTGTTCTTGACCCCCGGCTCGTCTGGCCGGGGAGGGCACGACGAACCTGAGCTGTTCAGCCCTTGGTGGTCGTTGTGATGGTGATAACGTGCGCCGCATCAGCAGCAGCTTGAGAGGCTTTCGCTGTTGACAGGGGGAGGTGGGCGCGTTTCATGGGTGTGCATTCTAGCGGGTCAGGCAGGGCTTTGACTCAAGTGCGTAGCGCATTGACCACCGCATCGCCCATTTGCGCCGTGCCCACCTTGGTGGTGCCTTCGCTGTAGATGTCGCCGGTGCGCAGGCCTTGGGCCAGTACTTTTTTCACCGCGTCTTCAATGCGCACCGCTGCCGCTTCTTGGCCGAGGCTGAAGCGCAGCATCATGGCGGCACTCAGGATGGTGGCCAGCGGGTTGGCCACGCCTTTGCCGGCGATGTCGGGGGCGCTGCCGTGGCTGGGCTCGTACAAACCTTGGTTGCTTGAATTGAGCGAGGCTGATGGCAGCATGCCGATGGAGCCGGTCAACATCGAGGCTTCGTCAGACAGGATGTCGCCGAACATGTTGCCCGTGACCACCACGTCAAAGCGTTTGGGTTCTTTCACCAACTGCATGGCGGCGTTGTCGACATACATGTGGTCCAACGCCACATCGGGGTAGTCTTTGTGCACCTCGGTGACGATGTCTTTCCAAAACTGGAAGGTTTCCAGCACATTGGCTTTGTCCACACTGGTCACGCGCTTGCTGCGTTTGCGCGCGGCTTCAAAGGCCACGCGGGCGATGCGTTCCACCTCGGGGCGGCTGTAGCGCATGGTGTCAAAGGCTTCGTCGGCACCGGCAAACGCACCATCGGGCGACACGCGCCGTCCACGCGGTTGGCCAAAGTAAATGTCCCCGGTCAGCTCGCGGATGATGAGGATGTCCAAACCCGCCACCAACTCGGGCTTCAAGCTGGACGCATTCACCAGCTCTTTGTAGCAAATGGCTGGGCGGAAATTGGCGAACAACCCCAAGTTTTTGCGCAAACCCAAAATGGCTTGCTCGGGGCGCAATGGGCGGTCCAAGGTGTCGTATTTCCAATCACCAACCGCACCAAACAAAATCGCGTCGGCATCTTTGGCCAGCTTCAAGGTGCTTTCTGGCAGGGGGTGACCGTGGGCGTCGTAAGCGGCACCGCCCACCAAGGCGGTTTCCATCTCAAACTTCAGATCCAGCGCATGCAAAACCTTGAGGGCCTCCGCAACGATTTCGGTGCCAATGCCATCACCTGGCAGAACTGCGATTTTCATGGGAGCTTTCTAGGAAAAGAATTACATCGTGTGGGCCAACCAAGGCTTGGTGGCCAAACGCTCGGCTTCAAAGGCTTTGATTTTGTCGGACTGGCGCAAGGTCAGGCCAATGTCATCGAAGCCATTGAGCAAGCAGTATTTGCGAAAGGCTTGCACTTCAAAAGGAATTTCCTCGCCTTGGGGCCGCACGACAACTTGGCGCTCCAAGTCGATGGTCAATTCATAGCCGGGGAAGGCCAGCACGTCATTGAACAATTGGTCCACGGTGGCGTCTGGCAAGACGATGGGCAGCAAACCGTTTTTGAAACAGTTGTTGAAAAAGATGTCGGCAAAGCTGGGGGCAATCACTGCACGAAAACCGTATTGGTCTATCGCCCAAGGCGCGTGCTCACGCGAAGAGCCACAGCCGAAATTTTTGCGGGCCAACAACACCGATGCGCCTTTGTAGCGGGGTTGGTTCAGCACAAAGTCGGGGTTGGGTTTGCGCGTGGTGGGGTCTTGGCCGGGCTCGCCGTGGTCGAGGTAACGCCATTCGTCAAACAAGTTGGGGCCGAATCCCGTTTTGCGAATCGACTTCAAAAACTGCTTGGGGATGATGGCGTCGGTGTCGACGTTGTCGCGGTCCATCGGGGCCACGATGCCTTTGTGCAGGGTGAATTTTTGCATCTCTAGCTCCTCAGGCGAACTTGCGCACGTCAACGAAATGACCATGAATGGCGGCAGCAGCGGCCATGGCGGGGCTGACCAAGTGGGTGCGTCCGCCATTGCCTTGACGGCCTTCAAAGTTGCGGTTGGAGGTGGAGGCGCAGCGTTCCCCGGGCTCCAAGCGGTCGGCGTTCATCGCCAAGCACATCGAGCAACCGGGTTCGCGCCACTCAAAGCCAGCGGCTTTGAAAATCTCGTGCAAGCCTTCTGCTTCAGCTTGCGCTTTGACCAAACCCGAGCCGGGCACCACCATGGCCAGCTTGATGTTCTTGGCCACTTTTTGGCCGAGTTTTTTCACCACCGCAGCGGCTTCGCGCATGTCCTCGATGCGGCTGTTGGTGCAAGAGCCGATGAACACTTTGTCAACGAACAAATCGTTCAAGGCCTTGCCGGGTTCGAGCGCCATGTAGGTGAGCGCACGTTCAATCGCGCCGCGTTTGTTCGGGTCTTTTTCTTTGTCGGGGTCGGGCACGATGCCGTTGATGTCGAGCACCATCTCGGGCGAGGTGCCCCAGGTGACTTGCGGCAAGATGGCCTCGGCTTGAAGCTCGACCACGGCATCGAAATGTGCATCCGCGTCAGAGTGCAGGGTTTTCCAATAAGCCAGGGCCTGGTCCCATTCCGCGCCACCGACAAACTGACCGGTTTTGGCATCGGTGCCGGGCGACAGGGGGCGGCCTTTCACGTAGTCGATGGTTTTGTCGTCCACCGCCACCAAGCCTGCGCGCGCGCCGCCTTCGATGGCCATGTTGCACAAGGTCATGCGGCCTTCCATGCTCAAACCGCGAATGGCCGAGCCTGCAAATTCGATGGTGTAGCCGGTGCCGCCAGCGGTGCCGATTTGGCCGATGATGGCCAGCACCACATCTTTGCCAGTCACACCTTTGGCCAAGGTACCTTCCACCTTGATAAGCATGTTCTTGGCTTTTTTGGCCAACAAGGTTTGCGTGGCCATGACGTGCTCGACCTCGGAGGTGCCGATGCCATGGGCCAGCGCACCAAAGGCGCCGTGGGTGGAGGTGTGGCTGTCGCCGCACACCACGGTCATGCCGGGCAGGGTGGCGCCGTTTTCAGGCCCAATGACGTGCACGATGCCTTGTCGTTTGGACAAAAACGGAAAGAACGCGGCCGAGCCAAACTCTTTCATGTTGGCGTCCAGCGTGGTGATTTGTTCTTTGCTGATCGGGTCGGTGATGCCGTCGTAGCCCAACTCCCAACCGGTGGTGGGTGTGTTGTGGTCGGCAGTGGCAACGATCGAGCTGACGCGCCAGACCTTGCGGCCCGCTTGGCGGATGCCCTCGAAGGCTTGCGGGCTGGTGACTTCATGCACCAAATGGCGGTCGATGTAGAGGATGGCCGTGCCATCCTCTTCCGTGTGGACGACGTGTTCGTCCCAAATTTTGTCGTAGAGGGTGCGTCCCATGAGGGGTCCTGGTCGGTCTGACGAGTTTGTCAGCGGGCTATTTTAGGTTTGCCAGATACTGCTTGAATTCTTCAGCGGTTTCGGGGTGGCGCAAGGCCAATTCCACCGTGGCTTTCAAAAAACCAATCTTGCTGCCGCAGTCGTAACGCACGCCTTCATAGGCATAGGCATACACCGCTTCTTGTTTGAGCAGGCTTTGAATCGCATCGGTCAGTTGGTATTCGCCACCAGCACCGGGCTGCAGCTGGTCGATGTGTTTGAAGATGGAGGGGGTGAACACGTAGCGGCCCACCACGCCCAAGTTGGAAGGCGCTTTTTCTGGCGCAGGCTTTTCCACGATTTGCGACATCTTGGTCAGGCGTTCGCCCGCCGGGGTGCCTGCCACCACGCCATAAGAACGGCTTTGGGCGGGCGCGATGGTTTCCACCGCCACCACCGAGCTGCGGTAATGCTCGTACAAGCCCACCAACTGTTTCAAGACGCCGGGTTGGTGGTCCAGCAAGTCGTCAGCCAGCACCACGGCAAAAGGCTCGTTGCCCACCAACGATGCGGCGCAATTGACCGCATGGCCCAAGCCCAGTGCTTCTGGCTGGCGCACATACACACAGTTCACATGGGCGGGTTTGATGTTGCGCACCAAGTTCAACAACTCGGTTTTTTGTTTGGCTTCCAGTTCGTGTTCGAGCTCGAAAGATTTGTCGAAATGGTCTTCAATGCTGCGCTTGCTGCGACCGGTGACAAAAATCATCTCGGTGATGCCGGCCTCAATGGCTTCTTCCACCGCGTATTGGATGAGCGGCTTGTCAACCACGCAAAGCATTTCCTTGGGGCTGGCTTTGGTGGCGGGTAAAAACCGCGTACCCAAGCCTGCGACTGGAAAAACGGCTTTGCGAACGATGGCCATGGCGATCAGCGCTTGTTCAAAGCCGGCACATCACGCTTGACCGAGCCGGTGAACAACTGACGGGGGCGACCAATTTTGTACTCTGGGTCGCTGATCATTTCGTTCAACTGGGCAATCCATCCCACGGTGCGGGCCAAGGCAAAGATACCGGTGAACAGGTTCACGGGAATGCCGATGGCGCGTTGCACGATGCCGGAGTAGAAGTCCACGTTGGGGTAGAGCTTGCGTGACACGAAGTACTCGTCTTCCAAAGCGATTTTTTCCAGCGCCTTGGCCAACTTGAACAAGGGGTCGTTTTCCAGGCCCAGTTCTTTCAGGACCTCGTCACAGGTTTCTTGCATCAGCTTGGCGCGGGGGTCGTAGTTTTTGTAAACACGGTGACCAAAGCCCATCAGCTTCACGCCAGAGTTTTTGTCTTTCACCTGCTCCATGAACTCGCCGACTTTGGCAATGCCGCCATTGGCTTGTATTTCTTCGAGCATGTTCAAGCAAGCTTCGTTGGCGCCGCCGTGTGCGGGGCCCCACAAACACGCCACACCAGCGGCGATGGCGGCAAAGGGGTTGGTGCCGGATGAGCCGCACAAACGCACGGTGGAGGTGGACGCGTTTTGCTCATGATCGGCGTGCAAGGTGAAGATGCGGTCCATGGCGCGTTCGAGCACGGGGTTCACGACATAAGGCTCGCAAGGCGTGCCAAACATCATGCGCAAGAAGTTGCCCGCATAAGACAAGTCGTTTTGGGGGTATAGGAAAGGTTGACCCACGCCGTATTTGTAGGCCATGGCCACCAAGGTCGGCATCTTGGCGATCAGGCGGATGGCCGCCACTTCACGGTGCTCAGGGTTGTTGATGTCGGTGCTGTCATGGTAGAAGGCCGACAAAGCACCCACCAAGCCTGTGAGCACGGCCATGGGGTGAGCATCACGGCGGAAACCGCGCAAGAAAAATTGCATTTGCTCGTGCACCATGGTGTGGTGCGTCACAGTTTTTGTGAATTCTTTCTTGCGTTGCGCATTGGGCAGCTCTCCGTACAACAGCAAATGGCAGGTTTCCAAATAGTTGCAGTTGGTGGCGAGTTGTTCGATGGGGTAGCCACGGTAGAGCAATTCGCCTTTGTCGCCATCAATGAAAGTGATGGCCGATTGGCAAGAGGCGGTGGACAAGAAACCAGGGTCGTAAGTGAACATGCCAGATTGGCCATACAGCTTGCGGATGTCAATCACATCAGGGCCAATATGGCCTTGATAGACAGGCATGTCGATAGCTTCTTTGCCGTTGCTGAACTGAAGGGTGGCTTTGTAATCGGCGAGTTTCATGGTCATTTCCTGTGTCAAACAATTTCAAAAAAACAAATTCTCATCATGTTCTCAATAAGGGCAGCAGCGCTTGCACTTCGGGCAAAGCCAACACCGACTGCACCACCTGGGCTTCGGGGTCCGAGGCCGCCAGCGGCTTGGCAGGGCGGTTCAACAAGGTGTCCAGCAAATCGTTGTCAGCCAAATCCATCAGTGCATACATGCCACGTGCCATGGCCACGGTCATCCCATCAGCGTGCTGGTTGAAAAACCGTTCGATGAACAAATCGTTTTCCAGCAAACCACGGCGGCTGCGCCAGCGCAATTTGCTAAGCGCTGCTGCAGACAGGGGTTCGTCGGCGGGCAGCGCATCGAGTTCTTCATCGCCCATCAAACAGCGCGGCTGATCATCAATTCTTTGATCTTGCCAATCGCCTTCGTCGGGTTCAAACCTTTGGGGCAGACATCGACGCAATTCATGATGGTGTGGCAGCGAAACAATCGGTAGGGGTCTTCCAGGTTGTCCAAGCGCTCGGCGGTGCCGTGGTCGCGGCTGTCTGCGATGAAGCGGTAGGCCTGCAACAAACCGGCGGGGCCCACAAATTTGTCGGGGTTCCACCAAAACGACGGGCAGCTGGTCGAGCAGCTGGCGCACAAAATGCATTCGTACAAACCGTCGAGTTCTTCGCGCTCTGCGGGTGACTGCAAGCGCTCTTTTTCGGGGGGAAGGCTGTCGTTCATCAAGTAAGGCTTGATGGAGTGGTATTGGTTGAAGAACTGCGTCATGTCCACAATCAGGTCGCGCACCACCGGCAAGCCAGGCAGCGGCTTCAGGGTGATGACGCCTGGCAAGGTCAGCATGTTGGTCAAACAAGCCAAACCGTTTTTGCCGTTGATGTTCATGGCGTCCGAGCCACACACGCCTTCGCGGCAAGAGCGGCGAAATGACAAGCTGGGGTCTTGCGCCTTGAGCTTCATCAGGGCGTCCAGCAACATGCGCTCGTGACCGTCGAGTTC
>Ga0164293_10001561_pt1 | contig 19137 bp, 18 predicted proteins | sample GEODES118metaG_FD_111487 | JGI IMG/M metagenome (GOLD analysis project Ga0164293, IMG submission 111487) | Eutrophic lake water microbial communities from Lake Mendota, Wisconsin, USA - GEODES118 metaG | ecosystem: Environmental > Aquatic > Freshwater > Lake | place: USA: Lake Mendota...
CCGGGCACGCCCTGCATGGTGACGACGATGAACTGCCCTTTTCGCACCAGCAGGGTGGGCTGGATGTCGTTGGTGTAGAGCACCTGGCCGGCCTGCTTGTCGCGCACCAGTTCCATGTGCTCGAGCCCTGCCGGGTCTTCGATGGGGTCGCCCAGGCCGCGCTGCAGCGGCACGTCGAGGGTGGCCGCAGTGACGCTCGCGGCCTCGAGCAGCGCGCCGCGGCGCAGGTCCTGGCGCAGCGTCAGCACCTGACGCGGCCGGCTTTCGGGGGGCCGAGGGGGCAGGGCGGCCGTGGTCGCGTCGCGGCCTGGGGCCGGCGGCGTTGCCGCGCGGCGTTCGGGTGCCACCGGCGGGCCCACGCCCGGGTCCGCAGGCGGCCGCGCCGCGGCCGGGTCCTGCGCGCCCCGCAGCGCGACGGTCGAGCGCAGGAAGACCTGCAGTCGCGGCTGGGCGCAGCGCGCCCGCACCGCCTGCAGGTCGGAGAAGGGCAGGTCGAAGCGCCAGCCGCTGGCGCAGGGCGTCGCGGCCGTGCGGGCGTCGGGTGGCAGGAACAGCGCCCCCGCGGCCGGTGCCGTCGGGCGCTGCGTCTGCGCCCAGGCCTGGGCGGCCTCGATCAACGGGCCGTCGGCCTTGGGCGGCAAGTCGTTGCCGGCGGCGCCTGTGACCGCGCCGCACAGCAGGAGGGCCCACACCCTGAAGAGCACGAGGAATCGGGAACGGCACGCAGATTGCATGGGAGTCGCGGGTGGCGCTGACGCGAGTGGCGCGCCACAGCCCCCGGCCGGCGTGCAAGAACGAGGCCAGGGAATCCCGACAGCGCCGCTGCGCAGACCCCCTTTCCCTGGACGATCGACCTCGTGCCTCAGGTTCCAGAACGATCCCCGCTGACCGCCGCGGCAGGCGCGCCCGCCCCGGCACCGCGCCGCGCGGCCCTGGCCGCCGCGGCGACGGACGCCCAGGGCGGCCCTCGCTGGCGCGTGGTGTCCGGTGCCGTCCTCGGCGAAGCCGGTGACCGTGTCGTGGTGCGCCAGGGCGACACGCTCTGGAAGCTGGTCTCGCAGCGCCTGCAGGCCCTGGGCCGCGACGCATCGGTGACCGCGGTGCGCCAAGGTGTCAGGGACGTGGCCGCGCGCAACGGCATCGCCGATCCCGCCCGCATCTTCGTGGCTGATGCGCTGGATTTCTCGGTGCTGCGCGGTGCGGCTTCGGCGCCTTCTGCGGCCGCGGCAGCCACGCCTGCCGTGCCGTCTGCGGCGCCCGTGGTGCCGCGGATCGCGCCAGCTGCGGCCCCTGCTGCCGCTCCTGCCACCTCCGCCACCTCCGCCACCGGTAGCGCCCCTGGCACCGGCACCGGCGCGCTGCTCGAGGCCACGCTGGCCCGGGCGGTGCGCAAGGGCTACGTCCCGGCGGCCGACGTCGATCGCGTGCGCGAGCGCATCCAAGGCATCGCGGCCGCGCAAGGGTTCTCCGTGGACGACCTGGCCCAGGTGGCCCTGATGGAAAGCGACGGCTTCAACCCCCGCGCCAGCAACGGGCGCTGCTTCGGCATCCTGCAGTTCTGCGAAGGCGAGGGCCGGGGCGCAGACAGCGTGGGCATGCGCGGGCGCGCCGCCGAGATCACCTCGCGCAGCGTCTGGGAACAGCTCGGCTTCGTCGAGCGCTACCTCGCCGATGTGGGCGCCGCGAGCGCGTCGCCCAAGGCGCTGGACGACCTCTACCTTGCCGTGCTGATGCCTGCCGCGCGCGCGCAGACCAGTCCGCAGGCTGCGCTCGAGATCCCCGGTCGCCAGGCGCGGCTGCTGCATGAAGGGGCCGACCGCGCGCGGCCGATCACGCGCGCCTCCCTCGTTGCCGGCCTGCGCCAGCACGCGCAGCAGGTGCTCGCGGCGGACCTGCCGTCCCGGCCTGCGGCTGCCGCCGGCGGCAATGCGGCGGCCGTGCAGCGGCAAGGCCTTGCCGCCGTCGCGCTGTACGAAGGTGTCGTCAGCGCCGGTCTCCTGGCCCTGGCTGGCGAGCGGGCGCGTTGAAGGTGCCGAGGTTCTCTCGCAGCGGCCTGCGCCGGCCCAGGCCCGCGTCGGCTGCGCCCGCGAGCTTGCCACCCGTCTGGCCCTGGCTGGCACGGGAGTTGCGGACGGTGTCTGCGTCCACAGCTTCGGTCTGCGCTTGCCGCAGGCCATGACCACCAAGGCAGATCGGGAAGGCACGGGCCGATGATGCGCATCCTCGAAGGCAGTCTGGGCTTGCACGAACAGGTGCTGGGCCTGCGCTCGCGCCGGCTCGAGGTGCTGGCGCGCAACATCGCCAACGCCGACACGCCGCACTACAAGGCGCAGGACCTGGACTTCAAGGGCGCGCTATCGCGCCTGGACAACGAGCCCTCAGCGATGAGCGCCACCCACCCGAGCCACTTCCCCGTGGGTGATACGGCCGGCTCCGACGGCCTGCGCTTTCGCATCCCGTTCAACACCTCGATGGACGGCAACACGGTGGAGCTGAGCGTCGAGCAGGCGCACTACGGCAAGGCGGCGACCGACTACCAGGCCACGCTGAGCTTCCTCGAGAACCGCGTCTCGGGCATCCGCAAGGCCCTGCGGGGCGATTGAAGGAACCAGGGCCATGGGCTTCGACAGGATCATCGGCATTGCCGGCACGGCGCTGAACGCGCAGATGACGCGCATGAACGCCACCGCCTCCAACCTCGCGAATGCCGGCACGGTGGCCGGCACCGAGGCCGGCGCCTTCCGCGCCAAGCGGCCGGTGTTCAAGGCCCTTCTCGACGAGGCCATGACGCACGAAGCCGCGCCCTACGTCGGCGGCGTCAAGGTCGACCACATCGTCGACGACCCGACGCCGGTGCGCCGCGTCCACGACCCGGCCAGTCCCCTGGCCGACCCGCAGGGCTTCGTCTTCCAGTCCAACGTCAGCGAGGTCTCCGAGATGGTGGAGATGATGGCCGCGGCGCGGGCCTACCAGAACAACGTCGAAGTCATCAACACCGCGCGCCAGTTGATGGCGCGCACGATCGAGATCATCCGCGCCTGAGCGCCGGACCCGCCACCTTCCAGGACCGGACATGGCCATCGAGAGCAGCCCCACCTCCTCCACCTTCGCGAACCTGGGTTCGATCGCGCGGAAGTCTTCCAAGACCACTCCCGAAGTGACCACCGCTGCCGACGAGACGATGGGCCGCGACGCCTTCCTGACGCTGTTCACCACCCAGCTGAAGAACCAGGATCCGCTCGACCCGGTGAAGAACGAGGCCTTCGTGGCCCAGCTCGCGCAGTTCTCGCAGCTCGAGACGTCCACGCGCATGGCGGACTCGCTCGATGCGATGACGAGCTCGATGCAGAGCGAGCGGATCCTCTCGGGTGCCGCCCTGATCGGGCGCAAGGTGGCGGCGCCCGGCGGCAAGGCGCAACTCGTCGACGGGGCCACGATCAGCGGCGTCATCAGCGTCCCCGAGGGAGCCAGCTCGGTGCGCCTGAACGTCTACGACGAGCTGGGGCGCAGCGTCTACACCGAGCAGCTCGGCCGCCAGAAGCCCGGTGAGGTCGTCGTGCGCTGGAACGGCAGCGACCAGACCGGCCAGCGCATGCCCGCCGGGCGCTACACGGTCAACGCGAGCATCGACACCTTCGGCAAGGTGACCCAGGTGCCGATCACGACGCCCACCACCGTGCGCAGCGTCACCTACAGCAGCGCGGCCAACGGTCTGGTGCTCGAGCTCGACGACGGCTCGACCGTGCCGCTGTCGCAGGTCAAGCGCGTGGACGGCTGACAGGCCGAGAGGCTGAGACGCCGAGACGACGAACACCCCCTGAGCGCCGCGCCACCGAATACGCACGAGCGGCATCCGCCTGAACAGAACAGATCACCGACCGCAGGAGCACCGACCATGTCCTTCTACACCTCGCTGACCGGCCTGAACGCCGCGACGACGCAGCTCAGCGTCACGAGCAACAACATCGCCAACGTCGGCACCACGGGCTTCAAGCGTTCGCGCGCCGACTTCGGCGACATCTTCGCCACCTCCCCGCTGCAGCGTGCCTCGGCCGTGGTCGGCCAGGGCGTGTCGCTGAAGTCGGTGAGCCAGGAGTTCAGCCAGGGCAACATCCAGTTCTCGGCCAACTCGCTGGACATCGCGATCACCGGCGACGGCTTCTTCCCGCTGAAGTCGGCCGACAGCCTGCAGGACATCTACACCCGCAACGGCACCTTCCTGCTGAACGACTCGTTCGCGGTCGTCAACTCCGCCGGGCAGTCCCTGATGGCCGCGGCGGTGGACTCCAGCGGCAAGGCCGACCTGGGCAACCTGCGCAAGCTGATCGTGCCGCGCTCGACCACCGGTGACGCGCGCAAGACCACCGCCATCGAGCTTGGCCTGAACCTGCCGGCCAATGCCCAGGTCATCAGCAACGAGTCCTTCGACCGCACCGACCCGTCGACCTACAACCTGACGACCGCGATCACCGTGTTCGACCAGGGGGGCAACGAGTACCTGGCGAACGTCTACTACGTCAAGACCCAGCGCGCCAGCCCCGACGACCAGACCAACAAGTGGCAGACCCACGTCTACATCGGCGACACCAAGCTCGACGAATTCCTGTCCCAGGCCACCGGTGACACGGGCGAGAAGCTCTTCGTCAACAAGTACGGCCAGGTCCGGCCCGAGAGCGAGATCGAGCCGCAGCTGATCGCCCGCGGCGTGAGCAAGCTGTTCAACCTCGACGACCTGAAGAACCTGCAGGCCTCGGTGCCCGCCGAGTACGACGGCGATGCCTTCGAGGCCGCCGACCTGACCATGCTCAAGAGCGGCACCTTCAGCATCGCCGACAAGCTGGGCACCACCGACGGGCCCAAGGGCATCGCCTTCCGGGTCAACATCGACGATTCGCCCACCGACGCGGTGGTCGACCTGTCCGACCTCTACGACGTCGACGCCGACCCGATGAGCGGCGTCGAGATGGCGCGCGTGCTCGAAGCGCGCATCAATCAGGTCTATGGCGACCGGCGCAACTTCAACCTGTCCTCGCTGGAGGACGGCGCGACCGCCAACAAGATCAATCTGTTCCGCATGCGGGTGGCCACGGCCACCGAGGGCAATGGCGAAGAGGACATTGCCGTCACGCTGGGCGCAGGCGACGACATCAAGTCCCTCAGCCCTGCGCGCCTGGAGGAGCTGATCAACGCCGCTCTGGCGCAGAAGTTCACCGACGGTGACCTGCCGATCCAGATCACGGCCGAGTACTCCGCGCCGCAGCAGACCTTCCTGTTCAAGTCCACCATGGCCTCGGAGATCGGCGTCAAGGCCTACGGCACGACCAGCGCGAACGAGATCTTCAGCCTGACGCAGAACTATTCGACGGTCAACGGCGAGACCGGCAACTACGGCGGGCAGGTGATTCCCAACGGTCAGGCGCTGCGCGACTTCAACTCCAACTACACGCTCAGCGACCAGCGCTACGGCGTGCGGGTGCGCTTCGACGACACCGTAGGCGTGTTCAGCATCCTGTCGGGCACCACCGGGGACTCGTCGTCCGTGGCCGTGGTGGCCCCCCCGAGCGGCGACGCCGCGGCCGCTGCGAAGTTCGCCAACTTCCAGAAGATCTTCAACTTCAACCCGGGCGTCGAGGACGCCGAGCAGGTGCCCACGCGCGGCGTGCAGTCCACCGCGGCCGTGGTCACCGGCACGGCCATCGGTGTGAACCTGGACAACAAGTTCCGGCTCAACAGCGAGACGAACAAGTTCACGGTCACGGTCGACAACGTCACCGGGCTGGTGGCGCTGCCGGTCGGGCAGGACTTCACGAAGGAGAGCTTCCGGGTCCTGCTGGAGCAGCGCATCAATTCGCTGCAGGACACGCTGGGCCGCACCGTCAGTGGCGTGCGCGTGGAGTTCGTGACCCAGGGCACGCAGACGGTGCTGAAGTTCACCTCCGGCACCCAGGGCGACGACTCCTTCCTGAAGATCAGCGGCCCCAGCTACTGGGGGCTGAACGACCTGGAGAGCGGGCGCGGCAAGACCGAGCGCTGGATCGCGCCGCCGCAGGCGGTCAACGACGCAGGCGTGGCCTTGTACGTCGACCGCGACGGCAACGAAACCACCGAGGCCGGTGACTTCTCGGAGACCGAGTCGCGCGACCTGTGGTCGGCCATCTACCTGGACAAGGGCGAACTGACCTTCGACACCGGCGGCAACCTCGTCTCGCCCTCGGTGCCCATCGCCTTCAAGCCCAACACCATCGGCGAGACCGGCGCGACGCTGGAGTTCTCGATCGACTACGAGGGCTCGACCCAGTACGCCTCGGGCTTCGCGGTGCTGGCGCAGAGCCAGAACGGCCGCCCCGAGGGCGATCTGATCGGCCTGAACATCGGCGACGACGGCCTGGTGTCGGCCAACTACTCCAACGGCACGCAGAAGAACCTGGCCAAGATCATCCTGGCGAACTTCACCGCGCCCACGGGTCTGCGGCAGTTGGGCGACAGCAGCTACCTGTCCACGTCCCAGTCCGGCGCCGCGACCCTGGGCGAGGCCGGCACGGCCGGCTTCGGCACGGTGCGGGCCGGCGCGCGCGAGCGTGCCAACGTGGACCTGACGCAGGAACTGATCGAACTCATCACCTCGCAGCGCAACTTCCAGGCCAACGCGAAGGCGATCGAGACCAACAACACGCTGACCCAGGCCATCATCAACCTGCGTTCCTGATGCGCACCGACCCGACGGCGGCTGACGCGGTGGCGAGCCCATGGACAAGCTGATCTTCAATCCGCTGGCGACGCTGCGCGAGCAGGCCGTGGTGCGCCAGGCCATCGTGCACGAACTCAGCAACGTGGCCACGGTCGGCTTCAAGCGCAGCTTCGAGACGGCGCTGCGCAGCCTGAAGTTCGAGCGCGAGGGCTTCGACACGCGCTACCAGGGGCAGGCCCTGTACAGCGACGGCATCGACGTGAACCCCGGCGCCTTGATGGCCACCGGCCGGCCGCTGGACGTGGCCATGGTCGGCAACACGGTGCTCACGGTGCAGGCCGCCGACGGGCAGCCCGCCTACACCCGCCGCGGCGACCTGCGCGTCAACCCTTCCGGCCAGGTCGAGACGGGCAGCGGCGCCCTCGTGCTCGGCGAGGCCGGGCCCTTGTCGGTGCCGGCGGGCTTCGACATCACGATCACCACCGACGGCCAGGTCTTTGCCCGGGACCCCGGGCAGGTCGGTGTGGCGGCCCCGGCCGCCGTGGGCCGCCTGCGCCTGCGCGACGCCACCGAGACGCCGCTGTCGCGGCGCGAGGACGGGCTGTTCCAGGTCGCCGGCCAGCCGCCAGGCGCCGAGCTGCCCGCCGGAGGCACGACGGTGGTCCAGCCGCGCGCCCTCGAGGGTAGCAATGTCGGCGCCGTCGACGCGATGACCCGGATGATCGACCACGCACGCAGCTTCGAGACCCAGATCCGCGTCATCAAGGAGATGAAGGAACTGGATGCAAGCGGCGCTTCGATGATGAGGCAAGGCTGAGGCCCCGCCCAGCCGCCGCCCCCGCCCTGATACCCCAGAGGAGACCGCACCATGGATGCGTCGATGTGGATTGCCAAGACCGGCCTGGACTCGCAGCAGATGCGCATGTCGGTCATCTCGAACAACCTGGCCAACGTCAACACCACGGCCTACAAGCGCGACCGCGCGACCTTCGAGGACATGCTGTACCAGGCAGTGCGCCTGCCCGGCGCGCAGACCCAGGGCGCGGCGGCTTCGCCGACCGGCCTGATGATCGGCACGGGCGTGCGCATCGTCGCCACCGAGAAGAACTACCAGCAGGGCTCGATCATCAGCACCAAGGCGCCGCTGGACATCGCGATCGCCGGCGACGGCTTCTTCCCGATCCAGCAGCCCGACGGCACGACGGCCTACACCCGCGACGGCGGCTTCAAGCGCTCGTCCACCGGGCAGCTCGTCACCGCCAGCGGTGACCTGCTGCTGCCCGCCATCACCATTCCGGCCAATGCCACGACGCTGACGATCGGCCAGGACGGCTCGGTCGCGGTGGAGCTGCCCGCAGGAGCGGGCTCGCAGACGCTGGGGCAGTTGCAGCTGGCCCGCTTCGTCAACCCCTCGGGCCTGCAGTCCGTGGGCCAGAACCTGCTGCGCGAGACCGGTGCCAGCGGCCCGCCGCAGCTGCTCGCACCCGGCCAGGGCGGGGCGGGGCGCACCTTGCAGGGCTCGCTCGAGGCCTCGAACGTCAACGTCGTCGAGGAAATGGTCAACATGATCGAGACCCAGCGGGCCTACGAGATCAATTCCAAGGCGGTGTCGGCGGTCGACGGCATGCTGCGCTTCCTGAACAACAACCTCTGAGGCGGGCCATGACGATCCAGAAGCAGTCCCGTGAACCCCGACACGTTCAAGCTGAGCGCGTTGGCGTCGATTCAACTCGTATGCGGGCTTCGATCCTCAGCCTTTCAGCCGCCGCGGGCCCGGGTGTGCTTGCGAGCGTGTGCCGTGCGGGCCGTCCTGCCGCGGTCTTGCTCATGGCCATGCTGGCCGCCGCGTGTGCCACACCTCAGCCGCCCAAGCTCGCACACACCCCCAGCTTCGAGCCTGTCCACCCCATTCCCGCCGACCCGGTGCGCCATGCAACTGGCAGCATCTACAACGGCCGGCAGAGCGACAACTGGTTCGGCCGGGGGCGCAGTTACCAGGTGGGCGACGTCATCACCGTGCTTTTGAACGAGTCGGCGCAGGCCGCGCGCCAGCAGAGCCGCAATGTCTCGCGCGAGTCCAGCAACGACGTGGTGCCCAGTGGCATCGCTGCGACGCTGGCGGGCCAGAGTGCGCGGCTGGCCGGCCTGAACCTCAACGGCGCCGCCATCTCCAGCGAAGGGCAGGGCACGGCCGGGCAGCGGGCCAGCCTGACGGGCTCGGTAGCCGCCACCGTGGTGCAGGTGTTGGCCAACGGCAACCTGGTCATCCGCGGCGAGAAGCAACTCGCGCTGGCCGAAGGTACCGAGCTGATCCAGGTCAGCGGCGTGATCCGCCCCGAGGACATCTCGGCGAACAACGTGGTCCAGTCGCGCCGTCTGGCCAACGCCCAGTTCACCTATCGAGGCACGGGTGAGCTCGACGATGCCAGCCGTACCGGCTGGGGCACGCGGCTGGCCTTGAAGTTCTGGCCCTTCTGAGGCTCGTGCCAGGCAAGCGAAAAGGTTCGTGATGAAGAAGCAAATGACTTGCGCGCGAAAGTCGGTGTGGCAGGCCCTCTCCCGGTGGAAGGCGAAACTGCTGCTTCTCGCGCTGGGGCTGCTCGCCGCCTCGGGTCCGTCGTGGGCCGAGCGCATCAAGGACTTGGCCAGCGTGGCCGCCGTGCGGCCCAACCAGCTCATCGGCTATGGGCTCGTGGTTGGCCTCGAGGGCAGCGGTGATGGAGCCGATGTGTCCTTCACCGCGCAGAGCATGCGAGCCATGCTCAGCCGTCTGGGCGTCAACGTCGACGGACCTCTGTCGGACTTCGATACCGCCGGCGGTGGAGGCGGCAAGATCGACATCAAGAACGTTGCGGCCGTGATGGTGACGGCCGAGCTTCCCGGGCTGGCCAAGCCAGGGCAGCGCATCGATGTCAACGTCTCGGCGATCGGCAAGGCCTCCAGCCTGCGCGGCGGCAACTTGCTGCTGACCAGCCTGCGCGGTGTGGACGGCGAGATCTACGCGCTCGCGCAGGGGCCGCTCACCGCCACCGCCGTGGACGAAGGCGCAGCAGGCTCAAGGGTCAAGGTGGGCGTGCCCACTTCGGCGCGTATCCCTGGTGGGGCCTTCGTGGAGCGCATCGTCGACACGCCTTTCGACAAGTCGGACCACGTGGTGCTCAATCTGCGAGAAGCCGATTTCACCACCGCGAATGCCATCGTCCAAGCGGTCAACGGCCAGTTCGGCGCGGGGGTCGCGCGTGCCATCGACGCCGTTTCCGTGGCGATCCGCGCCCCGCAGGACCTCTCCAGCCGGGTGGCCTTCGTCAGCATGGTCGAGAACATGGACGTCAAGCCTGGCGAGCCGCCGGCGAGGGTGGTCGTCAATGCACGGACCGGCACTGTCGTCATCAGCCGCAACGTGCGGGTCAATGCCGCTGCCGTCTCGCACGGCACGATCTCCGTGGCCATCTCGGCGACCAACGAGGTGTCGCAGCCCAACCCCCTGGCTGGTGGCCAGACTGCAGCCGTTCAGAACGCCCAGGTGCAAGTGCAGGACCCGAAGAACCCGATGTTCCTCTTCCAACCCGGGGTCGACCTGCGGCAGATCGTCGATGCCGTCAACCAGGTGGGTGCCACACCTTCGGCTTTGATCGCCATCCTCGAGGCGCTGAAGAGCTCTGGCAGCCTGCGTGCCGACCTGATCGTGCTGTGAAGACCTGCGTCCCCGCGAATCATTCATGAGCGACGTCGCCGCCACCGCCCGCAGCTTCCTCGACTTCGAAGGTCTCGGTCGACTTCGCGGACAGGCCCGTGCCGACGGGGCCGATCCCGAGGCTCTGCGCGAGGCAGCGCGCCAGTTCGAGGCGCAGTTGCTGAACATGATGCTGCAGTCCATGCGCAAGGCCGTCGTGCGTGACGAGCAGAACGGCTCGGGCACGCAGGACCTGTACCAGGAGATGATGGACCGCGAGGTGGCGTTGCTGGTGGCCCGGCGTGGCGGCATCGGTTTGGCCGACAGCATGGTCAGGCAATTGGGTGGCGCCGGTCTGGCCGGCGGGTCCAGTTCCGGGGATGATCAGGCGACGCGGCTGCGCCCCGCCCTCCCGGCAGTTGTGCCGTTGGCGCCTGCTGCCGAACCCGACACGTGGCGCGTGCTACGCGACCGCGCAGCCGGTACCGGGCTGCCGCTGTCGCCTGCCGCGCGGGGTGAAGCGCGATGAGCGACCTGCTCGGCCTGGGCTCCACCGGCGTGCTGGCCTACCAGCGTGCGTTGACGACGGTCGGCAACAACATCGCCAATGTCGCCACCGACGGCTACTCGCGCCAGGAGGCGCTTCTGGTGTCCATGCCGCCGCGGCCTGTGGGCACTCAGTCCATCGGCATGGGTGTGCTGGCGCAGACCGTGCGCCGCCACTACGACGAGTTCGTCGAATCCAACCTGCGCCAGAGTGCCAGCAACCTGACGAGCCAGGCTCCGCTGGTGCAGTATGCGGGCCGCGTTCTCGACCTGATGGCAGGCCAGCAGACGGGGCTGATCGGTGCGATGGCGCGTTTCTTCGACAGCGCCCGCGACGTCTCGGTCGATCCGGCTTCGCCGATCTCTCGCGCCGCCTTCCTCGGCGAGGCTGGCACGCTGGCGACGACCGTCACGCAACTGCGGGCCCGCATCGACGACATCGACACCGAGACCCGCGGGGGCTTCGACAACGCGGTTGCGCGCGTCAACACCCTGGCCGGGCAGATCGCGCTCGTCAACCGACAACTGCAGAAGCGTACCGAACTCGACCGCCAACCGCCGGAGCTGTTGGACCAGCGCGACCGCCTGCTGCGCGAACTCGCGGAGGTGGTGAAGGTGCGCACGGCCTTCGAACGCAATGGTGAGGTCTCCGTCAGCCTCAGCGAGAGCATGCGTACCGGCTTGGTGGTGGATCGGGGCCAGGCAGTCGAGGCCACGTCGGTTCACACTCCCGCCACCGGCAGGGTTGAGCTTCAACTCGGCCCGCGCAACCGGCGCGAGACGATTGCCGGCCTGACGGGCGGAGAGATCGGTGGCCTGCTGGCGTTCCGTGAGCAAGTGCTCGCCCCCACGCGGCAGCGCCTTGACGACATCGCCAGCGCCTTCGTCGAGGGCGTCAATGCTGTGCACCGCAGCGGCATGGACCTGCTCGGGCAGATGGGTGGCGACCTCTTCGGGGTCGAGGCCGGGCGCAGCGCCTCGGCCGGACTGCGGGTGTTGGTGAGCGACCCGAACCGCGTGGCTGCAGCTGGCCTGTTCCGTGCCGTGGTCGACCCCGACAACGTGGGCACTGCCGTCGCCACGGTGGCCTACATTTCACCTCGCCCCGAGGGCCCGGCGCAGGTGCTGGACCAGCGCTTTGCCAGCACCGGACTACCCAGCGCGGCGCAGGACGTTGCCATCGGCCTCGGGCAGCAGGCGGTGGCGGTCGTCCCGGCCGGTCTACGTGACGCGGCGGTGTATTTCGACCCGGCCGCCGGACAGTGGCCGCAGGTGATCACGCGCGAAGGGCGCCACCTTCTGGGCAGCGCGCTGACCGTGGACCAGCAGCGCGACGTCCTCGCCCTGCCAGGCATGACGCCGGGTTCCACCTACAGCGCCGAGCACCTGAACAAGGGAGGCACCTCGGATGCCTACCTGAACGGTGACTATTTCCTGGGTGCCCTGGCGCGCTCGGCGGTGGTGCCTTCCTATGATCCTCTCACCGGTGAAGAGGTGGGCACCGTCGTCGCGCCGGCCCGGCTGGACGGTGGGCCCATGGCCACGAGCTGGCCTGCTGGTGGCATCCCGGCGGGCGCGCTCGTGCTCAACGGGACTGCTTTGCCTGCGCTCGCCAACCCGGTCGATGCCTCCGGGATGGCAGCCTGGATCAATGCGCACAGCGCCCAGACCGGCGTGACCGCCACTGCCACGCAGGCCGTGCGCTTGCCTGCGGGCAGCGTCTTCGCGCTCAACGCCGTGGCCAGCCAGGTGACGCTGAAGGCCGCAGGCCCCGGCTACGCCACAGCCCAGATCGTCACTCCCGCAGGCGGATGGTCGAGCGTGGACGAACTCGCGGCGGCGATCAACGCCCAGGCGGCCGCCAGCGGCGTGTGGGCCCACGTCTCGAGCCATGGAGACCTGGTGCTGACCAACCCGGACGCCGAGGCGGTAACCATCGGCGGGGACCTGCTCGCCACGCGCGGCACCTTCGGCGCGAGCTTGAGCCTGGCTGCTGCGAACTCCGACGATGACATCCGTCTCGGCTTGGGTACCGGCGGCACGCCGGACATGCTGACGCGCCTGGGCTTGCATACCGGGGTGCACTGGCTCGGCGAGGCACCCCAGGACCTGGTCGTGCTGCTGGCGGGCGAAGGCCGGGCGCAGGTGTCGGCGGCCTATGAGACGCAGGCGGGCTTCGACCTGCGCGACGCCCTTCGCGCTGCGCCGTTCGCCGTCGAGTTTTCTGATCCCACGCGTTACCGGGTGGTCGACTTGGCGTCGGGGTCGGTGTTGGCCGAGCGCGCCTACGATCCCGCCGACACCGCAGCCGTCATCGACTACCGCGGGCTGCAATTGCGGCTGTCCAAGCCGCCGCTGGCCGGAGACCGCTTCACGATCGACGGCAACCGCAGCGGTGTCGGCGACAACCGCGCCATGCTGGACCTGGCCGCCCTCGGTGACGCCGATCTGCTGCCTGGCCGCCTGACGCTGCAGAACGCCTACCTGCAACACTCCAGCGGTGTAGGCAACGTGGCGCGCCAGGCCACTATCGCCGAGGAGGCCTTGACCGTGGTGTACCAGCAGTCGGTTCAACTGCGCGAGAACGTGGCCGGCGTCAATCTCGACGAGGAGGCCGCTGACCTGATCCGCCTGCAGCAAGCCTACCAGGCCAGCGCGCGGGTGATGCAGACGGCCACGACCATGTTCGACACCCTGTTGCAGATTCGCTGAGCGGCCTCGACGCCATGAAGATCTCCACCGCCTACTTCTACGACCGAGCAACCCGCAACATCAGTGACGCACAGTTGCGTCTGTCCACGACCCAGGCCAAGCTGGCCAGTGGCAAGCAACTGGCTGCGCCCAGCGAAGCGCCCGATCAGGCGCTGGGCATCGAACGGCTGCGGGCGGCCGTGCAGCACCAGGATGCGTTGACCGGGCAGTTGCGCTCGGTCCAGGCGCGCCTGGGGGCGGAGGAGACCACGCTCGTATCGACCAACCGCCTCCTGATCAGTCTGAAGGAACTGTCGATAGCCGCCGTGAACGACCCTTTCAACTCTGACAACCGCACCGCTATGGCACGCGAGATGACCGTGCTGCGGGACGAACTGCTCACGCTTGCCAACACCCGCGACGACCGGGGGCAGTACCTGTTCGCAGGCTCGGCTGTGGGCGAGCCACCCTACGCCGCTGATGCCGAGGGCCGCATCGACTATCGTGGTGACCAGACCGAGGCTTGGCTGCGCTCGGGCGATCAACGGATCGTGCGCTTCAACCGTGCCGGCAACGATGTCTTCGTGCGTGTGCTGCGCGGCGGCGAGGACAACCCTGTGGGCGTGCCCTTCTTCGACGTGATCGACGATGCGATCGCCGCCGTCGAGGCGGGAGACTCCGGGGCGATGAGCCGCAGCATGGGCGAGATTGATCAACTCCTGCGCGGCAACGAACTCGCGCTGGTGCAGACCGGCGCCGACCAGAAGACGGTGGAGAACCAGACCATCCGTATCGAGGACAACACGCTGCTGCTGCGTGGCCTCCAGTCCGACCTCGAAGACCTCGACTACGCCGAGGCCATCATCCGCATGAACCAGGAGATGAACGCCCTGCAGGCAGCGATGACCAGCTTCGGCAAGGTGTCCCAGCTGACGCTGTTCAACGTGATCGACGTTTGATGGACTTGGTGGGGTCCGCCTGCCGTACCTGCCCGTCTCCTCATCCTCGTGATCGGTTCCTGGATGTCCGCGTCGAGCGCGGCGGGGCCCTCGCCGTCGCCTGGAGGTGCTCTCAAGTGAGTATCAAGGGACTGCACAGCGTGTAGCCAACCTTGTGGATCGCCTTGATGCCGGGGGGCTCCGCGCCGATTGCGGCGAGCTTCTTGCGCAAGCGCGTGATGCGCATTTCCAGTGTGCCCGTCGAAGGCAGGTTCTGGCCCTCGCCGCCGATGACCTCGGCCGGTTGCCAGCGCTCCAGCGAACGGCCTGGCGCGCGCGCGAAGGCGCTGAGAATCGTGGTTTCGCCCGCGCTCAGCGGGACTTCGCCGCCCGGCCCGCTGAGTCTCATGCTCGACGCCTTGAGTGTCAGCGCGTTCGCCGCACCGGGCGCACTGCGCAGCCGGAGGGCCAGCGACTCGAGGCTCGCGATCAGTTCCTCCGGGTCCACCGGCTTGGTGAGGTAGAGGTCGGCGCCACTGCGGTAGCCGAGCACCCTGTCGCCGATCCGCGACAGCGCGGTCGTGACGATGATGCCCACGCCAGGGTGCGCGGCGCGCAGCCTGCGGGTCAGGCCGAGGCCGTCCTCGGCCGGCAGCATCAGGTCGATGATGTACAGGTCGGGCAGGAAGCCGCCCTCGACGTCGTTCACCTCCTCGGCCGAAGACACCCCCCGCACGTAGTGACCGTGGCGCTGCAGGAAGGCGAGCGTGGCCTCGCGCAGCGCATCGTTGTCTTCGACGACCAGGATCTTGAGTGCGAACTTCTGCATGGGACATTCGGCGCGGCAGCCTCGCCTGGGAGGCTCTCAGTGTGCGGTGGCGTCCAGCGCAATCCCAACGAGTCCTAACGGCTGCCTGTCCGCGCAGGCAGCCAGAACTCGAACACCGCCCGACCCTCTCGTGCCTCGAAGCGGATCGTCCCCTGCATCAACTCGAGGATCCCGCGCACCAGGAACAGGCCGAGCCCGGAGCCCGACTGGTGCCGGGCGCCGGGGCTTCGGTAGTACTTCTGGAACAGCCTGCCGGCGTCGGGCAGGCCGGCCGGCCCTGGCTGGTTGCAGATCTCCCAGGCCCAGCCGGCGCGGCCGTCCAGGCTCTGCGCCCGAAGGTGCACGGTGGTCGGGCTCTGCGGCACGCCGTACTTGGCGGCGTTGTCCAACAGGTTGACCAGCACGATCGACAGCATCTGCAGATCGGCGACGGTGCGGCCGCCATCGTGCTGTGCTCAGACGCCATGGTTCGTCGCGCTGGCGTTTCCCGGCCGGTGTGGATCCGCGCCAGCACCGTGGTGACCGCGCTGCCCGACCAGCCCCAGGCGTCGGTGTGTGCCATCCGCGCCGCGCAGGCCGCCTACGAGCAGTCCGGCATCGGCCCCGGCGACATCCACGTCGCGGAATTGCACGACGCGTCGGCGCCGGCCGAGTTGATCCACTACGAGAACCTGGGCTTCTGCAAGCCGGGCGAAGCCGGCGACCTGCTGCGCAGCGGCGCCACCGAGCTGGGCGGCCGCGTCAGCGTCAACCCGAGCGGCGGCTTGCTCAGCAGGGGCCATCCGGTGGGCGCCACCGGCGCGGCGCAGATCGTGGAGATCACCCAGCAGCTGCGCGGCCAAGCCGGCGCCCGCCAGCGGCCCGGCGCGCAGGTCGGCTTGGCCGAGAACAACGGCGGCCAGGTCGGCCATGACGCCGCCGTCGCGGTGGTCACGCTGCTTTCCACCTGAGGACACCATGCACACACCCGTCTTCCGCACCCGCATCACCGAGCTGTTCGGCATCCGCCACCCCATCCTGTGCGGCGGGCTGCAGTGGCTGGCCGACGCCCGCTACGTGGCAGCCGTGGTCAACGCCGGCGGCATGGGCTTTATCACCGCCATGTCCTTTCCGGACGATCCCGACGGATTCCGCGTCGCGCTGCGCCAGTGTCGCGATCTGACCGACGGCCGAGACTTCGGCGTCAGCTTGGCCATCTCCCGCCGCCTGGGCGCCAACGAGCGCCTGGTGCCGTACATCGATGCGGCGATCGAGGAGCGCGTGAAGTTCATCGAAACCTCCGGCGACAGCCCGGAGCGCTTCCTGTCGCGCCTGAAGGACGCCGGCTGCATCGTGATCCACAAGGTGCCCGCCGTGCGCTACGCCGTTAGCGCGCAGAAGCTGCCGGTTGACGCGATCACCGTACTGGGCGCGGAGGCGGGCGGCCATCCCGGCACGCGGCTGGTGCCGCAGATCATCCAGGCGCCGCTGGCCGCCGACGCGGTCACCAAGCCCCTGGCGCTGGGTGGCGGCATGTCCACCGGTCGCCACCTCGTCACCGCGCTCGCGATGGGCGCCGACGCCATCCTGCTCGGCTCGCGCATGGTGGTGGCCGAGGAAGTCTGGGCCCACCGGCGCTACAAGCAGCGCATCGTGGAGCTGGACGAGACCGGCCACCGCCTGCAGATGCGCGTGTTCAACCACCACCACCGGGTGCTGGACAACGAGACCTCGCGCGCAGTCGCGGCGCTGGAGGATGCGGGCGTGGGCGACTTCGCCCGCTACCAGCCGCACGTGCGCGGCGACCTGGCGCGCCGCGCCTACGAGAGCGGCGAATGGGAGCGGGGAATGCTGGACATGGGGCCCTCGGCGGTATTCGCACGCGAGGCCAAGCCCGTGGCGGCCATCTTCGACGAAATCCTGGACGAGGCGGCGCGCGCGCGGGAGCGGGTGCAGGCCTTGTCCGTCTGACGACATGCAACCCGTGAGGAGATAGACGATGAGCAAGCGTTCCACCTTCAACCTGCGCCGGGGCCTGTTGGCGGCCGGCCTTGCCCTCCCGTTCGCGGCGCCGGGCCGCGTACTGGCACAGGGCACATACCCCGACAAGCCGCTGAAGCTGGTTATCCCCTTCGCTGCCGGCGGCGCGATCGACGTGCTCGGCCGCACCTTCGCCTCCCGGCTGTCGGAGGAGCTGAAGCAGCAGATCGTGGTCGACAACCGCGCCGGCGCCACCGGCCACGTGGGCAGCGAGTACGTCGCCCGCTCGCCCGCCGATGGCTACACCCTGCTCTTCACGCCCAGCAGCACCCAGGTGGTCAGCCCGCACGTGCTGAACCTGCGCTACAAGCCGATGGAGGATCTGGTGCCGGTGACGCTGGCGGCCACGGTCCCAAACCTGGTGGTCGTCAACGCGGCCCTCCCGGCCACCACGCTGCAGGAGTTCATCGACTACGCCCGGGCGCGTCCGGGCCAGCTTTCGTATGCCTCGTGGGGCATCGGCAGCAACCTGCATCTGGCCACGGAGCTGCTTTCGCTCCAGTCGGGCCTGAAGATGGTTCACGTTCCGTACTCCGCGCCGACGCTGGTGCAGGACCTTGTGGCCGGCCGGGTGCAATTCCACATCGGCAACATCGTGGAACTGGAGTCCTTCATCCGCACCGGGCAGGTCCGGCTCCTGGCGGTGACCGGGCCCGAGCGGTTGCCTGCGTTTCCCAACGCGCCGACAGTGGCCGAGAGAATTCCGGGCTACGTGGTGCGCTCCTGGGGCATGCTGATGGCGCCAGCGCGCACGTCGCCGGAGGTGCTGGCGCGGCTCAACGCGGCCAGCGTGCGGGCGCTGGCCAGTCCGGAGTTGCGCGAAGCCTTCGAGAAGCTGAGGTTCACACCGGCGCCGCTCTCGCTCGAGCGCACCGCCGAGTTCCTGCGCGCTGACAACGATCTGTGGGGCCGCGCGGTGCGAGATGCCAACGTGCGCTTGAACAACTAAGAAGGCCGATCATGCAGACATCGGCCATTCTTTCCGGCTCGTGGCGAAGTTCTCATCACATGATCAAGGAAGTTGCCGTGAAGGCGGAACCCGCCGACGAGCGCGAATGGGTTCCCCAAGGCGACCAGATCTGGTTTCGACCATTGCTGCTGGACCGCACGACCGGCACCGTGGCCAACTTGCTGCGTGTTCGCCGCGGGGGCCAACTCGGCCGTCACATCCACCATGCCCCCGTCTGGGGCTACGTCATTCGTGGCAGCTGGCGGTATCTGGAGCACGACTGGGTGGCGACGGCCGGCAGCTTCGTATTCGAGCCACCCGGCGAGGTCCACACGTTGGTGGTCGACCACATCACGCACGACGACGAGATGGTGACCTTTTTCGTCGTGCAGGGCGGGCTGGTTAAGGTGGACGATGGCGGTCGCCCATGCGGTTGGGAGAACGCGCTGACCAAGATCGAGTTGTGCGAACAATGGTACGAACAATGCGGGCTCGGCCGAGAATTTGTCGAGCAGTACGTGCGTTGAAGCGTGAGCGGCTGGGCATCTCATGCGCATCGCCGCGTCACGGGATGCGCGGCAGCTCGTCGGGCTCGAAGATCGCGAACTCGCACACCAGGCCGTCGGCTATCAATGCCTTGTGGCCGTCCCCGGTGTTGGTAAAGGCCCAGTCCGGCGGGCGCGCGACGGCCAGCCAGTCCAGGTTCGCCAGGTAGCGCGGCCTCGCGCCCTGCCGTACGACGACGAAAAGTCCAGGTCCGACCAGGCGTCGGCGCGCGCCGTCTCCTGCCTGATCGAGCCCAGG
>Ga0164293_10001562_pt1 | contig 19137 bp, 16 predicted proteins | sample GEODES118metaG_FD_111487 | JGI IMG/M metagenome (GOLD analysis project Ga0164293, IMG submission 111487) | Eutrophic lake water microbial communities from Lake Mendota, Wisconsin, USA - GEODES118 metaG | ecosystem: Environmental > Aquatic > Freshwater > Lake | place: USA: Lake Mendota...
GGGCAAAGTCATTGAAACAGGCTCGGCCACAACGTTGAGTTCACGTTTGCGCCGAACTTTCCGCCGCCCCGTGACTCTCGGCCGTCCGGAGACTTTCCGCTGCCCAGTGATTGTGCCGCCAAAGCCTGGGTAGCTTGTTGGCCCGTGTGCCTTGGAAACCCCGTGTGCCTTGGAAACGCTGCGGCAGACAACGCAGGCCTCGGGTTTTCCAGTCTCAAAGAGGCTGCCAGCCTGCCGATTATCTGGATAGTTGCTTTACCAAGGCAACTGCTCCCAGCACTGGTTTCCATTGCCTTGCTGGCGGATACTGAGAGCTGCCGAAGTTGCCAGAACCAATTTAGCATCCGGCCAAGCCAGATCGAAGGTCCCTGGAAAAGGCTATCGTCCGGCCAAGGTTTTGGGCGGCCAGTTGAGCTCACTTCACCAGCTTCCTTGATGAGGACTGCTGGATTGTCGCAATCCGCTCGCGGTGTCTGCTCTGGGGCGGCTGGCAGTGGCTGCTCTCGGGCGACTCGGTAAGGTGCGCCAGCGATCTGCTTTCGACCACCTCGTCCATTCTTTTTCCATCCGGCCGAATCTCACGATGAAAACAAAAATTTACTACGAAGCAGATGTCGAAAACTTCAACTTAGACGGTCGAAAAGTCGCGGTGATTGGCTATGGAGCTCAAGGCCAAGCTCACGCGCTCAACCTGCGTGACTCGGGCTGTGAAGTGATGGTCGGGGCTCGGCCGGGAGGCAGGGGCTGGTCGGAAGCGGAACGAGATGGCTTTCGGCCCGTGGCGGTCGCGGCGGCGGTCGCGGATGCAACCTTGGTCTGCCTGATGATGCCGGACGAGATTCATGGCGAGGTGTTTCACCGCGAGATCCTGCCCCATGCGCCCGCCGGCTTCACGGCCTTGGTTTGCCACGGTTTCAGTTTTCATTACAACCTGGTTCCCCGCGATCCACGGTACCACCGCTTGCTGGTAGCGCCCAAAGGCCAGGGGCACATGGTTCGCGGCGAGTTCCTGCAAGGTGGCGGTGTCCCCTGCCTTGTGGCGACGGACCCCGGGGATGAATCGGCCATTCTGCCGCTGGGCTTGGCTTACGCTCGAGCGCTCGGGGGGACCAAGGCCGGTGTCATTCAAACGACGATCGCAGCCGAAACCGAGACTGACTTATTTGGCGAGCAAGCGGTACTCTGCGGCGGATTGACTTCGCTCGTTCAGGCAGGCTTCGATACACTTGTCGAAGCCGGTTACCAACCCGAGTTGGCTTACTTTGAATGTCTGCATGAGCTCAAGATCATCGTCGATTTGTTGCATGCCAAAGGAATTACGGCCATGCGAGACGTGATCTCCACCACCGCCGAGTACGGTGACTTGACTCGCGGGCCGAGGATTATTGATCAACATGTCCGCCGGAATATGCGACAAATCCTCGATGAAATCCAATCGGGCAGTTTTGCCAAGGAATTTCTTGCGGCTCAAAGAGAAGGCGGCCAAGTGACCCAGCAATTGCAGCAGGAAGTCGCTAACTCCCTGATTGAGACGACCGGAAATGAACTGCGGGGAATGATGCCATGGCTCAAACGAAAGAACTAGAAACTGCCGGCGCAATTGGTGACACCCGCCGACCGCCACGCATCAACCGAGTCCTCCTGGTGATCATCAGTGTTGCCGCCCTATGGCTGCTCGCCATGACGGGCTCAATTTGGCGGTCAGAGGTTCCCCAAGCTGGCTGGAAAGCGGTCGTGCTGCTCGCCGTTGGTTTGCTTTTTCTCGGTGGGTGGGCGCTGGCCCTGTGGGGTAAGGCACGGCGTGGAAGGTAAACGCCGGGTGCTCAGACCACTGGCAGGCAGAGCTCCGAGCCGAGGCGTGTCGAGCAGGAATTCGAATCACGCCATCAAACGCTAGTACTCCTGGGTTTGGGCAAATTCCTTCAGGCAGTTATTTCGCCCCAAGTTTGTGCTTCCTGTCTGTCTGCAATTTACCCCTGAGCCCTGTTGCAGATTACGTTGCCAACTCAGCATTGGCCTTGTATTTCATCGGAGCGCAATAGACCAATGAGAGTCACGCCTCGATGCAAATGGGGGTTCTCGCGCGGCTGCTTGAAGTTGCTGCTCTTGCATACGCAATGAGTACTCGCAGGAGCAAACAGTACTACGGCGTACGCAGTGAGCATTACGGCGTACGCAGGGGCTTATAGCGGCCTTGGGGAGCCTTGTTTCCCTTGCGGGCTTCTTTCTCCGCCTTGGCCAAGTTTTCGGGGATGTCCTTTTTCCGTGGCCGCGGAATGCAGGTCGACAAGACTCCCAAGACGAGCAAGCCGTAAAACAAGAGTTGCGAAGTGTAGGCTGCGTCTTCCACGATTATTCCCTGTCGATTTGTCCCGGGCGATTTTTCGAGTCGGGGCCCTGCCAGTAACACTGACCTTTAACTCTGCGAGCCTGCAGGATTACTGCCAAGCTACCCTCCAGTTGGCTCCGAACTTCAGCCCCCTGATCATTCTAGTTCAATTCGGCAATCCGCCCAGTTTGGCTCGCAATTGGGTAATCAGTTCCTCCGCCCCAACCCCTACCGGGACTTCGGCCTGGGTCCCGTCAGACAACCATTTCAACTGGACTTTTCCGGCGGCAATTTCCTCCGGGCCGGCAATCACCGCAGCCGCAAAACCGCGGCGATCGGCGTATTTGAACTGCTGGCCGACCTTTTTTGCTTCCGGGAAGACCTCAACCCCCAAGCCAGCTGACCGCAACTGTCGGGCCAAGCCCAGATAGTGGGACAGCGAGCCCGCATCAAACTGCACAATCAAAACCTGGGCCGGTGTTCGGGCTTGTGGTAGCAGCCGTAATTCTTCCATCGCTGCCAAAAGGCGGTCCAATCCCAAGCTCGCCCCAATCCCTGGCAGATGTTGCTTGGTAAACAACTTGGCCAAATCGTCGTAACGCCCCCCGGAACAAACGCTGCCAATCGTCGGCAAGTCAGTCAGAAAGGTTTCGTAGATCGAGCCGGTGTAATAATCGAGCCCCCGGGCAATCGAGACGTCGATTGCCAGCCTGCCCTCTGGAATGCCGCCCGCCGCGGCGCCGCTGACGACCGTTCGGAGTTCGTCCAAGCCACGGACCGCCAACTCCTCATCACCGGCCAACAACTCCAACTGCCGCAGGACTTCGCCAGCCGTGCCACTGACTGAAGTCATCTGCAAAATCGCCGACACTTGTTCCGGCGTGGCCTCGGTTGCATCCCGCAGCTCTTTTGCCACGCCCTCGGGACCAATTTTTCCCAGCTTGTCGATCGAGCGCAAGACCGCCGTGGAGTGATCGAGCAGACCGAATCGCTTGAGCAATCCATTCAATACTTTGCGGTTGTTTAACCGAATCTGGAAGCGGTCAAAGCCGATCGCGACCAGCAACTCGTTAATCACCAACGCTGTCTCAATGTCGCTCGCAATTGACTCTGTTCCAATCGTGTCGAAGTCACACTGCATGAACTCCCGATACCGGCCGGCCTGGGGAGCTTCTCCCCGCCAGACTGTCGCAATGTGATAACGTTTGAAGGGGAAACCGATTTCGTTGGCGTGCTGGGCGACGAATCGGGCCAACGGCACGGTCAGGTCAAACCGCATACCCACGTGACGACCACCCTGATCTTCGAAGTGGTACATCTGCCGATCGGTTTCTTCGCTTCCCTTACCCGCGAGAATTTCGAAGTATTCCAGTGTGGGCGTGTCAATCGGCGCAAAACCGAAGGACCGATACACCTTCCGGGCGGTCTCCATCAACCGCTCCCGCGGCAACATTGCTTCCGGCAGGTAATCGCGAAAGCCCTTCAGTGTTCGCGGCTCGATCCGCTCGGCATTTTTTTCGTTCATGTCAACTCAATTGTTCAAAATCGGAAACATCTCCGGCTTGGGGGAGCGGAAATGTGGGTCGACCGGGCTGCTGGTAAAGCGGGCTTCGAAGTATTCCTGAACCTGATCAGGCAACTCAAAATAGCCTTCGTAAACATAGCTGTCGTCGTACTCACAGTTATCGGTCGAGTACTCTCGGCAAATTTGCGGACGGGTATGATAAATCCCGCACCGGTAGTCATCCTGCAGATGCCGACAGGTGGTATGGACCAACAAATACCAAATCCCTTCGTCCAGGAACAAACTTGCTTGCTCGTGCAATAGATACCACCGCAAGTAGTCGAAGTCCTTGGGCTCGGTCGGTGTGTCGATTGGCAAAGCAAAGTAGCGGCAGCACTTGGCCGTGCAGTGGGCACAGAGGTTTTCGGTTTTGGGTACCGATTCACGCGGCGGTTTGACGCGGGGTGGCTGATTCATGATGTGTGTCGGAGTAAAAGTATCGGTCGCAAGGAAAATGGTTCAGGGCAGCTCGTTTCAAGGATGTGATTGGGCGGGGGAACCCCGGTGCATCATCGGCATTGGTCTCCATCGGCTCGATATACAATAAACCGGCCAAGGACGCGTTTGCTTCCCCCCAAAGGAGATTCCTTCCACAGTAGCATCACGGTGAAGCGTCAAGGCAGACAATCATCGCCGCAAACCAGCAACAACATAACCAACCATCGCGGTAGTGACGCCTAACCGACAAGCACTAAAGCGGCCTGCGAGTCAGACGCACGAGTCAGGAGTGGCTAGGGGGAAGCCAATTTGTTAACGCCCGTTTCCAGGCTAATGGAATCCGCTAAATTAGCAGAAAATGGCAATGCTGAGGAGGACGCGAGGCGGCCAACTCGGTGCCCCAATCACGGGACCATAGATGAACTGGCTGGTCGACTATCTATTGCTGCTTGCCGTCCTGCTGTTACCAGCGGTCCTGTTTGCGCTGGCGATCCACGCCTTGGAACATCTGATTCAGGGACGACTGGCGAGGCAGTTCGGCTGGCGGGCGGTGCTCTGGACCGGATGGCTGGGAACTCCTGTGCATGAGTTCAGTCATGCGATTGCCTGCTGGATCTTCCAGCACCGAGTCGATGAAATCCGACTGTTCGACCCTGATTTGGAAGAGGGGCGCTTGGGATATGTTCGTCACAGCTATCGGCGGGGAAACTTGTACCAGGAAATCGGCAACGTCTTTATCGGCACCGCCCCACTGCTCGGAGGTTCGCTGGTTCTCGTGCTGCTGACCTGGCTGTTCTATCCCGCCGCGATCCGCACTGCTCTCGATCATTCCGGCGATTTGGAGTTCACCAGCCTCACTGATTCCGTCGGCCAGTTGTTTCAGGCTGCCAGTTCCAGCTTGGGAGTCATTCTCGATCCTGGCAACTTGCTCCGCCCTCGTTTCTGGGCATTTTGCTATTTTGTGTTGTGCATCGGCAGCCACATGGCACCCAGTCGGACGGATTACGCCGGCTCACTTCGTGGAGCTGCTCTTCTCCTCGCGTTATTGGCGATCGCCAGTATCGGGATCAGCGCTGCAGGTGGATCGCCACACTTGATCGCCTGGAGTTTGCTGCAGGCCATTGCTCCGCTGTGGGGCGTGGCCCTCTTGGCTCTGGCAATTTGTTGCCTGGCCGCTGTGGTCGTCGTTGCTTTGACCGCGTTATTTTGAACGGCCCGGATCGTCGCGATCGCCAAGTCGCTCCGCAGGGCTCGTTTCGGCAGAGGGGCGGACACTCGGCCCCATTATCTCGCCCCGCACGCCTCCCACCGCGATAGCTTGCTCAGCCTTGAGGAATCCGCGAACAATCACGGCACCTTCGAGATCAGCAGGCAGTTTCAATTCTTGGATGAAATTGCCCGCTTCGACTCGAACTTTCCGCTGAAGGCAAATCTCATCCTGGGCCTGTTCGTAGTCAGCCTGCAACTCCAACATCCCGGCCGGAGTGAGTTTGCTCCGATCGCGTACCAGCGGTCGCTCCCTGATTCGATCCCGGGAGTAACAAAGCTCCAAACTCAACTCCCCAGCAAACGGCGCAGAACCCCGAACTTCCAGTAAGCCACCCGGGAGCATCGTTCCCGCGTTCAAACTGAGTTCGAGCGGGGCTGGTCGCTGCACGCGCAGGAGCGGGTCACCAAGCAGGTGAAACAAGTGCACATGCTCACTTAACTCCTGCCCGAGCATGTCTGGACGGGGGCTAAGCAAGAAATTCAAGCCAACGATCATTTCCCGCACTTCAGCCAATTCGACGGAACCACCTGGTCGAAGCATTTGCAGTTTGGCCTGCCGCAGCATCTCTCCGACCGTGTCCGTGTCACTGCCAAACTGCTGGTCAAGCAACCCCAGAGCCAAGAGGCCCATGGCGGTCGGCATCGTGACTCGCGTACCGCTAATCACGGCAATCGGGCCCTTGTCGCGCAATAACAAGGTCTCGGCGAGTGATGTTCGCGGGTCGTCAAATGCGCCCGTGTGGCAGGCAAGAAACAGGGCGATCGGGCGGCCCTCACGGGGGGCAACCAACGAGGTTAAAGGCAGATCCATTACCGGATACCGGCCGTGCGGCGTCCGAATGGTATCGAGTCGATGCCGGCTCCCGTGCCCCACATAGACCCAAAAGAGACAGCCTTCATTGAATCGTTCCAGCGAGACTCGCGAGAACTGTCGCGGGTCGGGACAATAGGGACTGGTCCAGCTCCCATAGGTAACGCTGACATCGTAGCCCGGAGGAACGTGCTCCCCGAGCAATATCTTGACGGTGTTCTCAATCGTCTTGTCAGCGACTCCACCGAATCCGCCGACTCCGGCAACCACGTTGATTCGCCTCCGCCAAGTCGTTTGGGGCTGGTCGAGTTCATACGCGATCACCCGGTCAATGTACTGTCGAAGTTCCGTGGGAGTACTGACCGGAATCCGCCCCAGTGCCAAATCCGGCAGGCCGTCCTGATCAATGTCGGCGTAACTGTTATCGGTAGCGATATCCAGTTCGGAACCAAAGAAAAAATTCACTTGGGCCAACCGAAAATCTACTGGCACCAAAGGCTTCGGCCCTCTTGCTGTTCCAACCAGAACCAGGTTTTTGATTTGGTCTTGCCGGGCTCGCTCGCGAATCAATTGCTTCAGCGCAAAAGCCGATGGTGCCGAGTCGACGACTGCCAGGCGATGTCCCTGAGACTCGCGGTAGTCAATCCACCGCTGCAAGTCTGCTTGCAACTCCCGGGGACAGACCACCAGCGTGTCCGTCTGGCCGAGTTCATCTGGAGCCGTTTGAGTGAAAGATGCTTGCCTTGCTTGAAGTGATCGCTCACCCAGGTAGAGCACTGCAAGCACCAGCAACGCGGTCCACAAGTTAGACAGCACTCTCGACATTTGGCGACCTGCAGTAGTGACAATCATCGTGCTAAGCGGGGTGCGCATTCTCCAAGACTTCCCAAATTGCGCCAAGTTCAAGCTCTCGCGACCAACAGTCCGGCCGCTTTCCGCTCGAGGCACTTTCCAGACATCTCTCATCGTTCAATTTCCGCCGTTACCGGAAAGTGATCCGAGGGCGTTCGTCCGTTCTCGTTGGTGTGAACGATCTCAGCTGAGTTCACATTCCAAACAGGCGAGACACCAATCCAGTCAATCCGCGGACCGGAGGTCGCCCGGGAATCAAAGCCATTAAACGTACCGCTGGCGGTGCTCCGGCCAGGAAATGCCACCCGAAAGGTATCGCGGAGCAGGGGAGGGGTCTGCGCGAACAGTTCCGCATAGGGTGAAGAATCCTCGGCAGCATTAAAATCGCCAGTGACAATCCAGTCGCAACCATCTCCCAGCTGGGTCAGCTTCTGTCGAATCAAAACGGCCGACTTTCGACGAGCGTCCTGGCCTCGATGATCGAAATGCGTATTAAGAAACAGCAGCGGAGCCCGGTCCGGCAGGCTGCGGTCCCTCAGTTTGACCCAACTGGCCATCCGGGTAAGGGCGCTGTCCCAAGAGACGCTGCCAGGCTGGTTCGGCTGCTCGCTCAACCAGAAATGGCCTCCGTCCAGCCGTTCAAATCGAGCCCGCCGATACCAAACCGCTGTCATCTCGCCTTGCTGCGCGCCATCGTCGCGGCCAACACCCCAGGAATCAAATTCCGGCAAATGTTCGTCCAGCCAAACTTTCTGCAGCTCCAGAGTTTCCTGGGTGCCAAGGAGGTCGGGAGCGAACTCCCGTACGGTTCGAGTCAGCAGGTTCCGGCGATTTTCCCAGCGATTGTCGCCGTCGTTCGCAGTGCCATAACGAAGATTGAAACTCATCACTCGAACCGCCCGGCTCGACGGCTCGGGAGCAGCGAGGCCCGAGTTGGCTTGTCCTGACGGAACATCTTGGGCGACACCAGTGGTGGCAAGACAGAACAGAACGCACCACGTCTGCCACCACGGCACGCCATTTCGAAGGAATCGAAACACTCGACACTCCTGACTTCTACGGTGGAACTCCTCAGGCATTCACCCTGGATTCCGCTCCGCTGGTTCGCTGGAGCCAATTGGTCGGCTCAGACCGCGTTTAAAGGGCGGTCAGTTCGCCGAAAACATTCGCATGACTGGTCGATGCCATGTTTGCCGCCAGGCCATCCAATAATCGTTTCTCCAGGCGGCGATCAACGGAAAACTCTCCGTTGTTGTAGACTCCGCCACCGATCCCGCTACCTCCGGCTTCGGCCCAAGCGTTGTTCTGGTCGATTCGCGTCCGAGTCGCTATGGCGATCGCACCGGGGGCATCTACTTCACCGCGGTTTCCATTGAACACGCCGCCACCCTGAGCCACTGCTTCCGGCCAGGACGAAGTGGCGACGGCTCGATTTTCGTTGACCTGAGACTGACTGAGGGCCAACATGGCGATCGACTCACTACTGACATCGCCATTAAAAATTCCGCCGCCGTACGCTTCAGCGCCGCGTGCTTCGTTCAGCAGCACTTCCGTTAGCTCAAGGGAAAGCATCCCTCCACCCGTACTGGCGATGGCTCCTCCGCGAGCCAAGCTGTAACCCTCGTCATTTGCCACTCCGATGGCTTGATTGGAAAGCAGCTTCGCACCTGACAAGATTCCCCAGCCCCGTTGAAGTTGAATCGCTCCGCCGGCGACGTTACCTGCTGACGCCCAATTGGCGGTCAAGTTCGACTCCTTCAAAAACAGGAACGACTCCTGATTGTAAATCGCGCCTCCTCCAGCAGTCGCTCCCGCTGCCGCGACAGCTGCATTGCCACTGAATTCGCAAAACCGCGCAAACAGTTCGCTGGGGCTGTTCTCAACCGTCCCGGGACGCGCGGCCAAGGCGCCCCCAAAGGCATTTTGCTCATCGCTGGCCAGCGCTTTGTTATTGATGAAATTGCAATTTACAAATCCGGCTGCACTCCCACCAAAGGCCGCCACAGCTCCACCAAAATTCTCAGCTCCGTTGGAGACAAAATTATTGTCGAACGACGAGCCGCGGATAAAGGCTTGTGAGTCGGTAACCACAGCGATTGCGCCTCCAAAAGCGTAGCGGGCTCCGCCACTGGCGGAGTTACTGACAAAGGTGCAACGCAGCGCTCGCAGCACAGCCTGCTCCGTGTTTGCAATTGCTCCACCCCCGACGACATCGGCTGGCAGGTCACCACCCAAATCCTCCGCCCGGTTATTGCGCAGTGTCATTTCGAACAGTCTCAACTGCCCATTCAGGTTTAAAATCCCGCCGCCGCGGACCACTTTAATGCCCACGTCTTCCTGAACTTGAGCCCGACCATCGGCGATTGTAAACCCTCGCAGCGTCACTTCACCGTAGGCACTCTCCACGCGGAACACCCGACTCTGCAAGTTGCCGCTGACTGCCAAGCGGCCTTCACCGGGACCTTGAATGCGAATCGGGTCGCTGATGGTGAGCTCGCCGGAGGTCAAGGCAATCGTACCTTCCAAACCCGACTTGAAACGAATCACATCCGGACCGGGCTGGGAGTTCGCTTGGGCAATGGTCTCTCGCAACGAGCCGGGCCCGCTATCCGCCAGATTCTGGACGACGAACGTACTCAAAACCGCTCGCCGTTCCAGTGATTCAAAAGCAAGCTGTGAAACGGGAGTAGGCCTGACACCTGCCCGACGGACAGTCTGAACACCACGCAACGATTTGAATACTTTCGAAAACATGTTTGGCTTCTCCTTCAGCGAATCAAGTTGTAAGTAATCACTCCGGCGAAACGGTTGCGACTCAAGTTGTCTCCTGGCCTGTCACGATTGGCAGGCTGGCCCGAATCGGTTTTCTTAAAGTCGCAATCGTGCACCGGCCCGCAACTCGGACAGTGGGTAAAAGGTGCCCCGCCAGCGAATCCCCCGGTTGCGCAGCGTCATCCAAGTCGAGCGTGCAAGTGCGGTAAACATGATGCCGGCGCCCAGAAACGGCGCTAACATCGCCTCGCGGAATCCATAACCGGCCGGTCGCGCGGCCAACCAAGCCAGTAAAACCCAGATGGCCAGCGCCGAGACTCCGGCAACTTTCTGCCACCAGGGACCGGGCAGGAGAATAGCAAGATAAGGGCCAAGCACGAACGGCAAAATCATTGCTAGCTTGCCGAGAAAAATTTCCAGCCGGAAATGGCTGAAAGCACCGTACATGTTTTTTTCCAAGCCGCGAATCATTGCACCCAGGCTGGGGTACCACTCTACGGAAAGCTCGGACACGGCCGACCGCCAACTACTGCGACAACCATGGTCGACCAGCATCCGAGCCAGCCCGGTGTCGTCGACGATCTCCATTCGCAGCCATTCCAGCCCGGGCGTGCGAGCCAAAGCCGCTCGCCTGACCAGATTGAACGCTCCGATGCCGACGAATCCGCGTGATTTCTCACCACCAATTCGATGGGGCCGCAGGAGTAGCAGCAAGTTGGTCATGAAAGCAACCAAGGCGGCCCGTAACGCAAGTCCTTCTCCAACCAAGCGTGGCCAAAGCGTCAGGTGGTCCAACTTTTCCCGCTCACAGACCTGGATCGCGCGTTCAATCACCGCAGGACCGAAATGCACATCCGCATCGGTAAACAGCAGCCATTCTCCCTGCGCGGTCGCGGCCCCGGTAGCCATTGCATGCACCTTGCCCAACCAACCCGCCGGCAACTCGCGGATATGGACCGGCCGCAGCCGGGGCGAGGACTCCGCCAAGCGGTCAATCACTTCTCCAGTACCATCCCGCGAGCGATCATTCACAGCAATCAATTCAAGCCGCGGATAACTTGCGGCGAGGAGGGTACGGAGAGCCGGCTCAATCGTCGCTTCTTCATCGAGAGCAGTGACGATGACACTCACCAGCGGCCAATCGGGAGGCGGCACTTGAAGTGGCTCCAAAGGCCGCGGATCAAGAAATGACCGAATCGAAAGGGCAGCTATTACCAGCCAACTGAGGCTGAGCCCAGCCAGTACACCAGCGATTATCCAATCCATTCAAGTTCACCACTGCGCGAGACACGAAGCCGCGTGGCGACCACTCGGCAGCATGCGAGTCTAACGAAGCGTCTATCCGTGAACTATGGCCCTGCCCGGAACGTTCAAGAACGGTTGTTTTACGAGCGTCAAAATTTGCCCTGACGAATGTATGTGCCTACCGGAGGCACGAAGCCCCCGGGCAAGAGACGTCAAAAGTATTGACCGACGCGGCGCTAGTCGGCCGCTTGGGGAATATCGAAGGCCAACCGAAACCCGACAAAGAAAGTCTGGAAGTCAGAATCATAGGCATAGCGATCGAATGATCTCGAGCGACGGTCCGGCCACATGCCGCCGCGGACAACGCGGGGCAGGGGAGTGGCCGACGTGAAGTGCGGGTCGTGAACCGGCCAGTCCATCTGGCGACCATACTCGTTGACCGACCACTGGTCCTCAACCCATTCCCAAACCCCGGAATGCACTCCGAATAGCCCCAGCGGATTGGCTTCACCCCGTCCGATCTCCCATGTTCGGCCTCCGTTGGGCTCGCCGAACCATCCCATAACAGTCGGCTCCTTGTCACCAAAACTGAATGGCGTCGCGGTCCCACCTCGGCAAGCGTGTTCCCACTCGGCATCAGTCGGCAACCGATATTGAACCACCAGTGCTCGAAGTTTATCGTCACTCAGCGCAGCCTGTTCGCCGGTTTCGATTTCACCAGCAGAAACAGCCGCCGTCGCCAGCGATATCTCGTTGCGATGCGGAACATCTGCAAGCTTCCCTTGGACGCTACGGGTCAAGAGGCGGGCAAAATCATGAGCGTCATTCCAAGTGATCCCTTCGACCGGATGTCGGGCTGTGTCTTCTCCCTTGACCTGCTCCACGTAATAGGGCTCGGGGCCCGTCGTCGAATACCAAGCCGGATTTCGCCCGGTAATGGCTTGAAACTCAGCTTGCGTAGTCTCATTGACGGCCAAATAAAACGGTTTTGAAATCACCACGCGGTGGGCTGGGGTACTGCTGAGCAAGCAATCGCGCCAATGGGTATCTTCCGCAGGCATGGCCGCCAGCAACGATTCCATTGCGGAGATTTGAGCGCCACGATCGTAAATCCCTGGCGGGATCAGCCGAAACTTCTGCCCCAAACTGTTGTCGACTTCTACGGGTAGTCCTAAATGCCGAGCCCATTCCTGTTGAACCTGAGCGGCGCGCTGCGGAGAGCATGGCGCGACCAACCAATCCGGTTGATGGGCTGGTGGAGACCAGGGTTGCAGACGCGGAGTGGTCGGGGCGACTGGATCTTCTGCCTTTGCTCCGGCGAGATCCGGCGACTCGACAATTGGCGACCCGGGCGCCACAGTTTCCCCGGGCGTTACGGTTTCATAGCCGGAAACGGTGGTGAGTGCAGAGTTGGCAAATTGGTCGCGACCGCGCGCACCGCCGAACTGCATTTGAAACATCGCCCCGCCCGCCAAAATCAGGGCCAACCCACCTCCGATGATCCATGACCAGGCAGGTTCGTTCGCTGTGGTGGCGTGGGTTGACATGGTTGTATAGCCCCTCAATCCAGTAACGTTGCCTAGTAGTTCTCAACACGCTCGCCCCGGCAAGTCGCAGCAAAGCTTGCGACATCTTCAAAGCGGCGCTACGCCTCGACAGGCTTGAAACCCGGCACGCTTCGTACGGCCAAATTAAAGCTTCTCGGCGACTCCATTGCAGCCAACATGCGAGACTGCGCCGGGGAAGCAGATTCGTGCCCAGAAAAATGCCCCCATTCTCCCGAGGGGCAATGCGACTTGGTCAGAAGACAACCGACTACCGCTGAATTCCGAGTCAATCGTCGGATTGTGGCGGTTCTACCGTTCGAGAAAGCCATTGCCCAAGTGAGTCCAGGCATCCTATGTGCGTTGTTTTCCAAACATTTCGCGGGAGTTTGACTGCAAATCAAACAGTGAAAGCCCCGTTCTTCGGCACAACCAATACAGCAGTTCTGTCCACACCGATCGCAGGACAAGTTTGCCTAGTCGGAAAACTTTGAAGCCGGCATCCACAGCTTTCGGTGTTATTGTTCCCCGTCTCGTCTCGGCGGAGTGTTCGGTCCCGACGTCCACCATGTCAGGTTCGAATAACTGCTCCAACCAGTTGAGGAGTGCCGTGTCGCTGGAATTTGTCCTGTAGAAACAGGGTGCTGGTGACCGGAAGGAGTCAATTTTTTGCTGGATGCATGGAAGCGGTTAAGGACAATCCGTAATACTTTGGGAGGCATTCATGGCCATTGGGGTAGTTAACAACAGCGGTTCGATCAACGCTCAAAACAATCTTTCTCGAGCCCAGAACTCGCTCAATCGCTCGATTGAGCGTTTGTCGTCAGGCTTGAAAGTCAACCGCGGTTCGGACGGACCTGCGGCTCTCGTTATTTCTGAAAAGCAACGGGCCCAAATCTCGGGTCTGAAAACGGCAATCGATAACGCCGACAAGGCTGTCTCGGTTGTGCAAACCGCCGAAGGTGCTCTCGGCGAAATCAACAGCTTGTTGGTCAAGGTTCGCGGATTGGCTCTCGATTCAGCCAATACCGGCGTCAATGACGAAGATGCATTGGCTGCCAACCAGGCCGAAATCGCCAACGCTCTCGACACAATTAACCGAATTGCCAACAACACTCAATTCGGAACCAAGAAGTTGCTGGACGGCTCCGCTGGCAAGACCGGTGTTGCAGCCGATGCGGACGTGACGTTCCTCAAGGCCGGCAGCGCCTCGTCGGCCGGCACCTATGCCGTCAACGTAACCCAAACCGCCGAACGCGCGGTGGCCGATGCCGCAGCCGACCAGACTGCTGTTCTGGCTGCTGATGAAACCCTGACGATCAATGGCGTCAATGTGACTTTGAATGCCGGCTTGGATCAAGCTGGTGTTGTTTCCCGGATCAACGAGTTCAGCGGGCAGACCGGTGTGGTCGCCCAGGTTGACGGCACCACGACCCAGTTGTACTCCGAAGACTTTGGTTCAGGAGCTTCCATCAGCGTGGTTTCCAACGTTGCATCGGGCGCCACCAGCTCCGGCTTTGGTACCACTGCCATTACGGATTCCGGTGTAGATGTTGGTGGAACGATTGGCGGCAATGCTGCAACCGGCTCGGGCGCTGTGCTGACTGGTACTGCAGGTGCTTCTTCAGGCGTTTCGGTACGTCTGGCAGAAGATGGTGCCGACCCGACCATCTCGGTGACTGGTGCTCAAGGCAATGTGACGGTAACCGACAACTCGCTGACATTCCAAATTGGCCCGAACCGCAATCAAACGGTAGATGTTGGAATCGACAAGGTCAATCCGACCGGTCTCGGTGTTGGCCTCGCCAACAACCAGTTCGACTCGCTCGACTCGATCGACGTGACCTCGGGCGCCAAGGCTCAAGACTCGCTGGAAGTCATCGACAAGGCCATCAGCGAAATCTCCAATTTGCGAGGTAAACTGGGCGCCTTCCAAGCCAACACCCTCGAGTCGACCGCCAATAACCTCCGGGCCACCCTGGAAAACGCGGTGAGCGCCGAATCCGTGATTCGCGACACCGACTTTGCCGAAGAAATCTCGGCCTTCACTAACAATCAGGTCCTCGTCCAAGCTGGTGCCTCGGTCCTTTCGAGTGCCAACCAGTCGTCACAGCTGGTTCTCTCCCTGCTGCGATAAGCGGAATCATCCAGCCGCTTGATTCGCTCAACGACTGGAGGCCTAGATCCTGAAGCCAAGACGCGAGGTGGTTAATTAGCCACCTCGCGTTTTTTTTGCCTTGGGGCCAGCGGCGGTAAGCCACGAATTCCGCAAAGGGCTCGCAGGTGGCAAGAGGTCCGGCAACGCCACGAGTTCCAGCCGGTTTGAACGCAACCGTCTTGGTCGTACTCATCTTCGAGCCCTGCTTGGGCTGAGAGCTGCGGCTGAGTCGCACGACGCCCCGAATGAACGTCAGAATGCGCGGACATGGAGCCCGCGCTCAATGAATTGCGAGATTCCAAACTGTTTTGTGCCAGTTTGCCCAGTCCACAGAGGTATGTTTCCGCGTTTCATTTCAGCGGAGCAACTTTCCATGTCGACGACTATCATCAGCGCTGATCAACTGCTCCATGATGCAGAAGAAGGACGCGTTCCCAGCCGGTCGTTTGCCGCCAGCCAACCCACTCCGTTTGAATGGTTCTTCGTAATTACCGGTGGACTGGCGCTGTTCCTGCCATTGGTCTGGTGGATTGGTGAAGATGAACTCAACACGAGCGAACGAATTCAGTGGTACTTTTGGGCCAGCGCCCTGATCAGCTCACCGCACGTCTACAGCACTTACGTTCGCCAGTACCGCAAGACGCGCGAAGGAAAAATCAGCTGGTGGCTGGGCGTGCCGGCCTACATCGCCATGGTCCTGCTCCTCGTCGGAGTCAGCTACGCCGGATACTTCGTCGAAGCGATCACGGCGGTAAATGTCTGGCAGTCATTTCACTATCTGCGACAGACTTATGGAATCGGCTGTTTGTATGGCGGACAGAAGCATCTGGATGCGCTGGATCGCAGGCTTCGCTGGTGGGCTTATCACCTCTGTTTCCCATGGCTAATCCTCGGCCGCTGGGACATGCTTTACCAGGCGTGGGGAGGTCAAAGCCACGACCTCATCCCGATGGATATTGACGACATGTTGCTCAACTGGCTGGGACTGGTCGCCTTGGGCGGGGTCTATCTGATGGGTGTGCTCGAGGCCCGGTCGATTTGGAAAAATGGCCGAGACTATCGCCTCACGGGGTTGATTTGCTTCATCATGTTCCTGGGCGTGCACTGGTACGGGTTCATGCTCCTCTCACACTACCAGCGAGGATTTTTTACCGTCACGATTTTTCATGCCTTGCAATATCTCGCCCTGGTCTGGGTGCTCGAGCGCAAGCACTATGTCAGTCGCGGTGTGAAGTGGATTGAGATGGTTCCCAACGTGGTCGGCTTTCTCATCTTCTGGGCAGTGCTGTACGGCCTCGGATTTGGCTGGGAGCAAAAGATTACGGTCGCCTTGACTCACTGGTGGCTGATGGCGTCCTCGATTCTGCTGGCTGCGATCAGCATTCATCACTACACGGTCGACAGCTTTCTTTGGCGCCGCTCGGTGGGAAGCTAGTTCAGCCGCCTGCTGTCGGTAAAAACCGAAAGTTCAGAGCAACACGAAAAAACCCGCAGGTGAGCCTCACCCGCGGGTTCTTAGTTGTTTGGTCTGCTCACGAGCTTCCCGAAAATAGTCGCGGCTGTTTTCGTCACGGCTGCATTCGTCAAAGCTGCAACTCTCTGCGAAGTCACTGCTCTCAGCAATGTCGCAGGCAAAATGGCCGCTGCAGCTGTTGCTGGCATCTACCGCTTGAGCGCGGAAAAATGCCAATTAGCTTGAGACCTGCCCGGAAAAAGCAGTCGCAAGTCGACTACTTCTTCTTTTTCGGAGCCTTTTCCTTGGCCGAGTAGGCTTCGCCGAACTTCTTGCGGAACTTCTCAACCCGACCGAGCGAGTCGACGAAGGTTTGGCGACCGGTGTAAAACGGATGCGACGCGCTGGAAATGTCGACGTAGAACACCGGATATTCGTTGCCATCAGTCCACTTCAGCGTTTCGGTCGTCCGAATCGTCGAGCGGGTCAAAAACGCAAAGTCAGCGGTCTTGTCCTTGAAGATGACAGTGCGGTAGTCAGGGTGAATTCCAGTTTTCATCGAAAGTACCAGTCAAAATCGATTTGTGAGGCTGTTTTTCCACGGTGCCGTCTTTTTCCACGGTGCCGTCTTTTTCCATGGTGCCATCTTGCGCGACAGTCGGTCAAAGCAATTCGCCCTAATGGAGCGATTCGTTTCGTCCCTGTTGTTCTCCCGCAGAGCGGCAAACCGACTAATTTATCGGAAAATCGTCCGCTGTCCAATGGCCAATTCCAGCGTAAACCCCAGAAATGTCCGGCCAAGGCCCAGCCAAGGATACCCAATTTGCAGTCAAAAACCCCCTTCGTGGCTAGGCGCTGGCTACCGGCAGTCAGGCGGCGAAGGCAGGACGAAGGATGCATATCCAGTTATCTGGGCACTGGCGACCAAGCGGCACCGGAAGCGCGGCAGTCTCTTGGGGTTGAGTTGTCGCATTGAACGCCGGCTGGCGCCGCTCTGGCTAACTCAGCGCAAGGCTTTCTCGCTGTCGTCGTAACTGCGGCGGTCCGAGGAGTGCCACAAGGGCAAGCCCCGCCGGGCACGGTCCGCGAGAACGGTGACCTTATCTGCGGAACCGGGCATTGCCGGGGTCGGCTCGTACTTTGCTTCCGATACGTCATCCGGTTCGTAATCCCACTGACCATTACGAATGGCATCCAGAACTGATTCCATCTCGATCGTCCCCATTCAATGCTGCAGCAGGTTTAATGCCGTTCCAAAAAATCAGTTTTCGTTCAGCCAGCTAACGCCAAACCCGACCTCGGGCCAACGACTCAACCACTGCGGCCTGTTCGCATCCAGTCCGGACTCACCCCGCCGCACACTGTCTCTGGCAGATATTACTCGGCCTCGCAGTGGCGCTTGATTGCATGTCAGGCACTGGCTTGAGCCCAGGCAAACCCTACTCGCGCTCCCTGCCCTATTTCCCGCCGCTCAATCCACTCCCTGCCAACCAGAAGCTTAACTGCCGATCGCGCCGCCGATCGTTGCCTCAAGTCGATCCAGCCGCAAACCAAGCCCGCTTGTCCACACAACCGCCAATCTTTCTGGCCTCATTAGCCGTCAAATCGACGAGCAAACAATAAGGTCGCGAAAATGAACAAAGTTGCGGGATGGAATAGATGGCCGTTGGACGCGTTCAATGTAGTGCTTCATTGATTGAGCCAGCCCATAAGACCCGCCAATATCTCAGGGCCGGGGCAAAAGTCAAGAAATTTTCAGGACCGACCTACCGGCAACTTTTCTGGCTCCCAATTTGGCTGTTCAAGACTGACCAAACGTGTCCGGAGTGCAGTTATGTTTCTGGCTCAATCGAGACCGGCTAAAGTGGTGTCTACCCGAACTGACCGCAGGAGACCTCGGTAATGGCCAAGCAAAACCCAAGAAAATCATCGACCAGCAGGGGCTCGGACTCCCGAATGCCGGCTGCCGCTGAGTCGGAGGCAAGTTCCAGCGGGGGCGGGGCAGGTTCTACCATTCCACGAGGGGGAGCGGGGCAGCCAGGGGAATCAGGCGGTTGGCCTCGCCGCGTCTTCTTGGGCTGGGACCATCCCGCCTTGGAATCAGCTGCCGATTGGCTGCTCGATCAAGCCCAACCTCGAGCATTGCAAACAGCCAATTCGACTCAATCTGGCTCATCCAATTTGAGTGGCAAACCGGTCGCTCTGATTGACCTCGCTAACCTGCTTGTCGTCATCCCGGCAGCCCGCGCGCGCCGCCGTTTGCTCCAGCTGCTCTCAATTCGCGCCGCCGAGCGAAACGCCAGTCTGCTCCCGCCTGAAATCGTGACCGTTGGCAATTTGCCCGAGCACCTCTATGACAGCGCCCAACCGCTGGCGGACTCCGCCACTCGCCTGCTGACCTGGTTAACCGCGTTTCAAAGTCTCACCTTGGAAGAACGCCGGCTCTTCTTGCCTCGACTTGCGGCCGAGGACTTGACTCGCGAGTTGAGTTTTGCCCAACAACTGGTCGAACTGCACCGTCGGCTTGGAACGGAGGTTCGCAGTTTTCGCAGTGTCCATGAACACTTGGAAAACAATCCTGACGCCGGTGATCGGACCCGCTGGGAAGTCCTCGCCAAAGTGCAAGCAAGCTACTACGAACGGCTATCCCGTCAAGGCTTTTGGGATCTGCAGGCGGCCCGCAACGTCGCGATCCGCAAACA
>Ga0164293_10001564_pt1 | contig 19129 bp, 12 predicted proteins | sample GEODES118metaG_FD_111487 | JGI IMG/M metagenome (GOLD analysis project Ga0164293, IMG submission 111487) | Eutrophic lake water microbial communities from Lake Mendota, Wisconsin, USA - GEODES118 metaG | ecosystem: Environmental > Aquatic > Freshwater > Lake | place: USA: Lake Mendota...
CGACTCCCCTTCAGCCGCCCTCGGGGTTGTCGAAGCGGGGCTTGATGCCGCGGGTGCATCGGCGAAAGTGACGCCCTTGAGGTTAATCCGCAGCAGCCTCATCGATCCCTCCGATGCCCGCTTCTGCACCTTGGGATCGTTCGCCTGAAGCGTCGCTTGCACCGCGGTGGCTGTCGCACCTGACTTAACGCCACGGACCGTTACCGTCGACTCGTTGGCGGACAACGAGACGGTCGGATCGACGACCAAAGTCGTGCTCTCCTTCCCCAACACCGCTTGGGAATCGTTCCCCGCGGGCACGACGGCAAAAACCACGTCCTTGGACGACGAGGCGAAGAAATCGGCCAGACGCAAGTACTTCGGCTGGAGCGATCCGGCGTTGAAAGAACCCGTCAAGGTCCCGCCCGCCGCGGTCGCTTGGAACGACTGCACTTGCGGTTGCGACATCCCCACGAGGAATGGGATCGCCGGCACCGTGACCTGGTAACCACCTGCCGGCAAATTCGTAAAGTCGACCGTTTGATTGCTCGTCTTCAAAGTCGCCGTACGCTCGATCGCTTCGCCGTTGCTAGCGGTCCCTCGAAGCGTCGCAGTGACTGCAGAACTGAATGCGACTGGTTTGCCCGTGCTGACCATCGACATCTTGTAGAGCGTCGGAAGCGAATCGAAAACCTTTACGGTCAATTTGCCGGTTGAAGACAGCCCACCCGGATCAGTCGTCTTGTACGTGATGAAATCGGTCCCCACGAACGCGGAACTGGCCGGAGTGTAGCGGATCGACGTGCCGTTAACGCTAAAGGTTCCCCCCGCCGACGACGAACCGACGAGCGAGACCGTCAGCGCTTCCGTGCCATCGACGTTAACGCCGTAATCGGCCAAGTTCGCGACCACCACGTCGGTGTTACCCTTGAACAACTCACGGGTAATGTCTCCCGCCGGTGGCGGATCATTAACCGCCGTCATGATGAAAGTCGCCGTCGCGGTTGCCGTTCCCCCTCCGGAATCGGTGATCGTGTACGTTACCGTCTCGGTACCGACAAAATTTGCCGCGGGACGATACCGAATCGCTTCACCGCCCGTCACGATTTCGGCCACGCCACCCTTACTCGGGGTGCCGATTGCGGTGATCCTGATCGTCGACCCGGTGGTTGCCGGGCGATCATTCGTCAACACGTTGAACTGAGCGAACTCGGCATCCTCAATGATCGTGAAAGTGTCGTTCACGGCGGTCGGGTTGGTAGCGGTCGAACTCGTCACCGTCACCGAGGCCGTCGCCGTTTGGGTAACCCCGGTCTGGTCGCGAACGACATAGGTAAATGTCTCGGTCCCAACGAAGTTCGAAGCGTGTTGATACCTGACCTTATTGTTAACGATCGAAACCGTCCCTCCGGACGACGGCGTACCGAGGGAACTCAAAGTCAACGTACCTGTGACACCGCTAGCAAATGCATCGTTGGCCAGGACATCGAGTGTCGCTGCCCCAGATCCTTGCACGACTTGAAAAGTGTCGTTGGCAGCAACAAATCGGTTGTTGATCTCCAGACTTACCTTACCGTAACTGACCCGGGCAGACCCGACGGGATCATCCTGCCCGAACAAGAGGAAGTCGTTGCCGCTAACGTCTGCCGCGTCGGTGACAAATTCGACAGTACCCTGGGCCAGGGCCCGTAGTTTTACCGAAGCGATCAAATCCTCCGCACGGTTGGTCGCCGCCAGCGAATTCGATACGGCACCCAGTTCGTTGATCAGCCCGTTGGCTACCGTACCGGAGGAGACCAATGAGCCGAAATTAGGGCTGAAGGTAATCGGGTTGGCACCGGAGGTCCCCACAAGTTCGCCGTTGAAATTGACGTCGGTGTAGGCCGAAAAAACCCCCGCACGATTGAGCGGCGTGCGCAGGTCGCTGGCATAGAATTTGAGCAAGAAGTCCTGACCAGGCTGAACCTGTTGGATCACCGTGCCGGACAGATCGGTGACCTCCAACCGGACGCCTCCCAACAGCACGTCAGCAACGTTGATGTTGAATGTCTCGCTTCGCACGTTGCCGGCCAAATCAGTCAAGGTCAACGTCAACGCCTGATTGCCGATTTGCGCGGTCGTGGGGGTCCAGGTCAGCAAACCGGTTTGGGCGTTGACAGCAGCGCCCGTCGGCGACGAAGTGAACCCATAGCTAAGCCCTTGGCCCTCTTCGGGGTGGGTCAGATCGAAGCTGAGCACGTTACCGGCATTCGCGGTTGTCGGGAAACTTGTCACCCGAACCGGTTGGGTCGCATCGAAGGTCACGGATAACGGCGCCGAAGCGGGGCTCGTCTCACCACTCAAACTTTGTTTCGCGGTGATCTGGTAGGTCCCATCTCCCAAGGCGGCTAAGTTATTCGTCGTGATCACGATCGAGGTACCGCTGGCCGTCCCCCGACCGATCTCGGTCGATCCGGCAAACAATAGGACCTCGGCCCCGGCCTTCACCCCGGCGATGTTAAATTTCAACGAACCCGCATTGGTGATGCGGTCGCTGTTGCTCGCACCGGTATCGGTCGTGGGATCCAACCCGATCGAAGTCGGTGCGGCCAAAGAGTTATCAGCGACGAAATTCAGCTGTACCCGCTGGGTATCGCTTTGTCCTGACAAGGCCCCGACAACACCGGAGGCCGGGCGGACACCGACCGTCAAGGTCGCGGTTCCGACGAATGTCGATGTCGGGGTCACCGTCAACAAGCCGGTGGTCGCGTTTACCGCCGCCGTGACGCCCGCACCCGGGGGGCTGGATATGAAATACTCGACCGCATCCCCTTCGACGTCAACGCTTGAGAGTTGAATCGTCACCGGAGATGTGTTGAGATAGCTGGGCTGTAACGTGATCGGGTTGAGGTAGGGTTGCGTGTTCGACCCCAACCCACTGTCGCTGGCGATTGTGACCGGAACGACTTCGGTGAACTGTTCCCCCGCCGCGTTGGTCGCCGTAAAGCGGACGGTCGTCGACCCCGTCTGATTCCCCTTGGCCTTCAACATCACGACGGCATTCTGATTGTCATCGAATACCGTGGCGGTATTGATCTTGATGTCGATCAGCGGCTTATCGTTCGCGTTAGTCCCTTTATCTTCGGAGTTCGAAATCTTCTGGATCCCTTGGCGAACCTTTTCGCCTTCGACCAACTGGCCGAAGATCGAATGGTTCATATCGAGGGTCCGGGTCGGACCGTCCGTGATGAAGAATTGGGAGTTGTTCGTGTCGTCAGATGACTTGGCAAACGACAGGATACCTTTGCGATTATGCTGCAGGTCGGGATGGAACTGATCGTCGAAATTGCCGAGGTTAGATCCCCCGGTCCCCGTCCCCGTCGGATCGCCTCCCTGAATCACAAAGTCTTCCACGATCCTGTGGAAGATCGTTCCGTTGTAAAAACCGGGATCCGCTGTCGCTAACTGGATCACCCGCTGGGCAGGACGGGGCGCCTTATCTTCAAACAACTCGAAAACCATGTCACCGTAGCCGGCAACGTTGATTCGTAAGCTGCGATTACCGCTTAAGACGACCGCCTCCAACAACGCCGGGTTGGCAACTTCGACGCTGATCGTGATCGGACCACCGGCCGGGTTGTAAGCATCCACGGGGATATGCAACGGCGAACCGATCGCCACCGACTGACTACCGATCGCGGCAAATGTCGGCTTGTCGGACTGGGGTATCGCCACCCCGCTCCGGGTGCTGATCTCCTGAAGCGTCAGAGCGCCAGTCGCCCGCGTCCCATCGGGAAATTCCCAGGTCGGAAAGGTCGTGATGTTCTCGGCTTGCCCCAAAGCATTCAAGGTACGGTCAGCATTGGTGACGTCGATGAACGGCAGGTACTGAGCCCCGTCCCCGAACAACTTCTTCTGCTCCGTGCATGCGGGACACCATACCGCCCCGAAAAAAGTCACATCTGCGGCATCCAAGGCCTTGGCGAAAGCGACCAAGTCGGGTGCCATCTCCCCTTCTGGCAAACTGCTGCTGGTCATTGCCAAAATCGCCGGCTCGTCTGAAGCCAAACCGAAATCGTCAGCCCCGGTCGTGTACAGCATCTCGACGTCCCCGGCCATCATTTGGCGGCCCTCCAGCCGCTCCAAGAGTAGCCTGCCGCGGCGAGGACTGGGCGCCGAATCGCCAAGCATCCACGACAAGAGTTGTCGCCGGAATTGACGCAATCGGCCACGACGAGATCCCTTGACCGCTTCGGCGGAATCGGCCGAAGGGGGAACCAAGTGGGAAGGTTGACGATTGGCAATTTTCACTTCACTGATCCTCTTTAAAGCTAACCATGGCATCCCGGGGCCGGTAAAGCCCTTCGATCCGACATCGATGTCGACCCGACGACGCGACCCAAACGAGAAAAACCGCCACAAGCCCTACGAATTGCCCAACAGGGCGACAACGAACAGGCGAATCTTGGACGAATGCCTGCAACTGCACATGTCGCAGCGAACGTTCCTCTCGGACTTTTTAGACCGGCAAAAACCTCTCCAAGTTCCCAGAAAGGCCTACCCGCGACCCTATTTTAGATCGATCAAACCGCAATGAAAGCAAGAAGCGGGCGGCCCACGTTAAGGGGGATCATAGCCACCAGGATTGAAGGGGTGGCAGCGAAGAATCCGCCGAATCCCTCGCCATCCCCCCCGTATCGTCCCGTACTTCGTGATCGCTTCGATCGCGTATTGACTGCAGGTGGGTGTAAATCGGCAATTCCGACCGATCAGGGGGCTAATTCCCGCCTGATAACATCGGATCAGGAAAATGGCTAGTTTTGCGGCCATGCGATGAGACACCTGGGGGCGCTAAACTTTCAAAAATGTCAGAGCAACCGAACGAAAGCGGTCATTGTCGGCGATCGGCGGCATCCCGTTTACGGAGCTTGCCGATCGCCGCACCGATGGTGATACGCAAACTCTGTCGAATTTTCTCATAATCGGCCTCGGCCCCCCTTCGCGGTCGGGCGACGATTTCAAGCCCGGCGGGCCATTCCCGTCGCTGGCTCCGAAACGCTTCCCTTAACCATCGCTTCCATTGATTGCGAACGACCGCACATCCGTGTTTTTTGGGGATGGTTACCCCGAATCGGGTGGGAAGTGATGGCGGAACCCGATCTGGGGCGATCCCCGTAAGTTTATCGGGGCCCGGCGGGGTGCGGCGAAGGTTGACCACAAGCACGGCATCGGCCGCAAAGAACCCATCACGAATGATGGCCGTAAAGTCCTCCCCTTTGCGAACCCTCAGCCGCCGCGGGAAGCGGTTCGATTGCGGGGTCACCACTGCAGCGAAGACCGGGGGTTGAGCGGGTGCTCTTTATCGAACTGCTCGATCCAATCTCGCGCCTTATCGCTGATCTTGTCGGGCAATACGATCTGGAGCTCGACAAACAAATCCCCCGAGGGGCCTTTGCCGTCATCTATCCCCATCCCTTTCACTCGCAATCGTCTGCCGCCGCTGCTGGCAGGGGGAATCGACAACGCGATCGAACCTTTTGGGGTCGGCACCTCGACCTTAGCCCCCAAGGCCGCTTCACGCAGCGTTACCGGCAACACCAGCTCCAGGTTTTTCCCATTCCGCTTGATGCTGGGGTGATCGTCGACCCGAATCACCAAAATAAGATCCCCGGGGGGGCCTCCCGAAGGTGACGGGTACCCCTTACCACGCAGCCGCATTTTGGCGCCGGGCTCCACGCCCGCAGGAATTTGGAGGGAAATCTTCTGCCCCCCGGTCGCCGATGGGAGGTGGAACTCGTGTGGCCCCCCAGTGATCGATTTGGCGAGCGGGATGTGGAGATCGTAGCGGATCGATTCGCCGGGCTCTGGGGAAGCTTCGTAAGGTTGGCTGCGGCGTTCCCCAGCTCTACCCCCCCCCCGCATCAATCGCTCGAAAAAGTCATTAAACCCGTTCTGAAAGCCACCCCCGCCGCTGCCACGTCCGCCGAAAATTTGCTCCAAATCAAGCCCCTCGAACGATGCCCCGCCCGCCGAACCCGGCCGGAACCCGCCGCTGCGGATCTTCTCAAAATCAGATCCGTAACGGTTGTAGGCCTCCCGCTTTTCGGGATCACTGAGGACATCGTAGGCCTCTTGAACCCGCTTGAACTTTTCCTGGGCCTTGTCATCGTTGGGATTCATGTCCGGGTGATACTTGCGGGCCATCTTTCGATAGGCCTTCTGAATCTCCTCCTGATCAGCCTGACGGCTTACACCTAGCGTTTGATAGAGGTCTTCGGGCATCGGCAGGATCAATTAAAATGGAACGGGTAACTTGTCGACTGAGGGCCAGAACCGACTGCCATGATGGCAGGGTTCAGAAACATTGCCTATCGGGATGCAAACGATGAACCAGTCGAACTTCATTCCCATCATACTCGCCTGGGTCGTAATTACCGATCCGGCAACGACGATGCAACCCGATCGGCAAGCAACCGGGGCCGACGGGGGAAAGCTAACACTTGTCACCCGAGACGAGGCGGCCGGTAGCGGCGTCCCTGCGAGGCTCGAATTGCGGGCGGAGAAGGGTCGCCCCCCGGCGATTCGCAAGGCGCAGCGGAGCGGTGAGGGGGTGGTGATCGACCGCAAGATCGAACTCTCGCTCCGCGAGGGCAACTACCGGTTCCGGGTCCTTCGCGGCCCTGAATACCGGGTAGTGGAGGGCAATTTCGAAATCCAACCCGGCGCGACCGATACGCGGATCGTCAATCTGGTTCGGATGGTCGATATGCGATCCGAAGGTTTCCTGTCCGGAGACCTAGCTTGGCCTGGGACTCTCGATGAGAAATTACCGACACTGATGGCTGCGGAGGACCTCCATGTAGCGGCGGTGGTGGCCGAGACATCTTCCCCCGCCGATGCCAAAGATTCGCGAACAAAATCGGTTGGTCAAACGGTCGTCCCAGACGGGGACTGGCTGACCTATCCCGGATCCGATCCCCAGTCGGATTCCCGTTTGGCAGTCGCGAACCCTTTCGCTTGGGAATTACCCATCTGGCTGGCGACAAAACGGATTGATGGTTTTTTTGTCCTAGGGGATTGGCTGCGGGACGGGCCGGCGATCGAAAAATTCCGCGAGGGCCGCCCCCCTGCGGAAATCGGCTTTACCGGAAATGATGGCCCAGGCCGTTATGCCGAGACCGTGTATTGGCGGATGCTCGAAGCCGGATTTCGAATCCCCCCCCTGGCCGGCACGATCACCAACGGCGGCGATCACGCGATCGGGTACAATCGGGTCTACGGGATCGGCCCGTCCCTCGGCACCCAAGACGATCGGAGGGCCGAACCGATTACCGATGAAGGGGCCTTTTACCGCGCCGTTTGGGAGGGAAGGAGCGTCGTGACGAATGGCCCGCTGCTGCGGCCTACCCTCGGGGGTTATGCCCCTGGTCATGTCTTTCAAGCTTCCCCTGGGGAGGCTTTGAAATTAATGCCGGAGCTCCATTTGGCCGTCCGCGACCCGGTCGACTACCTCGAAGTGATCCATAATGGCAAGCGAGTCCATTCGGTGCGACTCGACGAGTACGCCAAGGCCGGGGGAACGATTCCGGAACTGACGTTTCGCGAAAGCGGCTGGGTGATGATCCACGTCGTGACCCAGCACGAAGGGCATTTTCGAGCCGCGCTCAGTGCCCCGTGGTACATCGAATTCGCCGGCGCACCGCGGGTCTCTCGGGAGGCGGTGGAATTCTTTCGTCAATGGTTGTCCGATTGTGAACAAAAACTTAAACAACTCCCCTCCGATCGGCTCACCCCGTACATCGAACCGGTGCGAGCGGCGAGGGCATTCTGGGAACAAAAACTCGATCTCTCCGGACCAAATTGATCCGGCCAAGTACGCCATTTTTCATCTCCGCGAGCCAAATCAAAACGAGTCGAAAGCAATGCTTCCCGAAGGGCCACCGAACTTCGAGCCGAGCCGCGAAGCGGTACGGCCTGCCCAAAAGCAGACCCGCCTGACCTGCTCCACCTGCGGGCGACCGTTTTTACTTGAACGCTCGCCCGCGCCGCCGTTCTGCAGCGAGCGATGTCGACTCATCGACCTCGGGCGATGGCTGGAGGAAGACATCGGCTTGCCGTTCGAGGGCGACCCTGGTGACACCCCGGTCGAATACCGTGGGCCAGACACCAAGGAGTGAAACGGTGGTTGGGCGACCTCAACTTTCGATCAAGGGATTGTTGCTCTGCATGGCCGCATTCGGATTCGGTGTGAGCTATGTCCGCAATACGATCCGGATGCGGGTCGCCGAGCGCGAACTTGTCCTCCTGAGACAGGTGGCCGGCGTTTTGGACGAAAGCCAGCCGGACGAAATCGCAGCCGTCAGGATCGGATCCGACGAGCCGCTGACTTGGCGGGCCCGCGTCCGCATCCCCAACGGCACGCCGTACCGACTTGCCTACAGCTCCCTGTGGGCGGCTTCTACCGCAGGGCCAGAATGGTTCGCCGCCCAGGCCATGCCTCCTGGGGAATCGGTCGTCACCGTCCGAGTGATGCGGGACCCCCGGGACGATCGATGGAAGATTTCGGCGGTCATCCAGAATACCTCCGGCGTCTCCCGCATCGGCACGACCCTTCCCGATGAGTTGGTTACGGTCTTTCGCGGCTCCTATGACGTGATGAGCACGGGCGTGGGACGCCAAACGGTCATCCGCCCGGCTGGGGACTCGCTCCGAATCCTCGACGAACGTTACTTTTCCGGCACTTCGCTCCTCCTTTCAGGGGATGATGGTCCGCGCGAAGACTTGGTAGGGGTGTACGCCGAACTCCAACCCGATATCGGCCCGCTCCCCAAGCCGGCTTCGGCGAACAACAAAACGCCGTAGGTTCTCCCGAACAGCGACATGCGATGGCCAAGCCTGATCCGAACGAATCGACCCATGAACCGCTGATCGCGGCGATTCTCGCCAACGAGCCGACGGCTTGGCCGACGCTGATCGATCGCTTCGAAGGACGACTGATCGCATTCACACGGGCCCGGGTCGCCGACGAACAACTCGCCGAAGATATCGTCCAGGAGACTTTCCTGGGGTTCCTCCGCGGGTTGCAAAATTACGACCCGACCGTGACCCCTGTCGAAAGCTACCTGTTCGCGATCTGCCGGTACAAAATCACCGATGAGCTCCGGCGCCGGGGGCGAATTCCGGGGGCCCAGGTCCGGAACCCCGACGACGCAGGTCAACCGTGGGCAGACCTACCTGGCGGCCGCTGGGCCAGTTCCATCGCGCGCAGCCAAGAACGGAATGCCCGTGACGAACAGTCGCTCCGTGACGGGATGATGCTGGTGATCGCACAACTCAAGCGACAGGAGGAGTGGCCAAAACTCAAGTGCCTTGAGCTTCTGCTGGTGTCAGGCTTACCCAACCGAACGGTCGCCACAAAACTAGGGATGACCGAGCAACAGGTCGCAAACCACAAGGGCGATTTCAGCCGGCGGCTCAAGAAGGCGATCGCCACGCGCACCCGCACCGAAACTTGAGAACCAAACGACGCGAAGCATCCCTCGCGGAGCGATTCGCTTTACAAGAAGCCCGATGCGACCCCATCCGCCATCAGCAATCCGCTTTCCGTGAGGCGGTAATGGCTCCCCTGCATCGTTATCCAGCCATGCTCAACACACTTCGCGATCTGAGGGCCCCTTAACTCCGCCACCGATATGCCGGTCTCGTCACGAATCACTTCAAGGTCGACACCGTCGATCATTCGAATCCCAAAAGCCGCACGCTCGCACGCCCATTGCTCCGGAGAGATTGAGTCGCTTTCCGCTACCGGAGACCGGCCTTCCCTCATGCGACTGATGTATGTCGTGGGGCTACGATGATTGACCTCTCGACGGCCGTCGACGAACCTCGCGGCACCCGGACCGACCGCATGCCAAGTGCGTCCAAGCCAATACGCCATGTTGTGCAGGCACCTCCGACCGGGCCGCGCGAAATTACTGATCTCGTAGTGCTCAAACCCAGCCTCGCGGGTCAATCGCCGTGCCTCCTCATACATCCTTAGCTCGGTCTCCTCCGGCAATAACGACAGCTCCCCGTGACGAAGACGGTTCCAGAACCGTGTCCCTTTCTCATACGTCAAGGAATAGGTGGAAAGGTGGTCGATGGGCAGGCTCAGCGCGATCCGAAGATCATCAGCCCAGTCGGAAAGCGTTTCTTCGGGCGTGGCGAATATCAGATCTATCGACACGTTGGGGATAAACCCTGCGGCCACTTCGATCGCCTTTCGGGCGGCGCGGTAATCATGACCACGCTCCAAAACTCGAAGCTTTCGTGCCATAAACGACTGGACCCCGAGGCTGACCCGATTGACGCCTCGGGCTCGAAGCAGACCCATCAGGCCAGGATCGATGTCTTCAGGATTCGCCTCGATCGTCAATTCGCCCCCCTCGGCTAGCGGGCACCAACGTGCGAGCATGTCGAATAACCGATCCAGTTGCGTCCGATCTAATCGAGTGGGGGTCCCGCCACCGATGAAGATCGTGGTGACCGGTTGCGGCCGTTCGAATCTCTCAAGTTCGATTTGCAACGCGTCAAGAAAAGGGTCGGCCAAATCGAGCCGCCCTGCCACCACCGAGAAGTGACAGTACCCGCAGCGGTGACGACAAAAGGGGATGTGGACATAAGCGGCACGGGGGACCGGCCATTGAAACCCGGGTACCACCGCAGGATCGTGCGACAGAACCTTCACAGCCATAGCCGTAACCGCCCATCCAACCCATCCGGCAAACGCTGGTGTACCCATCGTTTGACTTGATCGTCCGTGCAACGGGTGCTGAAATGGCTCGCAAGGATCGCCTCGTTTCGGAACCGATCACGGCGGGCGACGATGTCCTCCAAATGCATGTGACCATGCTTATGGATCTTTTCCTTGCGATGCATCGGCGCCACAAACGTCATTTCGGTGATCAGGATCTTCGCGTCGTACATCTCGGGATTGTCGTCCAACCCTTCGGGAGCCGTATCTCCGGTATAGGCGAAAATCGGGATCTTCGTTTCTGAGGTGATCTCCTTACCCGCCAATTTGAGGTCGCGGATTTCCTGTCCGGACAGCCCGAGAAATTCCGGCCTCAATTTTTGCCGTCGTTGTTCGACGAGATAACCAACCGAATCGATCGTGTGACGGGTGCGCAGGGCCGTCACTAACCACTCACGGCCGATCTCGATCTCATCCCCGTCTCGGATCGGCTCGAGATGACACGGCATGGCCCCACGATCGAGTTGCACAAAAGCTTTCAGCAGCTTCCATGCCGGGTCGATAGCCGAATCCGGAAGGTAAACCACCGGTGGATCCATCTGCATCATCCGCCGTCGCGATACGTAAAGGGGCAGGGCAGCGATATGGTCAAGATGCGTATGGGTAACGAACGTGATCGGGGTGCCGATAAAGTCCCAGGGTTGAGCCCCAAGGTCAAAATTCAGCTTCAATTCCGCCAATCGCCAATAGGTCTGAACGGCGGCTCGCGACCAGCCTTCGATCGTGTAACCGTCGATCAGCTCACTTCGTATCGGGACGTTATCAACCATCAGGTGGCGGCAGGTGGGGCGGTCAAAGGTGTGTTCGAAATGTTTTTCTAGAGCGTAGTCGGGGAACGTGCCGCTGACCATTCCCGGGAGCTTTTCGAATCTTCGGTATTTGGGTATTTAAAGGGGTTGTTCGTGGCCCACACCGACATCACCCCTTAGACTTTGGGATGCCAGCCAATCTCGCTTCCCTTCCGACGGGCCGACCAAAGAGGGACGCCGTCGCCCCGATGATCTAGGAATCAGAACGATGAATCCCGACCAGGCCCCACAATCAGACCGACCCATTCAACGCGGTGACGCGGGCACCGCGGCAACCGGTCGCTGGGTAGAAATCGATTTCGACTGTCTGCCGCTAAGGTCCGTCACTCGAACCGATGTGCCGGTCGACGCCTCGCCCAAATACGAACAGTTCGTCCTGAAGGTGAAGGCCGCGCTCGAAAAACACGGTAGCCACAACGCCTATTACCTGACAGGCAAGTGCCGCTTTCATCTCACCAATGACCCGTTGCGGGGAATGGTGAGCTACACGGTCGAAGGCGTCGTCCTGACCGACGATTCGGATCAAAAAACGGTCGCGAGCGATCTCAACATCACCCTGGGGGACGAGACCTGCCCCTGGTTGAACGAACGAATCGTCGACTTTTTCGCCGAGTCGGTACGCCAAGCGGTGATGGTGGAGTTCGATCGGTACATCCTGGCGGGGGACCTCGAGAAAACTCGGCAAAGGATTGCCCAGATCCAAGCAGAGGCCGAAGCGAAAGGCGGCTTCATCGGGATGTACCTTTAAGGACGACGGACAACACGGCCCCAGCGAAAGAGGCGAACTCTCACCCGCCGCCTTTGGGCATCCGCTGCGTTTCGAAAAGGTTTTGCTTGAGCCACTTTTCCCAACGCACCGCCTCTTCCGGTTTCTCGAGCGTGAGTTGCCGCCACTGCGGACAACGGTACTTGATATCCACGTGACCGTTATGCGCGTTTTTCTGCACCTCGCATCCCAGCTTCTTCAAGATATCAGCGAGCTGATCGGCCTTGGCCGTGTCATGAATGTGTTTGGCCTTCCAGGACTCGAGCCGGTACTTGACCAACTCCGGAGTGCCCGAATCGGCCGTGGCATCGTTCGCCCACAGGGGAGAGAAGCAAAAGGCGAGCAACAAAAAGCGGATCATAGGATCTCCTGAACCTCTCAAGCGGTGTAATTTGCCTTGCGTCCTTTCAGAAGCGGTACCAAAAACCGCAGAGCTGAGTCCAGACGAAGCTCGTCGGGTCGGCGGTCATAAACCGTCCGTTTTTCCCGCAGCAGCTCCTAGCCCTGGGGCATAGGCGTCCGCTCGGAAGTCGTCGCCTCAACGTCTCCCTCGGGAGCCGGCTTATCGCCAGCCGATGGTTCCCCACCTGTGCCGTCGGTCGGAAGGGGGTCGTCGGCGGCTTTTTCCGGCCCGTTGGGTTTGTCGCCAAGTTCCGACGAAGTGGGTTCGACGGCGTTCTCCGTGGGGGTCGCCCGCCGCTCTAACTTTCCTTCTTTCTGTAACTGGCGAAGCCTGCGGTACTCCTCGGAAGTTTTCTTCTCAGAGAGCATCACCTCGATGAAAGGATGCAGGGGGAAATCGTCATCGAAATCCTCGCGATCGATGGCCACCTTGTAGCGGTTGATCGATCTCATCAAATCATCGCTCAACTCATCTTGCAGCAACACGGGGAAGTCATCGATGATTTCCGCCCACATCGCGAACGCCTGTTCGTATTTCTGAATCGCTTGGTCGATGTCCGCATCGGCGTTAGCCTTCTCGGCATCGAATAGCAATCTTCTTGCCTCGACGGTCCGATCTTCCTGTTCGGCCGTGCAGAGCGTCTGCCAATACTCGTAATTGACCTGGCCCCGATAGCTATCGGTCTTCTGGTAACGGGCCTCGACGTCCGCCATCTCGCCGGCCAGTTGGATGGCTCGAAGTCGAACGTTTTCCGGAGCCTTTCTGGCGACCCTCGACCACATTGGCTTGAGCCGGACTTCGAGTTGCATCGCCAGCATCCCCTGTTCCTGGGTACGCTCTTCTGGCGGTATTGCCAAAGCCTCCCGCTCCTGATCATTCAGGCCGTCACGAAGGAGCTTTTCTTCGGCGCGATAGGTTTCCCCGGCCAAATCCATCAGTTGCTTCGTTAAGGCTTGTCGCTGTTGGTCCAGCTCCAGGATCGAGCCAAGCTTGATGGTGAAGGGCGACGTGGTTGGGACACTCCTTTGCCCGAACGACTGCCAATCGTCGGCCGCCTGTTGCCAAGCGCTCTTGGCACGATCGTCCAACACCCCTTCGCTCTCGATCGCTTCGGCATGTTTGATCCGCCATTTCGGCCCGGTCTGATAATAATTGATCGGGGTTTGGTTGCGGATCTTCACCCCGCTGTCGACCAGGTTGTAACCGTAGAGCAACCATTGCCGCCCGACGAGCCAGTTATCGGGCTTGCCGTCGGGGCCCCGCGCGTCGGGGCTATCGACCGCGATATTCGACTCCCGCAATTCTTCGTGCTGCGGCTTGTCGTCCGAGAACAACTTACGGAATTGGCGTTTCTCATCGCTCATCCCGATCTTCTGGCCGTAGAACCAACCGGTGTACCACACCAGCCGGGAAGCCTTGCGGTTTTGTTCGACACCTCGAGTCAGGTATTCGATCCCCTCTCGAACCATCGAGTATCGCTGGCGATAGTCGTCAAACTCGGCCGATACGTTGTATGACAAATTATGTGCCTGGAACTCCCACACCTTCTCATAATGCGGCTGCAAGAGTGCGATGTTATTGAGCGTCGCCTTCAGGCGGTCCCATTCGTGGTTGACCTTGTACTCGTTCGCCTTGCTCCACAACAGCGTCGCCGCGACCCCCCTTAGCCCAAGCGACGCGAGTTTCATCGTCTCGCTCGCAGGGTTGATGTCCCCCAACTCGCTTTCCGCGATGTTGTACTTGGTTCGCATCTGGGTTAGCTGACCGCCACCATCGCCGCTGCTTCCGCCCGCGGGTTGCCCCAACAGGTAGAGGGGGATCAGCATAGCGATCATGACCATCAAATAGATCAATTTATTGCGAAAACCGCTCGACCGATTCATGCTGCGATCTCACGAGTCTTGAGGAAAAAGTAACCGATCAAAAAAGCCGCGATCACATAACCGGCCGTGGCGACGGCATGCCTGGCCAACAGCGAACCGAAAATGTCAAACCCGCTCGCGGCGTATTCGGCGGTAGACAGCATCTTGGGAAGGTTCGGCAATGAGGTAGCGATAACGTCAAGCGTGTAAACCAAGACAGAGTCCACACCCTTGATCAGCTTGGCGGCGATCGCATCCACATCCAGATCGGTAGTCATCGAATCCTGCCTGACCAATCGGACCAACGATTCGATCGGTCCACCTCCCATCGCTTCTCCCTTATCGAGGTAATAACGGATGTCGTAAATCCGCTCCGCGGTAAAGCCAAGCAACACACAAACGAAAGTGGCGACCATCGCCACCGGCCCGCTCAAAAAGGTGCTGAACATCACCCCGAATGCGATTACCATCACCATTTGAAGCCAGATCGAAAAATAGCTCTTGAATAGGTTCCACGCGAAGCTCGATTCGGCAGGCCGCAAATAAACGCTGCTGCTGGTCGCGCCCAGGTATTGTTGCCGATCGATGCAACGGATGATCACGTCCAAGCGACCATCCGGCGTGACCAAATCTTGAAACAGGTCCAACGTCCGTATCTGATCTCCGTCTGTCCCTTCGATCTGGCGAGGAAGCCTCTCTTCCGAGACATCGTACTCCTGCACGACAAAGTTGATCGGGGTGCTTTCGATCTTGGGGTTATCAGGGTTTCGCATCGTGATCGATCCGCTCAAGCCCGAAACGATGTTACCCTTGATGGTCCGGAAGGCCCGCAGGGCCATCTCCATAGGGATCCCGTCGGCGTCGGGATAGCGTTGCGGAGTGACGTCCTTGAAGCCATAAATTGCCGACCCGAGCGTCCCCCCCTCGACGTACCCGAACTCCATCCGGCGGGCCTCGCGACTGACCCCCACCAATCGTGCGATCCCAGCAGAACCGTAATCACCCCGACCTTTTTCAGCACCGATATCGATCCCCTTGACATCCAAGTTGCCACTTCGGTCGGTAAACGAAAGCTCCCCGTAACTTGGGACGCGGGCCCTCAGGGCTCCGGTCGGTTCACCAATGACGTAACGGTCTCCCACTTTTCGGACGATGTGCCGGTGACCCCGAACGTAATCCGTGACGCCCTCCAGGACCGAACCGTCCGTATCTCCAGTCGCTTCCAGGGTAAAGGTGTGCTCATGGAACTGGTCATAGCTCAGCTTTCCTGAGAAACGACCGTCACCGAGCTCTTTGATATCGACAACCTCGTGGGTGTGACGCAGACCACGGACGACGAAAAAATAGCTGGCCAACCCCATCGGAACGAGCATCAATGTCCCGACACCGACGAATCCCAACATCCGGCCCAAAACGATTTCGGTGGCGCGAACCGGTTTGGTAACGATCGTGTAGATCGTCCGATTCTTGATATCCGCAGGGAGACTGAAGGCGCTGATGAACAACGCGAGCAACAGGATCAGATAATTCGTTGACGTCAGAACGAAGCTGATGTAGAGCCGTGCGGGGTCGGAACTTCGGGGGTCAAGGTACCAGCCCGCGAACAACAGACCGACCAAGAATAAGGCCACGACCACTAAAACCTTACGACGAATCGCTTCTTTGTAAGCCAACCTGGCAAGGGCAAAGATCCGGCGTGGCGACGTGCCAGGCAAGTCATCTCGAAACAGATCGCGGACCCCACGAGCGACGGCGTAAAATCCCTCGCTCGGACCGTAACGAACCGCAGAAACGAGGTAGGCGACCAACAGGCCGACCAACGTCGCAAAGGCCAACAGCACGACACCCTGTAACAGGGCGCTTTCTAAAAATGATTCCGGCCTCAGCAGCCACTCGCTGAAAGACCAAAAGTCGTCCGGCTGAAGCGTCATCGACCTGCCTCCGCATTGGCGGCCGCGGCACCGGTTGCATTCCCGCCTTCCGAAGCTACGCGTCGAGCACCGGGTCGCCTTTCGCTCTCACGAACGATGTTCAAGAACAATTCCTCCATCGTCGTTGTCGGGTTATCGATCGATTCCACTTGCCCACCATGCCGACGAATAACTTCGGCGATCTCTTGCTTCGCCGCCTCGCTCAACCCGCGGGCGTGAACCTCGGTCACATCCTGAACCTTAAGAAGCTCAGAGACACGTCCGAGTTCCTTTAACTCCCCTTGGTGCAGGATCGCTACACGATCACAGACGTCCTGAACGTCAGACAATTGGTGACTGCATAACAGGACGGTCTTACCCTGGTCTCGCAGCGACAGGATCAGATCCTTCATGTCCCGACTCCCGATCGGATCTAGCCCCGTGGTCGGCTCGTCGAGCAGGATCAGATCGGGGTTGTTGATCAGCGCCTGAGCCAATCCGACACGCCGGGTCATCCCTTTGCTGTACTCCTTCAGCTGGCGGTGACGGGCCCCCTGCAAGCCGACCATCTCCACCAGCTCGTCGATGCGACGCTTGCGATCCTCGGTCGAAAGGTCGAACAACCGGCCATAAAAATCCAAGGTCTCGTCGGTGGTCAGAAACTTGTAGAGGTAGGATTCCTCGGGCAAGTAACCGATCCGCTCGTTCTTCCGCGTCTCGGTCGCGTCTTGGTCAAAAACCAACACCCGCCCGCTCGTCGGAAACAGCAGGCCAAGGATCAATTTGATCGTCGTCGACTTCCCACTTCCGTTGGGCCCCAACAACCCGAAAATTTCACCCTGCCGGACCTCGATATCGAGCGACTTCAGGGCGGCGACTTTTCGTCGGCCCCAAAAGTCCCGATAAACCTTGCTCAGGTTTCGGGTTTCGATCACCACCCCCGAGGCAGGCGGGGCGGTCGACTTGGCTGTGTCAGGTAAAACGGAAGTGACGCTTGAATCGATTGCCACGGGATCAACCCATCAGGGCCAGAGGAACGAAAGGGATAGGAATCTTAATAATGACGGAAGAAAAGCAGACAATAGGGTAACCCGATCGCCGAATGCTCGGCTCCGAATCGGAAGGATTTCCTGCAAAATTCGCTTCGGCCAGTCCGGTACGAAGGATCCTGCCGATCGGTTCGACAGCTTCCCATGATCGCAACTTCTCGGACCAGCCACCAGAGCCCGATCCGGACACCCGACCAAGGGATCGGCCGGCTTGGCGCCCCGGTTCCGCCAGCAAGCTTTCGCCGCGAATCGGCTTAATTATCTTGGCATGAAAAGAGGTGGCCGGTTGCCGACTTGCCTACAACGCCCTCGCCGGCCAATACTTCCCACGGCGGCGCCTATGCCGGCAAACCCGGACGGTAGGCCAGCCCGCGCTGCCCCTGGTCGCCTCGTTAACTCGCCAGGTTGCCCACCGCTGCTCCCGACAACCCGGGAGTCCCGCTGCTAACAGCCACTGTGGCCCATCCGGAACCCGCTTCGATGCCGACCAATCACCTCGATTACGACGACGCGATCGAGTACCTCTACCGCCTGATCAATTATGAAAAGACGGGTGATTCGAAGCCGTACCCTTTCCGCTTAAAGCGGATGCACGAATTGGTCCGACTGCTCGATCTTTCGGGGGTCGCAGGGGCCGGGCTGCCGCTCATTCACATCGCGGGGACAAAAGGGAAGGGAAGTACCGCGACCATGGCTGCCGCCATGTTGACCGCCTGCGGCCTGAGGACGGGACTTTACACCTCCCCCCATCTCCTTCGGATCGAAGAACGCTTTACGGTGGACGGAAGAGAACCCAATCGGGACGAGATGGTGGAACTGATCGCTGAGGTTCGGGAGGCGGCCCAAAGCCTGGCGGCAAACGGATTCGGGAAGCCAACCTTCTTCGAATTAACCACCACCGTCGCTTTGTCGTATTTTCGACGCCAAGCGTGCCAAGCGGTGGTTCTCGAAGTCGGCTTGGGAGGGTTGCTCGACAGCACCAATGTCTGCCACCCCACCGTGACAGCCATCACCTCGATCGGGTTGGACCATCAACACATTCTCGGAGAGACGATCGCCGAAATCGCCTTCCAGAAGGCGGGGATCATCAAGCCTTCGATCCCGGTCGTATGCGGTGTTCGTGAGGGGGATGCGGCGGTTGTCATCGAGCGGGTCGCGAGGGAACAGGGAGCGCCGCTCTTCAAAATCGGGCGAGATTTCGATTTTCGCCTGACCCTTGATGACGACCGTTGGGGCTCACGCTTCGACCTGGTAGCGAAAGATCCTCGATTTCGACCCCGCCAAGGTTGGTCGCTACCGCTGCCCGGCGAACACCAGGGACACAACGCGGCGCTGGCCTGTGCGTTGATCGACCTACTCGATCCCGAAACAATACGGACGCCATTGGAGGCACAGGGGAGGGGACTGGCTGCGGTTCGTTGCACCGGCAGGATCGAACGCTTCCGCTTAGCGGACGGCACCGAAGTGATCCTCGACACGTCGCACAACGTCGAATCGATTTCCGCGTTATGCGACTTTCTCCGGAGGACTTCCGCACCCCGACTCCGTACGGTGATCTTCGGGACGAGCAAGGACAAACC
>Ga0164293_10001566_pt1 | contig 19123 bp, 12 predicted proteins | sample GEODES118metaG_FD_111487 | JGI IMG/M metagenome (GOLD analysis project Ga0164293, IMG submission 111487) | Eutrophic lake water microbial communities from Lake Mendota, Wisconsin, USA - GEODES118 metaG | ecosystem: Environmental > Aquatic > Freshwater > Lake | place: USA: Lake Mendota...
AAAAGAAAAGGGCGATACATTCCGCATCGCCCGACTTCCCAATCTTGGGTTTGCACAGACAAACATCCCAACAAGAATTACTTCTTGTAGATGATGTAGCCGAGCAATCCGATAATTACAAGAGAGTGTACGTTAGAACCTCCCAAGAATTTGTCCGATTTGATGTCCAAAAAACCTGTCATATTATTTCGTGTCAAATGATTTATATTTGACATACAAATATGGTCAAACACAAATACAAATACGGCCACATTTTACGATATTATCATATAACTTAATGTTGATAAATTGCTAATCGTACTATGTGATTGATATTCAAGAGAATTGTGATGTTGATAAACATATATAAGTGAAAACAAAAAATCGTAAAATCAACTAAAATCCAATGGTTAAAAAATATTTAAAGGGTGGCAAAAGCGAGGGTATGTCGCTAAGTGAAGTTGCAAAAGTTCACAATATGAATGCCGAGCAATTAAGACCCCAACTTCAAAAGGGAATTAAGCACGAACTTGAACACACGGATAAGATAACCGATGCACGAAGAATTGCCCTAGACCATTTGGTAGAGTTCCCCGATTATTACGACCGCTTGGATAAGATTGAAAAGATGCACTTGGGCGGTGATATGTCAAAACACTTAGCACCCAACGGGAAACCGAGTAACCTTACTCACGAGCAATGGCACTTAGTACGCACAGCCGAATTTAAAAATTGGTTTGGCGATTGGGAAAACGACCCCGAAAATGCGAGTAAGGTTGTAGATGATAATGGAGAACCATTGGTGGTGTATCATTATAGTCCTAATGAATTTACAATTTTTGATAAAACAAAACACCCACAATTTGTAGATGTCGTAGAGAACAAAAAACATAGACCATTGGGATATGATTTTTCTACAAAAGAAGGGTTTTATCAAAGTAGAACTAGAACTAAAAAGTATAGCGTGTTTTTAAATGCTAAAAATGTATTTGATTTTAGTAAAGCAACTGAAAATGACTTTGAAAACATTGTAAAAGTGTTATCTAAAATTCCATATTATTCAAATAGAGAGTTTCAATTACAACTTGATATAAAATACCTAAAACAAGGCGATTGGGGATTAATAGAAAGGCCAACATTGGAGAAATATTTTGCAAAAAATTATGACGGCTTATTTATGACGGAGAATGATTGGCTGAACGTCAAAGTTTTTGATGCCAACCAAATCAAGTTGGCCGATGGCACAAACGCTACATTCGATGGTGAGAACCCCGATATTAGATATAAGCGTGGTGGACGCACAATATCGCAAACACCCGCACCTAAGTCGGATAGAGTCGTTGGTAGCAAAACAAACCCAAAAGGGAGTGCTAGTGATAGTAAACTAGGGAAATCAATCAAGTTCAATGATAGCCTAGAAAAAGCAATTCAAAACAAAGTAGATGTGTACAATGAAAAGCATCCAAGGGATAAGGTGTCCTTATCAACGGCTAAAGCGATTGTAAGGCGCGGTATGGGTGCATATTCGACATCACATAGACCAACCATAAGCGGAGGTGCGCCTAATAGTCGCCAAGCGTGGGGATTGGCTAGATTGAACAAGTTCTTGCTCAAAAAGGCGGGAGTGAAAGTCAAAAGTGCTTATATTCAAGATGATGATTTGTTGAAGTACGCCAATGGTGGCGAAGTAGTCGCAAAAAATGAGGATATTCGTAGTAATTTTAATACAATGGACAAAGAAGTAAAACACACTATGGGAAAAGCGGGTGGCTATTTAGTTGGTCGTCGTCACACCGAAGGCGGTATAAAGGCAATGAACAAAGCAACGGGACAACCTTTAGAAATGGAGGGCGGTGAAGTTGTAATCACGCGCAATGCCGTGTCGGATTCAAAGACTAGAGAGTTTGAAGGGCAAATGCTAACCAACCGCGAAATTTTGTCAAAAATCAACGAGAGTGGTGGTGGTGTTTCTTTTGAAGACGGCGGTGAAGTGATGGCGTGTGGCAACCAATACAACTATGGGGGTACTCTTATGTCCGACCACGATATATTGCATCAAATGGCCGTTGGTGGCGAATTAGATGATATGAATGAAATGGAGTTTGAGTATGGTGGCGATGTATCGGATTTTAAACTAAAGAATAAAATTGTATTTCCAATTAACGATGTAGATAACGCATATTATGTAAACATTTTTGACGACCCTATGGACTTGCAAATATTTAAGGTTGAGGTAAGCGTTAGAGGTAGTGGAAGACCTATTTTTAAAGGATTTACAAAATGGTCAAAAGATGAGTTCGTATCGAAAAGAAGTTATCAATTCTACAACCGAAAGGATTTTTTGACTCTCATTGAACCGCAAGCGAAGACTACGGGGGTGCTAACTCCAAGACCATTTACCCAAATACCAAAAAAATCTATGCTTATACCTAGGATGCCAAACACGACGGATATGTATGATAGGTTTACTTCAATTTTGGACGTTGGGATGCAAAATGTGCCATCTCAATATAATACCGACGCTAAAACTAAATTTAATTGGCTTCTTGGTAATCCTACTTTCCAAGAAAATATTATCGAGTTTTTTGATGAGTGGGCAATACAAGAGCCGAACTTTATTTATGAAGAGGGTGTCAAAAAGAAAGTTGTCCGCGCTAAAAAAGAAGATAAGTTCCAATATGGTATTGAGTCTATAAAGTTTGGTAAAAGTTGGGAATCGGAATTGAAGCCTTACAACAATAAACTTGTAAAGAATGATGGTCAAAATTTATTGGTAAATTTACTTACAAAAGTAATTAAAGAATTTTATCAAAAAGATATAACGAAGCCTAATTTGAAGTTATATGAAGATAGGACGATGGAAATACCCGTAAAAGAATTATCATTAATTCAAAAAAATGGGGGTGTTAAAATGGATTATGGTTTGACGGCGGTTGGTTTGCGTAATATAGAAATGAGAACCACCGACCCCACAAGAAATAAATTACTTAATAAAAAGTCGGGTTACAATCTTAAATTAGTTATAGATAATATTGAAGATTTAGGTGGCGCAAATATTTATTACTACCTATTTGATAAAATGGGTTATCAATATGGTAGCGGGCAATCTACTTGGAAACAATGGTTTAAAAATGACAATATTGATTTTAACATAAAACTTTCTTTGGATGACTATTGTAGGGTAGTTGGGTATCTTTTGGCTAGATATTGTGGCGAATTCGATTTCCCCGTTATCCAACCGATATACAATATATCGGAAGAGCCAAAAATGATAGAGGATGTGAAAATTGTATTGGATTATGACGATTCGGATTTAATAAAATTTGAAGGTACTCTATGGTACAATTGGCTAATGGTGTGTGTGCTTTATTATAGAGCAAACTATGTTAGCCAAACATCAAAGGCTAAAACGAGTGTGGATGTCCGAATTGCCCAAAGTTTCAAAGTTGGTGACAAGGTCGAACTTTCCGAGCAAGAAATGAATGCGATTGGTTTCGATGGATTAGATGAGAATGGTGAATTATTGAAAGGCGAGGTAATTGGAATCCGTTCCGTACCCGCAATTAAAAGACCCGAAAATCCCGAAGGTAATGTGTACACCATTCGGTATTATGTACAAGACCCGAATGGTACTCTTAAAAACGATTGGGAGGGCAAAGATTTGGTTTTGGTAGGGCCGAGTGATATTGTACAATTAGAAGGAGAGCAAACACCGACCCAAAAAGCACCCGTTGGTAAAAACAAAAAACCTTTGGGTAACTTGAGCGAGTTGGATAAAAACATTTACGACTTGCAATATCTTATTTCAATGACTTCGGATTTTGACTTTGAGGTAAAGTTGCAACTTCGTCAACAATTGACCGAGTTTCAAAAGTTAAAAGATATTATGTATGCTTCCGAAAATTCGGAGGAATTAATGAAGACGACAAGTCCTAATTATGACGGCAAATACGCGGTCGCCATTATTGAAACGATGTTTAATGCCGATAGTATCACACTAGACGAAAGACCCAACTATTTACTCCCCGTTGCGGATGGATTCCAACCCAATGGTGACGAAACTTTATTGAATCAAACCAACTTCAATCTTATTCAAACACCGATGTTTAAAGAGTGGTTCGGTGATTATTTGAATGCTTATGATTTCAAAGGATTGAGCGGTTATGATAATATCATTCCCGTAAGTAAAACATTGACCGATGGATATGAGCCATTGGTCGTTTATCAAGGATTGGGACGGGTTTTTGAAAGACAAAGGTTTGACTCTTTCCCAACGTCTTATTTTGCGGTAAATCCCGATTATGCGGAATGGTTTGCAACTACAAAAGGACAACGCACTCAAACCGATGGGTATGTGCTACCTTTCTTTTTGAATGTTAGAAACCCGTTGGATTTTACCTATTTCGGAATTGATAAAGTAGCACCGAAAGATTTCTTTGATTACCTATTTGTCAAGACGGGTCAAACACCCGAACAACTAGGATTTGATGCTAGGTTCTTGCAACCCAATGTGCCACCGATGGAAATATGGGCGTACATTAGAAACTCCCCAAATGCAATCACGGCTATTGCAAAGCAAGGTATTTACGATGGATTCCATTTTTATGAGAACAACCCACAAGCGAGTGGCAATCAATATCAAACCGAAGTATGGACTACGTTCTTTTCAAATCAAGCAAAACTTGCAAGTGACCAACGAAGCAAAATGTTATATTCCGCCAACCAAGGTTTTTTAATGGCTAAAGGAGGCTTAGTTAAAAAATAAATTATGTTACTAGATAAAAACAATATTGAGTCGGCTATCGTATCATATACCCTTGACGGGTTTTCAATGACGGCGAAAGTATGGACTTACGACAACAAGGCTACAATTTTTGTTCTTGACAAAGACGCAAAGTATAATCAAGACTTTTACTATGTCCTCAAGGGCGGTTCGCCCGATGCGGGAACTAGCGTTGAATCACTTAATGCCGAGGTATTTAGCAATCCATTTGATGCGTATAATAGGTTTCAAGATTTATTGAATGAGCAAGATTCTCAAACGCCACCGCCACCACCGCCACCCGAAGACCAAAAGATACCAATTATCTTAAAGACCAAAAAGACCAACGAATTTGAAGTTCGAGAAGTCAATGGCTTGATGGAGGTCGGTGATGATGTGTTGGGTAATGGATTTATTGAGCAAGACACCAAAATAAATCTCAAAAGTGAAGACGTTTTTGAAACTCAAATTTTTATTGCGGGGGAATCTATGGAGGCGATATTAATTAAAGCACCTCAATTAGATACCAATGGTAAGGATGCTTATTTTCTTATCCCAAAACAACCACAACCGCCCGAACCACAAACAATACTTCTTAAAAACCCTACTACGAACGAAGTTCAACTTAGAGAGGTGAATGAGAGTGGCGTTGTCGGTACTCAAAATATGGGTAATGGTTTCATTGTTGACCCTACGCTAATTAACCTTGCTAGCGAGGACACGTTTACAACTCAATTGTACGTTGGGGGACAACCTATGGATGTCACGTTGATTAGAAAAGCGTCGATGGACACAAATGGTATGGATGCTTATGTGATGTCGCAACCACCACCACCACCACCACCACCGCCAAAACAAACTATTGTATTAAAGAATCCTACTACCAACGAAGTTCAACTTAGAGAGGTTGATGAAAATGGTATAGTGGAAAGTCAAAATATGGGTAATGCTTTCATCGTTCAACCAATGAGGATGAATCTTGCGAGTGAGGACACATTTACTACTCAATTATATTTCGCGGGACAACCGATGGATGTTAATTTAGTTAGAAACGCATCATTTGACACGGATGGTATGGATGCCTATATGATGTCCGAAACACCACCACCCGAAGAGAAAAATGTAATTCTAAAAAACCCTCTTACAAATGAAGTTCAAATTCGTGAGGTCGATGATAACAATGTCGTAAGTAACCAAATCAAAGCAAACGGATTTTTACTAGCACCAAGTCGCGTTAATTTAAGTAGCGACCCCACTTTTCAAACTCAATTGTATGTAAACGGACAACCAAGCGATGTAGAATTGGTTAGAACCCCATCATTTGACACGGATGGTATGGACGCTTATTTAATATCCGCAACTCCTCCACCCGAAGAGAAAAATGTAATTCTAAAAAACCCATTATCGAACCAAGTCCAAATTCGCGAGGTAGATGACAACAATGTGGTTAGCAACCAAATCAAAGCAAACGGATTTATCGTTCAAAATGGAGTTATTAGATTGGCTAGTGCGAATGAGTTTGACACTCAATTGTATATAAATTCACAATCCAATGATGTCAAGTTGGTTAGAACGCCATCGCTTGACACCGATGGTATGGATGCTTATCTAGTAGCGAGCAATCAAAAAACTAGCATAATCTTAAAAAATCCCGCCACTAATGAAGTTCAAATTAGGGAAGTTGATGAAGATGGTAATGTTACGAATCAAATTTTAGACAATGGCTTTATCGTACAACCGATGAGAATACCGCTTGTTAGTGAAGATGAATTTGATACGCAATTATATATCAATGGTCAATCGAGTGATGTAAAATTGATTAAATCTTCGTCCTTTGATACCGATGGTTTGGATGCTTATCTTATCGAAGGTGATGGTGAGCCGAAAGAGAAAAAACGTACAATTTTATTGAAAGATAAAACAACGAATGAGGGTCAATTAAGGGAATTGAAAAAAGATGGGGAAATAGGTAATGATATTTTAGCACAAGCATTTATTACCCAACCAAACCGAATGAATCTTGCAAGTGAAGACCGATTTGAAACGCAATTGTATGTGCAAGGTGAAACTTTGGAAGCGGTTTTAATAAAAAATACACTTTACGACAAAGATGGTATGGATGGTTATTCGGTTATGGTAGAGGGTGATAAAAAAGACCCTAATGACGATAATGACGGCCCTCCACCTATAATCGAACAAGAAATTCAAACCGATAGAGTTCGTATTGTAAGTGAAGTAAGTGGTATTGACCAAGATATAGTAAAAAATAACTTTAGAAATGTTAATTTAGCGGTGAATTTCTTATCGGGAATAAATTTCAAAGAATTGCAAAATCGTTTGAACACCGACAAGACCGCTTATCAATTAGCACAAGACATTGCGGAAGAAATAAGAAATTCATAAAAAGTAAAAAAACACAAATGGATAATCAATCAAACATAACGATTTTAGAGGGTTTAGCAAAAAATTCTCCCGTTCCTTTAGTTCGTGAACAAGCACAAAAAGAATTAGACAAACTTGCCCAAATAGGTAGTGTTCAAGTTCAATCCGCAAACGTGGGTGTAACGGGATTAGACCCCGATGTACAAGCCGTTTTAGATGCCTTGAATATGGCCGTCCAAGGTGGTGGAGTAGCCAACATCAATGATATTCGCCAAGTGGTAATTGATGAGTTGGCAAAACGAAAAATCAATTTTAATGATTTGTCGGATAGCCTTAAAGCACTTCTTAATTCTACTCGAAAAGTACAAATTACTATTCGTAACATTGCTTCCGTAAAGACAAGCACCCAAGGTAGCGACAAATTTCTACAACGTCCTATCGTCCAAAAGATTTTGAGTGATTTGAATGCGAAAAACAATGTTTATTTATATGGTGGTGCGGGTACGGGAAAAACATTTAGTGCGGGTGGTGTTGCCGAATTGATGGGTTGGGAATTAATCACAATCAATTGTAACCAATTTACGTCGCCTATTGATATTATCGGTGGTCAAACTATTGATGGTTATCAAGAGGGTAAGTTAACAATGGCTTGGTCAAACGAAATCATTAATGATAGTGGTCAAATGCAAAAGGTTGAAGGTTGCGTATTGTTGTTAGATGAGTTACCTAAGATTGACCCAAACACGGCGGGTTTGTTAAACGAGGCTTTAGCGAAAGTAAAAGAATACAAAAAGGACGAACTTACGGGTGCGATGAAAGCACCATCCATTTTGAATGGAAGGGGAGAAAAAAAGTATTTAGGAAATTGTTTTATAATGGCAGCGGGAAACGTACCATTGAATACAATCGACCCCGATTACGAAGCCAACTTCAAACAAGATTTATCTTTACAAGATAGATTTATCGGTAGCACATATAAAGTATTCGTTGATTACAAGTATGAGTTTGAAGATATTATGAAAGGTTTTGCTTTCATTTGGATATTTGGCACAAAACTTCGTGAGGCGGTTATTCGTTTGAATGCAACGGGACAAGCATTCGTGTCTATCCGTTTAATGCAAAACCTAAGAGCCACCTACGAGGTATATCGAGTAGAAAAAGAGTCTCCAAAACAAGGGTTAGCCAATGCTATTACAAATCCAAAAACAATCATCGAAGCACTAGAAACTTTCTTTGAATTATTCAAACCCGTTACTCGGACGGCGTTACTCGCGGAATTAAACATTGATGGATTTAAAGCAATCATAGCGGAAAAAGACAAAATGCCTTATGACCCAAGCAATCCCGATTTTAACACCCCGTCGGAAATAACGGAAGCGAACAAAATGGTTAAGGATTATGAAGACACGCAACTTACAAGATTAATTTAATGGCTTTTTTTGATGCTTGGAGAGGTTTGCCCATATTTTGTTGGGCTTATGGTACGCCCGAAGCGTGGCAAGAAGAATTTGGACAAGATTTGTATCGAGAAAAAATCCAAGAATATTCTAGAATTTATGACGACCAAATAGCACCCATATTGTTTGATATGGGAATGAAATTTAACTTGGGCGGTGAACAAGATAAAAGTCGTTTAGAAACCACGTCAAGACCAATAGGTGTGTTTGATTTTTCGTTGGCAAGTAAAGGCTTGTATAAAGTACAAGAATATTATTCAAAAGAAATCGCAATAGAGTATCCAGATTTATTTGAATCTTTTTTATTGCCGTCGGGTGTAGTTCCTCCAAATTTAGTGGACAACATAATTATAGGTGGAGTGAAAAGTTTCGTTTATAACCACAATGGTAAAATGTATGTTCTTGATAAAAGGCAAAAAGGTACAACCGCCACCAATGATGGATTAAAGGATGCTAAATTAAAATTTGGTACAACAACCAAGGATGTTTATTTAAAATTTAAACGTGTTGGTGGCAAGGTGAAATATGCGGAAATTTATTCGGTATTTTATTTTACAAGCCTTAACGGAGATGATGAATTTGCGATAAGACATTTACCCGCGTTAATGACCGCTCAATATTTTGAGAGTATGGGAATAAAAACACGCGTGTATATGACAAGGTTTGTTCGGATGGATAAGAATGGCGTATTGAGAGAAAAAGATTTATTTACTAATGCCGAATTACCTATGTATAGTCAAAAAGTAAATTATAGTGGGTCATCGGATTTTGATGACGAAATTATGTTTGCACCAATTATTGTTAAAGATTTTGGTCAAGACCTTGATTGGAAATCTTGTTTTGCGGTGAGTCAAAGAAGCGGAGGCAATATGTATGATAGGATAGCAAGAAATATGCTTAAAAAAGAAATTGTAGGAAAGACTTTTGAGCCGTTTGGCAATCCCGACACAAGTCAAAAAAGATATTTAGAAGCATTTGCAAGATATAAGGAGAAATATCAAATTTATGTAAAAGAGGGTATTTGGAAAAGTAAAGAAATACAAGAAGACGCACAATTATTATTTCACTCCGAAAGTATAAAAAATCACCTAAGCGGTGCAAAAGAAAATTTACTAAATGTATTTGGTAATAATAATATCGCTGCTAGTTCGTGGAAAGATTTACTCGCGAAAAGTGTTGTAACAAGAACTTTTTTTGAGTGGTGGATGAAAACCGCTGCGGGTCGTTGTCGTGACACCCTTATGATGATGAACGCCAAAGAGCCACGCAAAGAAATGCAAAAAATTATTGATGAATTGAAATCAAGAGTTGATGAGATGCAGGCTTATTTAGAAATTGTTGTCCCAAGAACTTATGCAAGTAATTCTAATTCAAATAATAAGTTGGAAAAAGACGTTGCTTTGATGTTGATAAGCCGTACATACGTTAATAAAATTCTTTTTTGGGAGGGTTTAGTAACCGATTTGAATGGTAATTATAATTACGAACAATATTTGAATAAAATTATTGAAGAGGCTACTATCTATGCGGAAGGCCCATTGTTTCCAACTGATTTGGAAACGACGGAACGATTAAACGAGAGGGCTGCGTTATTGGTTAGCGATATAAAACTAAGGAGTTAAAGTTTAAAAAAAATAATTATGCAAATTAATCTAAAACAAGAATTAGCGTTTAAAAAAATAATGGCAAACATTGCTAATTTTTCTACACAATATGGAAGCATTTCAAACTTGATTATTATGAAAAACCCAAACTTCCCAACTTCAATTTTTATAAAATATGAAAAGCAATATGGGGTTGTTAAGGATAGGACAATAGAAATGAATATTGTGGAAATTAACGATAGGGGCGACTTTATTCGTTTGAACGATGTTTTAAAGAGTATATATGAGCGGTACACATTCTTAGGTGAGTGCTTACCGATTGAAGCAAACGAACTAATTGTAATGTAATGGACGTAATAGAAGCATTGGGAGGTTGGAGAAATGTCAACCAAGAAAAACTAGAACAAATCAAGGTGGATAACCCGCCCTTGTATAATGCCATTACAAAAGCAATTAACTTGTTGGCAAAAAAGTATGGGGGCGAGGATATTGTAATTGAAAAACCAATTGAGGTTGTTGAAGAAAAGGCAACTACTATTGAAAGCGAAATGGAATCCGATTATGCCTTTCTTAAAAGAATAGAAATATTAACTTTGGGCAAAGTAAATGCGGTTACAAGTAGTGCAATTGTCGACTCTATGATGCGAGAGATTAATGTAGATTTTATTTCCGTTAGAGAAAAGTATGAATCATCCGTGCAACAAAGACTTGATGATTTAGAAGCGAGGGGTTTAGTGTCAAGAATAGCAGGTTCTATATATAAAATTAATAATGCGGGTCAAGAATTAATTAATAATTATGAATTGAAAAACAAACAAGTTGAGGAATTGGGGCCAAGTCGTGAAGAACTCAAATTGGAAATATTGTTACGGATGGCGGATTATTATGATGGTGATGACTTTCAATTATTAACCCAAGATGATATAATTACAAACGCCGTAAAACACCAATTTGATATTCCATTAAATAAATATTTTGGTCTTGTAGTGGAATTATTAAGAGAGGGATTTGTTGAAAAAGACCCAAGTGCTTTAACGGATTCTATTCGTCTTACAACCGAAGGGTATGATACATCATCACAGGGTTTCTTTGAAGTAAATTTAACCGAAGAGGGAATACCAACAACTCCGCCATCAACCCAATTAACCGATTTGCAAATAAGTATTTTAGAAGGGGTCAAAGAAGCGAGTGAAACAAAAGTCGGTGATGGTTTTGTTAGAATAAATGAAATTTGGCCATACAATAGGGGGATGAAGCCCATAAAATATGATGTATTTACAAAAGATTTAACTACTCCGAGTTTACAAAAAGATTTAGCCTTTTTGTATTTGGAGGGTTATTTGCAAGAAACAAACTATGGAGGGACTAATGACCCGACAAATTATAGGTATCGTTTGAGCCAAAAGGGGATAGATTTTCTCAATGATTTGAAATCCCAAGCCACGACACAACTTAGTGAAGAGGATAGGTATATGAATATTTTAAAGACTATTCTTGTATGTAAAATAAAATTCGGGCAAAATCCAAATCTTGCCGAAAGTTACAAAGAGTTTAGATTAACCAATGTAGTACCCATAACCTACGAAATTGTTGATATGGGTAACAAGAATCCTAATTTTTTAGCCGATTTGTCAAAATTAAATGATGATGGTTTGATAGAGATTAATTATGATAAAGAAAATAGTGCAATATATGAAGTAACCCTCAAGGGTAAAACGATGTTACAAAATTACTTGGAGGCTAAAGGTCAAGTTAACGACTTTATTTCCGAAATTGAAGTTTTAAGCGCACAATCAAAAACACAACCAACACCGCCAACAACCACAACGCATCCATCATATTTAGAATTACAAATATTACAAATTGCAAAAGAAGCAAATGATAAGAATGATTTTGTTAGCGAAAAACAATTAAAAGATAAATTAAGTAATGCTTCTAATAAAGATTTTCAAGATGCTATTAAGTATTTGACCGACTCTTATTTTTTAGCGGTTGCGGATAAAAATAAAAAATTATATTCAATCCCATACCAAGGATTAGAATTGTTAGCAAAAAATAAAATAGAATCTCCCACAACTCAAGGGTTGAATTATCGTCGACCATCGCCTATTTTTAGCGCAACCAAATACGCTACGGGAGTAACAATGGTTGGAAACGATATGAGCCTGTGGCGTGTAACCGAAAACAAGAATGGTGTGAAGCGTTGGGTAAAGGTTGGTGGTATTCCGAGTGAATTACCCGACCCAACGAATTTAGATTTAGGGGTTTTGACTATGGACAAAGCGGGTCAAACTTATAGAGTTTCGCTTGTTAAAGGCAATAAAAAAGAATGGGTAGAAGTTGACTCAATTGCCAACCCAATAGCCGTAGAAACACCCATTTCCGAAATCGACGAAGATGAAGTAGATTTGGATATTTTAGAACAACAATTAAATGACGACTCTTTGGAGTTTGATTTAACCGACGAAGACTTAGACAATTTAGAATTTTAAACCGATGAAAGAATCAATAAAAAAGAAGTTCGACTCTATCGACAAATCAAAAATAAAGGTAGAATCAACAAAAGAATTTTTAGGAAAACTTGAGAAAGGACTCAATAGTAAAACACAAGAAAATGTTGACAAGGCGGAAGCGTTGTTAGACAAATTCATTACCCAAGCAAAGGCAAAGAACGCGGACATTTTCGTATCTAACAAACCCGCACCTACGCTTACCCCTACCGCTAAGAAGAAGGCTACGCAAGTCGTTAAAAGCAAATTGGATTCCCTTATGGACACCATTGCTAATGACCCCTTGTTGAAGGACTTTAACAATTCGCGTAGGACAAAAGGTGGTGGAAAGAGTGACCCATTGATAGATAGCGAAAGAAAGGCTATTCAAAGTGGCCCTAGGGTATCTAAGCAAGGTTGGAAGAACCAATATGGTAAAAGCACGGGTGGTCGTAAGTACTACGAGTACCGCGAAAACCGCATTGATAGAAAAGCACCAAATTACGGAAGTAGGCCGTGGTTAGAAGAGGGCGGATTTATTCACCCTAGCGATGCCAATGCCGACAAATACGTCGTAGTTGAAATCAAAGCGGATGGTTCAAGAAGAGAACACAACAACTTCGGTGATTTGGAAACGGCTAGGATGTTTGCGTCATTGAAGCGTGAGTTTTTACCAAAGGGTAGCCAATTGATGATTGAGGACAAAAACGGGAAGAATTTGTATCGTAGTTTCAAGAGTGGTGGTTATATGGCCGATGGTGGTGAATTAACCGAAAAAGACTATGAAATGGCATTTGCACCAAGATATTTAGATGGTCAAGACTTTGCAAAAATTAGCGATAAGATTAATAAAGAATACTTGGCAAAAGATAGAAAGTCGGGCGTACACGATAAGTTCACAAAGTATTGGTATAGCGGAGGTCGTGAAAAGGCGATTGCGAAATATGGCGAAGATGAAAGTAAAGCGTGGGAAGAATCTTATGAAGATTTTAAGGAAGATTTCTATAAAATGGCCAAAGGTGGTTATGTTGATATAGAGGCCCAATTAATTAAAGAATTGCAAAAACTACAACGTGATTTGAATAGCGATAGATTAAGCACATATAAAGAAGGAGATAATTCCGATGAAGAAAAGGCTAGAAAAAGAGAACGGGAGTCAAAACTTGTGCGGTTTAATGAAATTTTAGAATTGCTTCACGAAATTCAAGCAAAGAAAATGGAACACGGGGGTAAAATTGACGAAAGTACCGCGATGGTATTAAGCCAAAACAAAGCGATTGCGCACCATACCGAAGAACTCAAAAAAGCAATATCCAAAAATGAAAAAGTTGAACCTTGGGTGATTGGTAAAATGCAAAGAGCCACAACCGATATGAGCGATGTGACTCATTATTTTGATGGTATGACCGAATACGCCAAAGGTGGACGACTAAAAGAATTTAAAGTAGGAGATAAAGTGATTTATGCTTTGAATGGAAAATGGTTTACGCGAAATAAACAAAATTTTAAAAGCGGAGAGATAACCAAAGTAGAAGTAATTAATGGTGTTAAAGTTTATACAATAGAATTTAAAAATAGATTTGGCATATTGATAGATACCCAAAAAACTAACAACACAAAAGAAATAGAAATAGACCAAGATGAGGAAATGGCCAATGGTGGTATGATGGCCGATGGTGCTATGACCAATGATGGCATAGGTTTTATTCCTATGGATTTAGAGCAAAAATTAATGATTACCGCAAAATGGGGAGGTACGGACATTAAAGGTGTAATTGGTATTTTAAATGCTATGATTGATTCAAATATTACTGATGAAGATTTACTCCCAAAACCAACTAAATCGGGAAGTGCTTTTGAAAAAGCAGTAGCAAAAAAGACACAAGAAATTTGGGCTAAAATAGAACCTAACTATAAAGGTAACTTTATAGGTAATAAGTATTATGGCACAATTAGAGAACTTGTTGAAAGGTCAACTACCTCTGATGAAATTTTAAAAAGATACAAACCATTTAGAAAATATCAAAAAAATTCTGTTGCTTCAAATTTAAAAATGGCCAATGGTGGTATGATGGCCGATGGTGGTAAAGTTAGATGGCAAGATGTTTATGTTGGTGACAACGCATTGGTGATAGCCGAAAACAAAATGGGTATGGTCGTGAAGCCTTATGGCCGTAGATTCCATTTGAAGTTCCCCGATGGTTCGGAAAAAACCTATTCGGCGGAAGAGTTGGAGTTTTTCAAGGATGAGGAATTTGCCAAAGGTGGTTATACCAACAAACGAAATGTACTTAGTTTGGTTGTCAAAAACCCAAATAAGAATGGGATTAAAAAATATTTGTCTATTAATCCAAAAGACTTTTTAGATGGATTGCACGAATATGCCAAAGGTGGTAAATTAACCGATGATTATACTTACATCAAGCGTAGCGAAGTTGAACACGTCATATATCGCGATAGCAATGGTAAAGAGCAATTAGATTTCAAACCCAAGAATGGATTTTGGGTAAGCAAAAAGGCACTTGTTGATGCGGGTATGAATGAAACAAAAGCCAAGTTTGATGCTAAAGAGGTTGCCAACGAATTAACTGCTTTATCCAACAAAGCGTGGGACACTTTATCAATTCAAAGCGGAAGTGAAATTTATGCCTCCGACGATTTGCAAGAGAATTTAGCCGATGAATATCGAAAAGTAGGTATTGATAAAATTTACGGACAACTTACCCAACCCGAACGCAAAAAAGTAAGCGCGGTGCTTACCGATGAGAACGAGCATAGTTTGAGGAACTATCTTGCATTACGCGGTTATAATGGCGAAGCGGAATTTAAGAATTATGCAAAAATGTACGACGAGTCATTTGCAAAATTTGGATATAGGTCAAATTGGAATCCCAAAAATGTAGATTTAAAACTTGGGTCATTTGCCAAAGGTGGTATGATGGCCAAAGGCGGGACTATTGCCGATGGAGGTAAATTACCCGAAGATATGGGTAGGTACTTTATCAAGACTAGCAAGACCAAAGTGGTGAATATGTCCGATTTGATTCCGTTGCGCAAACGTGCTACGGGTATCGCTAATGCCGAGAAAAATATGAAGATGGCCTACGATGGAGAAATGGATAAGCGTAAGCCTATCACTATCTACAAGAGCCAACGCAAGTATCGCATAATGGATGGTAACTCGACCTATGCGGTTGCAAAAGCAAACGGATGGGAAACCATTTGGGCCGAGATTGTCAAGAACCCCAATATGAAAAACGGACTTAAACGCACCGACGATATTTTTTCAAGAGCAAAATCAATTCGTAAAGAAGGAGAGGCTTGGAAAGATGCTTTACAACGTGCAAAAACAATGAAATAATGAAACTATTTACTAAAGCCGACCAAACACTACTACAAAGCCAATGGGGTTTCGGAAGTGACCTTAAATCCCAAATGGTGTTTGTTAAAATATTCGAGCCTATGCGTAGGGTGTTTTACTATATAGTAAACCAAGACCCGAACGACCCCGAAAAGATATTCGCGCTAGAAAAAAGCAATAAGGATGTCAAGTTGGGTTTCTTTCGCAAGAGTGCTATCGAGAATGCCAAATTACCGCCTTACGGATTGCGATTTGAACGCGATATGTATTTCAAGCCCGTTTCCGCCCAAGAGTTGTTGGACGGCTTGATAGAGGGTAAGTATTACGCTAAGGGTGGTGAAATTGTCGTAGACATAAACGAAAAGGTGTACGACAAAGGAAATTACAAAGCAATATTCGGTGACTTCGATAAGGATGGTGTTCCTAACGTAGATGACCCAAACCCGTATAGAAGCGGGGATGAAAAGTCAATAGAGCAAGTTAGGTTTAGCAAAGTTTTCGCCAAGGTGTTAGACACCAAGAAGCAAATGGATAAGCCAATGTATGACATTGTTGAAAAACTAAAAACAATCGCGCCCAAGGGTTCTAAAATTATCGCTAGAACAAAAACACCTTTTAGCATATTGAATAAGTTGGTCAACAAAAAAATGAATAACATCGAGCCTAGTATAGCGGGTGACGTGGATGGTTTGACCGACCTAGTGGGAACTACAATCCTAGTAAGCAATTTCCGTTCACTTGACTCCTTAAAGAACAAAATCCTCAAAGGCGCGATTGGACAAATATTGGAATTCAAAGATTATTACGCACATCCAAAAGCGGGGTATATGGCTTACCACTTCATTACTCTTTTTGAGGGCGTGGCGATAGAAGTTCAAATTAAGACCAAGCGTATGAAACTTTTGAACCAAGCGTCACACTTTGCCTACAAGGAAGAAACATTGGATGCAAAGAAGTTGTTGTACTACTCTCAAGTGATGGATAGAGCCGATAAAGGTGATAGAGAAGCCATTCAAGAAGCGAACGATATATTAAGGGATAGGGACAAACTTGCGTATGATTTTTTCATAAACAAGGCGGAGTATAACCCAAAGAAGCATATTTTTGAAGATTAATTATAAAAAAAGACAATATGAAACGGATTAACGAAACATTGGCTAAAATCGGGTGTGGCATCACCGATTTGCCCGAACAAATTCAAGAGCGCATTGAATCAATTGAAAAATTGAAAGTGCAAATTGACGAAGCACAAAAAGAGTATGACGAAAACCCAACCGAAGAGGTGAAAGCCAAATTGGATGATGTTTCCGATTACTACGAAGATTACATTCTAGAAACGTGCGAAACCATTGAAGAGTGGAACGAGTGGATGATTACTAAAAAGGAAGAAGCCAAAGCGAAAGCATTAGCCGATGCCGAGCGTAAACAAGCACCCGCACCCGTGGTTACGCCCGCACCCGAACCCGTTAAGAAAAAAGGAATTGGATTGGGTGGAATCATTATCGGAGTAGCGGTACTTGCCATCACATTGGGGGCGGTAAATGTAATGAAGGATAAATAATGGAAGTAACGGCTAATCAAGTATATCACCTTTTTGACCCGCAACCTATAAGGTTGTTGGATGTGGTATTTGTTGGCCCACTTATGATTTATGCGGGTGTGGAAGGAAACTTTCACCCCACAATAAAATTATCACTTATTGTCGTTGGATTTGCAACAATATATTACAACGGAGTCAATTATCACAAGAACTACAATGGCATATAGGATAACAAATTATACAAAGGCTCAAGCCAAGAAACTCGGAGTAAGTGTTCGAGCATCGTCGGTTAAAGGCAAGAAAATAGATGTTGTCAAGGACGGCAAAAAAGTAGCATCCGTTGGTGCGATTGGGTACAACGACTTTCCGACTTTTAAGCGATTAGAAGAAAGAGGTCAAGTACCCAAAGGAACGGCGGATAAGCGTAGAGCATTGTATAAAAATAGACACGACAAAGACCGAAAAAAGGTTGGTAGTCGTGGTTATTATGCTGACAAATTGCTTTGGTAAACAAACAAGAATATGAATTTTAGCAACGATAAAATTGGAAAAGCCGTCAAGTTAAAAGGGTATGCCTTTTTCGAGGACGGAGAATTTAATGTTAACATCGTCGGTGTACGCAATAGCGCAACGGGTAAAAGAGTAACCAACGCTTTTGATGATTGGATGACTTTGAGTTACAAAGACAATGGGGTATGGAAATACCACGAGTGGCCTTGTACGACGGATAATGGTGCTGGCACCGCCCGTGTAGTAGAAGGTCAATATCGCGGTTCTCACATCATTCGTAAACATCAAGGAAAGTACGACGCGGTTTGTCAAGATAGGCCAATCAAAGTTTATCGCGACTATGTAGCGGACGGAGTGTATGATGAATCAAAAATTCAAGAGGGTGTATTCGGTATTAATATTCACAAAGCGGGTGCGGATAGCGTTCAAGTAAATGATTGGTCACACGGATGCCAAGTGTTCAAGCGCGAAAAGGACTTTAATGAGTTCTTGGAAATTTGCAAAAAAGCAATGGCACTTCACGGAAACCGATTTACCTATACTTTGATTAATAGCAAGGACATCGCTATTGCCAACCCACCAATAGTATGACCACAAATCAAAAAACCATAGCACTTGTATCATTCGTCATTTTGGTGGCGGGTGGTTTTGCGTATTTTTATTTTCGTAAAGTATCAGTTCCATTGGAGGGCGTGGATAAAAAGGACATTGAGGAATTAAAACAAATTAGAATGGTATGAGTTATGACATAAAAATTCCCGCAATTAATAAAGAACATAAAGTTCCTAGCAATCAGCCCCCGTGGAAAGACCAAGCCATTTCCATAGTGAAAAAATACAAAGGTTTGTATGGTAAGCAATTTCAAGATGCTAGTAACTTAACGGGTATTCCCGTGTGGATGTTAGTAGGATTTGCTAGTGTTGAAGGTATGGGTGCAAAGAATGAAACTTTGACAAACGCAACGCCATCAATTATGCAAATGAATCCACGAACCGCGTGGCAAACAATGAAAGACCAACTTGCTAAAACAAGCGTTACG
>Ga0164293_10001568_pt1 | contig 19115 bp, 13 predicted proteins | sample GEODES118metaG_FD_111487 | JGI IMG/M metagenome (GOLD analysis project Ga0164293, IMG submission 111487) | Eutrophic lake water microbial communities from Lake Mendota, Wisconsin, USA - GEODES118 metaG | ecosystem: Environmental > Aquatic > Freshwater > Lake | place: USA: Lake Mendota...
CGTTGCACCTGGACAGTTTCAAGAATCGTCGGGCGGCAAGCGGGTTTTTTTCATTGACAAAGACAGCCCCAACAATCAAACAGGTCGCAATGTCTTTGTGTCCAGTGTAGATGGCGCTATAGAAACAGTGACCACTGCGCAGCAAGGTCAGATTGAAATTCAAAAAGGTGAACGGTTTTTAAGTTTGAAGTCTGGGCAGCAAATGTTGCTCAACCACCAAACGGGTGAAGTTCGAGTGACGGCTTTCAAAGACTATCAATTGTTAATAGACCCAACTTCCAAAATAGCCGTGTCTGACATTCAAAGTCGAATGGTGAGTACTCTCGGCCTGATCAAAGACCCTAATGCCGTCCATTTGGGTGAGTTGTCGTGGCGTGTGGGCTTACCCATTGCAGCATTCAATCTACTCATCTTGGGTCTGGCAGTTGCCAGTGTGAACCCCCGAATTGGCAAAAGTTACCACCTAGCGGTTGCCTTGTTTTGTTTCATCTCTTACTACAACATGGTCAATGTTGGACAAAACTGGATTGGCACAGGTAAAACCGAATTTACGACTTTGATGATCGGCTTGCATGGCGGCGCGTTTTGCTTAGCCATGGCATGGTTGCTCTTCAGACATTTCAATTTGTCTTGGCGCCATCTTTGGTATTTCCCCTTTCGTCGAATTGCAAAGGTTTCAACATGAAAACCATTCGTCGGCTCATTCACGGTGAAATCATTCGAGCTGTGAGCTTTGTAGTTCTTGGATTTCTAGCACTGTTTGTTTTTTTTGACCTGGTTGAACAGCTTCAAACCTTGAGTCGCAACAAATATCAGGGCTATCAAATTCAGCATGCATTGATGTATGTGGCACTGCTGATGCCAAGCCATTTTTACGAATTGCTACCCATCTCCGTGCTCATTGGCTCTATTTTTGTGATGGCTCGCTTTGCACAAAACTCTGAATTCACCATCTTGCGAACGGGTGGCTTAGGGCCTTGGCGTGCTCTTCAAACTCTCTTTCAATTGGGCTTGGTTTTCGTATTTGTCACATTCATTTTTGGTGACTACATCTCACCTTGGACGGACAAACAAGCGCAATTGTTGAAAGCCCATTACCAAGGTCAAATTACTGTTGGACAGACGGGGGCTTGGTTGCGAGAAAAACAAGCCGACTCAAGATTTGCTGTCAATGTCAGATCTTTAAGCAGCGAAGGTCAACCGGAGAACGTTCGCATCCATGAGTTTGACAATGAAGGGCGACTCAAAGCCATGACCTCGGCACCCAAAGCGCAAATCATGGTGGATGGGACTTGGCTTTTACAAACAGTTGATCGCAGAATTTTTATCGAGGATAAAAATAAAGGGTCGCGGATTGACACCTTGAATTTGCCGCAATGGTCTTGGCAAACGGAAATCACTTCAGAAATGATTTCTGCGGCCTTGTTGAGGCCTGATCGCATGAAGACTATCGACTTGTTTCAATACATGCGCCACTTGGCTGCCAATGGTCAGAGTGCACAACGTTATGAAATTCAATTCTGGCGCAAAGTTTTCTATCCTTTGAGTTGCCTGGTCATGTTGTCCTTGGCATTGCCTTTTGGATACCTCCATTTTCGTTCTGGCAACATTGCAGGCTATGTCTTTGGTGGCGTGATGGCGGGTATCAGTTTTTACCTACTGAACAACGTTTTTGGTTACATGGGTAACCTGCAAAACTGGCAACCTTGGCTTACGGCTGCTGCCCCCGCCCTGATTTACAGCTTGATCTCACTGGCTACTTTTGGGTGGCTTGTTTTGCGTCAATAAGGAAAAGCAATTCATGGGCACTAGTGCTAACCAACAAGCCGTCATTTTGTTTGCGCATGGCTCCCGTGACCCGCTTTGGCGGCGTCCTATTGAGGCTGTGGCACATCGAATGAAACAACTCTCGCCCCAAACAGAAGTAGCTTGCGCTTATCTGGAGTTATCCGACCCCAATTTGCCTTCCGCCGTTTCACAATTGGTCTCTCATGGAATTGGCAACATTCGCATTGTTCCCATGTTTCTGGGGGTGGGTAAACATGCGAGGGAAGATTTGCCCCAACTGGTTCAAGACCTGAAGGGTCTGTATCCCCATGTGTCTTTTGAGTTAAGGCAGGCCGTTGGCGAAGAGCCTGAACTCATCCAATCTATGGCGGCTATTGCTTTGCGAGTGAACTGACGCCGACCATCTGACATGGGTTAGAAACTGATCCATCGCCACTCTCTTTAGATCTGTAAGGCATAATAAACCCAAACTTACAGGGCTTATTGATATGAACCTTCATCAATTTAGATTTGTACAAGAAGCGGCGCGTCGGAATTTGAATCTGACAGAAGCGGCCAAAGCACTGCACACTTCACAACCAGGAGTGTCCAAAGCCATCATTGAGCTGGAACAAGAACTGGGCATTGATATCTTCGCACGACACGGCAAGCGACTCAAACGAATCACAGAGCCCGGTCAACACGTTCTGAAAAGTATTGAAGTCATCATGCGGGAAATTGGAAATCTCAAAAAAATTGGGGACCAATACAGTGAACAAAACAACGGCACTTTGTCGATCGCTACCACCCATACTCAAGCAAGGTACGTGTTGCCACTGCCAGTTGCCAAATTGCGCGAACTGTATCCGCAGGTCAACATCAGCTTGCATCAGGGATCGCCCGATCAAGTGGCCAAAATGCTTTTAGACGATACAGCTGAGATTGGCATGGCTACAGAATCATTGGCCAATTATGAAGACCTGGTCACACTGCCATGTTATGAATGGCAGCACATGTTGGTACTTCCGAAAGACCATCCTTTGGTTCACAAAAAACACCTTCATTTAGAAGACATTGCCAAAGAACCTTTAATCACTTACCACCCATCCTTCACGGGCCGGACAAAAATTGACATCGCGTTTGCAAGTAAAAATTTGCACCCTCGAATTGCACTTGAGGCCATTGATTCTGATGTGATCAAAACCTATGTTCGGTTGGGCTTGGGCGTTGGCATTGTGGCCGAAATGGCCATGAAAGATGACCCTGTAGGCGATTTGATTGCGCGCCCTTTGGGTGATTTATTGGGCAAGAACGTAGCAAGAGTTGCTTTCAAACGAGGAGCCTATCTCAGAAACTTTGTCTATCAATTTGCTGAATTGTTGAGCGACAGATTAACTGCAGCCCTGGTGGCAAAAGCAATGACGGGTCATGTCAATGATTATGAAATTTGAAGATAGCCCCTCCATGACGCCACAGCTTATTTCCAAACACCCCAACATGGGGACCACCATTTTCACCGTCATGTCTGGATTGGCTGCCGAAGCAGGCGCTGTCAATCTGGGGCAAGGTTTCCCAGATTTTGAATGCGACCCAGCCTTGGTGAACGCGGTAACCCAGGCCATGCAAGACGGGCTGAACCAATACCCGCTCATGCCTGGCGCCATGCCTTTGCGCGAAGCTGTTTCAAAAAAAATTGAGTCACTGTATGGATATCACTACGATGCTCAAACCGAAATCACCATCACAGCCGGCGCCACCCAAGCTTTGATCACTATCATGCTGGCCGTGGTTCATCCGGGTGATGAAGTGATTGTGTTGGAGCCTTGCTACGATTGCTATGTGCCCAATGTAGAAATGGCGGGTGGTGTGGTGGTGCGCGTGCCATTGACGCCCGGCACGTTCAAGCCAGATTTTGACAAAATTCAAGCCGCTATTTCTTCAAAGACTCGCGCCATTTTGATCAACTCTCCACACAACCCAAGTGGCATGGTTTGGCGCCATGAGGACATGTTGAAGTTGCAAGAAATTTTGACCCCCACCAACATCTTGCTCATCAGCGATGAAGTGTATGAGCACATGGTCTATGAACCTCTTCAGCATCACAGTGCAAGCTCCTACCCAGGACTGGCACAACGCGCGTTTGTGGTTTCAAGTTTTGGCAAAAGTTACCATGTGACGGGCTGGAAAGTTGGCACCGTTGCTGCGCCCTCTTCCATGACCACTGAATTTCGCAAAGTCCACCAGTTCAATGTGTTTACAGTGAACACGCCAGTTCAGTTTGGTTTGGCGCGCTACATGTCAGATCCAAAGCCATATTTGGATTTACCCAAGTTTTATCAACGCAAACGAGACTTCTTTAGGCAAGGCCTGTCAGCCACCAAATTCAAGCTATTGCCGGGCGAAGGAACCTACTTCCAATGCGCCGACATCTCTAGCCTCTCGGTACCAGAGAAGGACTTGGGCGAAGCTGAATTTTGCAAATGGTTAACCCGTGAAATTGGCGTGGCAGCCATACCCATGTCGGCGTTTTATGGCGACGCATTTGACCAAAATGTCATTCGATTTTGTTTTGCCAAGAAAGACAGTACGCTTCAAGCGGCCATCGAAAGACTGGCCAAACTTTAATCGTCTGCTTCGGGCGCCAGATTGGGAAACAAAACAGAATTGAATCCAAACTTGGTGAAATCACGAACACGCTGTGGGTACAAAATACCGATCAAGTGATCGCACTCATGCTGCACAACTTTGGCATGGAAGCCACTTGCCGTTCTTTCAATGCGCTGCCCCTGCTCATCAAAACCCGTGTATTGGATGTGCTGCCATCGAGGTACAACAGCCCGCAAACCCGGCACAGAGAGGCACCCTTCCCAGTCATGCTGAAGCTCATCTCCAATAGGGGTGATAACCGGGTTGATTAAGATGGTGAAAGGAATAGGCGCCGCATCGGGGTAGCGAGAAATGACCTGGCCCGTACCAAAAATAACCAATTGAATATCCCAGCCAATTTGTGGTGCAGCCAGCCCAGCACCACTGGCTGCAATCATGGTCTCTTTCATGTCGGCTATACCTTGAATCAATTCTGGCGTGTTGAATGCCGTGACCGGCTTCGCCTGACGCAACAGACGTTCATCGCCCATCTTCAATATTTCACGGACTGTCATTTGAATCTCCCTTTAACAATGCCAACAGGCCAGGCTCATCCAAAACTGGAACCCCTAAAGCCATGGCTTTCTCTAGCTTGCTTCCCGCTTCAGAACCCGCAACCACATAGCTTGTTTTTTGGCTAACTGAGCCAGCGACTTTGGCACCCGCAGCTTCCAACATGGCTTTGGCCTCATCGCGTCCTAAGTTTGGCAATGTGCCCGTTAGCACAATGGTTTTTCCTGCCAAAGGCAAAGACGCTCTTTCTGCAGGCGGCCCTTCAGGCCACCTAACACCGCAAGCCCTGAGCTGAGCCACAATTTCTTGGTGGTGCGCCTGAGCAAAAAAGGTCAAGACGCTTTGCGCCACAATGGGCCCCACATCGGCAACTTGCAACAGCTCCTCCAGCGAAGCATTCATCAAAGCATCTAGCGTTCCAAAGTGCCGCGCAAATTCTTTGGCCGTAGCTTCACCCACGTGTCGGATGCCAAGACCATAAATAAATCTTGGCAAGCTCGTTTCCTTGGAGGCTTCCAAGGCTTTCAAAATATTGAGCGCAGATTTTTCCGCCATGCGGTCGAGTTGAACCAAAGCAGTTAAACCTAATTTGTACAAATCAGGCAAAGTGCGAATCACGCCTGCATCGACCAATTGATCAATCAGTTTCTCACCCAAGCCATCGACTTCAACGGCTCTTCTTTGGGCGAAATGCAAGAAGGCTTGCTTGCGTTGAGCCCCACAAAATAAACCACCCGTACACCGGTAATCTGCCTCGTCCTCATCTCTCACAGCAGGGCTTGCGCACACAGGACAGATATGGGGCATGGTGAAAATTTCAGCGCCCAATTGGCGCTTCTCAATGATCACCCCAACCACCTCCGGAATCACATCGCCAGCACGTCGCACAATGACGGTATCCCCAATGCGAACATCTTTGCGGCGCGCCTCGTCTTCGTTGTGCAGGGTGGCATTGGTCACCGTGACGCCGCCCACAAAAACAGGCGCCAATTTAGCTACGGGTGTTAACTTGCCTGTCCGGCCCACTTGCACATCAATGTCCAGCACAGTGGTTAGCTCCTCCTGTGCGGGATATTTGTGGGCCACCGCCCAACGCGGTTCTCGGGTCACAAATCCCAGCTTTTCTTGCAGCGCCAGTTCATTGACTTTGTAGACAACGCCATCAATGTCGTAGGGCAAAGCATCACGTTGCTGAGCAATTTCTTGGTGAAACGCAACGAGGCCAGATGCACCCAAGACACACTTGGTTTGAATGGCCACGGGAAAGCCCCAAGCTTTGAGGGTTTGCAACAAGGCATAGTGATTCTGAAACGGCGCATGACCTACAGGCCAACCCGCCACCTCGCCTAAACCATAAGCAAAAAAACTCAAGGGCCGCTGAGCCGCAATATTGGAATCGAGCTGCCTGACAGCGCCCGCAGCAGCATTGCGAGGATTGACAAAGGTTTTCTCACCCTTAATGCCATCAGCAATTTTTTGGAGCTGCCTTTGATTGAGCGTGTCGAAGTCGTCGCGTCGCATATAGACTTCGCCGCGAACCTCTAGCACGGCAGGAACATCTGATGGCAGTAGCAATGGAATTTGACCAATGGTTCGGATGTTGTGAGTCACATCTTCGCCCTGCTCACCGTCACCCCTTGTAGCCGCTTGAACCAAAACACCCTTTTCGTAGCGCAAGCTCATGGCCAGGCCATCAAACTTGAGTTCAGCCACATAGCTGACCTGGGGCGCATCTTCTGTCAGACCCAATTCTTTTCTAACTCGCGCATCAAAAGCAATTGCACCAGAGGCGCCAGTGTCGGTTTCAGTTCGAATGCTCAACATCGGAACTTGATGTCGTACCGAGGTGAATTCAGGTAACACTGCGCCGCCAACCCTTTGAGTGGGAGAATCAGCCGTGGCCAAGGTGGGATGCTGATGCTCTATCTCTTGGAGTTGTCGAAACAGTCGATCGTATTCTGCGTCTGGAACTTCTGGCGCATCCAATGTGTAATAAGCATGCGCGTATCGATGCAATATTTGGCGAAGCTCAGAAGCTTTTTGACTGGCAAGTTCGAAAGCGTTAAGCGCTTGCGGCTTGTCTTCTGGCGAATCTGAAAACAAATTTAAGTTCACTGTGACAAGCTAAACTCAATTACGAAAATAAACGACGTGCTTGAGGCGATCCGGCTGACAATTCGCGCAGGTCTAGTGCATCATAGAGTTGTTCTAAATCGAGGGCGATGGCGTTCAAGTCGGACTCGCTCAAGGCATGACCCGCACCATCGGTAATCACGCCATCCATTTCCTTGCCCAAGATGCGGGCAGCTTCACGCAAGCGCGCAAACGCTTGCTCTTCGCGGGGCACCTGAGGCACATCTAGACTCAATGTGAATTCACGGATGGCTGACAAAGCAGGGTCATCGGCCATCGCCGCTTGCGTGTCAAACGAAAGAGACAAGATGGGCGGCAATCCTTGCACTGCCGCAGCCAAAACCATTCGACCTGGAATAACCCCAGCAACAAATCCCCACCGAGCTGCATGTTGTTGAATATACCCAGGACTCCAGGCTGCTGAAGTGGCACAAACGGTAAAACTCAATTGCGCATCATGAGCGCTGGCAAATTGATCGAGCTCTCGAGCGCGAGCCACTTCTTCCAACATCTCTGGAAACTCTGGCGCCCCCCCCACAGAATCGGCAAAGGCTTGGGCTTTGATCACGAATTCTGAGTACTCAATTTCATTCAAAGGGCCAACACGATTGGCCAACTGAACGCCGGCTTGAAATGCGTGATACCGACGACCTGCAACAGGCATTTCCCATTCACCCGTTGTGTCATTCAGGCCTTCCACTGCAAAAGGCTTGGTGCCAACACGGCGTGTAGCCGGCAAAGCAGCCAAAGCTGCATCGCCAGAAACCTGAGCATCCACCTCAATGGCGGCAATGACGTCAATGAGTGCGTCAAGTGGCGGTTTCTTTTCAGGTGTAGGAAGAATGTCGATAGCATCTTCCAAAAAGGAAGGATCTTGGGGGCCTTTTCGTTCTGCGAGTGAAGCATCTAGCCCTTGGTCAAGACCAGCACCCGACAAATCAGGTGCAGCTTGTCGTGGTGAATTTTGGCGTGCAGTCCAAATGTTGTACAAAACAACGCCCACCAAAGTCAAACCACCTACGATTAACAGACTGTTTTGCAATGAGTTCATGGTTGAGATGAAAACGGGGTGTTTAAGGAGTGTTTAAAAAATCAGTTCAATCAGGTCAACTCGGCCATAGACACTGCGGCCTCCATGTCAACCGCCACAATGCGAGAGACACCCTGCTCTTGCATCGTCACACCAATCAATTGTTCGGCCATTTCCATGGCGATCTTGTTGTGACTGATGAACAAAAATTGGGTTTCCTTGCCCATGCTCTTGACCAACTTGGCATAACGCTCGGTGTTGCTGTCATCAAGGGGGGCATCCACCTCATCCAACAAACAGAATGGTGCGGGGTTGAGCTGGAAAATGGCAAACACCAAGGCAATGGCAGTCAGTGCTTTTTCGCCACCCGACAAAAGGTGAATGGTTTGGTTCTTTTTGCCTGGCGGCTGGGCCATAACCTGAACTCCAGAGTCCAGAATTTCATCACCCGTCATGACCAAGCGTGCGTTACCACCGCCAAACAATTCGGGGAACATGCGGCCGAAATGCTCGTTCACAATTTTGAATGTTCCACCTAAAAGATCTCTGGTTTCTGCATCAATTTTCTTGATGGCGTCTTCCAGGGTGGTCATGGCTTCGGTCAAGTCAGCAGTTTGAGAATCTAGGAAAATTTTGCGCTCACGCGCAACACTAAGTTCATCCAAAGCCGCCAAATTAACCGCTCCTAAGGCAGCAATTTCCCGATTGAGTCGATCAATTTCAGATTGCAGGCCTGTTAGTCGCACATTGCCATCTTCAATGGACTTGGCCAGCAACTCTAGATCGGCCTCTGCGTCTACCAACAGCTGCGTGTATTGCTCAAGGCCCAAGCGCGAAGCCTGCTCTTTGAGTTGCAGCTCCGTAATTTTTTGACGCAGAGGGTCAAGCTCACGCTCAAAACTCATACGGCGTTCATCACTGGCGCGCAAACGTGAAGTCAGATCATCGTATTCACTGCGCTTGACGCCCAATACCTTTTCGCGCTCGAGTTTGATGGCCAGTGCATTTTGCAAACCCGCTTGGGCCGCAGCATCGGTAAGGCGCGACAACTCTTCTCGAGCACGTTCTTGCTCTTGTGCAATGCTTTGAATTTGCTGGCTGGCAGTTTCAAGTCCACGCTGCAATTCTGATCGTCTGGCGTCAAGACTGCGCTGGGAAAAAGTAGCTTCTTGCGCCAATCGCTCTAAGCTGCGTTGTTGTTCACGACACTCAGACAATTTTCGCTCAGACTCAATCACACGCTCATCCAATTGAGCATGCCTTTCTTGGCTGTCTGCCAATTGCATATCGAGTTCTTCAAAGCGGCCCTCAGCCGTCATTCGACGCTCTTGCAAATCTTCCAAGCTCAGGTCAACTTCAGACATGTCACTGGCAATTTGCTCGGTGCGCGCGCGAGTTTGTTCAGCCCATTGTGAAAGGCGAAGAGTTTCTACTTGAAGCTCATGCGCTTTGGATTGAGTCTCTGATGCTTCTTGGCGCACAGAGACCAATCGCTGTGCCGCATCGGAATAAGCGGCTTCTGCTCGCACTGAAACCGTTCGAGTCTCTTCCGCAATGAGGGTTTGGGCACGCAACTGTTTTTCAAAGTTTTCGATGTCTTGGGCACGAGCCAACAAGCCTGCTTGTTCTGAATCGGGCGCGTAGAAACTGACGCTGTGCTTTCCGATGGCGTGCCCTGCTTGAACCACCAAACACTCGGAGCCCTGAAGTTGGTCACGCCAAGCCATGGCATCGTCTAGCGACGGCGCCGTAAAGTACCCCTGCAACCAATCGGTCAATAAGGCCGAGAGGCCCGCATCAGAAAGTCTGAGCAAGTCAGAAAGTGGACGACACGCTGCTGGCAAGCCTTTGCGGGCAGTCGATTGACTTGCATTGGGGGGGGAATAAAACGAAAGTTTGGCGGGAGGCGAGTCAAGCGCAAAAGACTTCACCATGTCTAAGCGAGAGACTTCAAGAGAGGACAAGCGCTCCCGAAGTGCCGACTCCATGGCATTTTCCCAGCCGGGCTCCATGTGAATCTTGCTCCACAAACCCTGAAGCCCTTCTAATCCATGCTTGGTAAGCCAAGGCTTGAGCTTGCCATCGGTTTTCACTTTTTCTTGGAGTGATTTAAGCGCTTCAATTTTGGCAGTGAGGTCAGCCAACTTGGCAGATTCATCGTTAACTGCCTGTTGTTGGTCGCGACGCTCTTGATCAAGCAAAGGGGTCTGCAACTCCAATTCTTCAAGTCGAGCATGGCTCTCTTTGGCCAAGGCGTCTGCTTGAGCCAGTTGCTCTTTCAATTGGGCGAGTTTTTGCTCATCGGGAGCATCCAAGGCATTTCGATCAGCCACCAGGCGTTCGCGTCTGAGAGTGAGTTGGCGTGTTTGGTCTTCAATGTTGCGTTGATCGGCTGCTAGAACTTGAATTTGCTGCTGAACTTGCACCACGCTACTGCGTTGTTCATTGGCTTTGGCTTGCGCTTGACGCAAAGCTTCTTCCAATTCTGGCAATGCTTGCGCTTGATCTTCTACCTGGGCCGCCAGCGTGATAGTCTGATCTTCAGCTTGCAATGCTTGTTCTGCCAAGGACTCAAGTTCGGCTTGTGCTTGAACTTGTCGGTCTGACCAGTCGGCAGTTTGCGCTTGCAATTGGGTCAAACGCTGCTCGGCACGCTGACGTCCTTCCACCACGAAGCGAATTTCCGCCTCAAGTCGGCCAACTTCGGCACTGGCTTCGTACAACAGACCTTGTGCTTGATTGACCTGATCGCCTGCCGTGTAATGCGCTTGACGAACTGTCTCGAGCTCTGCTTCTACGTGGCGAAGATCAGCAATTCGAGCTTCTAAATCGAGCATCGCTTTGTCAACATCGGCTTTGATTTTGACCTGGTCGGACTCAGCATCAGCACGCTTAAAAAACCAAAGCTGTTGCTGCTTCAACGTACTGTCTGCTTTTAAATCGTTGAAGCGCTGAGCCACTTCAGCCTGCTTTTCCAATTTATCTAAGTTGGCATTGAGTTCACGCAGAATGTCTTCAACCCGCGTTAAATTTTCTCGCGTATCAGAGAGCCGGTTTTCTGTTTCGCGTCGACGCTCTTTGTATTTGGAAACACCAGCAGCCTCTTCGAGAAACAGACGCAACTCTTCGGGCCTTGATTCAATGATTCGACTGATGGTGCCCTGACCAATGATGGCGTATGCGCGCGGACCAAGTCCTGTGCCTAAGAAAACGTCTTGAACATCCCGTCGGCGAACGGGCTGGTTGTTGATGAAATAACTGCTGTTGCCATCGCGCGTTAAAACACGCTTGACCGCAATTTCTGCAAACTGGCCCCATTGACCGCCAGCGCGATGGTCAGCATTGTCAAATACCAATTCAACGCTGGCTCGGCTTGCCGCTTTTCGGGTGTTGGTGCCATTGAAGATCACGTCTTGCATGGACTCGCCCCGTAATTCCGAGGCTTTTGACTCGCCTAAAACCCAGCGACAGGCATCCATGATGTTGGATTTACCACAACCGTTAGGTCCGACAACACCGACCAATTGCCCAGGCAACACAAAATTGGTGGGTTCTGCAAAGGATTTGAATCCAGATAATTTGATGGAATTGAGGCGCACAGCAATCAGAAATAGGGTCGAGGGGCACACCTTGTGCCCAAAGATGCCATGTTAACCGACCCGATGAGCCCATCAGGCCAGAAATCACTTGAAATTGAGAGCAAAATTGACATCACAATCCCGGATAATTGGGGGATGAACCCCCTACTGGCCACCCTCCAACCCTACCCTTTCGAGCGCCTGCGTCAATTGTTTGCTGGTGTAACACCTCCAACAGACCGCGCCCACATCAGCCTAGGCATTGGCGAACCCAAACACGCCACCCCTGAATTCATCAAAAGAGCGCTAGAGAAGTCTCTCGATACAGCACTGTCTGGATATCCAGCCACAGCGGGCGAATTGCGCATGAGGGAGGCCTGCGCTGAGTGGCTCAAGCGCCGTTATCGAATTGAAATTGCAGCCGCTACGCAAATTTTGCCGGTCAATGGATCGAGGGAAGCCCTGTTTTCCCTCGCCCAAGCCGTCCTAGACCCAAGCCAAGCTGGCGCTCGCGTGGTCAGCCCCAATCCTTTTTATCAAATTTATGAAGGCGCCTCCCTTTTGGGAGGGGCTGAGCCTTACTACGTGGCCAATGCCCCAGAAAACGACTTTACGGCCGACTGGAAAGCCGTACCTCACAATATTTGGCGAAAAACACAGCTTGTGTTTGTCTGCTCACCGGGCAACCCCACCGGAAAAATCATGCCCCTGACAGAGTGGCAAACACTGTTTGAACTGAGCGAAAAATACGGCTTTGTGATTGCTTCAGACGAGTGCTACAGCGAAATTTATTTCAGAGATGAGCCGCCTCTGGGTGGGCTAGAAGCCGCTTCTCTTTTAGGTTACAAAGATTTCAAACGCTTGATTGCATTCACCAGTTTGTCAAAGCGCAGCAACGTGCCTGGCTTGCGAAGCGGTTTTGTGGCCGGCGATGCCGCCATCATCAAAGACTTTTTGCTGTACCGCACCTACCATGGTTGCGCCATGAGTGGCGTGGTTCAAGCTGCCAGCATTGCAGCTTGGAACGATGAAGCCCATGTCATTGAAAACCGCAATTTGTACCGCACTAAATTTGCACAAGTCACGCCCGTTCTGAGCGAAGTGATGGATGTCAAATTACCAGATGCCAGCTTTTATTTGTGGGCGGGTGTTCCAGCCGCATGGCATAACAGCGATACCGATTTTGCGCGCGAACTGTATGCCAAGGAGCACGTCACTGTATTGCCAGGTAGCTTTATCGGACGAACCATGAACGGGGCCAATCCCGGACAAGGCCGCGTTCGAATGGCATTGGTAGCCGAGACCTCCGAGTGCTTGGAAGCTGCACAGCGCATTGCTCGCTTCATTCGTTCGGGGAGGTCATCATGAGCGCCACACTCAGGCTGGCAGAGCAAATGATCTCAAGGCCCTCGGTCACTCCCGAGGATGGCGGCTGCACGGCATTGATCAATGCTCAGCTTGAACCTCTGGGGTTTCAGTGTGAAGTAATGGATTTAGGACCTGACAACTTTCGGGTTCGCAATCTTTGGGCCAAAAAATCGGGCACTTCGGGTCAAACATTGGCTTTTGCAGGTCACGTTGACGTTGTGCCCACGGGCCCACTACAGCAATGGACCAGCGACCCCTTTACACCCACTCACCGCGATGGCAAATTGTTTGGACGCGGCGCAAGTGACATGAAAACCTCGCTGGCTGCCATGGTGGTCGCAACCCAAGAGTTTTATCAAGAATGTCCCAACCCAGCTCTGGGCATTGCATTTTTGCTCACCAGCGATGAGGAAGGTCCCGCCCTGGATGGCACTGTGCGCATTTGCAAAATTCTTCACGAACGCGGGGAAACGCCCGACTACTGCATCGTTGGCGAACCCACATCCGTCAAACAAACTGGCGACATGATCAAAAATGGCCGCCGAGGCTCGCTCAGTGGCAAGTTGCTTGTGAAAGGCATACAAGGTCATATCGCCTACCCACAATTGGCCGATAACCCGGTTCACCGTGCAGCTCCCGCGTTGGCCGAATTGGCCAGCATGGTGTGGGATGAAGGCAATGAATTTTTCCCTCCTACAAGTTGGCAAATTAGCAATGTCCATGCTGGAACGGGCGCTACCAACGTCATTCCAGGCGAAATGACCATTGACTTCAACTTCCGTTTTTGCACCGAGTCGACAGAAGCCACTTTGAAAAAGAGGCTCACAGATGTTTTGCTCAAGCACCATTTGAAATTTGAAATCGATTGGACACTGGGTGGACTGCCCTTTCTCACAACACCAGGCACCTTGGTGAAAGCGGTGCAAGATGCCATCCATACTGTGACGGGTCTTCAAACAGAACTGTCTACCACGGGAGGTACCAGCGATGGCCGGTTCATTGCCCAAACTTGTCCTCAAGTGATCGAATTGGGCCCGCCCAATGCCACCATTCACAAAATTGATGAGCATGTCGCTCTGGCCGATATCGAGCCATTGAAGAACATCTACAAATCAGTCTTGCTGAATTTGAACCAAGCCTGCGCACTGGACAAGGGTCACGCGCCTTAAGGCTTCTTCGCAATGGATTTGAAACAACTCATACAAACCAGCGCTGACCAACTGGAACAAGCGCAAATTGCCTTCGGCCAAGGCACATTGACTGCCATAGACGAAGCTACATGGCTTGTTTTGTGGCAACTTCAACTGCCATTAGACCTTGACCTCACCGAAGATCTTCAGCAGCTCCAAGCACAGGTTTTGGCCTGGCAGCCTAAGCTAGATGTTGTCAACCTTTCATTGGCAAACGTTCAAGCATGCCAAGCGCTCATTGCAAAGCGCATTCAAACTCGCAAACCTGCAGCCTACCTCACCCAAGAAGCCTGGCTCCAAGGGATTTCATTTTATGTCGATGAACGAAGCATTGTGCCGCGCAGTTTCATCGCCGAGCTCATTGCCGATGGTGCATTTGATGGCTGGCTTTCTGAAAGTTCGCATTCATTTTTAGACCTCTGCACTGGCAATGGCAGCCTGGCTATTTTGTGCGCCATGGCCTACCCTGATATTCAGGTCACGGCAGCAGACATCTCAAAAGATGCATTGGATGTTGCCAAAATCAATGTCGAAAAACATCAACTTACCGATCGCATTCAGCTGGTTGAAAGTGATGGCCTGAAAAACCTAAGCCAGAAGTTTGATTGCATCATTTGCAATCCGCCCTATGTGTGTGAGGCCAGCATGCAAAAGCTGCCAGAAGAATTTCTGGCAGAGCCTTCCTTGGCTTTGGCGGGTGGATCAGATGGCATGGATTTCATTCAAGAAATGCTCATTGATCTGCCAGTTCACATGAACGATCAAGCTATCTTGGTTCTGGAAATTGGCAACGAACGAGAACACTTTGAAGCCGCTTTTCCCCGACTTGAAGCGGTCTGGTTAGACACCAGTGCTGGCGAAGATCAAGTCTTATTGCTTACCAAAGAAGCACTTCTTAAGTTTAAAACCCTTTCATGATTCAACTCAAAAATGTCACCTTGCGCCGAAGCGCCAAAGTGTTGCTCGATGCTGCTTCCGTCACTTTGAATCCTGGTGAAAAAGTAGGCTTGGTGGGCCGCAATGGCGCTGGCAAATCGACCCTCTTCGCTCTATTCAATGGCACGCTGCATGAAGACGGCGGCGACTTCTCCATGCCAAAGCAATGGCGCTTAGCCCAAGTGTCACAAAACATGCCGGAGACAGAAGAAAGTGCCACAGACTTTGTGCTCGGTGGTGATACTCGATTGGCAGAATTGAGGGCCATACTTCACGCTGCCGAGCTGGCAGAAGATGGCATGGCAATGGCTCATGCACACGTCGACTTGGCCGATGCTGGCGAGCACGACGCGGTACCTCGTGCTCAATCTCTCATTTTAGGTCTTGGGTTCAAAACAGCCGAGTTAGATCAGCCAGTCAACAGCTTCTCAGGTGGCTGGCGCATGCGTCTGCAGTTGGCTCGCGCACTCATGTGCCCATCCGATTTGTTAATTCTGGATGAACCCACCAACCACTTGGACTTAGACGCTTTGGTTTGGCTTGAAGCTTGGCTAAAGCGCTATGTAGGCACCATGATTGTGATCAGTCACGATCGAGAATTTCTGGACGCGGTCACAGATGTCACTTTGCACATTGAGCACGCCAAGCTCAATCGATATGGTGGCAACTACAGTTCGTTTGAAACCTTGAGAGCACAACAACTTGAATTGCAACAGGCCTCTTTCTCTAAGCAACAAGACAAGATTGCTCATTTGCAAAAGTTCATCGACCGCTTCAAAGCCAAAGCCAGTAAAGCCAAACAAGCTCAGAGCCGTGTGAAAGCGCTTGAGCGCATGGAAAAAATTGCACCTGTGCTTGCCGATGCAGACTTCACCTTCGAATTCAAAGAGCCCGTCAATTTACCCAACCCGATGCTGGCCATCAGCGAAGCCAATCTGGGCTATAAAGTAGATGGCGAAGAAAAAATCATTGTGCGGCAAGTTAACAAGTCGGTATTGGCTGGCCAGCGCATTGGTATTTTGGGTGCCAATGGACAAGGTAAATCGACCTTGGTCAAAACCATTGCAAGAAGTATCAAAGCATTGTCGGGTGAACTCACAGAAGGCAAAGGCTTGAACATTGGTTACTTTGCACAGCAAGAACTTGACGTTCTTCATCCGGCAGACAACCCGCTAGAGCACATGATTCGATTGGTCAAGGAACTCGGGCCCACGCCAGGCCAGTCTGGCCGCGAACAAGATCTCCGAAATTTTTTAGGCACCTTCAACTTCACCGGCGACATGGTCAAGCAAAGTGTCGGCTCCATGAGCGGTGGCGAAAAAGCCAGGCTGGTCTTGGCCATGATTGTTTGGCAACGGCCCAACTTGTTGTTGCTTGACGAACCTACCAACCACTTGGATTTAGCCACGCGTGAAGCTCTCTCAATGGCGCTCAATGAGTTCGAAGGCACCGTCATGCTGGTGAGCCACGATCGAGCGCTTTTGCGCGCAGTATGCGACGAATTTTGGCTGGTGGGACGGGGTGAAATTAAGCCATTCGATGGCGACCTGGATGATTACCAACGCTACTTGCTTGAAGAATCAAAACGACTTCGGGAAGAGGCCAAGGCCAGCGACTCACAAAAAGATTCACAGATTCAGACAATTTTTCCAAGCAGCCCTGCAATCGAAGTGCTTGCAAAACCTTTGGCACCCGTCAATAACACCAGCAAGCAAGTCAATCGAACACCAGAACAAAAAAAAGAAGATGCTTTGCAACGCCAACAAAAGTCGGCATTGAAAAAACCTTTGAAAAAATCGATAGAGCAAGCTGATCAAAAAATGGCTCAACTAGAAGCGCAAAAGCTGAGCCTTGAGAACAAACTAGCCTCGCCTCTGTCGCCAACCGAAATTGCAGAAACAGGAAAACAACTCAAATCAGTGAATGTGGCATTGGAAGAATTGGAAGCTCAATGGCTGTCCTGGTCAGAGGCACTTGAAAAGCTAGACCTAGAAACAGGATCGGCTTGAACTGTCTGCTTGCTGAGTTTGATGCTGAGTTTAATTAGCCCAAGAAAAAACCCTACATCGGCTGGCGATGCAGGGTTTTGAAAGGGTTTGAGTATTTGGTGGGTCGGGCGAGATTCGAACTCGCGACCAACGGATTAAAAGTCCGCTGCTCTACCGACTGAGCTACCGACCCATCTACTCAAGCCTTAAATTATAGCGTCATTTTTTTGGCTTTGCCAAGCCAGTTGCAAGAAAATTTACCACCATTGAGGCAGCTACCAAGCCAAAAGTAGCGGTCACGGTCACGACCGAACCGTACCCATGGCAATTGAGTGAGCCGTCGCCTTGCACATCCCCAAGTACATCACCTTCTATCATGCAGGAAGCATCGGGAGGCGCCACATTCTCACGACTGAACACACAATGCACACCCATCTTTTTGCCATCTTTGGGGGCGCCCTTTTCTTTTCTGAGCCTGTAGCGCAGCTGCGCTAACAAGGGATCATGGGTCACTTGCGAAAGGTCAGCTTGCTCCACACGGTGTGCTTCTCTTTTGCCGCCGGCTGCGCCCAAGCTCACAAAAAAAACATTCTGACGAATGGCCCAGTCTGCCATGGCGACTTTGGCTCTCACTTGATCACAAGCATCAATCACTGCGCTGACTTTCGCAAAATGCGGCGGAACGCAGTTGGCGTCAGTCACAAGTTGCAACCAATTTTCAGGCGTGACAAAGTTGTCCACCACATGCACATGACAATCAGGATTGATCTGGGCGATTCGGTCCTTCATGGCGAGCACCTTGGCTTGACCCAGCGTGCTCTCTAAGGCATGAATTTGACGGTTGATATTGGATTCAGCAATGTGATCCAAGTCGATCAAAGTGATTTCACCAACGCCGCATCTGGCCAAAGCTTCTGCAGTCCACGAGCCAACCCCTCCAATGCCTGCAATCACGACATGCGCACTGGCAATTTGAGTTGCCCCTGTGACACCATACAGTCTGGCCATCCCACCAAACCGTCGACTCGATAAGGATGCTTGATTCACAAATTTCGATCGAGAAATTGGCGGCTTGATCAAGCTTGCCGCATGTCGTATTGCAAAGCAGCGTAGGCGCCCGCAATAATGGCCAAAGTGGCTATGAAGCTGGCAATGCTGAGCGTCGAAAACCCACTCAAGCCTTGGCCAATCGAACAGCCCATGGCCAGCACTGCGCCCAGGCCCATGAGGCTTGCACCCACCAAATGTCTGCGCATGTCTGCCACATTGGTAAACCCTTCAAGCCTCAGTGTGCCTTGTTGCCAAGCACTGAGCCAAGCACCTGCGCAAACACCCATGACACTGACAAGTCCAATGGTCCATCGCTTGGTGCCATCACTGAAGTAAGCCAAGGCATCAATGGCTTGCGCAACTGGGCTGGTGAAACTGAGTGCTTCCATTTTTCGGCTAGATGTGGCCAGAAAAAACTCTTCCAATGTTTCAGGGTGCTCCATGCCGTGACCCAGCACGCCAGAGATGAACCAAACGGCACAAATCACAAGTCCGACCCCAATACCCGTTGACAGGTGATGGAGAGTTAAGAAGCTTTTGTCTTTCACAACCCAGAAAAGCAAAATGAAAGACACCAAACACGCAGCCCACAAACTACCCGTTTGCAAGCTCATGTTGAAGTAATGGCTGAACCACTCTCCCAAGAAAAGGCCTTGGGGTAATTGAATTCTGAAGACATCAATGTATTGGACTCTCGCAACGGCCAATACACCTTTCATGGCCGAAAGCGCTACAAGGCCCATGACAAGCAAAACAAACAAAGATTTCAAATTGCCTCCGCCCAGCCTAACCAGAGACTTGGAACCACAGCCTGAAGCCCACACCATGCCCCAGCCAAATAGCAAGCCCCCGAGCAAAGTAGAGAGCCATAACAAATCTTTGGTGGCGTACATGGATTGGAGCGGATTGATCAGGC
>Ga0164293_10001569_pt1 | contig 19112 bp, 13 predicted proteins | sample GEODES118metaG_FD_111487 | JGI IMG/M metagenome (GOLD analysis project Ga0164293, IMG submission 111487) | Eutrophic lake water microbial communities from Lake Mendota, Wisconsin, USA - GEODES118 metaG | ecosystem: Environmental > Aquatic > Freshwater > Lake | place: USA: Lake Mendota...
CGATCGAGGCCGTCGAGGTTCGCAAGGAGCGTGGCGAGGATCGTCAGCCCCACCTGCCGGGCGGCAGCCTTCCCCTGATCGGCATCGAGGTCGCGGCCCACGCATCCCACCATGAGCGTGCCGTCGGGGAGCAGCGGGCCGTGGCCAGACACGTAGAGCAGGTTGCCGACCGTCACACACGGCTTGTAGACACCGGCCGGAGAGGGGGCCGGCGGAAGGACGAGGCCGAGGGACTCGAAGCGCTGTTGAACATCGTGCGACAAGGGAGAACCTTCTGCGTGCAGGGGGTGGGCTCACGGCGCCGGGGCACAGCCGGCCCCCGCCGCCCGGAGAGGATACTCCATCGACGGCGAGGCCGTCAGCAGATCCGTGGCAACTGCTCACCGAGCGGCATGGGAACGATCCGTGCCGCGCCGACCGCCGTCCGCGCCACCACGAACCCCGGATGGTCGGCCACGATCCGACCGATCCGCGCTGCCCTCCCCCCGAGCGGATCGGCCCGCAGCGCCGCAAGGGCCGCATCGGCTCGGTCCGCCGGCACCACCGCCACGAGTCTTCCCTCGCACGCCACATGGAACGGATCGAGCCCGAGGATCTCGCAGGCCGCGGCCACCGCCGCATCGACCGGTACCGCCTCCTCCTCGAACTCGATTCCGTAGCCCGTCCCGGTCACCAGCTCGCCGAGCGTCGTCACGAGCCCGCCGCGGGTCGGATCGCGGAGGAGACGGACGTCGGGACACGCGGCGAGGAGCCCGGCCACCAAGCCGTGGAGCGCGGCAGAGTCGGTCTCGATCGGGGACTCGAAGGCGAGCCCCTCGCGGACGCTCATCACCGCCATGCCATGATCACCGACGGTGCCGCTGACGAGAATCACGTCGCCAGGAGCCGGTGGCAGGCTGCCGAGCCGGGATCGCGCCGGCACGATCCCGATCCCCGCCGTGGTGACCGTCATCCCGTCGCCCCTCCCCCGCTCGACCACCTTCGTGTCGCCGGTGACGATCGCCACCCCCGCCCGCCGCGCCGCCCGCCCCATGTCCGACACGATCCGCGAAAGGATCGCCACGTCGAGCCCCTCCTCGAGGACGAAGGCCGCTGAGAGGGCGACGGGCAACGCCCCGCTCATGGCGAGGTCGTTGATCGTGCCGTTCACGGCGATGTCGCCGATCGAGCCGCCCGGAAAGAGGAGCGGCTGCACGACATACGCATCGGTCGAGAACGCCACCCGGGCGCCATCGGCGAGCGTTCCGCCCGGCCACCATTCCCCCGGCAGGAGGGCCGCGTCGCCGAGCCCGGCGAGCACCGGATTGGAAAACGCGGGAAGGAACACTCGCTCCACGAGTTCGCGGGTGAGCACGCCTCCGCCACCGTGCCCGAGGACGATCCGCGCGTCGTGGGGCAACGGCACCGGGCAGGTCCTTCCCGCGACGTCGGGGCGATCATCGCTCATCCCGGTCTCCCCGTCGCCGTTCCGACGCGGCCGGCGTGGTAGTACGCCGCACAGGCTCCCTCGCCGGACACCATCGTCGCGCCGAGCGGCGACCGCGGCGTGCATTCCCGGCCGAAAGCGGGGCACTCCGGAGGCTTGATCGCGCCACGGAGGACGTCGCCAGAGCGGCACAGCGTCGACTCCTCGGTGAGGATTCCATCGACGGTGAACCGGCGCTCGGCGTCGAACGGGGCGTAGCGATCGGCGAGGCGCCAACCGCTCCCGGCGATGCGTCCGATGCCGCGCCATGTCCGGTCGCAGGGGACGAACACCTCGGCGAGGGCATCGAGTGCCGCCCGATTCCCCCCGTCCGACACCACCCGCGGGTAGGCGTTCTCGATGGTGTGCCTCCCTTCCTCGAGTTGGATCACCGTCCGCCTGATCCCCTCGAGAAGGTCGAGCGGCTCGAATCCGGTGACGACGATCGGCACCCGGTAGCGATCACAGAGCGGCTGATACTGCGTCGTCCCCATCACGATGCAGACATGCCCGGCCGCCAGGAACGCCTGCACTCGGTTTCCCGGCGACTCCATCACCGCCGCGATCGCCGGTGGCACGAGGACGTGCGACACGAGGAGCGAGAAGTTTTCCACGCCGCCGCGCTCCGCCAGCCGCACGGCCATCGCACTTGCCGGTGCCGTCGTCTCGAAACCGATGGCGAAAAACACCACCTCGCGGTCCGGATAACGCCGGGCGAGGTCGAGGGCGTCGAGTGGCGAGGAGACGACGCGGACATCGCCCCCGGATGCCTTGAGGGCGAGGAGGTCGCCGCGCGATCCCGGCACGCGGAGCATGTCGCCGAACGAGGCGAAGATCGTGCCGGGAGTGGCGGCGATGGCGAGGGCCCGATCGATGGTCGAGAGCGGCGTGACGCAGACCGGGCAGCCCGGCCCATGGATCAGTTCCACACCGGGGGGAAGGATCTGATCGATCCCGTGGCGGATGATCGAATGGGTCTGACCGCCGCAGACCTCCATGATCGCCCAGCGACGGGTCGCGATCCGGCCGATCTCCGCGGCCAACCGTCGTGCCGTGGCCCCGTCGCGGTATTCGGCGAGATGCTTCATGGCCGGACCTGCCCCGGGTCGCCCGTCGGGCAGGGCGGACGATCGGCGTCGGATTCGCCGCGGAGTTCCGCGATCTCCTCGTCGAGGATCCCTGTCTCAGCGAACGTCCGCAGGGTCTCGAGCGCCGAGGCCTCGTCGATCGTCGCGAGGGCGAATCCGACATGGACGATCGCGTAGTCGCCGACGACCACGTCCGGCACATACGCCAGGCAGACGTCACGGATCACGCCGCCGAAGTTCACCTTCCCGAAGCGGGTCCCCTGCTCCTCGCGGATCGACTCCACCTTCCCAGGCACGGCAAGACACATGTTCGTCCCCGCTTTCCGATCCCCGCCAGGCCTGCGAACCCGTCACGCCCCGCCCGATGCGATGCCAGCCGACCGCATTCCGTCGACCCGAGACGAAGTCGCCGCGGAATCCGGCCCGGCCGTCTCCGTGTCCGGCGGACGCACCCAGATCAGACCATCGACCACCTTCAACGGCCAGACCTCGAGGCAGCGATGGTGGGCCGTCAGGCCCCGCCCCGTATCGGAGTCGAAGCGGTAGGCGTGCCAACGGCAGACGAGATCGCCTTTCGCAGCATCGAACGACGCGGTGTCGAGCGACAGACCGGCATGCGGGCAGCGGCTGCGAAAGGCCCGCAGACCGGTCGTGGCCCGCACGACGATTCCCGGCGCGCCGCCGGCCATGAACGGCAGAGGCTGCCCGTCGATCACCGTCTCGGCCGGCGGTCCGACATGCCACCCCGGTGCCGGCCACGCCCGCTCCTCACCGGCCGGCGGGGAAGGCAAGCCGCCGGCGTGCGACGGTGGAACATCCGCGGCGGCGCCCCCGAGCAGGTCCCCGAGGATTCTCCCGCAGACCCCCTCGACCGCTTTCTCCACGGCCGGCGAGAGCGGCTCGCCATGGTCGAATCGTTCCCCTTCGATCAACAGCACCGTCACCTTGGCCGGGTAGGCCTCGGCCAAGCGCCAGCGGGCGAAGGCGAGGGCATGATCCCATCGGACGGCATGCGTGCTGATGCGTGAAAGGGGAGGCAGTTGCTCCACCTCGGCGCCGGCAACCCCGAAGACCGTGCCCGGGGCGCACCCTGAGCGACAGGCATCGACGACGATCACGTGCGGCACCGCCCTCATCCAAAGGGCCACGTCGATCCCCGCCGTGGCGGCGTCCACGCAGGCGAAGCCGTCGGGGAGCCCGCGGGCCAGAAGGCGACGCACCACCTCCGGTCCGACCGCATCGTCGCCGCGGAGCAGATTCCCACAGCCGATGACGAGCGTCCGCACGCGCTGCCCCGTCACGCCGACCGCCGACGCTGTCATGCCCACACCCCTCGATACCGACGTGCCTGCCTGACCAGGCAGCGCCGCGGCGCTCTCCGTGGAGTCTACGTCGGTCTTTCTCCCGCCACCATCCGAGCCCGCGGGTACGATCTCCGGGAGACCCTGCCCGCCCGGGCGACGACGCCCCGGCCCCCGATCCGGCGCCACGACCGATTGAGAGAAACGTTTCAATGCACGAGCTCTCGATCGCCACGGCGGTCATCGACGAGGTTACGAAGCACGTCGCCGGTGCCGGGGGCGGCCGCGTGATCGCCGTCACGCTCCGCATCGGGCGGCTGGCCACCGTGGAGGAAGGATCGCTGCGGTTCGGTTTCGCCATTGCCAGTGCCGGGACGGACCTGGCGGGTGCCCGACTCGAGATCATCGACGTGCCGGTCAGAATCTGGTGCCCGCAGTGCCTGGCGGAGCGCGCGTTGCCGAGCCTGCAGCGTTTCGCCTGCCCGGAGTGTGGGCAACCGAGCGGCGACATCCGCGCCGGACGTGAGCTCGACCTTGAATCGATCGAATGGGAACCGTTTGCCCCGCAATCACCCCACCCAGAGTCCCCCCGACCCGAACTCCATACACCGCGAGCCTTCTCATGAGCCAACCTCGGATTCTCGAAGTGCGGACGAAGATCCTCAAAGCCAACGACGAGACCGCCCGTGCGATGCGGCGCCGATTCGTTGAGGCCGGGGTACTCGTCGTCAACGTGGTCTCGAGTCCGGGGAGCGGCAAGACGGCGCTCCTCGAGGAGACGCTCACGCGGCTCAAGGCCCGGGGCGTCGCCGTGGCGGCGATCGTCGGTGATCTCGAGACCGACAACGACGCCCGGCGGCTGGCCCGCAGTGGCGCGCCGGTGCGGCAGATCGAGACGCATGGCCTGTGTCATCTCGAAGCGGCGATGGTGGAGGAGCGGCTCGCCGGCTGGGATCTCGCCGCGATCGACATCCTCTTCGTCGAGAACGTCGGCAATCTCGTCTGTCCGACGAGTTGGGATCTCGGCGAAGATCTCCGCGTCGCGCTCGTGTCGGTGACGGAGGGGGAAGACAAGCCGCTCAAGTATCCGGGGCTGTTCAACACGTCCGATCTGGCGGTGATCACGAAGCTCGACCTCGCGGCGGCGGTCGAATTCGACCGGGCGACGGCGCTTGCGAACATCGATCGGGTCCGTCCCGGGATGGCGGTCCTCGAGGTGGCGACGAAGACGGGCGCCGGCATCGACACCTGGATCGACACGCTCCTGGCGAAGCTCGATGCACTCCGCTCCGGTCGCTGATGCGACGCCCGATGACGGCTGCCGCAGGGAGGTTGCCAGCCGCGGGCCTCCCGCGGATACTCTTGATCCGGTCTTTCGCACTCGAACTGGGGAACGTTCCATGCCGATCCGCAGCCATGTCGCCGCCATTCTCTCCCTTCTCGCGCTCGCCGCAACGCCGCTGATCGCAGCCGCGGCCGAGCCCGCCGCGACTCACAAGCCGGTGCGGATGGGCTGCGGGAAGATGACGTTCGACACCGTCCCCGGCTGGGGCCTCGGTGACGATGGCAAGTCTCAGATCGGCTCCACCCACGGCGGCGTCGCCGTCGGCAAGGATGGCACGATCTGGACGAGCTCGTCGCTGGGGATCTTCGGTTTTTCCCCTGATGGCAAGGTCGTCCGCCGGTTCCTCGGCGATGCCTACTCCAACATCCACGATCTGAAGATCTACCCCGAAGGGGAGGGGGAGTTTCTCTACGGCGCGAGGAACGTGGCCGGCGAGGGAATCAAGATCCACCCGGTCACCGGCGACATCGTCCTCAAGCTCGGGATCCCCAAGGAGTCGGGGCTGAACCTCGACAAGTGGGCCCCCACGGCGATCACCGTCGCCCCTGGCGGCGACATCTTCCTCGCCGACGGCTACGCCTCGAACCATGTCTTCAAGTTCGACAAGGCCGGCAAGTATCTGAAACACTTCGGCGTCGCCGGCAACGGGATGAAGGAGTTCAACACCGCCCACGGGATGACGCTCGACCCGCGATACGAACCGCCCCGACTGCTCGTCTGCGACCGTAACCACCAGCCCAAGGGGCGGCTCGTCCACTACGACCTCGACGGCAACTTCATCGAGGAGGTGGTCACCGGCCTCGGCATGCCGACCTCGGCGATCGTCCAAGGGGATTTCGTCGCCGTCCCCGATCTCCACGGCCGGCTCGTGATCCTCGACAAGAGCAACACGATCATGGCCGTTCTCGGGCACAACCCCGACGGCGAGACACGTGCCAATCACAACGTCCCGCAGGAGAAGTGGATCGAGGGGATTTTCAACGGCACGCACGGCTCGGCCTGGGATGCGGCCGGCAATCTGTACGTGCAGGATTGGAACGTGTCGGGGCGAATCATGAAGCTCGTGCGGGTGGAGTGACTCCGCGGGCGAACAGCGCCCGCCCGATGACGATCTGCCCGAGGGCGAGGCCACCGTCGTTCGGCGGCACGATCCGATGGCAGAAGGGCTCGTACCCGGCGGCCTCGAGCGCTGCAAACGACTCCTCGACGAGCCGTGCGTTTTGAAACACCCCACCGGTCAGGCCGACGGCGAGCGGGAACGCTTCCGTTGCGGCATCCCCTGCCACGCCGTCGGCAACCCTGACGATCATCGCCGCGATCGCCCGGTGGAAACCGGCGGCGAGATCCCGCGCGGGGAGGCCGGCGAGGAGATCGGCGACCATGCCGCGAAGGAGCGGCTGCCAGTCGATGCGAAGCGGCCCGTCTCCTTCCGACTGAATTCTGAACGGGTGGACGCGAGGCCGAGCGAGCGGATCGGCGGCGAGCTCCTCCAGCGCGATCGCCGCCTGCCCCTCATGATCGATCGACTGGTGGAGGCCGAGGAGCGCCGCGACGCCGTCGAACAGCCGCCCGATGCTCGTCGTCGGAATGGAGGCGAAGCGCCGGTCGAGTTGTCCCTCGAGGATCGGTGCGGCGCGGCCGGCGGTCTGAACCGGCCGCAGCCTCGTGTCCCAAGGGATGCCGGCACCGTGGAGGAGCGCGAGCGCCGTCCGCCACGGGTGACGGATGCAAGCCTCTCCGCCGGGAAGGAGAAACGGCGCGAGCCGCGCTCGTGACGCGGGGATCCCCAGGCCGGCACACTCCAGGATCTCGCCGCCGGCGATCGAGCCGTCGGGGTGGAAACCGGTGCCATCGAAGGCCGCGATCACGGCGCGGCGAAACCGCGGTTCCCCGCGATCGGCAAAACGGTCGGCAAGGAGAGCCACAGCGTGGGCCTCGTGGTGCTGCACCCGAAGGAGCGGCACCCCCAACTCCGCGGCGATCGAACCGGCCAGGCTCGCGGAGACGTATCCGGGATGGAGATCGGCGACGACCGCTGCGGGACGGACGTGGAACAGCGAGAGGAAATGACGGACGGTGCGTTCGAGGGCGACGAGCGTCCCGGGATCGGCGACATCGCCGATGTGCTGGCTCATCCAGGCAAGGTCGCCCCGGGCGACGGCGATCGTGGCCTTCACGTCGCCACCGACGGCGAGAAGATCGGGGCCGACGCCGGCCATTCGGATCGGTAACGGTGCGTAGCCACGCGACCGCCGGACCGGGAGGAGGTGGTCGGCGGCGACACGGACGACGGAGTCATCGCAGGGAAGGTGGATCTCACGGTCGTGGAGAAGAAAGCCGTCGACGAGCGGGGCCAGCCGGAGCATCGCGGAGGCGTTGTCGTGCTCGATCGGCTCGTCGGCGAGATTGCCGGAGGTCATCACGAGCGGCGGCATCGGCCGGCCGTCGGCGGCGTCGAGCAGCAGGGCATGGAGCGGGAAGGCGGGAAGCATGACGCCGACGCGGCCGATCCCGGGCGCGACGGCACCCGCCAACGGGGCTCCGTCGCCTCGTTTGGTGAGGAGGACGATCGGCCGCTCGGGGCTCTCGAGCAGCCGACGTTCGGCGACCGACATCGAAGCGAACGACGCCGTGGCCTCCGCCGATGGCACCATCACCGCCAGAGGCTTCGAGGGACGCCCCTTGCGTGCGCGGAGCGCGGCGACCGCGGACGGATCGGTCGCATCGCACACCAGATGGAAGCCGCCGACCCCCTTGATCGCGAGGATCGATCCAACGCGGAGACGGGCCCGGGCCAGGAGAATCGCCTCCTCACCGACCCGGACATCGTCCGGCCACGGGGGCTGTGGTCTCGTCGCCGCGCTGCTTGCACCGTCGGAAAACCACACGATCGGTCCACAGGCCGGGCAGGAAATCGGCTGGGCGTGGAACCGCCGATCGGCAGGGTCGTCATACTCGCGGGCACAGTCGGAGCAGAGGGGGAATGCGGCGAGCGTCGTCGTGGCGCGGTCGTAGGGGAGGGAGCGGAGAATCGTCAGCCGTGGACCGCAGTCGGTGCAGTTGGCGAACGGGTGGCGGTGACGCCGATCGGCCGGATCGACGATCTCCCGCAGGCAAGCGTCGCAGGGGGCGATGTCGGCGGGGACCGACGTCCCTCCCCCGGCCTGCCGATGGCTGTCGATGATCACGAAGCCCTTCCCGCCGCTTTCCCCCGGGGCCTTCTCTTCGGCGGGGCAGACCTCGATCTCGACGCCATCGATGCTCGCCAGCGGCGGCGGAGATCCAAAGATCGCTCGCTCGAAGGCCTCCAACCGGGATGCCTCCCCCTCCACCTCGATCGTGACGCCGCTCGGGTCGTTGGCCACCCAGCCGGAGAGCCGGCAAGCCGTCGCCAGCCGCCACACCCAGGGGCGAAAGCCGACCCCCTGCACGACGCCGCCGATCCGCAGCCGATGGCGGGCCCGCCCGCCGCCCGGCCCCGAACCGCAGGGCTCGTCGCCGCCCTCGAACGCCGGCACGCTTCGGTCCCGGTCAGGGTGCGGGATCATCGTGCCTGCTCCCGGTTCGGGCCGCCCGTGAGGAATCTGACTGTTTCACCGCGGCGAACACGCCGCCTCGAGTTGTCGAAATCGGCCTACCGATCCGACACTATCCGGTTCACGAGAGGAGTCCTGTCCACCGCCCGCCCGGCCGTCTTCCCGGCCCTTCCTCGAGGGTTCATCCCGCCATGCACCATCCCACCCGCATCGTCCTGCCGATCGTCGTCGTCGCCACGCTCGTCGGAGGATTTCTCGACCTCGTGCCGGCCGCAGGCAAGGAGTTCGACCCCCGTGTCATCACCTTCGGTGAGACCCGGGAACAGATCAAGAGTACGCCGGTGATCGCGCGGCCGAACCGCCCCCTCCATGTCTACGGCAACACCGTCCGCCGGCGGGCCGACCGGGCCAGCCGCCCCACGGCGACCCAAACCCGCTGACAACCCGCCGCAAGCACTCACCGCTTGCCGATGCAGACGAGCTTTTCCTGACGCCGCTCGCCACTGGTGACAGCGACCCGGAAATAGATCCGGCCGCCACACACCGCGGGCGACGCGAACGTCTCGTCGCCGAGCCGATTGACGACGATCGCCTCGAACTTCTCCGGCGTGGCCCGGAAGACGTGCGTCTGGCCCGACTCGTCGGTGGCCAGGATCGTATCGCCGATCATCACCGGCGAGGCGCTGAAGTTCCCACCGAGCCGTTGCTTCCACTTCTCCTCACCGGTAGCAGCGTCGAAACAGGCCGCGATCCCGGCATCGAGGATGCAGTACAGGTGGCCCCGGGAATAGAGAAGCGAGGGCACGTAGACCCGTTCGCCGTTCTCCCAATCGACCGTCCCCGTGCCGTCGGCCCGGTAGGCCGCGATGTGGTTCCTCGGATAGCCGCCCGAGGAATAGACGCGCTGGCCGTCGGTAACGGTCGTCGTCACGCACTCCGTCGTCGCCCCCTCCTTCTCCCAGATCGTCTCGCCGGTGGCCGGATCGAGCGCGGCCACCTTGTCGCAGCCGGTGAGGATGAGCTGCTCCCGGCCGAAGAGTTTCCAGACGACGGGAGAGGAATAGTTCGGCGTCGGCGGCCGCTCCTTTTCCCAGAGGACCTTGCCGGTCGCCGGCTCGAGGGCCGCGACCCGCCCGTGGTTCTTGTGATCGGCGACGACGAACACCCGTCCGTCGTGGACCAAGGGCGAGGCGCCGTAGCCCTGGTGGATCGCGTAATCGCACACGCGCGTCTGCCAGAGGATCGCACCGTCGCGATCGAGGGCCGTGGCCCACACCGCATCGGCGTTGGCGAAGGTGATGGTGAGCCGCTCGCCGTCGGCGGAGACCGTGGTCGAGGCGCCTGTCGATTTCTCGTTCTTCCGCATCGCGCCGGTGGCGTGCACCACGCGCTGCCAGACCGGTCTGCCGGTGCCCCGGTCGAAAGCGAGCACCGACTGGCTCCCCGTCGCCTCGTCACACGTGGCCAGATAGACCCTGTCTCCGGCGACCGTCGGCGACCCGTTGCCACGGCCGGGGACGTCGACCGACCAGACGACGTTCACCGCGTCGCCCCACTCGAGCGGTACCGCCTGCGTGGCGTCTGCCTGGCCGTCATGGGTCGGCCCCCGCCAACAGGGCCAGTCATTTCCCTCTGCGCCAACAGCGCCGACGGCACTGGCCCAGGCAGCGACGAGGACGACGAGAACGACGAGGCCTGCAGTGCGGCCTGTTGGACGGCGGTGGATCGTCAACGAAAGGCTCCTGGAAGGATCGCGGCACGGCCCCGCACCGCAAAGGGATCATACCACCCTCGCTCCCCACCCCGCTCCGGCGGAAGCGAGCCCCATCCACAGCCGGCTAGCAGGCATTGGACAGCGTGATCCGCCGCCGGACGCGGCAGCCGAGACCGCAAAAAACCCCGGCCTCATTGGGGGTGTCTCACGTGAAAAAAATCATGGATGACTTTTTTCACGGACAGCTAGCGTCGCCGTGCCGAGGTGGCGGCCGACAGGATCTGTGCCGGCGGCACATGGCCATGCTTCCCCTGGAACCAGCTGATCGATCGATCGACGATCGGCAAGTGGGAACGCTCACGCGCGTGCGGGCGAAACGTCCGGCCATCGAACACTTCGAGAGCCCCCGACTCCTTCCACACCGCCAACTGCACCCATCCGTTGGTGAACAGTTGTTTGACCCCGGGAAGTCGGTCGGCAGAGGCAAGGATCCGCTCCACCGGGGCGTCGATGACGAGAAGGAGCCGCATCGGCTCGTGAATCTCGACGGTCTGCCAGGGAAGACCGGTGCGGAGATCGCTGGCGTGCCCGTCCATCACCCCGACGAGCCCGGCGATGTTGTGGGGGAGTTTCGTGTTGCAGCCGAACCGGAGCCGATCGACCGTGGAGAAATAGTAGGCGAGGTTGATTCCCGACGCGACCGGGCCGACGGCGGCGAGCGTGCGCGTGAGGATCTCCCCATCGGGATCGGTGTCGGGATCATACGACACCAGGAACGCGCGGCGATCGAGATAGAGACCGCGGGTTCGTCGTCGCCGACCGACGATGCAGACCGCGTTCGTGGCATGCCCCAACTCGGGCCGCACCTGCGCCAAGTCGACCGACCGCCCCTCGACGTGCGCCCGCGCTGCAGCCGGCGTCGGTGTGGGGGGAGCCGAATCGAAGCGCCGACAACGCTCCTGGGCATCGGCCCCGCAGGCGTGTTCGCAGGCGAGTTCCAGGCGAGAAAGATCGGCCGTATGGCTCGTCGGGGCAATGGCGGTGTCGTACCACACCACCGTATTGGAACAGGTGTCGAGCATGCCGCCGATGAACCATGTATCGGCCGGGATGGAAAGCCCTTCGGCGGCGAGCAGCGCACGGACGCGGGGATCGTTGGCCATCAGCGCGAATGCCCGGGCATTCGGCCCGCCCGGTCCGCCGCCGCAGGCACCGCAGTGGTAGGCGCTCTCGTGGGGTTGTTGCGTGACGACGACCCGTGACCGAGGATCGCCACGATCCGGGCGAATCCGGTGCGCAGCCCGATGTCCTCGAGAACCCGTCGTACGCACCCCGCCATCTCAGCGATGTCGAATCCGGCGAGCGTGCCGTCAGGGAGTGGGTTGTCGTCCGTCCGCTCGAGGAGGAGTCGCGTGGGAACGTGGCGGCGCGCATAGCTCTGCGCCCGCCTGTAAAGCCTGTCGGCGAGGCGCGGAAACACGACTCGGGCCACGAGTGGCACAGCGGCGAGCGCCCCGGCCACCATCGCCACGAGACTGCCGCCGAGCAGCGTCCGGCTCCCCGACGAGATCCCCTCCTTCACCCGCCCGAGACGCCGGGTGACGGCACGGTGGAGATCATGGAGATGGCGGGCCCCGTCGTCGGGCACCTCCTCGACGGTGTGCCGCGGACGGACGACGATCGGGCAGAGGGGCGAAGCATGCCAGTCGTCGATCCCGCGAAAGGACATCGGCACGGCGAAGAACCCGGCCGTCCCGAACGTCTCGAGGTCGGGCCCGAGCTCCTCGAGATGGCGGCGGAACGACTCGCAACGCTCGTCCATGCAGAGCACCACCTGGAGCCACGGGCGGACCTCCGAGTGCCACCCCGTCGAGGCGGCATGGACCTCGAGGGCGTCGAGCACCTCGGTGCGATAGCGTCGTTCGTAGGCGGCATGAAGGAGCCGGCGGCGGGTGAGCGGATCGAAATTGCGGATCTCCCCCTCGAGTTGGAGAAGTTCGTTGTCCGTGAGTTCCCGGATGTCGGCTGGCGTCATCCCGACCAGCTGCGCCACCTGATGGAGGAGGAGCGAGCGGGCGAGCGCCCCCTGGCCATGCACCCAGGGAAAGCGATCCTGGAGTTCGACCCACCACGCGGCGAATCCCTGTCGCGGAACCCCGCCGTCATCGACGGGCACACCGAGCTTGCCGGCCGCCCACGACACGGCGACCCGGTCGCAGACGAGCCGCAGGGCCAGGAAGTCGACCACCCGCGCGGGCACCTCCAAGACCGGCGCCCGATCGGGGCGCTCTTCGAGGCTCTGGATCATGCCCGCCCAGCCACGCAGCGCGAGGAGCGACCGGGTGAGAAACTCCTCCCGTCGCTGCGGCGGGATTCCCAGGCGGACGAGCTCGTCCTGAATCACGTCGATCGAAGGGCGTCCGCGACAGGCATCGAGCGCTCCCCCGAGACGCGACGCCCAGGCTTCGCTCTCCCAACTCCCGGGGGCCGACAGCCCGACGACGGCCTGGAGGAGCCCCAGGTCGCGCCCTGGCATCGGCCACGCCGCGACCCCCTGGTCAAGGAAGGCCGCGCACCAGCGGATCAGGAGCGGGTGGACCATCGCGTCGGTGTCGAGCCTCGGCTCGAGGGCGACGATCAGATCCCGGAACCTCACCGGCGGCGTGACGGGCATCAACGTCGGGCGGGTCATCGACAGCGACTCGAGGCAGGCATGCCAGAGGTCGGCCGACACCTCGCGCTCGTCGTCGAGTTGTCCGAGCGGCGTCATCTGCGAGAGCACCGCCGAGCGGGCCTGCTCGTCGGCGGGGGAGACCAGCCTCGTGGCACGTTCCACCGCAGCCTCCTCTCCGAGCGATTCGGTGAGGATCTTCCAGCGGACTTGCGGGTCGAGATCTCCACGAAGAGTCTCGATCGCCCCGGTCTCGGTGAGGGCCCAGCGCGCGCCGGCATCGGACTCGCGGACGAGGTTGTGGAGGAGGAGCGTACGGTGGAGCTCGCGGAGGGTCAGCCGCCCGTGGCAGAGGCCGAGCGAGGGGACATCACGATGCTCGTCGTCGAGGACCGCATCGATGTCGCCGGGGGTGATCCGCCCGGCGGCAAGCTCGGCCCGATACCGCTCCTCGGGGAGATAGGGCTCGGCTTCGAGGAGCCGGGAGGCCACCACCGCCGCCTCACGAAACGGCATCGACTCGAGCGATTGCAGCGGGTTTTGCGCGACGAAAACGCCGATCGGCCCCTGCTGCGGCAGACAGTCCGTGGCCCGGGCGATCATCGCCTCGAGCGTCTGTCGTTCGTCCGGGGTCGTCGCCCGCTGCGGCGATGAATCGGCCATGCTGTCGTCCTGGGTGTGCATCAACCGCCAATCTCAAGCCTAGCGGCGGAGGCACTCGGCGTCACGGCCGGAGATCGGGGGGCGGAGAGCAGACGGGGCGACGGCAGTCGCCCCCAAAGCCGCTATGATCTGGCTGTCCCATCCCGACCATTCCCAGGAGTATCGGCTCATGAGGCGTCCCGTTCAGCCGTGCGGCAGTCCGCTCTGCCAGCCTGTCCTCCGGTTGCTTTTGGCTGCCTGCATTCCGAGCCTCACCATCCCCATGACGACCGCCGCCGAACCGACCCCGATCAACCGTCCCTGGGCCGGCCCCTATGGCGGCGTTCCCCCTTTCGACGAGGTCCGTGTCGCCGATCTCGGCCCGGCGCTCGAAGTCGCCATCGCCGCGGAACTCGACGCGGTGGCTGCGATCGCCGCTGACCCCGCTCCACCGACGTTTGCCAACACGATTCTGCCGCTCGAGAAGGCGACGCGCGACTTCGAACGCGTGCAGACGATCTACGGCATCTGGGGAAGCAACCTCGCCGACGACGCCGTCCAGAAAGTCGAGCGCGAGATGGCGCCGAAGCTCGCCGACCTTGCCGACCGGATTTTCCAAAATCAAAAACTCTTCGATCGGATCAAGGCGGTCTATGACACGCGGACAACCTCGGGGTTGACTCCCGAGCAGCAGCGACTCGCCTGGCTCATCCACACCGACTTCGTCAGGGGCGGCGCGGCGCTCGATCCGGAAGCGAAGAAGGAGATGGCGGCGATCAATCAAGAGCTCGCCACGCTCTCGACGAAGTTTTCCCAGAACGTCCTCAAGGACGAGAACGACGGTCTCGTGATCATCGACGCCGCCGCCGGGCTCGAGGGGCTGCCGGAGGCGCAGGTGACCGCCGCCGCCGCGGCCGCCGACGCCCGCGGCCACAAGGGGAAATGGGTGATCCAAAACACCCGCTCGAGCGTCGAGCCGTTCCTCACCTATGCCGACGACCGCGAGCTCCGCCGCAAGGTGTTCGAGATGTTCGTCAGCCGGGGCGACGGCGGCGGCGCCACCGACAACAACTCGACGATCCGCCAGATCCTCGAACTCCGCGCCCGTCGCGCCCGGCTCCTCGGCCACGCCACGCACGCCCACTGGCGCCTCGACAACTCGATGGCGAAGACACCAGAGCGCGCGATGGCGCTGATGGAGGAGGTGTGGGGGCCGGCGGTGGCTGAGGTGAAGCAGGAAGTGGCCGACATGCAGGACATCGCCGACGCCGAGGGGGCGAAGATCCGGATCGAGCCGTGGGACTACCGCTACTACGCCGAGAAGGTGCGGAAGAAGCTCTACGACCTCGACGAATCGGAGATCGTCCCCTATCTCCAGGTCGACAAGCTCCGCGAGGGGATGTTCGACACCGCCGAGAAACTCTTCGATCTCCACTTCTCGCCGGTTCCTGACGGCACCGTGCCGGTCTTCCATCCCGACGTGAAGGTTTGGGAGGTGAAGAATGGCAGCGGCAAGCACGTCGGACTGTGGTATTTCGACCCGTATGCCCGCCGTGGCAAGCGCTCGGGGGCGTGGATGAATGCCTACCGGAATCAGGAGCGATTCGACGGCGAGATCACGACGATCGTTTCCAACAATTCCAACTTCGTGAAAGCCCCGCCGGGGGAGCCGACGACGATCTCTTGGGAGGACGCGACCACGCTTTTTCATGAGTTCGGCCATGCCCTCCATGGGCTCTGCTCGAATTGCAGCTATCCGTCGCTCTCCGGAACGAGCGTCGCCCGCGACTATGTCGAGTTTCCCTCGCAGATCCTCGAGCATTGGCTCCCCACACCGGAGATCCTCTCGCGCTACGCCCTCCATGTGGAGACCGGCGAGCCGATCCCAGAGGCGCTCGTGGCGAAGATCAAGAAGGCGGAGACGTTCAACCGCGGCTTCAAGACGGTCGAGTTCCTCTCCAGTGCACTGGTCGACATGAAGCTCCATCTCTCCGCACCGACGGCCGACCCCGACGCCTTCGAACGCGACACGCTCGCCGCCCTCGGCATGCCGCGGGAGATCGTCATGCGCCACCGCACGCCCCACTTCAACCATGTCTTCTCGGGCGACGGCTACTCCGCGGCCTACTACAGCTATCTCTGGAGCGACGTCCTCACCGCCGACGCCTGGGAAGCCTTCACCGAGGCGGGGGGCCCGTGGGATCCGGACGTGGCCGAGCGACTGAAACGCCACGTCTTCTCGGTCGGCAACACCGTCGACCCGGCCGATGGCTATCGGGCGTTCCGTGGCAGGGATCCGGGGACCGGGGCTCTCATGCGGAAGCGTGGCTTCGAAGCTCCGGCACAGTGACGCGCCGCGACCGGCCCGATGCAGCTCGGCAGCAGTCGACGGGAGCCGGCTTGCGGTCATTCAGCGTTTGCGACGCTCGGTCATGTTCGACGGTCCGGTAGGCGAGCCCTCAGCCGAGCCCTGTCGGCGATTCGATCGCCCGCCGCAGGTCGTCGAGGAACCGGGCCGCCGGCCCGCCGTCGACGCGGCAGTGGTCGAACGTCAGCGAGAGCGTCATCAGGTCGCGGATCGCGATCGATTCGCCGCCGCCGGAGTCCCGGACGACGACCGGCTCACGGCGGATCGCCCCCACGCCGAGAATCGCCGTCTGCGGGGCGTTGATGATCGGGGTGAACTCGTCGATGCCGAATCCTCCGAGATTCGTGATCGTGAACACGCCCCCTTCCATGTCGGCCGAGGGAAGTTTTCCGCCGCGGGCCTTTTCAATCAGGGACCGTGACTCGGTCGTGATCTCCGCAAGCGACCGCCTGCCGACGTCGCGGACCACCGGCACGAGGAGCCCGGCCTCGGTGTCGACGGCGATCCCGACATGGAGGCCCGCCGCGTCGGGGAGCACGAGCGCCCCTGAAAGGTCCCAGCAGCCGGCGAGGCTCGGATGCCGCTGGAGCACCTCGGCGACGAGTTTGGCGAGGAGATCGGTATAGGCGGGCACGGGGAGCGTGCCTGCGGCCTTGAGCCGAAGGCGGAACGCCGCAAGGGCTGTGACATCGGCACGGGTGTGGAGCGTGACCGGGGCGTTTTCAGCTTGGCTCGCAAGCATTCGCTCGGCGATCGCCCGCCGCCGCTTCGGCAGGCCGCCGAGGCGCGAAGGTGAGGCGCGTCCTGAGGCCGGCGCGGGCCGGGCCGCCGCCCCGAGCACATCGGCCTCCCGCACCCGGCCGCCACGGCCGGAGCCGGGGAGGATCGCCCAGTCGATGCCCAACCGCGACGCGGTGGCCCGGGCCCGCGGCGTCGAAACCCTGCGGCCTCCCGGGGCACTCCCCCGAAGGCCTCCGACACCCGCCACGGCCACATGAAAGACGTCATCGGCCATGATCCGCCCGGCCGGGCCGGAGCCGGCGACCGTCGCCACATCGACCCCCAATTCCCGCGCGAGCCGACGAATCGTCGGCGAGGTGGGGCCGCCCACCGGGCCGGTGGGACGGGGAGAGGCGGGGGCAGGAGGCGCCACGGCTGCCGCAGCCGGAGCGGGCTGTGGTGACGGGGCTGCCACAGGCGCGGGCGACGCATCGGGGACGTACGGCGGCGGCGCTTCGCCGTCGGCAAGGAGCCAGCCGATGAGCGTGCCGACCTTCACGACCGCGCCGTCTCCCGGTGCCCCGGCCGGCACATGGAGGATGCCGCCGTCGATCGACTCCACCGGCTCGACCGACTTCTCCCCTTCGAGTTCGAAGAGGGGCTCGCTCGGCTTCACCCGCTCGCCCGGGCCCTTCAGCCAGCGCACGAATGTCCCCTCTTCCATCGACCAGCCGAGACGTGGGATGCGGATGTCGTAGGCCATGGTTCTTCGGTTCACTCAACGACGAGCGCGCGGATCGCGGATCGGCAATCGTCGGCATTCGGGACGACGACCGCTTCGAGCGCCGGGGCGTAGGGGGTCGGCACGAAGGCTCCGGTGAGCCGGCGAATCGGGGCATCGAGGAAATCGAACCCCTCGTCGGCGACGCGGGCCGCGACTTCGGCCGAAAAGCCGCACGACGCCGGTGGCTCGTCGACGACAAGGAGCCTGCCGGTGCGCTCGACCGAGGCGAGGATCGTCGCCGTGTCGAGCGGCGAGACCGTCCGCGGGTCGATGAGCTCGACCTCGATTCCCTCGGCCGAGAGCTCGTCACACACGCTCGCCACCAGTTGCACCATTCGCGCGAGTGCCACGACCGTCACATGCCGGCCGCGGCGGACGACGTTGGCGACGCCGAAGGGGATTTCGTAAGGCCCGTCGGGCACCGGGGTCTTGAGCCCCATCAATTCGCGGTGCTCGAGGAACAGGACCGGATCGCTTCCCGAGAGCGCGTGCGTGAAGAGCCCCTTGGCGTCGGCGGCATTGGAGGGGACGACGACCCTCAGCCCCGGGACTTGGGCGAGCATCCCGTAGTAGCTGCCGGAATGGTGCGTGGCGGCACAGTGGCCGATGCCGATGCAGCCGCGGAGCACGACCGGCATCGTCAGCCGGCCGCTCGACATGTAGCGCATCTTGGCGATCTGGTTGACGATCTCGCCGAAGGAGTCGAGGACGAAATCGGCGAACATGAAGTCGATCACGGGGCGGGCGCCCGCCATCGCCGCGCCACAGGCAAGCCCCACGAAACCACGCTCACAGATCGGCGTGTCACAGAGGCGGTCGGGGCCGTACTTGGCAAACAAGCCCGTCGTCGTGGCGAAGTTGCCCCCGCGGACGCCGATCCCCTCCCCCATCACGAAAATCGACGGATCGGCCGCCATCGCCGCATCGAGGGCCTCGAGGGTCCCCTGCGCCCAGGTCCGCGGCGGGCCTTGCGTGGTGACGCCGTGCGCCTGCGGCGGCACCGGCCCTGCGGGCTCCGTCACGGCATAGACATCATGAAGCGCCGTCGCCGGTACGGGCGCAGGGCTCGCTTCGGCCGTGGCGCGCGCCTCGGCCACGAGCCGCTGGACGTCAGCCTCGATCGTCGCCAGATCCGCTTCCGGCACGCCGAGTTGCCCGAGGACACCACGCAGCCTGGCGATCGGGCACTTCTGTTTCCAGGCGTCGACTTCCTCGCGGGTGCGGTAGGTGAAGTCGCCCATCCCCTCGGCATGGGCCCGGGTGCGGTAGGTGCGGCATTCGAGGAGCGTCGCTCCCTCGCCGGCTCGAGCCCGTTCCACCGCCTCGCGTGCGGCCGCATGGACATGCACGAGGTCGTTGCCGTCGAGCTCCACGCCGGGAAGGCCGTAGGAGGCGGCACGGCGGCCAACCTGCGGGATGCCGCTTGAGTAACTGAAAGGAACTTCGGTCGCGAAGCCGTTGTTCTCGCAGACGAACAG
>Ga0164293_10001570_pt1 | contig 19108 bp, 10 predicted proteins | sample GEODES118metaG_FD_111487 | JGI IMG/M metagenome (GOLD analysis project Ga0164293, IMG submission 111487) | Eutrophic lake water microbial communities from Lake Mendota, Wisconsin, USA - GEODES118 metaG | ecosystem: Environmental > Aquatic > Freshwater > Lake | place: USA: Lake Mendota...
GGCACCGATGGTGCGGCCGCCTTCGCGGATGGCGAAGCGCATGCCCTGCTCGATGGCCACCGGGCAGATCAGCTCGCCGGTCATCTTGATGCGGTCGCCGGGCATCACCATTTCCACGTTGGCGCCATCGTCGGAGGTGAAGGCGGTGATCTGGCCGGTCACGTCCGTGGTGCGGATGTAGAACTGCGGGCGGTAGCCAGCGAAGAAGGGGGTGTGGCGGCCGCCTTCTTCCTTCTTCAGCACATACACCTCACCCTCAAACTTGGTGTGGGGGGTGATGGAGCCGGGCTTCACAAGCACCATGCCGCGCTCGATGTCTTCCTTCTGGACGCCGCGAAGCAGCAGACCCACGTTGTCGCCGGCCATGCCCTCGTCGAGCAGCTTGCGGAACATCTCCACACCAGTGACGGTGGTCTTGCGGGTGTCCTTGATGCCGACGATCTCGATTTCCTCGCCCACCTTCACCTTGCCGCGCTCGATACGGCCGGTGGCCACGGTGCCGCGGCCGGTGATCGAGAAGACGTCCTCAACAGCCATCAGGAAGGGCTTATCGATCTCGCGCTCAGGCTCGGGGATCGACTCGTCGACGGCAGCCATCAGCTCGTCGATCTTGGCTTCCCACTCGGCGTCGCCTTCGAGGGCCTTCAGACCCGACACCTTCACCACGGGGATGTCGTCACCGGGGAAGTCGTAGCTGGAGAGCAGCTCGCGCACTTCCAGTTCGACCAGTTCGAGGATCTCCTCGTCGTCGACCATGTCGCACTTGTTGAGGGCGACCACCAGGGCGGGCACGCCCACCTGCTTGGCCAGCAGGATGTGCTCCTTGGTCTGGGCCATCGGACCGTCGGTGGCGGCCACAACCAGGATGGCGCCGTCCATCTGGGCAGCACCGGTGATCATGTTCTTCACGTAGTCCGCGTGGCCGGGGCAGTCCACGTGGGCGTAGTGACGGTTGTCAGTCTCGTACTCGACGTGAGCGGTGTTGATGGTGATGCCGCGCTCACGCTCCTCAGGAGCACCGTCGATCTGGTCATAGGCCTGGGCCTTGGCCTGACCCTTCTTGGCCAGCACGTTGGTGATGGCGGCGGTGAGGGTTGTCTTGCCGTGGTCAACGTGGCCGATGGTGCCGATGTTGACGTGGGGCTTGTTCCTTTCGAACTTCTCGCGAGCCATGGGGGTTAAAGAATCGGGGGGTGATGGGTATAGGGAAGATCAGGATTTGCCCTGATTCTTGGAGATGATGGCCTCGGCCACGTTGCGAGGAACTTCCTCGTAGTGGCTGAATTCCATCGAGAAAATACCCCGACCCTGGGTCATGGATCGGAGCTGGGTGGCGTAGCCGAACATCTCGGCCAGAGGCACTTTGGCCTGGACCTTGGACTGCCCGTCGTCGACGGACTGCCCCTCCACCTGGCCGCGACGGGAGGAGAGGTCGCCGATGATCGACCCGAGGAAATCCTCGGGGATCTCGACTTCCACCTTCATCATCGGCTCAAGCAGCACAGGATTGCACTTCTTGACGCCGTCTTTGAAGGCCATGGAGCCGGCGATCTTGAACGCCATCTCCGAGGAGTCGACGTCATGGTACGAACCGTCGACCATGGTGACTCTCACATCGATCATCGGGTAGCCCGCGATCACTCCGGATTCGCAGGTTTCCTTCATGCCGGCTTCCGCCGGGCCGATGTATTCCTTGGGCACGACACCGCCAACGATCTTGTTGACGAACTCGAACCCGGAGCCCGGCTCGCCGGGCTGCATTTCGATCACCACGTGGCCGTATTGGCCCTTACCGCCGGTCTGGCGAGCGAACTTGCCCTCACCTTTGGCGCTGCCGCGGATGGTTTCCCGATAGGACACCTGGGGAGCGCCGATGTTGGCCTCCACCTTGAATTCGCGCAGCATGCGGTCCACCAGGATTTCCAGGTGAAGCTCGCCCATGCCGGCGATCACGGTCTGGCCCGTTTCCTGATCGGTGGACACGCGGAAGGTGGGATCTTCCTCGGAGAGTGACGTGAGGGCCTTGGAGAGCTTCTCCATGTCGCCCTTGGTCTTGGGTTCCACCGCCACCGAGATCACCGGCTCGGGGATGAACAGCGACTCGAGGATGATCGGATCGCTGTCAACGCAGAGGGTGTCGCCGGTGGTGGTGTCCTTGAGGCCGAGCACGGCACCCAGATCGCCGGCACGCAGCTCATCCACTTCCTCGCGGTCGTCGGCCTTGAGCACGATCAGGCGGGAGATGCGCTCCTTCTTGTCCTTGGTGGAGTTGAGCACATAGCTGCCCTTCTGAAGCACACCCGAGTAGATGCGCACGAAGGTGAGCTTGCCGAAGGGATCGGCCATCACCTTGAACGCCAGGGCGCTGAAGGGGGCGCTGTCTTCGGCGGGACGGATCGCTTCGCTGCCGTCGGGCAGCAGACCCTGAATCGGGGGCACATCCACCGGGGCGGGGAGGTAATCCACCACGGCATCCAGCAGCAGCTGCACGCCCTTGTTCTTGAAAGCCGAGCCGCAGAGCATTGGCACCAGGCCGTGCTTGAGCACCCCCTCGCGGATGCCCTTGCGCAGTTGATCTTCGGTCAGTTCGCCGGTTTCGAGGAACACCTCCACCAGGTCTTCGTCAGTTTCGGCAACGCTTTCCATCAGCTTGGCGCGCCACTCGGCGGCAAGTTCGGTCATCGAGGCCGGGATGTCGGTCTCTTCGATGTCCTTGCCGAGTTCATCTTTATAGATGAAGGCCCGGTTCTTCACCAGGTCCACGATGCCGCTCAGCTCGCCTTCGGCGCCGATGGGCAGCTGGATCGGGGCGGCGTTGGCCTTGAGGCGGTCCTTGATCTGGGCGTAGACCTTGAGGAAGTCGGCACCGGTGCGGTCCATCTTGTTGACGAACACCATCCGCGGCACGCTGTAGCGATCGGCCTGGCGCCACACGGTTTCCGACTGGGGCTGTACCCCGCCCACAGCGCAGAACACGGCAATCACGCCATCGAGCACCCGCATCGAGCGCTCCACCTCGATGGTGAAGTCGACGTGCCCAGGAGTATCGATGATGTTGATGCGGTGGTCTTTCCAGCTGGTGGAAATGGCCGCTGCAGTGATCGTGATCCCCCGTTCCCGCTCCTGGGCCATCCAGTCGGTCACGGCGGCGCCATCGTGCACCTCACCAATCTTGTGAACCACACCCGAATAGAAAAGGATGCGTTCGGTGGTGGTGGTTTTGCCCGCGTCAATGTGAGCGGCGATACCAATATTTCTGACGCGTTCCAGTGGAAAGGCGCGGGCCACGGGGAATGTCTCCGGAGGGGGTCTACAAAAAAGCGGGCGTCACTCTACAGATCGGCCCTCGGACAGGGGTGAGCCTCAGGCTCAGTAGCGGTAGTGGGCGAAGGCCTTGTTGGCTTCGGCCATCTTGTGGGTTTCCTCGCGCTTGCGAACGGCACTGCCGGTCTCGTTGGCGGCATCCATCAGCTCGCCGGCGAGCTTTTGGGCCATGCTCCGGCCATTGCGGGCGCGGGAGAAGTTGACAAGCCAGCGCAGTGCCATAGCGGTGCCCCGCTCCTGGCGCACTTCCATGGGCACCTGGTAGGTGGCGCCACCCACGCGGCGGGCGCGCACTTCAACCAGGGGGGTGGCGTTGCGTACGGCCGTTTCGAACAGCTCGAGGGGATCGCCGCCGGTGCGCTCACCGATCAGGGTGAAGGCGTCGGACAGGATCCGCTGAGCGGTCGACTTCTTGCCGTGCTTCATCAACCGGGCCACGATCATCGAGGCCAGACGGCTGTTGAACTGGGGATCGGGAAGAACCGGACGCTTCTCGGCTGCGTTGCGGCGGGACATGGGGAGGCTAGGGAGGGGAAACCAGGGAGATGGAACGCTGAGCAGCAGGATGCAGACGGCTGCTCAGATCAGACGTCAGTCTTTGGGGGTCTTGGCGCCGTACTTGGAGCGAGCCTGGCGACGGTCCTTCACACCGGCGGTGTCGAGAGTGCCGCGGATGATGTGATAACGCACACCAGGTAGGTCCTTGACCCGGCCGCCGCGGATCAGCACCACGGAGTGCTCCTGCAGGTTGTGGCCGATACCCGGGATGTAGGCGGTCACCTCGAAGCCGGAGGTCAGCCGCACACGGGCCACCTTCCGCAGCGCCGAGTTTGGTTTTTTCGGTGTTGAGGTGTACACGCGGGTGCACACCCCACGCCGTTCGGGGCAGGCGCGCAGGGCAGGCGACTTGGTCTTGCGAGTGAGGCGCTGCCGCTCGGTGCGGATGAGCTGCTGGATGGTGGGCATCGAGGGCCGGAGAGTACTGGTCGGGCGTCCGACCGATTTCGACAATCCGTCACCTTACTGGGTCACGTGCCGCCCAGCTACCCACGGCTGAAGGAGGCGCCGCAGGCACAGCTGCTCACCCCATCGGAGGTGCGCACCAGGAAACCGCCGCCGCTCAGGTCGCCCCGGTAGTCGAGGCTCAGCCCAGCCAGCAGCGGCAGCTGCTCCACCGGTGCGTAGAGGGTGATCCCATCGGCGCGGGCCACGGGAGTGCCGGCCAGGTGGCCCGGGCGCAGACGGATCGCCCAGCGCTCACAGCTGCCCTCCACCAGGTCGAGGTGCATCAGCCCAGGGGTGCCGGCCACGGCGGCCTGGCGGCCCAGTTCGGCGGCGGCGGCGGCCGTGAGGCGCAGGCTGTGGGCCCGGGGCATGGCGAAGGAGGGAGGGATTCCAGTGTGGCAGCGGCCCCGGTGGGCTCAGGGCACCAGGCCGAGGGCGTTGTGCACCGAGCCAGCCACGCCCCGGCCCTTCACCTGCAGGCTGCCGCCCATCACCAGGCCGGTGGAGCTGCCGCCATCGAGGTTGAGCGCATCGCGCAGGCCCAGGTGCTGCAGCAGTGCGGCTGTTTCGCCCAGGGAGGGCCCGGCGTTGCCCCGGCCCTCCAGGGTGATCAGCCAGAGCTGGCGGCCGTCGCTGCCGATCACGGTGCGCGGCGCCCCCTGGCGCAGGAAGGAGGCGCTGAACTGTTCGGCGGCGCCGTTTAATACCAGGCGGCCGTCCTGCAGCAACAGGGGCCCTCCACCCAGCACGTTGGGGGCATTGCCGAGCGGTGAGCTGGGGCGGCTCAGCAGCTGCAGGGAGTCGCCCTGGTCCCAGGGCAGCGGGGCGCCACCGCGGGCCACCACCAGCTGCTCCCCGGGCGGCAGGGCCACACCCTGTTCCAGTGCCGCCGTGTCGAGCCGCTGACGCACCACGGTGCCCCGCAGCAGCAGGCCGGTTTCCTGGCCGCTGAGAGCCCGGTAGGTGGGTCCCCACTCGGCGGTGTAGCGGCTCAGGCCCCGCTGCACATAGCCACTGTTCACACCGTTGAGGGGCACCAGGCGCCCATCGGGGCCGCTCACCGACTCCTGCAGCATCAGCCGGCCGAACTGGGGCAGGCTGCGCTCGCCCCAGGCCACCACGCCGCGGTTGAGGATCGGGCCTGAGAGCCAGCGCCCATCCACCTTCAGGGCCCCGAGCGGCAGACGCCGCACCCGGTTGAAGTAACCGCCATTGATCGCCACCAGGGCCTGGTTGCGTCCTGCCAGCTGCAGGAGAGAACTGAGCCCCTCCATGCCTTCGCTGCGGGCCAGCGGTCGCAGTTGCAGGGGGGCGGTGCGCGGATCGAGGCGCACGGCGTTGATACGTACGCCCTGGAGGTCGAGCCGGTCCCACTGCAACTCTCTGCCCAGCAGGGCCTGCAGCCGTGGGTCGATCGGCTGAGGGCGGTCCTCACTGGTCGGACCATCGGCAGCGGGCAGTTCGATCACCACTCGGGCCGGCTCGCCCAGGCTGAACACCCGGCTCCAGCGGCCGTTGCTGGGCCGCAGGGCCAGCACGCCGCCCTGCAGACGGCCCACCAGGCCCAGGGCGCGAAGCTCGCCCAGCTGGTCGGCGCGGGCTTGCAGGTTGAGCAGCAGTTCGCTCTCACTGCTGCTCACCAGGGCTGGCCCCTGCAGGTCGAGCACCACGCGCCGGGTCTGGCCCTGGCTGGAGCTGCGCACCCCCAGCAGGCCCGTGGGCGGCAGCTCCAGGCTCAGCTGGCTGCCCTGGCGGCTCACGCGCACCCCAACGGACTCCAGCAGGGGCCAGGCGTCCACGGCCACCTCATCGCCCAGGCTGCGCTGCTGGCGGGTGGGCACGAGCAGTGGCTGGCCGAACCACTCCAGGTCGAGGGCGCCATCGGGTCGGGTGCGGCTGCTCACCCCCAGCTGCTCCTGCAGCACCTCCAGGGTGAGCCAGAGCTGTTCAGGCTCTGGATTACTGGCAGGCCCTATCCAGAGCCAGCCCGTCCGCTGATTGCGGCCGTTGAGGCGGAGCTGCTCGCCCAGTTGCTCGATCGTGGGGCCCGTGTTGGGTCTGCCTGGGAGGGGGCGGGCTGTCTCCAGGGGCGGCGGCGGTGGGGGGGGAGCCACCGCCGCACCATGCAGAGGTGCCAGGGCAAGCCCCGAGCTCAGCACCGGCATCAACCAGCTGGCGGTGGGAGGCGGGAAGGGCATGGCCCGATGGCACCAGAGCCAAAGAGTGAAACCGTAGCCCTGGTTGCCGGTGGCAGCTCCCCCCGCGTGATGCCGATGCCTAGGATCAGTCGTTCTGCTGTTGCAGCCGCCCGCGGGTGATCTGCGGCATCGGACCTGCCCAGACCACCCTCCTCGAGACCGCCGGATCGCTACGGGTTATGCCTCAGTTTTCCCGCCCTGTTTGGCCCCACTGCGACAGCCCGGCTCCGACGGCTGTAGCGGGGGAGAAAGACGCCTGCGGCGTGGGGTTCCTGGCCAGCCTGAAAGGTGAGGCCAGCCACTGGGTGCTGCAGCAGGCCCTGCGCGGCCTGGGTTGCATGGAGCACCGCGGCGGCTGCGGAGGCGACGGTGATTCCGGCGACGGGTCTGGCGTGCTCTGTGGCATCCCCTGGTCGTTCCTGGATTCCGTGTGGCCCGATGCGGCTGCTGCCGCCGGCCAGGCCCGCGGCCTGGGCATGGTGTTTTTGCCCGCCGATGAGGGCCGCCGCGAGCAGGCCAGGGCCTTCTGCGCCGAAGAGGCCGAGCGCCTGGGCCTGCGCAGCCTGGGCTGGCGCACGGTGCCTGTGGATCAGGCCGTGCTGGGGCCGATGGCCCGTGATACGGCCCCGGTGATCGAGCAGTGGCTGCTCGGCGCTGATGGGGGCGGCGATGCCCTGGAGGCGCTGCTGTTCCGCCTGCGCCGCCGCTGCGGTGACCGGGCTCGGGCGGCCTGGGGCGCTGGCCCCAGCGACCTCTACTTCGCTTCGCTGAGCGGCCGCACCGTGGTCTACAAGGGCATGGTGCGCTCGGAAGTGCTGGCGCGTTTCTACGCCGACCTGCGCGATCAGCGCTTCGCCGTGACCTTCGCGGTGTACCACCGCCGCTTCAGCACCAACACCCTGCCGCGCTGGCCCCTCGCCCAGCCGATGCGCCTGCTCGGCCACAACGGGGAGATCAACACCCTGCTGGGCAACCTCAACTGGGCCCGCGCCGCCGAGGCCAGTCTCGATGCGGTGTGGGGTGAGGCCGCCGCCGACCTCAAGCCGGTCGTGAATCCGGCGTTCAGCGATTCGGCCAACCTCGACGCCACCCTGGAGCTGCTGGTGCGCGGCGGCCGGCCGATCGCCGAGAGCCTGCTCACCCTGGTGCCGGAGGCCTTCCGCGACCAGCCGGAACTGGCCGACAAGCCCGACGTGCAGGCCTTCTATGAGTATTCGGCCTGCACCCAGGAGCCCTGGGACGGCCCGGCCCTGCTGGTGTTTGCCGATGGCCGCAGCGTCGGCGCCACCCTCGATCGCAACGGCCTGCGCCCCGCCCGCTACTGCATCACCAGCGACGGCTTCGTGGTGATGGGCAGCGAGACCGGCGTGGCCGAGCTGGAGGAGAGCCGCATCGTTGAGAAGGGCCGCCTCGGCCCCGGCCAGATGCTGGCGGTGGATCTGGAGAACGGCCGGCTGCTGCACAACTGGGAGGTGAAGCAGGAGGTGGCCGCCCGCCATCCCTACGGCGCCTGGCTGGCGGAGCATCGCCGCCAGCTGGCCCCTCAGCCCTGGAGCCAGGAACGCCAGCTGGGCGATCTGGAACTGCTGCAGCTGCAGACGGCCTTCGGCTTTACGGCCGAAGACTTCGATCTGGTGATCGAGGACATGGCCGGCGCCGGCAAGGAGCCCACCTATTGCATGGGCGACGACATCCCCCTGGCGGTGCTCTCAAGCAAGCCGCACCTGCTCTACGACTATTTCAAGCAGCGCTTCGCGCAGGTGACCAACCCGCCGATCGACCCGCTGCGCGAAAAGCTGGTGATGAGCCTGGAGATGCATCTGGGCAAGCGGGGCTCGGCCCTGCGCCCGGAGGCCTCGGCCGCCGCGGTGCTGCACCTCGACAGCCCGATCCTCAACGAGGCCGAACTCGCTGCCCTGGGCCGGCAGGGTCTGCCCCTGAGCACCCTCTCCACCCTGGTGCCGATCAGCGATGGGCCGGCGGCCTTCAGTGCCGCCCTCGACCGGCTGCGCAGTGAGGCCGAGGCGGCCGTGCGCTCCGGCAGCCAGATCCTGGTGCTCTCAGACCGTTCCGGCGCTGGGGGGGGTACCTCCGGCGGGATCAACGCCACCACCACCACCCTGCCGCCGCTGCTCGCGGTCGGCGCGGTGCACCACCATCTGCTCAATCTCGGCCTGCGCCTCCAGGCCTCGCTGGTGGTGGACACGGCCCAGTGCTGGAGCACCCATCACCTGGCCTGCCTGATCGGCTACGGCGCCAGTGCCGTCTGCCCCTGGCTCACCTGGGAAACGGCCCGCCACTGGCTGGCCCAGCCCAAGGTGCAGACCAACATCGAGCGCGGCAAGCTGCCCGCCCTCACCCCCGATCAGGTGCAGGCCAACGTGCGCAAGGCCCTGGAAGACGGCCTGCGCAAGATTCTCTCCAAGATCGGCATCTCGCTGCTGGCCAGTTACCACGGCGCCCAGATCTTCGAGGCGATCGGCATTGGCGCCGACCTGATCGACCTGGCCTTCAGGGGCACCACCAGCCGGGTGGCGGGCCTCAGCCTGGCCGAGCTGGCCAGCGAGACCCTCAGCTTCCACGCCAAGGCCTTCCCTGAGCTCAACCGCAGCAAGTTGGAGTTCATGGGCTTCGTGCAGTACCGCACCGGCGGTGAGTACCACCTCAACAGTCCGGAGATGGCCAAGGCCCTGCATGCGGCCGTCGAGGCCGGCCCGGGCTACGACCACTTCTCCACCTACAAAACGCTGCTGGAAAACCGGCCAGTCACGGCCCTACGCGACCTGCTGGAGCTCAGGCCGGCGGCCACGCCGCTGCCGCTCGACCAGGTGGAGAGCGTGGAGAGCATCTGCAGCCGCTTCTGCACCGGTGGCATGAGCCTGGGGGCCCTCTCACGGGAGGCCCACGAGGTGCTGGCGGTGGCGATGAATCGCATCGGCGGCAAGAGCAACAGCGGCGAGGGCGGTGAGGATCCGGCCCGCTTCCACACCCTCACCGACGTGGACGCCGAGGGCCGCTCGGCGACCCTGCCCACGATCAAGGGACTGCGCAACGGTGACACCGCCTGTTCGGCGATCAAGCAGATCGCTTCCGGCCGCTTCGGCGTGACGCCCGAATACCTGCGCAGCGGCCAGCAGCTGGAGATCAAGGTGGCCCAGGGGGCCAAGCCGGGAGAGGGTGGCCAGCTGCCCGGCCCCAAGGTGGATCCCTACATCGCCTGGCTGCGCAACAGCAAGGCCGGCGTGGCGCTGATCTCGCCGCCGCCCCACCACGACATCTATTCGATTGAGGATCTGGCCCAGCTGATCCACGATCTGCACCAGGTGCACCCCGCCGCCAAGGTGAGCGTGAAGCTGGTGGCCGAGATCGGCATCGGCACGATCGCCGCCGGTGTTGCCAAGGCCAATGCCGACGTGATCCAGATCTCCGGTCACGATGGTGGCACCGGCGCCTCACCGCTGAGCTCGATCAAGCACGCCGGCAGCCCCTGGGAGCTGGGTCTCACAGAGGTGCACCGCTCGCTGCTCGAAAACGGCCTGCGTGATCGGGTGTTGCTGCGCGCAGACGGCGGCCTCAAGACCGGCTGGGACGTGATCATCGCCGCCCTGCTCGGCGCCGAGGAATACGGCTTCGGTTCGATCGCCATGATCGCCGAGGGCTGCATCATGGCCCGCGTGTGCCACACCAACAATTGCCCGGTGGGCGTGGCCACCCAGAAGGAGGCCCTGCGCAAGCGCTTCACCGGCATCCCCGAGCACGTTGTCAATTTCTTCCTGTTCGTGGCGGAAGAGGTGCGCCAGCTGCTGAGCGTGCTGGGCGTGGCCCGGCTCGAGGATCTGGTCGGCCGCACCGAATTCCTGCAGCCTCGCCAGGTGCAGCTGGCCAAGACCCAGGCCCTCGACCTCACCTGCCTGCTGGCGCCGATTGCCGCTGCGGCCGACCGCGGCTGGCTGCGCCACGACGCAGATGCCCACAGCAACGGACCGATCCTGGAAGACCAGCTGCTGGCCGATGCCGAGCTGCTGGCTGCCATCGACAACCACGGCCGCGTGGCCCGCACCGTGGCGATCGTGAACACCGACCGCAGCGTCTGTGCCCGCCTCGGCGGGGAGATCGCTGCCCGCCACGGCAATACGGGATTCGGCGGCCAGCTGGATCTCACCTTCACGGGGGCGGCTGGCCAGAGCTTCGGTGCCTTCAGCGTGAAGGGCATGAACGTGCGCCTGGTGGGCGAAGCCAACGACTACGTGGGCAAGGGCATCAACGGCGGCCGCATCATCGTGGTGCCCCCCGCCGGCGGCAACGACCCCGGTAGCCAAGTGATCCTGGGCAACACCTGTCTCTACGGCGCCACCGGCGGCGAGCTATTTGCCCTGGGTCGCGCTGGCGAGCGCTTCGCTGTGCGCAACAGCGGTGCCCGCACCGTGGTGGAGGGTGCCGGCGACCACTGCTGCGAGTACATGACCGGCGGCGTGGTGGTGGTGCTGGGCACCACTGGCCGCAACGTGGCCGCTGGCATGACCGGCGGCGTGGCCTTCATCCTCGACGAAAGCGGCGGTCTGGCCGAGCGGGTGAATCCTGAGATCGTGGCCATCACCGGGCTCACCACCCCGGAGCAAGAGTCCGTGCTCAAGCCGCTGCTGGAGGCCCACCTGGAGCTCACCGGCAGCGCCAAGGCGGCGGCGATCCTGGCCGACTGGCCCAGCTGGAAGGCCAGGTTCAAGCTGCTGGTGCCCCCGAGCGAAAAGGCCGCCATGGGCCTGGCCGAGCGGGAAGCGGTGGCGGCCTGAGCCCCAATCCAGCGACAGCATGTCGAGGTCACTATCCCCCGAAATGCTGCCACGACTTAGCTACTGAACAACATGCCCACCCCTCGGAGGTGGGCTAGGCGCTCTCCTCATGCCTGGCTCATTAACAAGAGCATGGGCATGGCGGAGAACGTCCAGGCTTTGCTCGCGGTAAATGTGATGGATGGGAGCTCTATCGGCAGGCTGTTGGGATAACGCCTAGGGGGTGACTGCACCACCCAGCTGCTCTGCTATCTCGAAAGGGGCTCCCGCAAGGAGAGGCCAAGTCCATGGCCTCGGGTTCGTTGTCGATCGTGCAGATGCAGCGCCTTCAACGCCTTTTGCTGGCCTCGCCAGTGAGATCACTCTCTCCCACTCCCTATAGATAGTAATGACATCCGCTACTTGGTGATCCTTTGCAAATCCTGCCTCTATGGCACCACCGGGTGGTGAGCTGTTTGCCTTAGGCCCTGCTGGCGAAAGTCGCTCTGTGCGCAATCCCGGAGTCTAGATGTATGCGACTATCGGGCAATCTATGCGTACTTGATCTAGGGAACGTTTTAGCTCTGGAGGCCTTTGACTTGTCGCCCTCCGGGAGGCAAATGGATTTGCCCAAGGCCCGCTTTTCATTTTTTGGTGTGTAGCTTTTGGCGGAATTAGGAAAGACGTCCTCTTCTGTGGCTCTGAAAGTAGCAATTGATTCCTGTCGCCTGCCGGGCGCTCTCCAGGCGAAGGCTGGCTGGGCTTACTTCGGGATTTGCAATCAATGCTGCATTTCTAAAAGTTGGACAGGGCTGACTTGGCTCGCTTGCTCTATTGATTCGTGTCTTGAGTATTAGCTGTGACTGACCGCCGTAAGTGTTGCTTGTTTCAAGTGCCCGCATCTCTTTCTGAATTCCGGTCCAGTGGCAAGATCTCTGCGTACATCGCTGAGCTTAGCGTTCGGTTTGTCTATCCAGAAGTCAAACCAATCTTCTCCTGGTTCTCTGCCTAGTAAGCGATCGAATAGTGCAATGATTCCTTCGGATGTGGGCGGTCCGTTCATGATATTTGCGTCGATGTCGTTGGTGATCATCTTGGCTATTTCTTCTGTGTTATTTTCGCCGATTGCTCGGGATATTATTCTGGCTGAGAGGCTCTTCATCCATTCGTGGTTGGGATCATGTGAAGCAAGCCATGGGTATTCTTTCTTTGGCAGACATGCTTGGGCTTCTTTAACTAGAAAGCATTGCCAGAATTCGGGATCAATGCGGTCCCAGTAATGGCATCCAAAGGGTAAGGTGTTGTTATTAATGGAAAAACAGTATCTTGGACTGCTCTCTACTGCGAACTTTACGCTCTCATTTGGAGGCGCTACGCTGAATTCATTCGAGAGCTTGGTTGCTTCGAGTGACCAAAACACATCTTCCGGTTGTGAAGTGGATGCGGCAGCAGCTGCAATTTGGGGATTTTCGAGCAGTTTAAGAAACTTCCTGACTTTCCTTAGCGATAAGCCGCCGTTGCCTGTGGCCCAAAGTCCCCCTGCTGGTTTTGCGGCGTAATTAAAGAACCAAGGTGCGCCGATATAGTCGAAGTCTTGGTCGCACCAATCATTGAGATTGCTGGAGAATACCAAGGCATCGAGTTGATGTATTAAGATAAAATCATAGTTTTTGAATGCGGCGTAAAAAGGTTGATCTAGAAGCAGCTTGCTGTAGGATTCAATGCTTTCAAACCAATGATCTTCGAATGCATAGGTGGGTAGTCCAAGGCTGCTTGTGTCGAGTGAGGCTGGCGAAACAACGATGCGATCAAAGCACAGTAAGTGATGTCGCATCTGAGTTAATGAGGCTAGCTCGTGCGGCCTCAGCGGCAGGCGATGCACCGGAATAACAATGGCTGCTCTTTGGTGCCATGCTGAAATTGGTGCTGAGAATGCGTCATCGGAAGTGGTCTGTGATCTCCTGGAGAGTGCCTGCAGATCTTTGTATAGATTCTCGCAGTTATTGATGAGATCGCGATAAGGAGGTGGTGGCGAGGAGGCCCGGAGATGCTGGAGAAGATCGGGATTGCAGGGCGCGTTCGTGCTCTCTAGGTTTGTTCCAAGAAGTAGGTTGAGGTCTTGTATCAGTTGGTTCGGTTTGTGGCAGATCTCTCTGGCTTCTCGGACGATTATGCGCTCGGGATGAAGCTCGATTAAATCAAGTGCGATCTTGTTGTACCAGTACCAGTTTCTATGGGCTTGAACGCCTCCGTCTTGGAAGTACGCTTCGCCTCTTCTCTCTAGGGAGCATGCGACCTCGCCAGGATGGCGAAACACCAGCAAAAAGCGTGCTTCAGGCAGAATTGCCAGCCAGAAGCGTATAAAAAGGATTGTGCGGGGATCTTTCCATCCCCAAGGAATCCGGCGTTCTCTTCGGAGGTTGATCGTGGATTGCGCTAGTTTTCGATTCTCGTCGGAGATCTTTAGAGGGCTATCGAACGGTTCATAGCCTTGGGGTAGTCGTGAATTATCGGCCAGAACTTTTTCGTGAAATCTGTAAAAGTCGCAGTCTTCGAAGTGTCCGCGGGGATTGCTCTTGTGGGCGCCAACCAGCTCAGTGCCGATATGCAGGCCTGCGCTCTCGCAGAGTTCGGCAACCATGGATGTTCCCGAGCGGTGCATTCCGATGATGGCCAACGCAGGTGGGAAGAATGAACGATCTGCTGTCTGCTGTTCGCTTTTCATCGTTCGCACTACGCATCATTCAGTAGCTGTTATGGGACTTCCCCGGTGATCTCAGATCTTCTCGTCATCCAGAGTTTGGATCCGCAAATGCAGAATCTTGTCTGTCGGTCTCAGCGCGGATGCTCCCGCATGAGCCGCTGCACTTCGCCAGCGTGGTAGCTGCTGCGGGTGAGGGGGCTGCTCACCACCTGCAGGAAGCCCAGCTCGCGTTCACCGTGTTCCCGGAACGCCGCGAACTGGGCCGGGGGCACGAAGCGATCCACCGGCAGGTGCTTGGGCCCCGGTGAGAGGTACTGGCCAATGGTCACGATGTCCACGGCGTGGCGGCGCAGATCGGCCATCACCTTGCACACCTCCGCGTCGCTCTCGCCCAGGCCCACCATCAGGCCCGACTTGGTGTAGGTGCTCGGCCAGCCCTCGTGCACCCGCTGCAGCAGCTCCAGTGAGCGGGCGTAGATACCCTGGGGCCGCGCCTTTTTGTAGAGCCGCGGTACGGTTTCGATGTTGTGATTGAGCACGTGGGGCGAAGCGGCCATCACGGTGCCCAGGGCCTCCCAGTTGCCGCAGAAATCTGGGATCAGCAGCTCGATCGTCGTGAGTGGTGAGCGGCCCCGCACTGCCTCGATGCAGGCCGCAAACTGGCTGGCGCCGCCATCGGCCAGATCGTCGCGGTTCACCGAGGTGATCACCACATGGCTCAGCCCCATGCGCTGCACCGCTTCCCCAAGCCGCTCTGGCTCGGTGGGGTCGAGCGTGCGCACGCTCTTGTCGAAGTCGATGTCGCAGTAGGGGCAGGCGCGGGTGCAGCCCGGGCCCATGATCAGAAAGGTGGCGGTGCCACCGGCGAAGCACTCGCCGATGTTGGGGCAGCTGGCCTCCTGGCACACCGTATTGAGCTTGAGGTCCACCAGCAGGTCGGCCACGGCCCCGATGCGCTCCCGCTGGGGGGCCTTCACCCGGAGCCAATCCGGCTTGCTGGGGGTGATCACGGGCGACGGCGCGGCGGATCCAACTCTAGAAACCGGCAAACAGGGCTCAAGCGCAGGTTTCAGGCCATCCCGTAAGATCACTCCATCGGGATGTAGCGCAGCTTGGTAGCGCACTTCGTTCGGGACGAAGGGGCCGCAGGTTCGAATCCTGTCATCCCGACTTTTGAGGCCGTTCTTCAGGCCAGCTCGGCGCCCGGATAACCCCGGGGAGTCACCATCCAGCCCTCCTGGCTACGGCTGGTGCTGTTGCCGATCAGCACCAGGGTGAGCATGTCCACCTGCTCGATCGGCAGGCTAGCGAGTTCGTGAAGTTGCAGCTCCTCCTCGGGGCGCCCCAGCTGGCGGGCCAGCAGCACCGGGGTGCTGGCGGGCCGCTGGTTGACCAGGATCTCGCAGGCTCGCTGCAGCTGCCAGTCGCGGCCCCGGGAGCGGGGGTTGTAGAGCGCCACCACGAAGTCGCCAGCGGCGGCGGCCAGTAGCCGCTGCTCGATCACCGACCAGGGGGTGAGCCGGTCGCTGAGGCTGATCGTGCAGAAGTCGTGCATCAGCGGCGCGCCGATGCGGGCGGCGGCCAGCTGTACCGCCGAGATGCCGGGGTGCACGGCAAAGCCGGGCCGCTGGTTGGCGGCCTGGGCCAGCCACAACTCCAGGGCGAGGCCTGCCATGCCGTAAATGCCGCTCTCCCCCGACGACACCAGTGCCACCGTGAGGCCCTGGCTGGCCAATTCCAGGGCCAGGGCACAGCGCTGGCGCTCCTCGGTGAGCTGGCCGTCGCAGCGCAGCTGGTCGGGCCGTCGCAGGGGCTCAAGCAGATCGAGGTAGAGGCCATAGCCCACCCACACGCTCGCCGCGGCCAGGGCGCCACGGGCGTCGGGGGTGAGCAGATCGAGCTGGCCCGGACCACTGCCCACCAGGTGCAGCTGGCCCCGCTGCGGTGCCCACTGTCCGTCCATCTGGGCGATGGCCAGGGTGGCCGCTCCCCGCTCTTCGTGAGAGCGGTGCGCCACCTGCTTGGGCCGCAGCAGCGCGGCTTCTGGGCCGGCCGCCAGCAGGGCGGCTGCTTCGGCCACGCTGGCCGTGCCCATCTCGGCGGCCACCACAGCCGATGGATTGGGCACCGGCACCGCTGCCAGCGCCTCGCTGCTGAACAGCCGCAGGGGCCAGTGGCGCCGCTGCGCCAGTTCCAGCAGGGCCGGTTCATCGCCCTTGCGATCCACGCTGGCCAGACCGGCCACGGCCTCGGCCGCCAGATCTGCGGCGGCCAGCTCCTCGTCGACCAGGCGCTCCAGCAGGCTCAGGCTGGTGCCGCGTTCGCAGCCCATCCCCAGCCACAGGCAGGGCGGATGCCAGCGGCAGCCAGGGCCGCGCTGGGGACCGATCACCATGTCCGGCGCGGATTGGGTGTGGGGCCCGCCAACGTGACCCTCATGGATCAAGGCGGCAGCCGGCAGCCGGCGCCAGTGGTCGCAGCCGCCTGTCTGGGCCACCACGACGCGCCCCTCCTGACGTGCTGCGATCTGCATCAGGGTGCTCCAGTCGCCTCCGCCCCGCTGCCACCCCCAGGCCGCCCCGAATTGATCGAGCGCCAGTCGGCCGCTCGCGCCGCTGCTGCCGGTGAGCACCGCGCAGCCGCCCAGCAGGGCGGCCACCTGCTGGCTCAGGTTCTCGCCCCCTGCCTGGTGGCCCCCCAGCAGGGGGATCGCGAAGCGGCCCTCCGGATCCAGCACCACCACGGCTGGATCGGTGCTTTTATCGCTCAGCAGAGGGGCGATCAGGCGTGTCACCAGGCCGCATGCCCCCACCACCACGAATGCCTGGGCGTTGCGCCATTCGAGGGCCAGCACCTCAGCGGCCGATGGGGAGGCGTCGGGCAGCACCAGCTGCTGCACCACCCCGGCCTGCACCAGCTGGATCAGGGGACCGTGGGCTGCTGGGCTGAAGCCCAGGCCCCACACGGGTTTGGTGGCTGCATTTGCCTGATCGGGACCGCTGACCTGGAAGGGGCGATTCACGATGCCAGCCTCTGCCGCAGTCCGGCCAGCGGCCCTCTGCCTTTGGGCTGGATCAGCGAGCCGTCGTCGCGCACCTGCTCGCGGGCCGAGCCACGCAGGCTTGTGCTTGGGGCGATGCGCTCGGGGTTGGTCGGGGCCGGCGGGATGGTGCTGCTGGCTGAAGCTGAAGTGGACTCCGCCTGCGTGCTGGGCACATCTATTGATGCCAGCGGCGGCTCAGGGGCTGGAGCTGATTGCACATCTCTATCCATATTTTCAGCACTTACAGCTTCAGCTTCATCCTGATGGTCATGCAGATCCACCATGGTGGTGGGCTCTGGAGCGGGGGCTGCAGCAGGTATCGGCCCCGGGGAGTGGGGCGTCTCCGGCATGGAGGCCCCTGCGGTCGCGGATGGCGTGGCTGGATCTTGTGCCGCAGACGGAATCGACAGGCGTTCGGGCTCAGGCTCGGGCAGCGACTCCGTTTCCTGGGAGGGAGAGAGGCTTGCGTCCAGCTGTGGGGCCTGCCTGGCCGGCAAGGGCAGCTGGGCAGCCGGAGCTGCGGATGGTGCAGGTGTGGGTTCCGCTGCGGGCGGATTCTGGCCCAGCAGCCGGGCCAGGGCTGCGGGCTCGAGCCGGTTCAGCCAGATGGGCCTGGGGGCATTGCCCTGGATCACCACATCAGCCACCAGGCTGTTGAACGGGGGATTGAGGGGCTCGCCGCGACCGTCGACCAGATCCAGCTGGAGGCTGTTGCTGCCGTTGCGCCAGCCCTTGAGCCACAGGGGGCTGTTCTGATCCACCAGGAAACTGTCGCCGTTCACCGATACCCGCAGGCGCCAGCTGCCATCCCCTTCGCGCAGGCCCTGCAGCGGGGCATCCAGCAACAGCCAATCCACCAGCACGGGTTCGTGCCGGGGCTCGGGGCCCGGGCTCACGGCGATCAGCTGGGGCGAGCCCGGCGCCGGCACCCGCAGGGGTGTGGGGGCCACGCGCTGTAGCTGGATCTGGCTGCTGGCGCCAGGACTCTTCACCACCTCCCCCCAGGGACGGGCCGCGAACACCGTGAGCCGGTGGCTGCCAGGCCGCAGGGGCTGCATCGCCAGGCTCAGCTCCACGTTGTTGGATCCGTTCCCGGTTTTTCTGCTGCCCTCAGCAATGCGCTGGGGTGGCTCGTCATCAAGCTGCACCACCACATGGGCACCAAGGCCCAGCTCGCCGGCATCGGCCAGTGGCCAGTCGCGCAGCTGCAGGCGCAGGGTCCAGGGGCCGTCAGGAAGCGTGCTGCCATCGACCGGCGCCAGGATGCGCAACTGGGGGGAGTGCTCGGCCAGGGCTGCGGCCAGCTGTTGCACCCCGAGCGGCGGCGCCACTTCCTGGATGGGTGCCACTGGCGCACTGGTCGCCAGTGGCACGTCCTGGCCTGCACGGTCACGGCCGCAGCCCAGTGGCAGCAGCACCAGCAACAGCGCCAGGCTGGTGGCCACAACCCTCGCCATGGCCTGGCAGCCTCGGCTTTTCGGCTCCGACGCCGCAGGCCCCGGCGCCGCCGGCTGTTGGGATCCGCAATCGCGACGAGCCACCCTGGCTGGATTCGGCATGAGAACTTCCGGCATTCTGCTGGCCCGCCCAGGGTTGGCCAGGCGGCTGGGGGGCGCTGTTGGACCCGTGGCAGAGAAAGAGACGAATGCAGCGGAGCAAAAGTATAAAAAAATGCTCGCAAAAGCGGTTTTTTGGGGGTGGCTTACTCCAGGCCGGACCCCAGTGCTGGCCTGCGAAGCGCCGGGATTGAACCTTTGTAACTGAGGGCCAAAACACTCCGAATATGGCCCCTATAGTGCCGCCAGCGGTCCCCTATCTGGGGCCCCAAGCTCCAGTCAGGGCAATGGGTTTGGCAATTCGCCGAGCCCGCTCCAGCTGGTGCCCATGGCGGCGATTGCCGCCATGGGGCCCAACGGCGTCCAGCGGCTCTCCGGGCTGCCGGCGCCCACAGGGGTGGACCACCACCTCGACCCCGTCCCTCGAGGAACGTCTCGATGACCATCAGCCCACCAGAGCGTGGGGAAAAGGCCAAGGCCATGGTCGACCGGAACCGCGTTCCGGCCAC
>Ga0164293_10001571_pt1 | contig 19105 bp, 11 predicted proteins | sample GEODES118metaG_FD_111487 | JGI IMG/M metagenome (GOLD analysis project Ga0164293, IMG submission 111487) | Eutrophic lake water microbial communities from Lake Mendota, Wisconsin, USA - GEODES118 metaG | ecosystem: Environmental > Aquatic > Freshwater > Lake | place: USA: Lake Mendota...
GGAAGATGCACGTACAGCAGCGCTTGAGGGAACCAAAGAAATTGCGCTCTCCGTCCTCGCGACAACGCTCACGGTCGTTGCGGTTTTCGTGCCGGTTGCATTTATGCCCGGAATTGTCGGCCAATTCTTTCGGCAATTCGGCCTAACGATTGTGTCGGCCGTTTTGGTGTCTCTGTTTGTCGCGTTCACGCTCGACCCGATGCTTTCGAGCCGTTTTTCGAAGTCGCACGTTCACGGCGCTGTCGACCGATTTGCCCCCATCAAGCGTCCGTTTGAGATGTTTTTTCAGGCGCTTGAGAGTTCGTATAGGCTTGTGCTTCGGTGGACGGTGCGGCGCAAACTTGTCGTCGGAATTGTCGCGCTCGTCGCCTTTGTCATGATGTTCCCGATCGCGGGGCTCACAGGCGTTGACTTCGTCAATCAAGAAGATCGCGGTCAATTCGTTGTCGATATTGAATTGCCTGCGGGAACCAAGTTGGCAGAAACGGCGGCAAAGCTGCAGTCTGCAGAGAAAACTTTGTTGCAAGATGCAAGGTTTTTGACGGTGTTGTCGAGCTTGGGGCCCGAAGGCGAGGTCAACAAGGCGCGGTGGCGCATTGTGGTTGTGCCGAAAAACCAGCGTTCGGCGAAGCTCAATGAACTGCGTGACATCACGCGCAAGACGCTCGCTCGGATGGTGCCTGACTCGCGCGTGGTGATTACGGATCCGCCGTTCGTCGAAGGGGCAGGAACTGAAGCGCCCATCATGGTCCAAGTGCGGGCCTCGGATTACGCCACGCTTGCGCCGCTCGCGAAGAAGTTCGAGCTCGCGTTGCGAGGCGTTCCCGGCGTGACGGATGTGAATATGAAATACACGCCGGGGCAACCTGAGCTTCGCGTCACGGTTGATCGCGACCGTGCAGCGCGCGCGGGGGTGCCGGTGGCCAGTGTGGCTCTCGGCCTGCGCGCGGCCATCGAAGGCGATGAAGGCGGCAAATTGCGCCAAGGCAAAGACGACGTTCCTATTCGCGTGCGACTGTCCAAAGATGATCGCGCGACCATGGAGAACGTTCTTCAAATGACCGTTCCCACACCGAAAGGTCCTGTCGCCCTGAGTGATGTGGCTCAGGTCGATCGCGGCGAGGGACCAAGCGCGATTGAGCGTGAAGATCGCGAGCGCCAAATTGTCATTTGGGCCGCGCCGAATGGTCGTTCACTTGGCGAGCTTGTGCCTGAAATGAAGGCGGCGTTTGCAAAAATTCAGCTGCCTCCGGGGGCGAGTTATCACCTCGACGGGCAAGTGCGGCAGATGCAAGAGTCGAATAGCGCCATGGGACTCGCGTTCCTTTTGGCCTTAGTATTTATTTATATTGTTCTTGCGTCGCAATTCGAAAGCTTTGTGCACCCTGTCACCATTATGGCGACCACGTTGCCGCTTGCCGCCGTCGGGGCCGTCGTTGGGGTCTTTATGTCCGGCACAACGTTGGCGATGGGATCGTTTATCGGGATTATCTTTTTGATGGGTCTCGTAACCAAAAATGCCATTTTGGTTGTCGACAGAGCGCTCGTGCGTGTTCGCGATTACGGCGAAACCCCGCTCGAGGCTATCCTTGAGGCAGGCCCCGAACGCCTGCGCCCGGTGCTCATGACCAGTGCCGCGATGGCCTTGGGCATGCTGCCGACGGCGCTCGGTCGCGGTGAGGGGAGCGAGTTTCGCGCGCCGATGGCCATCGCGGTCATCGGAGGCGTTCTAAGTTCAACGGTGTTGTCGCTCGTGGTTGTGCCTGCGTTCTACGTCGCGGTCGAAATGCTCCGCGTGCGTCTTGCGTTCTGGCGAGGCCGGGCCGGCGCCCCTGTCAAACCCGCGCCGATGGTTGCCTTCAAGTAGGCCTACGGGCGCCCGCAATCAAACGACAGCGGGCGCCGCGGTTCTAGCGCTCGGGTGCTGTTGTCAAGTTGGGCGTCCGGTCTCGAGCGCGACACGCGTGTACAGTACAGCGCGTCGTTGCGCGCCGGTCGCCGGCCACGTGTAGGGTGCATCTTTTGAGGTGTGTGCCTGCAGGGATGTCGGAGGCTCTTCGCGCGCGAGCAAGACCCAGACACGTGGCGCGAGTCGAAGCCCGAGCTCGAGCCATTCGGCTGGGGGCAGCGTGGCTCGCGAGATCGCAACATCAAAAGGAGCGTGCACGGTTTCTGCAACTGTCTGGCCGTGTTCACGAACCACGCTGATGTCGGTGCGACCGGTTGCGCCAATGGCTGTTCGCAAGAATGCGATGCGTTTAGCCAACGGCTCGACGAGCGTGACGTGCAGGTCGGGACGCATAAGCGCAAGGGCAAGGCCTGGCGCTCCGGCGCCCGAGCCGACATCGATCACGCGTGCGCCATGATCGATGTATTGCGCAACAAATGCGGCGTCGGCAAGCATGAGGTCGAATCGCTCGCTGTCGCTACGTGCCGCGGTGAGATCGATTCGCTTGTTCCACTCGGAAAGGAGGTTGAGCCATGTCAGCAGAGGGCCCTGGCATGCAGGGGTGAGACCGTAGGTGTCGAAGTTGGGCGCGTTCAGCACACGCTCAGTGTGGCGCTGCTCGCACAAAAAGGATAATCCGAAGATCGTGTCTGTCGTCCGACCTTCATCTATTACGCTGCCGCCCCCTGGAGCGGTTGATTTCGCCCCGCTCGAGCACCTCGTGCAGCGCACGTTTAACGCCTCCGAGCTCAATGCGACGCCGATGCCCGGAGGTGCCTCGACGCGCCGGTACTTCCGCATCGCGCTGCCCAACGACAAGAGCGCGGTGGCGATGTTCGTGCCTGACGGCGCAAGCCCCGAGGAAGTGCAGAATGCACACGCTGGTAGCCGATGGCCCTTTCTAGAGATTCGCGACCTGCTTGAGGAGCGCGGCATTGATGTGCCGCGCGTGGTCGCGGAAGACACCACGCACGGGTGGCTCGTGCTCGAAGATCTCGGCGATGACACGCTTGCCAATTGGTTGCTCCGCAACCCGCACGACAAGCCGCGCCTCTATTCGAAAGCGGTGAGTGATCTCGCCAAAGCGCAAAAAGCGCTAAAAAAGCTTCCCGCCGAAAGCGTGATTGCAGGGCGCACGTTTAACGCTGACTTGCTTCGATGGGAGATTGAGCACTTTCGCGAGTGGGGATTGCAGGCGCGAGGCAAAGTTTTGAGCGAGCACGATGCATCGCGATTCGGCGAGATCGCCGAGGCGCTTGCCAAGCGCATCGCGGATTTGCCCCAAGGCTTCGTGCACCGCGATTACCAGTCGCGCAACTTGATGGTCGTCGATGACCGCGAACTGCGCCTGGTTTGGATCGATTTTCAAGACGCGCTGCTTGGCCCGCGCGTCTACGATTTGGTTGCATTGCTCAACGATAGCTATCAGCGGTTCGATCGTGCGTTCGTCGAAGAGCGCCTCGCTGAGTTCGCCGAGGCTGCCAAGCTTCCCACCAAGAGTCACGCGAAGCTCGTGGCCGAATTTGATTTGGTGACGGTGCAGCGCAAACTCAAAGATGCCGGGCGCTTCGTCTTCATCGATAAGAAAAAAGGCAATTCGTCGTTCCTTCGGTTCGTGGGACCCACGATTCAAAAGGTCGATGCGGCGCTTGCGCGGCTTGCGACGACCGATAGCCAGATGAGCGAGCTGCGCGACATTCTGCGACGCGCGTTGGGCGATGAGCTCGAAGGCGTACCTGGTCGCGAAGGTTCAGCCGGGGGCGCTGCGTAGCTCGCCCGAATGCTGGTACTGTGCATCAAACAAAGTCGAGCGAGGCAAATCCGATGAGGACTGTTCGCGGTGACGCAAAGCGACTCGACGCGATGGCGGTGCAGATTCGGCCGGATGGCCTGTGGCTGGCCGACCGTCAGATGCTCATTCCGCTCTGGTCGGGGGCCATGCATTATTGGCGTCACGCGCCGGAAGACTGGGGGCCGTGTCTTGATGCGATGAAGGCGATGGGGCTGCGCCTCGTCGATACGTATGTTCCGTGGGGAATACACGAAGTTGCGCCGGGCACGTTTGACTTCGGAGAGCGTTACGCGCGCCTCGACGTTGCAAGGTTCATACGCCTGGCTGAAGAAAAAGGTCTCTATGTCATCGTGAGACCTGGGCCGCATATCAATGCAGAGCTCACGTATTTCGGTCTTCCGGAGCGCGTGGTGTGGGAGCGCGATTGCCAAGCGCGATCGCCGCGCGGTAACGCGGTCGTTTTGCCGATGGTGCCGCTTTCGTTTCCCGTGCCGAGCTACGCCAGCGAAGTGTTTCACGAGGAAACATCGCTGTGGTTCGAGGCAGCGGGCCGCGTGATTGCGCCGCTTGTGTATCCCCACGGGCCCGTGGTGCTTTTGCAAATCGACAATGAAGGGGCCTTGTACTTCCGCGACGGACCTTACGATCAAGACTATCACCCAGATGCGATTCGTCTTTTTCGCGACTTTTTGCGTGAAAAATACACGAATGTGTCGGCATTGCGTGAGGCTTGGTTAGATGCAACCCTCACGTTTTCTGCGGCAGCTCCCCCCGTTCGCTTCGATGCGACGGAGGCCGAGCACCTCGCACACCACCTTGATTGGATGGAGTTCCACGAGCACTTGCTCGCGGTGGCGATGGGGCGATTCTCTGAGGCACTCGGACGCGCCGGCCTCGGGTCGCTGCCCACGTTTCACAACTTTCCGCTCGGCGAGGCCGTGAGTGCGCTCAACGCCGGGCGCGTGGGCGAAATGGTCGATCTGGTTGCGCTCGATTATTACCACGCGGCGAATCCGCAAAATCATATGGCCATTTTGCGGCGAACCGGAGAGCTTGCCGCCCGCTCAGAGGGAACGCAAACGGTCGCGTTTGGCGCGGAAGTCGGCGCCGGCTTTGCGCCGTTTTTTCCGCCGCTCGATGAATCCGATTCGATGTACACGCTCATGGCCGCGCTTGCGTACGGTCTGCGCGGGTTCAATTTGTACATGGCGGTCGATCGCGATCGGTGGGTGGGGGCGCCCATTGATGTGCGCGGGATTCCGCGTCCGTTCGCCGATGATTACCGAGCGCTTATAGCCGCTCTCGAGCGCGTGGAGTTTCACCGTTTACGGCGCGATGCGCCGGTGCGGCTGGTTGTGCCGCGCGCTCTTCGGCGTCTTGCGCGCGCGACCCACGCGTTCGGGCCGATTACACCGCTGGCGTTTCACATCGCCGCGGCTGGGCCTCTCGAAAGTTGCTTCGAAGATGACGTGGGCCTCGGCGAAAATGCGCCCATTGCCGGTGAGGCCTTCTTGCGCGCCTTCGAGCGGGCTCTGCTCGCGCGCGGCGTTCCGTTCGCGTACGCGGGTGGCGAAAGTCTCGAGCCGGCCATCGCAGGCGCCTCATGGGTGGTGTGTGCGACAGCCGGGGGCGTCAAGCGCGAGGTGCTTGCGATGCTGCGCGAGGCTCAGATGCAGGGTACACGCGTGACGATAGGACCGCGCGTGCCCGAGCGGGACGGGTCGATGCGTCGAGTCGACCCGCCCCACGATACGTTCGAGCTTGAGGTCGAGCCTCTTGACGACCCGGCTCGTGCCGATGTTCTTGTTGCAAAATACATTGATATGCTCGAGCTGCCTGCGTACCCGGTTGATGCGCCGGATGTGCATGTGACGATTCATCGCGATGAATCTGGCGCCGCGCGCGTGGTCTTCGTGATGAACCCTACACGCAACGACGTGACCGCGACGATTGGACTCGGGCGGTGCCGCGTGCGGCAATTGGTCGATCTGCTTCCGCGGTCGCGCGTCTCGGCAACGCTGCAGCCTGATGAGGGTACCGGAGCTTGGGTCGTCTCGGTCGCCGCGCGAAGCGTTCGCATGTTCGCGGTGGAAACTTAGGAAAGACACGAACTGTGAGAGACGATCCGCGCAACCCTGCACGCGTTCGCGGCCGGAATTAGACCATCAGGGCATCACCGCGAGCCGTTGGGCGATGACGACGTAGGTTTGGGCGGCGCGGTGAGCACCACGTCGGCCGGCGAAGCGGAAGCAGCCGCTGGTCCGCATGCCGGCTTCGCTCGCAGATCGAGGGGAATGACGCGCAGTCCTGTTGCAAACTGCACGACCAGGGCAAAAAACGTGACATGTGCAATTATCTCGATCGCGCGAATGGCGCGATGCGCGCGCGATCGAAGGCTTTCGCGTCGAGGCCATACAAACACACTCGAGAGGTGAAGCATCGCACTGGCGCTGTGGCGGATGAAAACAGTTCCCGCCACGACGAAGGCGACCGCGATGACCGGCACGCCAAGAGCGAAGTGCGTGGTCGACAAATCGGTCATAAGCTTGGTTGAGTAGCTTCGAACGCTGAGGCCGAAAAACCAGCTGCGAACGCGAAACTGCCATACGTGCACGGCGACGAACGCGAAGGCCACGGCTGACGTCCATCGTCGGGCAAACAATGTGCGCTCTGCAACTGTCGGGGATGCGCCATCCGATGGTTGCGCTTTGCGCGGAAACCATAGAAGTGCAAAGTGCACTAAGAGCGGGAGGTACACAAAGGCAATCTCGATAGCGAGGCCCGTGCGTGTGCCGTAGGCGAGGGGCATAAAGGGCTCATCGACCGACCCTGTGGCGACGTGCCGTAGCGCGAAGCCGAGATGCACGAGAACAAATAGACTCATCATCGCCGTGGTCACGAGCGTGCAGCTCTCACGCAGGCGAACAACCCCGGCGTGGTGATCACGCGAACGATCCGCGGAAGAAAAAAGCGATGGCATGAGCGAGCGTGGTCGAAGTTATCATGGCCCGCGCCCTCAGCACGCGCGCGTTGCGTGTCGCGTGCGCGAAGCGCCTTATTCTTGCAGCGCGCAACGAAGCCCGTCACGTCAGGTCGCTTTGTTCGCTCCGAGCCACATCGATGCATCGAGCCGCTCATTGGCAATGCGTGGGTAGCCTCCTTGCCATACGGTGTGTCAAATCGTTTCCGGGCAGTCGGGGAACTTTTGGAGCTCGTCGTGGGAAAGCGGAAGGACGTGAAACAGGCCGGTGCGCCCGGCGAGGCTTTGCGTGATCGATTCAACGCGTGCGAAATTCTGGGAAGCCGTGAGCACGAAACGACCCTTTGATGGGTTTTCGTCGACATCGACTTGCAAATACGACAGCAATTGAGGCACGAACTGCACGTCGTCGAAGATGGCTCCGTCGGGGAAGCGTCGCAGAAAGCCTCGCGGGTCGATGGTTGCGAGTTCGCGAACGTCATAAGGCTCAAAAGACACGTAGCTTTTTTTAGGAAATAGCGTCCGGCAAAGCGTTGTTTTTCCAGATTGCCGAGGCCCTGTCACGGTCACAATCGGGTACGAGTTTGCAATCGTCGTGACGTAGCTCGAAGCAATTCTCTCAACCATGACGTCATCACCCACCGAACGCTTGCGTTTTTGCTACGTTTCGAAGCGTAAGCCATAGGGATTCGGCCGTTCGAACCGATCTCGCTCCTTGTCGCCAAACTCCAACTCTGAGGCGTGCATCGGTTTTAACCAAGGATGTTGACGGTAGAGGCTCCGATCCCATGGGTTCAAGCCACCCTCGGTCTGCACCAAATGAAAGTTTAAGTTTCGTTTGGTGCATGGCGAAGGGTAAACAAGTCTCCCTTTCGGACGAGGCAACGGTGTCCAGTGTGAGCCCACAGTAGTTGCGCCGTGCACGATGTTTGAGCCGAGTATCGCGCTAAGGCTTGGCCGAGGCGACGCTGCAGTCTTGCCGATCGCGCGTTTGGCGTTTCGCCGCACTGTTTTCTTGGGGCATCCGGTCGTAGGCTTGCGGGCCTTGAGGGAGTCCGGTTGGCGTCAGCGCTCGTGTGGTACATGCAAGTTACACTGATGAACGCACTATCGATGCTCATACGCCGGATGCAAGCATGCTCGCCTGTTCGCGCGGCTCTTGGCGCTGGAGCCCGAGCCAGCGCGGTAGTCCTCGCGACGACGCTTACGGCATGCGCGCGTGGTGCGATCGACGCGAAACCCGTGGCGACGTTGGCGTCGACGCCAGAGGCGCACAAGGCCATCGAAGAGTTGCGCCTCGCTTGGGCCGAGCGGCGTGTTGAACCCGAGGCGGCCCAAGCTGTCATTGACCGCTTGGCGCATGATGAATCGGTGCATCTTGCACGCGTGTATCTTGCGTTCGCGCTGCTCGAGCGAGGTGAGCTCGCCAAAGCTGATGCGGTGCTCGAAACGCTGCTTGGGCTCAAGCCGGGCGCTACGGCCGACCTGGTCACGGTTGCGCGAGCACGAAGCTTTAGGTTGCACAGTGCACCGATTGCGGCGCTCGAGGTATTGCGTGGCCTTGTCGGCAAAGTGGTCGATGAGACCGATCGCGACGTTTTTCTCGAAGAACTGTCGCTGTCGGCCATCGCGGCGCATGCGGATTATGAAGCGCTCGCGTATCTCGATGCGTGGCTTCGCAGCGCGCCCGAAGCCGATCGCGCGCGCGTGAAGGCGAAAATCCTTCAACTTGTTGAGCCGCTGTCGCGCGACGTGCTTGAGCAGACGTACCGCGCGATGCGCGAGCGCGGGTCAGAGGCCGGATACGGCGTCGAAACGAGGCGTTTGGTGGCTGCGCGCCTTGTACGCATCGCGGTGGAGACTGACGATGCGCCGCTGGCACGATGGCTTCTCGAGCGCGGCCGCGTGCAGGCCTCGGATTTGGCTGAGCTCGAGCCGGTGTTGGCCGCCGAGTTGCGCGAGCTCGCGATGAGTCGTCGCGGCATTGTCACGGTGTCGGGCAAAACCGTGGGGCTTTTGCTGCCAACGCGAACGCGGCAATTGCGAGATGAAGCGGCGGATGTGTTGCGCGGCGTTTCGTTCGCGCTTGGGTTGCCGCGTCGTGCGGGGGCGCTTCAAGGCGTGCGTTTGGTCACGCGCGACGAAGGACTCGATGCAGTATCCACGCGTGCGTCACTCGACGAATTGGCCGGTGAAGGCGCGGCGATAATTATCGCGGGGTTCGACCGCGATACGGCTGATTGGGCGAGTGCGTGGAGCGAAAAAGCCAAAGTGCCTGTGCTTTTGCTCGCCGCGCCGAGCGCGGCTCAGATGCCAAAGCGATATGGATTTGTGCTTGGCGAGCGAACCGAGCGCGAGATCGGAATGCTCGCCGATGCGCTTTTGCGCCGAGGCGTCACCACGGCCGCGCTTGTGGCCGATGCCGAAGAAGACGTGGCCGCTGCGCGCGTCGTCGAGAGCACAAGCCTCGTGCTCTTGCCTCCGGTCCGGTGCGATGTTCCGCTTGCGGTCGCAGGAAAACCAAGGTTTCCGGTTGATGCGTGGGCTTCCGCCGGCGCTCATGGCTGGCTGGTATCGGGGCCTGCGTCGTGCGCCCGGGATTTGGTTCGAGATATTGCTCGGCTTCCAGGTTCGCGCGCGCAAGGGGCCACAAAAGTACTTGTACTTTCTCTCGAAGCCGGTGTTTCGCTTCCTGAGCTTCCACGTGGATTGGTCGTGATGGGCTCAGCCGCAGGGCTCATTCCGGTGATCGCCGCGCCGAGTGCGAGCGATGCGCGTCAGGCCTCGGTTGCCGCATTTATCGAAGCGTTCGGTGTGCGACCGAGTTACTGGACGGCTCTCGGCCGCGATGCAGGCGCGCTCGCAGCCGCGGCGCTCGCGCCTCTCCCAGACAACGCGACAAGCGAACCGCGTGGGGTAACGCAACGGCGCGCTATTGCGCAGGCGGGACTTTTTGGAGCGCGCCTTGACTTCTGGACGAGCGACGAGCGCGGCCTAGGCAAAGACCGCGTACTTGCGCGCTCGTTGCACTTGGTGACGTGGCCGGGGCTGTAGATGATGCGGCCGTGTCGATCGCCGTCGGTTGTTTTTGTGACGCGGGCACAGGCGATGCTCTCTCGCATGGGTGATGATCTCGCACGTGCAGCCTCCGCATCCCATGCCGCCTTTGCCCGAGCCCGCGCCGGATCCACCGCCGCGGCCGCACACGCCGTCGGGGCCGGTGCCGAACGATCCTGTGCCCGTGCCCGAAGACCCGACCGAGCCTGTTGTGTAGCGGTCGTCTCGCATCCCGCATCCCGCGGGCGCGTAAGGCTGACGTTTGCGATGTGCCGCAACCGGCGCTAGAGCCAATCATGTGCGCTTGCATCACGTGGGTCGAACGATCGCGGGGCGAACAACGGCGAGTTTTCGGGGGTACGGTCTTGCCATGGCTCTCGGTGCGGCTTTAGTTGCATCGTGCACGCAAGATAAAGAGTCGCCGCAACCGACGGGCCGCGTGTGCGGCTTGCAGGTGTGGCACAGGCCGGCCTCCCGTAGTTCGGTGGTTCGCGTCCTCGGCGAGTGGGACAACTGGCGCGAGCCCGGTATTGAAGGGCGTGTTCGCGACGACGGATGGGTGCGTTTTGCAATTGACGCCCCCGCCGGCGATTACGCGTACATCATCGAAGAAGATGGCGTGCGCACGCTTGATGCTTATGCGGCGCGGTCGACGTTTTATCGCGGCGAAGAGGTGTCGCTTGGCCGCGTAGACGATTGCGATGCGCCGCTCGTTCAAGTGAACTCGACCTCGGCCACGCCGCAGGGCACCGTCACGGTGGATCTCAAATACGCCCCGGCGCGAAGCCTCGCCCCGATCGATCCCGAAGCGATCGATGCCATCTCCACCGATGGTGTGCGGCTCTCCGTGGCCTCGGTTGATACGGGCGAAGGCCTCATTCGCATGCAGGCTGCAGGTTTAAAAGAAGGAAAGTACACGTTTTCGGTGCGCGCGAAAGACGCGGCGGGTGCCGAGGCTCCGACCGTGATGGCCACGGTGTGGGTCGAGCCTCGGCCTTGGGATCCGCGTGATGCCTTGGTGTATCACGTGATGATCGACAGATTTCGCGCTGATTCGCCGTCCGGACCGAAGGCCCTCGCGAGTCCTGCGCTGCCGTCGCAGCGCGCGGGCGGCACGCTCGCTGGGGTGAGGCAGGCCATCGAATCGGGCGAGATTACAGCGCTTGGCGCCAATACGATTTGGCTCTCTCCGCTGTATCTCAATCCCGATGGTGAATTTAAAGGACTCGATAATCGCAATTATTCGAGTTACCACGGCTATTGGCCTATTGCGTCGCGCGAGCTTGATGGCCGATTGACCGATGCCGAAGAGTTGCGTCGGTTTATGACTGCCGCGCACGAACGAGGCATTCGCGTTCTGTTCGATGTGGTGCCCAATCACGTGCACGAGCAGCATCCGTGGAGCAAAGAGCACCCCTCGTGGCTCAAACTGGGGTGCGTGTGCGGGCGTGATGCGTGCGACTGGGGGCGCAACATTCAAACGTGCTCCTTTGCGCCGTACATGCCCGATGTCGATTGGAAAAATCCGGCCGCAGCGCGCGCGATGACCGCAGATGTGATGTGGTGGCTCGACACGTGGAGCGGCGATGGCATTCGCATCGATGCGGTGCCGATGATGCCGCGCGCGGCGATTTCGCAAATGGCGTACGAGGCCCGTGCTCGCTACGAACACCCGGGCAATCATGTGTACGTGCTCGGCGAGCACTTTACCGGTCCCGGCGCGTACAACACGCTGAGCGGAGACTTGGGCCCGTTCGGGTTGGATGGCAGTTTTCACTTTCCACTGATGTGGACGTTGCGCTCGGTGATTGCCAAAGAGCGCGAACCGATGAGCGCCATCGCCGAATCGTTCGCGAAAGGCGAGCAAGCGTGGTCGAAAGCCGAGCCCGTCATGGGATTGATGATTGGCAATCACGATGTCTCGCGTTTTGCGTCGGTGAGTGCAGGCACCGATGGCGGTGATGCCTGGGAGCCGGCGGCTGCGCCTCTGTCGCTTATGCCTGATGTGCATGCCAAGCAGCGCCTCGCGCTCGGCACGGTGCTGACGCTTCCCGGAGCGCCCGTGATTTACTACGGCGACGAAGTGGCTCTCGAGGGCAAAGGCGATCCGGACTGTCGGCGCGTGATGCCCGCCGAACAAGCGCTGTCGGCGCTTGCGCTGAAAACGAGAGAGCTCACGCGGCGGCTTGGCCGCGTGCGGGCGTGTTCCGAGGCCCTACGTCGCGGTACGACGCGCACGCTTTTTTCCGACGCCGAGCGCTTTGTGTTCGTGCGTGAGGTGCGTTCGAAACCCGAGCAAACGGTCGTCGTGGCGCTCACGCGACGGCCTTCGGGGCCATTCGCCGTTGAGCTCGCCGAGGGGTTGCCCACCGAGTGGCGCGACGCCGCGGCCGATCCCGGCGAGGGTGCTGCATCGCGATCATCTGCGCCGTCGTCAGCGCCATCGCCATCGAATGCCGCGTTCGATCCCAAGCCTGTGAGTTCGACGCCGCCGACGAACGCCCGGCTGCTTCGGGTCCCTGGCGATGCGTTTGGTGTACACGTTTACGTGGATGCGGCCGGACCCTGCGCTGCACTTCCGCAAACGCGCTGAGGCGCCGCGTGCGATTCGGGGCGCGGTTTCTGCCGTGCGTTCGTCGCGTGAAGGTTCGGGCGCACTCAGAAGAGATCGCCTGGTGACTCTGTGGTGAGTTGACAACGGCAACCCTTCGACCATTGTGTCATTCACCCTGAGAAGGGTGAGGTTGCGATGAGTCGTGGCCCTACGCGCGTGGCGTGGTTGGATCGAGAGGCGGGAGACCCATGAGAATTGCTCGGCATGTTGTCAGTGGGGTGATGATGGCAAGTGCGGTCGCCGTGGCCGTCGCGGCGCCAGCGTGCGGCAAAATCGAGCCTTCGAACATGGATACCGGTGAGCCGCCCGACCCGTCGAAGTTCGGCAATGGCCCCGGGAAAGACGGCAAGGGCGATGGGTACGGGTACGGTTCCGATTCGTCAGGACCGGCGCCTTTCGTGTGCCCCGACGAAGCAAAGCGCTGCGCGCATACGTTTACGTATCCCGCAAACGCCAACGATTCGGCAGTGGAGTTGCGCGGCGACTTCGGTGGCGACGAAACGTGGAACGTCGGCGTGAAGATGGAGCTGAACCAACGCCGCAACGAGTGGAGTGTCGACGTTGACATCCCGTTCGGAAAGCCTGTGCAATACAAGTTTTACGTCAGAAGCGCCGAAGGCGGTGACCCGTGGCGTCCCGACCCGGCGCAGCCGACCGTCGAAGTGCCGGGTGAAAATGGTGGCACTTCTATCAACAACATTTTCGAAGGCAAAACGTGCGAGCCTGCGATCTGCGGCGGCGAAGACGGCAAGTTGCCTGACGGTGTGTTCGATTGGCGCGATTCGGTGATCTACTTCGTGTTCGTCGATCGCTTCTTGGACGCCAATAAGTCGAACAATTGTAATGTGCAGTTTAAGAACGAGATACACGAGCTGAAAGACGTGTTGCCAATTGCCAATTACCAAGGTGGCGATTGGGCGGGTGTGACGAGCAAGATCAAAGACGGGTACTTCAACTCGCTCGGTGTCAACACGCTGTGGATCACCGTGCCGTTTGAAAACCCCTTGGACGCAGGGCTTGGGACCGACGGAAAAAACTGGTTTTCGGCGAGCCATGGCTACTGGCCGAAGCTCGACAACACAGACCCAACAAAACTGCAGTACGAAGCGTGCTTCGGCACTCCCGAAGACTTGAAGTCACTCGTCAGGGAAGCACACAAGAACAATCTGAAAGTGCTCTTTGACTACGCGATGGTGCACGTTCACAGTGAGTCGAATGTATACAAGCAAAACAAAAGCTGGTTTTGGGGAGCGAACGAGGGCGGTTGCGTGTGCGGCAGCGACGCGGGATGCGGCTGGGAAGAGAAAGCGAAAACCTGCTGGTTCACGTCGTATTTGCCGCACTGGAACTACACAAATTCCTCAGCTCGCGCCTACGCTGTGACGCAAGCGGTGAAATGGGTAACGGAAACTGGCGTTGACGGATTCCGCGCCGACGCCATTAAGCACATCGACGATTCGTGGCTCAAAGACCTCCGCGCAAAACTTAAGACGGAAGTCCACGCCCGACAGAATCCCGTTCAGCGCTTTTACATGGTTGGCGAAACCTACGAATTCGGTAATCGCGATCTGTTGAAGGCGTATATTGATCCAGCTACCAAGCTCGATGGTCAATTTGACTTTCCGCTGCGCAAGTACCTCGTCAATTCGCTTATCTTGCGCAACCAGTCGATGCGCGAACTCGATGGGTTTCTCTCCTCGGGAGAGAAACCCAATGACTACTTTTACGGCCCAAAGGCTGTCATGAGCACGTTTATAGGCAATCACGATTTGCCGCGCGTGATTCATCTCGCCCAAAACAATCCGGTATGGTCGGAACAATCGGCAGACGGGAAAGACCGCGCGTGGAGCAATCAGCCGACGGCCGTGAACGATCTCAGCGCTTTCGAGCGCGTGGCCAATGGCTTCGGCGTGCTGTTTACCCTCAAAGGCGCGCCGTTGATTTACTACGGCGACGAGGTCGGCCTCGCGGGCGCGGGCGATCCCGACAACCGTCGATTCATGCAGTGGTCGAACTACAACGCCGGCCAATCGTACTTGCTTGATCGCATCAAAAAGCTCGGGACCATTCGGTCTCAGCACCCGGCACTCCGCCGCGGGAGGCGCGCCACGCTTGAAGTCTCGGATGACCTTTGGGTCTTTTCGCGCTCGAGCGCCGAAGAAACTGTGTATGTTGCAGTCAATCGCAGCGACATCCCCCAAAGGACAAAGACGCCGGAGCTGCCCGGGGCCATGACCGAGCTCATCGAGGGCAAACAGGTTTCTGGCCCATCCGTCTCGATTCCGCCGCGCCAGACGCGCATCTTCATCCGACGTTGAACGGCATCGCCGCGGCAGTCGGTTCGCATGCTGCCTAAAGCCATCACGGGTGGCAGCCGTATGATGTGTGTGTGGTGTTCGTGAGCGCGTTCGTCGTCAAGAGCGCGCTCATCGCGCCGTAGCCGTGGCGGTTTGAGTTCCCTGTCGCGCGTGAGAAAGAATTCCATGCCGTTTGCACGTAGTGAGCCAAACGCGAGCGATTCGATGCATCCGCCAAAGGGTGGGCGAAGGCATGAAAAATTCGTTGGGTATCGCTCGACGATCGATTCAAATCCGCTACATTCCGCAGCGCTCGTGACTTCCTCGCCTAAATCCTCCGAACTATCCATTGAGGCGCTTTACGTCTCGGCTAGCGTTCGCAGTGGTTCATCCACAGCGATGGATGCCTGCGGTGCGTCTGCCAGCGTTGAGGGCGAGTCGGCGTTCGGGTTCGTGCCGAGCGAGGGCGATCGCGCGCGGTTGATTCACGAGTTGAGTCGTCTGGTGCGCGAGGCGCAAATGCCCGAGCCTGCGCAGTGCGCGGGGCTCACGCTCATCGGCTGGCTCGCGCGGCGTATGCCCGGCGAACCTCCGCATGCGCTGGGCGTGCGGCAAGCGCGCGACTCCGAGCGGCGCATTCGCGCTGCGGCAGCATCTACGACCAAAAAAGACCGCTAGCGCGCAGCTCTTTTCTACCTGTACTGGCACACCCGCTCCGAGCGACGCCTGAGGTGAGCCGCCCGGGCGTTTTCGTTTGTCAGTGGGTGTGCTCGTTTCGGTTCTTCCGACGCTTTTTGGCGCGTTGGGCCCATGTCCCGCTATCCTCCGTGAGCTTACGCATGGATGCGATTCCGGCCGCGAAGGATTCCGATGCTGATGATGTGGCCTTGGCCCTGACGGCGGCGCATGCATTGTGGCGTCGCGGGGCTTACGCCGAAGCTGTAGGTTGCATCGAGCGCGCCGCCGAGGCCGCGCGCGCAGCCCACGATGAGGCGCGAGCGCGCGACCTGTTTGCCGAAGCGGCAAGGCTCGCGCAAGCCGGAGGCGATGCGCCGATTGAGCGTCGCGCGGCATCAAAGCCGTTATCCGCGCCGCCTACGGCACCGTCCGCGTTGACGCCGACGGTGCCCGCGTTCGCCGCCGTTTCTCTGTCATCTCCACCATCGCGCGCTCCTGTATCCGGCGAGACCATCGAACTTTCGGACGACGATCTTGAAGTGATTCAAAGCACACCGGTGCCGGTGCCCGGGCCCGGGCCCGCGCTTTTTGTGCCGCCCGCCGAGATGGTCCACGCCGGTCTGCACGACCCGTGGGCAGAGGAGGCCGTCGAGGCCCTTGAATTCCCTGATCGTATGCAAGATGCATCCGATGAAACGGCGTCGCTCCTTCGCTCGGAGGCCGTGTTTGCTCAGCTGCGCGACGACGATCGCGAGCGCCTCTGGGCGCTTTCGGAACGACGTCAGCTTTGCGACGGCGAAGAAGCTTCGAAGTTCGCTCTTGCGTGGGTGATTTCAGGGCGGGTGGATGTCGCAGCGACGATGGTCGATGCTGCTGCGGCGCACTTGCACCAGGGTTGCGTGGTTTATGCACGCGGTTCGCTGCCGCGCGAAATGGGCGTGCCGATGCGTCTTGTGGCTTCGCAAAAGGCGGAACTCGCACTCTGGCCGGAGGCGATCGCCGACGAAGTTGCGGCGATTTTGGGTCGCTGTCCTGCTGCGCATTTGTCGTTGCAATCTGCAAGTGATCGCCTCCAGGCAACGGTCGGAGCGACAATAGGGCCGCTCGGCGAGCGCCTCGATGCGTCGATTCGTAACCCATTTCTTGCGAAGCTCGCCGTGCGGGTGTTGGCCCCCCACGAGATTCTCGTGCACGCGGGTGAACCACTGCCTGGGCTTGCGCTCGTTACAAGCGGCGAGCTCGTTATCGCATCGGGAGAGGCCGTGCTCGATACGGTGAATTTTGGCGAGGTTCTGTATCCCGCCGAAATCCTTGGGCGTGGCGTGGCGCCGGCTACTGCGCGCGCCGGAGAACACGGCGCGCTCTTGCTGTTCGGCTCGCGAAGTGTAGCGCAAGAGCTGCTGGTGAGCTGCCCGCCGCTGCTCGATGTCATCGTCGCGATGGACCTGTAGAAACCGCTTCAGCGCGTGATCAACCCGTTTCCGAAACGCGGCCCGTTCGACCGAGCTTCGCTTGCAATAGCATTGCAAGAGTGACGGATGCTTTTTTCCTGGGTTGCACGCCGTCGCCGGCGGGGCGTTCGACCCACTCCCCGGCATCGTGGAGTGCCGCGTGTAGCCAAGACGACGTAGCGAGCAAGCGTGATAGCGATGGCCGGTCGCTTGATCGCAAGTCATTCAACCAAACAAACGCGGCGAGCTTTTTCCCGGTCTTCTACCCGTTTAGGATGGTTTTATGGTCAAGCGCGGGCGAAGCCTTTTCCGTGCGTATGGCGAGATGCGTCGTGATGGTCGTCATGGGCGCGTAAAGATGTCCGGTCGTCGTTGTCGCGGCCGGCGGTCAATCAGTGCTCTTTTTTGCGTGCTGTTGCATTGCGGAGGGGAAACGCCACCGACGAAGCCGTTGTGTTCGGACGTCGCCGCGGCAGACCAAACAAGACAGCCGTCGAACGCAAACAACGCGAACGCCGCGTCCGGATGTGAAGCGCCGCCTGCCCGCATCGACCGAGCCGGCGACACGAATACCTCCGACGGTTCGCTATCGCCGTCGCCACCTCGCGCTGACGAAGGAACGCGATCGTTTTCGACCAGCCCAACGCATCTGTTTGCTCCCGCGCACTACGCGTTCGGTGCTGCGGTTGGGCCGGATGGGTCCGTCTATTTTACCGAGTTTGGCGAAAGGCGTTTACGTCGAGTGACGTCTCAAGGCCTATCAACCGTGGTGGCCAACCAGCCAGGGATGTATTCGGTTGTCGTGGATGCGCGAGGACGCGTCTTCGTCGGTCTTGACCTTGGCGATACGGCTGATGAGTCCGGTGCCTATCGAGGGATGGTTGCGCAAGTTATTGAATCACCCGTCAACGGAGTTGCGGCTTCGCTTAGGCCCGTTATTCGAGGTATTCGCCGCCCCCGACAAATGGCGTTCGACGATTCGGGCAATTTGTTCGTCGTGTTGGAAGCCGAAAAGAAGATCATCGTCTGCAAACCTGAGGACGGCTCAACGTCGTGCGCAACCCCGGAAACCGCGGTGACGCTTCGAGGCAACAGTCCGCCGCAAGGAGTCGCGTATCGCAACGGTCGCCTTTATTGGAGCGAATACGGGGTTTACAGCGATATCGCCAATCCTGTGGATGGCGCCATCAAGAGCGTCGCGTTTCCCGGGTGCACTGTCGCCGATACGGTGGTTGCAGACCTTCGGGGCCGCGGTCGTGGAATTGGCTTTGATGCGTCAGGTTCTCTTTATGTTGTCACTGAAGCCAATGCACTCGACCAAGGCAACACAGGCGCGTTAGGCAAAGTCGGCGCTGATGGGAAATTTGAGGTTCTCGTAAGTGGCATTGATTATCCGCAGTTTTTAGCCGTCGCGGGTGACGGCGGGTGCGTCGTGCCTATGGCCCGCGAAACCGTGATTGGTTTGATTTCACCAAACCTACGAATGAATCCTTTGGCGAGTGCCAATCCGGCTGTGAGCATTGTCGGCAGCAACCTCACCTCCGGTGCGTTTGCTGCCACGGATATGACGCTCACGCTTGAGTTTCCAGAACTCGGACGCCGGTTTTCGTTTTCTGTGCAAGATGCAAGCAATGAGGCGCCCACTTACGGCTGGGCGACCTTCGCCTTGGCTAATTTGAGCATGACAGATAGTCAGATGAAGTCGTTTACGACGGAGTTTGCTTACCCCACTCCTACCGTTCCGGGGCCAGGGTTTTACCGTTCACCAACCGTTCTTTGCAGAATTGGGTCGAAGCCGTGCGTCGCTCATGTGCTGCCCGGGCGCACGCAAACTCGTGCGCGCTGGCCCATGTGGTACACGAGTTCGGGATTAGAAATGCCCGCTGCGGGATTTGATGAAACTCCGAATCAATGGTTGGTGAACTTTTATTGGTGAACCGCTAATTCAGATATGGCAGGTGTGTACACCCACGTGGGCTTTCTCTAGCGAGAGCTTAGGGCCCACCGGAGGTCGCCGCTGCCTTCGACTCCGGCGAACCGCAAGCTTACCCATCGGCTGTTGGCTGCGATGGCTGGTCGACCGTCAACAGAGGTTATTGGAAACGTGATCCGAAACACGCTGCGCCACGGCGAGGTATAGGGAAAGTACATCGTTTCGATGGGCCCCGGACGCGTCACGCGCTCTATCGAACTCGGTGCCGTTTCGTGCCCTTGGTCGTCGATGAGGCGTGCGACCCACGTTGCATCGGCTCGCGTGAGGTCGGCGCTTCGGGCTGTGCGCGCGGCGA
>Ga0164293_10001572_pt1 | contig 19097 bp, 17 predicted proteins | sample GEODES118metaG_FD_111487 | JGI IMG/M metagenome (GOLD analysis project Ga0164293, IMG submission 111487) | Eutrophic lake water microbial communities from Lake Mendota, Wisconsin, USA - GEODES118 metaG | ecosystem: Environmental > Aquatic > Freshwater > Lake | place: USA: Lake Mendota...
AACAGAAACTTTCAAAGAACTTAAAGGGTTTGTTAAAACTCAAAAGAAAGTAACAGAAGAAATAGAAAGCCCTAAAAGCTTATTTCGAGAATACGTTTTTGAAGGAAACCTGATATTGGTTGGCAAAAATTCTAAAAACAACGATACATTAACCCTAAAACACACCCAAAAAGAGGATTATTGGCTACATGCCCGTGACTGTGCCGGTTCGCATGTGGTGATTAAACGAAAAAATAAAGAAAATTTACCGAATCACGTGATTGAGTTTGCAGCAAGTTTAGCCGCTTACTATTCTAAAAGGAAAAATGAGAGTGTGGTTCCTGTCATTTTTACCCAGAAAAAATTTGTAAGAAAAACAAAAGGATTACCTGATGGTCAGGTGATTGTCGATAAAGAATCTACAATTATGATTGAACCCTTTCAGCCTTAATGTTTGATAATCTTATGTAATAACAGCTCTTGACCTTTTAAACTCTTGTAGCTTGTAAGATCAGTAATATCAATATCTTACTTATATTTGTTGTGGCTTTTACTAAAAATCCTTCATTTTAAAATCAAAAAAGTAATCAATTAAACTTAAAAAATAATAATGAGAAGTTTACATCTTGAAGCAGAAGTAGGTCAGATTGCAGAAACGGTATTGTTGCCTGGAGATCCCTTGAGAGCGAAGTTTGTTGCAGAAAATTTCTTAACCGATGTAGTTTGTTATAATAAAGTACGTGGCATGTATGGCTTTACGGGGACATACAAAGGTCAAAAAGTGTCAATTCAAGGCACTGGTATGGGCATGGGAAGTGCGGGTATTTACATTCATGAATTGATAAATACTTATAAATGTCAAAATCTGATTCGGGTAGGAACATGCGGTTCTATTCAACCCGAACTAGACCTTGGTCAGGTAATTTTAGCCATGAGTGCATCTGGAGACTCAGACGCTAACAGCTTGTTATTTAAAGGAATGCATTATGCAGCAACTGCCGATTTTGGCTTGCTTTATAAAGCTTATGAAATGGCCAAGGAGTTAAATATTAAGACACATACAGGTTCAGTTTTTAGTACCAACACCTTCTATGACCTTGAACCTAACCGTTGGGAAGTTTGGCAGAAACACGGGATTTTGGGAGTAGACATGGAATCGCAAATATTGTTTACCATTGCCAAAAGATTCGGGGCAAAGGCTTTAGCACTTTTGACCGTCAGCGACAATATAATAACCGGATCTGCCTCTTCTCAGCAAGAAAGAGAAAACACCTTCAATGATATGATGAAGATTGCCTTAGGATTGGTTTAAAAAATTGAGGAATAGAAATACCTATTCCTCATTCCAAAAACTTCCACTCGGTCACTTTATCCTTTTTCAAATCTTCGCCTTTTAATACAGCTTTAACTAACTCAACAGGCATAGTATTATTCTGTAAAATAGTGTCATGGAAGAGCTTCTCTGGCATTTTACCAGTATCCACCAACTCTTTCTTGAGACTATAAAACTGCAATCCTCCAATCATATAAGCTATCTGATAAAGGGGACCATATCTTCCTGTAAATGAACGCCTTACTTCAGCTTCGGCATTGGCTCTTTCATGTCCAACTTTGTCAACAAGCAGGTCAATACATTGTTGCGGGGTCATTTTCTCTAAGTGATAATTCAGCGAAAATATTATTCTTGCACAACGATGCATTCTCCAAAATAACATTCCTATTTTCTCTTCAGGCGTTCTAGGAAAACCTTTATCCCAAAGATTAAACTCCCAATATAAAGCCCAACCTTCAGTCCAGAATGGTGTACCGAAAGCTCTGCGATAAGGCTTATGTCGCTGATTCATAAACTGTTGTAAGTGATGACCCGGAATCAACTCATGTTGTACTGTGGCTCTTGAAAAATATGGATTATTGCCTCGCATGCTCATCATTTTATCGTCATGGTCCATTGTGGCCGTTGGATATGCCACCATTATTTGTTCTCCACCTAAGAAAAACGGACTAACTTTCTGTTGTTCTGCGGAGAGCATTACCGTTCTCCAAGTTTCTTTCGCCATCGCCGGAACTGTAACCAAATCTCTATCTTCAAGATATTTTATAGCTTCCCAGGCTAGTTTGTTAACGTCTTCTTGCCATTGGCCAGGCGGCACATAAGTTTGTTTTACATGCTCTAGAGCCTTTTTCCAGTCATTTCCATAACCTAGTTCATTTGACGCCTTCAGCATTTCTTTCTCACACCAAGCAAATTGCTTGTTGGCCTCAGTGATGAGTTGTTCCGGCGAGTAGGCAATAAATTCGTAAGACAAGTCTTTTAAAAGTGCTTCTCTGCCAAGCGGTTTTCCTATAATTCCACTTCCGTCGTCCTTCACCAATGTATTGGAAAAATGCTTTCGAAGGAAACCTTCATATTCTTCAAAAGTCTTCATTAGCTTTTTATGTGGTGTCTGCATCCACCAATAAAACTCAGGATTGTATTCGTTATAAAACTTAAATGATTCCTCAGTTGCCTTTATAAGTTCCTTTACTATATCTGCAGCCAATTCGGCTTTTTGCCAACTTTCAAATGTCTTCTTAGTTTTTAAAGCTACGATTTCTGCTCTAATTTCTTTTTCCACTGTGTTAAAATCTGCTGCCAATTTATCGGACGTGGGTTTGACCCCAGTTTTTCGATTTTCATTAAAGCTATAAATCGGCTGAGCTTTTACAACTACATTTTTCACTTCATTAAAAGCCTTTAACTCTAAGCCATGAAAGTAAATACTTTTATCAATTTGATTTCGAAGCAAAACATAATCAACCTTCTGATTTTTGGTAAGTGCTTCAAAATTAAGTTTGTTCAGATCTTGTCGTGCTTCAGCATAGAATTTCGTAAACCTATCAAAATATACTTCAGAAAGAGGATTAGGATATTTACGTTGTAAAGCTCCTTTGTCAGCTTGGTATGAAGAAACAACTTCGTTAAAATCGGTAGCAAAAATACTTAAAGACAAGAAAAGTAAAAGAATTGTTAGTTTCATCGGATAAAATATTTGGGTTAATTAAACTGAAATGCGAAATATGTTGTAGGGCCCTTGCCAATGTTGGTCAGATTATGTAACTGATTGGAAGGTAAAAAGAACAAATCACCTTTAGAGCCTTCATAAAAATGTTCACCAATTTGCATTCTGGCATTTCCATCAACAAGAAGTATCATTTCTTCAGCAATATGCTTGTGCGGCAAGTGGCTATTCAAACCTTCATTTAGAGTAGTTTGATGCATTTCTACACGATTGAACATAGCAGTGGGTCTATCAAAAAAATCTCTTCTACCGCCTTTATCGTGCGGCTTGAAAATTAAATTCGTCCAGTCTACTATTTGAGACTTTACTATTTCTTCCTTTTCCCTCGGGCTTTTTGACTTATAAATCAATACAAAATAATTCACATCTTTATTACTGAGGTTATTCATTTGCTGCATGTCCTTGGGCATAATTAACAAAACACTTCCGGCACCAAGTTCTTTAGTCTGGCCTTCAATCGTTACGGTTAATAAACCGTCTTGAATAATTATAAGCTCCTCGTCTATTTCCTGTGCGTGTGAAGGCCTTAATTTGTGTCCCGGCTTAAGAGTAGAATGGTGAATACTGATTTTTTCCATAAAATCAGTTTGTTCGTTTTTTAATATTTGTCGAAATACCCTACTCTCATCTTCATTTTTTGATAATTTATCAAAATGAATCACCTTGCCTTGTAGTAAATTCTGAGAAAAAGCAGCGTTAATACTCATGCAAAAGAGAGCGGTTAATAAAATTTTCATTTCTTGGTTGATAAACTTAATCAAAAATAAAAACAAATCCCACAAAGTCCTTAAACCTCGTGGGATTTTTATGCGAACTTACTCCTGAATTTTAGAATTCTCGATGAATGGCTTCGTCAAAAAGTCTTTCTTTAGGCAAATTTCTGAAATAATCGTAGGTTATTTTCAAGCCTTCTGCCCTATCTACTTTAGGTTCCCAACCCAAAATGGTTTTTGCTTTGGTAATATCTGGTTGCCTTTGCTTCGGATCATCCTTTGGCAAATCCAAATAAACCACTTTCTGAGTAGTTCCCGTAAGTTTGATAATTTCTTCAGCGAAATCCTTGATGGTAATTTCTGATGGGTTTCCAACATTCACGGGTTGTGCATAATTTGACATCAACAATCTATATATTCCTTCAACCAAATCATCAACATAACAAAAAGAACGCGTCTGTGAACCATCACCAAAAATCGTAATATCTTCACCACGGAGTGCTTGGCCAATAAATGCTGGCAAAACACGGCCGTCGTTCAATCGCATTCTTGGACCATAAGTATTAAAAATACGTACAATTCTGGTCTCTACGCCATGGTAAGTATGGTAGGCCATCGTCATAGCTTCCTGGAATCTTTTGGCTTCATCATACACACCTCTCGGCCCTACTGGATTTACATGACCCCAATATTCCTCGGTTTGAGGATGGACCAAAGGGTCTCCATATACTTCTGATGTAGAGGCTATTAGAACTCTAGCTCCTTTAACTCTAGCCAATCCCAAGCAATTATGAATCCCCAAAGAACCAACTTTCAAAGTTTGGATTGGAATTTTGAGGTAATCAATTGGACTAGCAGGAGAAGCAAAATGTAAAATATAATCTAGTTCGCCCGGTACATGAATAAACTTGCTTACATCATGATGGTAAAACTCAAAATTAGGCAATTTAAACAGATGCTCAATATTTCTTAAATCACCCGTAATTAGATTATCCATAGCTATCACATGGAAACCTTCTTTGATAAACCTGTCACAAAGGTGCGAACCTAAAAAACCCGCTCCTCCTGTAATTAATATTCTTTTCATATTTTTAAGATGCTGTTATTGTATCGCGACCAATAGAATAGTAATCAAAACCCAAATGAGCCATATCTTTCAATTCGTACAAGTTTCTTCCGTCAAAAATGACTTTGTTCTTTAATACACTTCCTAATTTGTCAAAATCTGGTGTTCTAAACTCCGGCCACTCCGTCATAATCATCAAAGCATCAGCCCCTTCCGCTGCCTCATATTGACTAGCTGCATATTTAACTTTTTTACCTATTTCCTTTCTAACATTAGCTATAGCTTCTGGATCGAAAACAACTACCTTAGCTCCTGCTCTTTTCAAAGCCTTAATGTTATACAAAGCCGGTGCTTCACGAATATCGTCAGTATGAGGTTTGAATGCCAAGCCCCAAATAGCTATAGTTTTACCTTTCAAATCTCCACCAAAATACGCCTTGAGTTGTGGTATCAATTTAGTTTTTTGACGGTCATTGACGAACATCACTGATTTCAGAATCTTAAAATCATATCCATATTCTTTTGCTGTTTTGCCTAAAGCTTGGACATCTTTCGGGAAACATGAACCACCGTAACCAATGCCAGGAAATAAAAATCTTTTACCAATTCTGCTATCTGTGCCAATTCCCTTGCGTACATTGTCAACGTCTGCACCCGCAAGCTCACATAGGTTGGCGATTTCATTCATAAAAGTTATTTTCATAGCCAAAAATGAATTTGCGGCATATTTGGTCATTTCGGCAGAACGCTCATCCATAAAAATAACTGGATTGCCCTGACGAACCAAGGGAGCGTAAAGACGTTCCATTATTACCTTGGCCCTGTCTGATTTCGTACCAATAACAACCCTGTCTGGTTTCATGAAGTCTTCAACCGCTACCCCTTCTCTCAAAAACTCCGGGTTAGAAACTACGTCATATTCCACCTTGGCGTTTACAGCCATCTTGGCAGAAACCTTTTCAGCTGTACCTACAGGAACCGTACTCTTGTCCACTATTACGGCGTAATGACCCAACACTCTGCCCAAGTCCTCAGCTACACCAAGAATATACTTCAAATCCGCAGAACCATCTTCTCCGGGAGGCGTAGGCAGTGCCAAAAATATTACTTCGGCATCTTTTATTCCTTCAACCAAATCAGTAGTAAAAGTCAATCTCCCTTCTTTGCGGTTTCTTTCAAACAAGACTTCCAAACCAGGTTCATAAATGGTTATTTTACCTTTTCTAAGACTTTCAATTTTCTTTGCGTCAATATCTATACAACTTACATAATTACCAGTTTCAGCAAAGCAAGTTCCCGTAACCAAGCCCACATATCCAGTACCAATAACAGCAATTTTCATATTTTTATAAAATTAATAAATGAAATGTCTTACAAAGGTATTGCAAAAGAGATACCTTCATCATTAAATTCGTAAAAATCTTACATAATATTCAAAAAATATATACATTTTGATTCAAAAACACAATTAAGTATACTTTTTTGAATAGGCCATGTAATGTTTTAAAATAATTTAATGGAAAAATAGTCCACAAAATGGAAAGTATTCACCATTATTGACATTGTAAATTAAGAAAATTCAGAAGAGCAATTAGGCCTATGACACCTTCCAAACGAAAGGATATTTTACACCTTTGTAGTTTTTTATTTCCATGTTGATAGTTCCGAAGGAGAAATCTACTTCAATTTTGAGAGGCACACGATTCTTATCATCAGATATCCAGATTCGGATTGCATTTTCACCTTTGAATAAATCGTTCTTGGGTAAAATAGGATTGAGTTTCAAAACACGCATTTTGCCAAATTTAGTATGCACAATTCCATGACCTGCATATTTTATTTTCATTTGATAAAGATCTTCATCAAAGAATAGTGGTGACGAAACGGTTTGCCCTTCGCTGAATTTTGAAAAATTTATAGTACGGAGAAAGTAATAGCCCGAAATAACATCCTGAATATTGTTAGGCACCTCAAATCTCTTTGACTGCTCTTTCTCTACTTTTACTACCTCATTCTTTTGATGATCAAAATTCATTACCTGATCCCTTTTGTAGCTATTCTCCCGGGCACTGTAGATAAACCTGTGGGGTAGAAACGCCAAAGTATCAACATAGCTCCTATAGGTATTCCTAACCTTGAACAGATCTGTCAATCCGGCTGTTTTACCCAAAACATTGACCCTAAAGCATGGGCGATTATTTACCAGATAAATCTTTTCGTCCACATCTACTTCTGCCTCCCCAATTGTTAGGAAACCATACTTAACTTTGTAGTTATAAGACTCACCAGCCTTGAAACTATCATTGGGGATTATTCTGTAGTCGCCTACGATAGTAAATGAGCACAAAACAAAAAACAAAATAAAATCTCTTAACCGTAACATTAACTCAACTGAATTTTATAGAAAACGTACAAAGTTAAAATTAAATACTGAGCTGTTTTGTTAATTTTCTATTTTGCAAATACTCCAAACAAAAAATGCCTCAAATGAGGCATTTTTTTATAACAATAAACTTGATTTTAAGCCTCCAAATCTGCTTCACTTGCATTCTTATCCATCAGAGCATCGGCATTGCCAGCCACTGTAGCCTTAATTTTCTCTTCAATGTCGGCCATCAACTCTGGATTATCCTTTATAAGACCTTTTACAGAGTCTCTTCCTTGTCCAAGCCTATTTTCCGCATAAGAAAACCATGAACCAGATTTTTTTACAATATCCAAGTCAACCGCCAAGTCTAGAACCTCTCCCGATTTTGATATGCCTTCACCGTACATAATATCAAATTCGATAACTTTAAATGGAGGTGCCACTTTGTTTTTAACCACCTTCACTTTTGTACGATTACCTATAATATTGGCATCACTATCCTTTATCTGTCCAATTCTTCTGATATCGATTCTTACTGAGGCATAGAACTTTAAGGCATTACCACCAGTTGTGGTTTCTGGGCTACCAAACATAACACCAATCTTATCCCTCAACTGATTAATAAATATACAACAGCATCCCGTTTTATTGATGGTTCCTGTTAGTTTTCTCAGTGCTTGAGACATTAGTCTAGCTTGAAGACCCATTTTACTATCTCCCATTTCTCCCTCCAACTCGGCTTTTGGCACCAAAGCGGCTACAGAGTCTATAACGCAAATATCTATGGCTCCTGAGGAAATCAAATGTTCGGCAATTTCTAAGGCCTGCTCACCATAATCGGGTTGTGATATCAAAAGGTTTTTGGTATCAATTCCTAATTTTTCAGCATATAATCTATCAAATGCGTGTTCTGCATCTACAAAAGCGGCTATTCCTCCTTTCTTCTGTGCTTCTGCAATGGCATGCATGGCCAAAGTAGTCTTACCTGAAGATTCTGGCCCGTAGATTTCTATAACTCTTCCTTTCGGAAAACCACCAACTCCTAATGCCAAATCCAAACCTAATGATCCTGTTGAAATAACAGGTACATCCATTACCTTGGTGTCGCTAAGCCTCATTACGGTACCTTTTCCGTAGGCTTTATCTAATTTATCTAATGTAGATTGTAATATTTTAAGTTTATCTGAGCTTTCAGCTGCCATTTCTGTACGTTTAAGATTTAATACAAAGTTATATAATTTTTTTAGATATTTTCTGCTAAAAAAAATAGCATTTATTGTAAGATATTCAAAATAAACTACTTACAAATTAAACACTCAAAGTTTTGCAATTTTTATTTTCTTCCATTCTACCCTTATACCGCCACCGTCGTGTATTTGAAGTGCTATCTTACCGTCCACTTCGCCAATTGCTGGGTCATTGAGATAAATCATTTGCTTGCCATTTACCCAAGTAGTTACCTCAGTACCAACTACCTTTATTTTCATGGTATTCCATTCGTTCATTTTCACATTATCAATTTCTTTTGGTGGTTTTATGAGCCATCCTCTTTTATAAGATTCGTAAATTCCACCCGAAAAACTACCCGGAGGAGCTACTTCAGCCTGCCAACCTGATACTTTGGTTCCCACAATGTCAGAGTGAAAGAAAACTCCACTATTTCCATTCGCCAAGGGTTTAAACATCAATGTTAGTTCAAAATCTTTGAACTTTTCTGTAGTGGCCAAATAGCCATACCCTTTGTCTGGACCGCTCTCACAGATTAGATTTTTATTTTCAACATACCACTTTTCAGTTCCGAATATTTCCCAACCCGACAAATCCTTTCCATTGAAAAGATTTACAGGTTTGGACTTTTGAGCAAAACTAAAGATGGGAATTAACAGAAATAGTAATTTTTTCATTAGATTTATTAAAGTTTAATTTCTTGAAGTCTAAATTTAGGAAAGAAATTTAAATCTAAAAATTACTTTTGTATTTAAATATCAAAATAAGAAATGAAATTCAGTGATTTGAATCTAAACAAGTCTTTACTAAATGCCTTGGAAGACCTCGGGCTAGATTCTCCAACATCCATACAAAGTAAAGTTTTTTCTATCGTAATGTCAGGCAGAGATATGGGCGGCATTGCACAAACCGGCACAGGCAAGACCTTAGCTTATCTCCTACCTTTGATGCGTATGTGGACATTCTCAAAGGACAAACTGCCTCAAATTGTAGTATTGGTGCCGACAAGAGAACTTGTAGTACAGGTTTTGGAAACAGCCAAAAAGTTAGCTAGCTATATAAGTTTTGACGCTGTCGGTGTATACGGCGGAGTGAACATCAAGACCCAAGTACTAGAATTATCTAAGGGATGCGATTTGCTAGTAGCCACTCCGGGCCGATTTATTGACTTAGCAGCGAGTGGTGCACTCAAGGTAAAAAATATCAAAAAACTGGTTATAGATGAGTTTGACATGATGCTGGATTTAGGATTCAGACCACAGCTCCAGACAATTTTTGATAAAATTCCTGAAAGACGCCAAAATCTTCTTTTCTCCGCCACTATATCTGAAGAGGTGGAAGATTTATTGGATGAAACTTTTAAATCGCCAGAAATTTTAGAAGATGTGGCAGTAGGAACTCCGCACCAAAACATTGAGCAAAGGGCGTATTTTATTCCTAACTTTAACACAAAAATAAACTTCATAGAGTTGTTGTTGGCAAATGACAGCCAAATGACCAAGAACTTGGTGTTTGTTGGGAACAAACTACTCGCCGACACCATTTTTGAAGAATTAAAAATGCGAGAAGTGGAAAGTGTAGATGTGATACATTCTAACAAATCTCAAAACTATAGATTTAAGGCACTCGATAGCTTTACAAAAGGAGAAACGAGAACGCTTATAGCAACTGACCTGGGTTCAAGAGGTTTGGATATCCCAAAAATAAGCCATGTCATAAACATGGACATTCCAGAGATTGCAGAGGACTACATTCACCGAATTGGCCGCACGGGCAGAGGAAATGAAAAAGGAATATCCATAAGTTTTGTTTCGGAAAAAGAACAAGAGTCGTTTGAGGAAATAGAAACCCTCATGAACTACAAGGTACCGATTGGCGAAACACCCGTTTATCTCGAAATATCCGATAGTTTGATGTCTTTTGAAATAGAAAAAATAGATATGAAAATATTGGCTCCGAAGAAAAAAATCGACGTTGGTGAAGCTTTTCATGAAAAAGCAGAGAAAAACAAAAAAGTCAATAAAAGGAGGGATATAGAAGCCGAGAAAAAGGCCAAATATGGAAAAGCTTACAAAAAGGAAAGGAAATTATAACCCAATTGCAAAAAAAGAACCGTGAAAAGTGTGGCGAAAGACTTAGAGGAATACATGGAGAAAATTGCCGACAACCATAAATTTTCGGTAAACAAATTACGCGAAATCGTCAAACAAAATATTCCCTTCGGTTTTGAGGAAATGTTGAATTACGGCATGATTGGCTATGTAATTCCTCATGATTTATACCCCAAAGGCTATCATTGCGACACAAAATTACCATTACCTTTTATCAACATTGCATCTCAGAAAAATTTCGTTGCATTTTATCATATTGGGCTTTATGCCATGCCGGTGCTTTATACTTGGTTTATTGACGAATACACCAAACTTGACTTGAAAACATTAGATATGGGCAAAAGCTGTATCAGATTTAAAAATCCAGATGATATACCTTTTAAGCTAATTGGTGAGTTGGTAAGTAAAATTTCTGTTGAAAAATGGATTTCGGTTTATGAAGATAAATTTATGACTGAACGGAAGAAATAATGGATTATTCGGAAGAAATAAAAGCTATTTACGGAAATAAGATTCGAATTCGAGTATGTGGAATTCTTGAAAATGGCGAGAATTATCTATTCGTAAACCATAAAAAACTCAATAAGGACAATGTTTTTTGGAACTTTCCTGGGGGTGGTGTTGAAGACGGCGAAAGCATTAGAGAAACTCTAAAAAGAGAATTTCAAGAGGAAACTAACCTTGAAATCATAGTTGAGCAATTTTGTTTTTTCAACCAAGTAATAGTGGGGTCTTTACATGCAATTGAGTTATATTTCAGGGTAAAATCCAATAGTTTTATTGTAAAAGTTGGAAACGACCCTGAATTTAATATTATTACTGATTTAAAATGGATGAACTTGGATGAGTTTTTGGGGCTGCCAATTCATCAAAAACCAGTGATTTTTTCAAATATTAAATCCATAAATGATTTGATTTATCCCTTTAGGAGCTAAATTTGTCTATGGATGCACCAAATATCTTCAAAGTAATTGACGACAGATTTTCAGTAGAGCGTATTGAGAATTATGATTTATTGATGGAAGTTCAGGAAACTCGATTTAAGTTTTTATTGCGAGAAAAAATATCCAAAACCGTTGTTTGGCTTGAAGATCACTATCTGGGTTATGTGAACAGCACTGAAAAATTAGAAGAAAAGCTTAAAAAGGTCTTTACGGATCATGAATTCCTTAAAGCAAACTTCTGGAATAGTATAAATTTAATTATTGACTTTCCGTGTTTTTCCTCAATACCTGAAGATTTTTACATGGAAGAATTGTCAGCCAACTATCTAAAAATACAATATCCAGAGCTTGATTTTGCCGAATTTGAAATTGAAACTTTTAAATACGGGTCGGAATATTTAATATTTGGAGTTCCTCAAAAGACAATTACAATATTTCAAAACTATTTTCCAAACAAATTGATTGGGTGCTCGAACTCCCTACTAAACTCCATAAAATACTTCCATGCACACGAACGCATTCAAAACAAAAACTTATTAATACTTGATGATAACTGGCTAGAAGCCATATACTTAGAACCCAAAACAGGAAACCTGAAAACGAAAAAAATTACTCTAAATTCGCAATACCTAAAAGCTTTTTTGAACGAAATCGAAAAGAATGGTCAGTTAGAAACACTTATTTATGGTGAAATAACACCATTTTCGCATATTTACAGGACTATCAGTGATAAACTAACAATAATTGAGTTTGGAGGTGTACCCCGAAATAGTAAGCTAGGTCAATATTTTGCAGAAATACCCGAACAGAGGTATTTTACATTATTCAGTGTAATATTTTAATTACTTCCTCTGATAATAGTCAAAGCCGTATTGTACCTTTAAATTGTAATCGAAATATTCTATAGCTCTTTGAACAGATTTGGCGTGTTTGGCAATAAAATATGGACGCTTACCCTTTTTATTCACCAATTTAGTATCAACTTTATAAATAGTTCCTTCAGGAAATTTCGTAATAAATTTACTTGAAATGGCAACTTTCAAATCTTCTGGAACTTGTTGTCCATTTATGGTTTTGAGTTTCATTTTATCAGTTTTTTCATCATACAAGGCTTCGGCATAGACGCCCACAAAATAGGTTTTCGTAAATTCTGGCACCTCGTCTATCAATGACAACTGCATAAGATTTTTTTTTGTTATAGATTCTGATGCAAAATAATAGTTTTTTTTTGAAATAAAATATGATTGAGAAGTATTTATTTGTACTTTTGCGGAACTTTTCGGAGAAATAAATCAAAATGGCAGAAGTAAAAATATTCTCAGGCACCAATTCCAAATACTTGTCTAGCAAAGTAGCCTACTATTATGGAAAAGAACTCGGAAAAATATCAATTCAGCGTTTTGCTGACAGTGAAATTTCTGTGAATTTTGACGAATCTGTAAGAGGATGTGACGTTTTTCTTTGTCAGGCCACATTTCCGAATGCAGATAATTTAATGGAATTACTCTTGATGATTGACGCAGCAAGAAGAGCCTCTGCTCATTATGTAGTGGCTGTCATTCCTTATTATGGATATGCTCGCCAAGACCGCAAGGACCGACCAAGAGTGGCGATAGGAGCCAAATTGGTGGCAAACATGCTCAGAGCAGCTGGTGCTGACAGAATCATGACCTTGGACCTTCACGCAGGACAGATCCAAGGGTTTTTCGATATTCCGGTAGATCACTTAGAAGGCACTTCCGTTTTTGTACCTTATTTGAAAACTAAAAATATAGAAAATTTAATTTTTGCTTCGCCTGATGTGGGTGGTGTGTCTAGAGTAAGAAAGTTTGCTAGTTATTTTGAGGCGGACATAGTGATTTGTGACAAACAAAGAAAGAAAGCGAACGAAATATCTGGAATGCAATTAATTGGTGATGTAAAAGACGCCAACGTGGTTTTAGTAGACGACATGATAGACACAGGTGGAACGATTTGTAAAGCAGCTGAGTTGATTATGGAGAAAGGTGCTAAGTCAGTAAGAGCTATTTGTACTCATGCTGTTTTATCCCATAAAGCCCACTCCAATATAACAAATTCGGTATTTGAGGAAGTTATTGTTTCTGATTCTATTCCATTGAAGCAAGATAACCCAAAAATAAAAGTAATTTCGGTTGCAGAGCTGTTTGCACATGCCATCGGAAGAATCAGAGACAACGGATCTATTAGTTCATTATTTATAAATTATCAACATCAAATTACATTTTAATTATGAAAGTAACTGAGATTGTAGGGTTTAAAAGAGCGAATCTCGGTCGTCAGGCTGCTCAAGAATTACGTGCTGAAGGCATGGTTCCTGGTATTCTGTATGGCGGAGAAGAGCAAGTATCATTTTATGCACCTGCCTACCTGTTCCGTCCATTGATTTTCACTACAGAAGCTTATGAAGTGAAACTGACGATTGATGGCAAATCGTATACTGCGATTCTTCAAGACAAGCAATTCCACCCAGTAAATGACCTTTTGGTTCATGTAGATTTGTTGGAAATCACTCCTGAAAAAATTATCACTACTTACATTCCTATCAAATTGACTGGAACTGCAATCGGGGCAAAACAAGGGGGTAAATTGGTTCAAACATTGAGAAAACTCCGTGTTAAAGGTCCAGCTAAAGCTATTCCAAATTTTGTGAACTTAGACGTTACAAACCTTGGATTAGGAAAGGCTATCAAAGTAAAAGCCATCGAACTTCCTGATTTAACTATCTTGGATTCAGAGGCTAACCCAGTAGCAAGTGTGACAATCCCACGTGCATTGAGAGGTACTTTGCAAGCATCTTAAGTGATTTATTGCTTAAAAATATAGAAAGAGCTCCATTTTGGGGCTCTTTTTTTGTGAGGTGTGTAAAGTTTCTTAAAAGCTTAAAATGACTCTTCTAGTTTACTTTACGAGATAATACTTTTATGAAGTACACTTAGAAAAGTCATACAATCATACTTAATAGTGTAAAAAACGAAGTGAAACCTAACTTTTGAAGATTTGAGGTCAAAAAATATTTCATCAAAAGGTTTAAATATTTCAGGGTTTAAACAAATAATTTGGATCTCAGTCATTATAATTCAAAATAAAATCTGCTAATTGGCAATAAACCAAAACATTTCTATCCGTTCCCTAACAGCCTCTCCTTCAACTCCTGCAGTCCCTCAACCGCAGTTTTCTGTATAAATTCTACATTGTTGGTGCTAAAAGAATAACTGGGCAAAGATGGATCAACCACATATTTTTGTACTTCATGACCCACATATCCGACCAAACCAGCGGCAGGATAAACTTGCAAACTAGTACCCACTACGATAAATATTTCAGCATTCAAGCAAATATCTGCAGCTATCTCTATCATAGGCACCATTTCTCCAAACCATACAATATGTGGTCTAAGTTGACCTCCGTCTTCAGCAGTTTCACCTAATTCTATTGATTTTGCTCCTATTTCATAAATCAAGTCCTCGTTTTTTACACTTCTAACTTTTGAAAGTTCGCCATGCAAGTGCAAAACATTTGTCGAGCCGGCTTTTTCGTGCAAACCATCTACATTTTGTGTAACTATCTGAACATCAAAATACTCCTCCATTTCTGCCAATATCTTATGTCCTCTGTTGGGCTGAGCATGAGCGGCTTGTTTTCTGCGTTCATTATAAAAATCTAATACAATTTGTGGATTCTTATTCCAACCTTCTGGAGTTGCCACGTCCTCAATTTTGTAATTTTCCCACAATCCATTGGTATCTCTAAAGGTTTTGAGACCACTTTCGGCACTCATACCTGCTCCGGTTAGTACTACTAATTTCTTTTTCATAATTGTATTTTTACTGAAGGTTTCACAGAGATTTCTTTTCTATTCACTTTACCTTTTTGAATGTTACTGAGTTTTTCGCTTCGGTCATCTGAAAACCAAATTGATTATTCATTAAAGTCAAAACCTATAAATAGAAATTTGATTCAAAACATGTAAAAAAGTCATAAAAAAAGCACTGAATTCCAGTGCTTTAATATTTTCTAAAATCTATTAGGCTTCTGCTAGCTTAAGACAATCTTCAAGTGTAAGTTCCTCAGGAACAGTGCCTTTTGGTATTTTCACGTTTCGTTTTCCAACCTGAATATACGGGCCATATCTACCATTCAATACCTTCACTTTATCGTTTTCTGGATATTCTCTGATGATTTTTTTGGCTGCAGCTTCTTTTTGTTCTGTAATGATTTCAGCCACCCTCTTGTCATCAATGGTTAACGGATCTTCTGTTTTACCAATGTTATAGTAAACGGCTCCGTGTTTAATATATGGACCAAAACGACCCTTGTTTATAATCACAGCCTGACCTTCATACTCAGCCATATCACGTGGAAGCGAGTTATCAGAACCACTCAAACGAGCTTCTATTATTTCGATTGCACGCTCCTTTGTAACCGACAAAGGATCCTCACTTTTATCAAGATTTATATATTTTCCATTGTACAAAACATACGGACCATAACGACCTTCGTTTACCACAATGGCGTTTCCTTCATACAAACCAAGCTCCAATGGTAATTTTGGGCCTTGTAAAATAGCAAGGGCTTCTTCAAAAGTCATACTAGCTATCATTGTACCTTTTTTGATAGAAACAAAAGCGGGTTTGTCTTCATCAGTAGCTTCGCCAACTTGTAAATATGGCCCAAACCGACCAATTTTAGCAAATACCTTTTTGCCCGAGTCTGGGTCGATGCCGAGTTCATAAGAACCTGCAGCTTTTGCACCGTTTTCACCAGTTGCCTCTTCTATTTTGGTATGAAAATCATTATAAAAATTAGCAATCATTTTTTGCCAAGGCACTTTTCCTTCAGCTACTTCATCAAACTCATTCTCAACTTTCGCCGTGAATTTGTAATTCAAGACATCCTCAAAGTTCTCTACCAGATAATCATTGACAATTATTCCCAAATTGGTTGGAAACAATTTCGATTTCTCTGTTCCGTAATTTTCCGAACCTACAGTACTATTTATTTCACCATCTTTTAACAAAAACTCTTTGAAATCTCGTTGAAAACCTGCTCTATCTTCTTTCACCACATATTCTCTACGAATAACGGTAGAAATGGTCGGTGCATAAGTAGAAGGACGTCCAATGCCCAATTCTTCCAATTTTTTCACCAAACTTGCTTCCGTATATCTCGCTGGGGGTCTTGTAAAACGCTCTGTAGCTTTCATGTGGATGAGGTTCAAACTCTGACCAACCGAAAGTGGTGGCAACATATCTTTGTTTTCTTCGTCCTCGTCGTCGGATGATTCAAGATATACTTTTAAGAAACCTTCAAATTTTATTACCTCACCTGAGGCCGTAAGTTCTTCGGGTCTGGTAGAGATGGAAATCTTAGCAATGGTTCTTTCGATAATTGCTTCCGCCATTTGTGACGCAATAGCCCTTTTCCATATCAAATCATATAAACGTTTCTCGTTTCTTTCAGCACCAGCATCAGTTACTGCAAAATCGGTGGGTCTTATGGCCTCGTGAGCTTCTTGAGCTGACTTATCTTTGGTTTTGAACACCCTTGGTTTCGAGAATTTCTCACCGTAGGCATTAATTATCTGATTCTTGGCATTTTCCATGGCTTCGCCTGAGAGACTTGTAGAGTCCGTTCTCATGTAGGAAATTTTACCCGATTCATAAAGTTTCTGAGCTAGAGTCATGGTTTGCAAAACAGAGAAACCCAATTTCCTTGATGCTTCCTGCTGCAAGGTAGAAGTCGTAAAAGGTGCCGCTGGGCTTTTGGTAGTTGGTTTAACCTCCAAGCCTGCAATGGCATAAACTGCTGGTAAGCAATCTTGTAAAAACTTTTCAGCATCTGTTTCTTTCTCAAAATTCTTGCTCAATTCAGCCGAAAGTACTTTATTTTTTTCTACCAAAAAATGAGCAACGACTTTAAAAGATGATTTGGAATCAAAAGTCTCAATTTCACGCTCTCTTTCTACAACTATTCTAACCGTAACGGACTGCACTCGTCCAGCTGATAAATTCTTCCTATCTCCAGCTCTGATTTTTTTCCAAAGTACAGGCGAAAGTTGAAAACCCACTAACCTATCTAATATTCGTCTAGCCTGCTGTGCATTCACTAGGTCTATATCGATTGTTCTCGGGATTTCGATTGCCTTGTTTATCGCATTCTTAGTAATTTCTCTAAAGACAATCCTTTTGGTGTCATCACCTAAACCAAGGGCTTCTTTTAAGTGCCAAGAAATGGCTTCTCCCTCCCGGTCATCATCGGTTGCTAGCCATACTTCTTTACCGGCGGCTAGTTTTTTTAGTTCATTTACAACTTTTACCTTATCGGCTGAAATCTGATAGGAAGGTTGAAATTCCTTCTCCACATCAACTCCAAGCTCCTTTTCTGGCAAATCCCGAATATGACCAAAACTCGATTTAACAATAAAATCGCTTCCCAAATAACCTTCAATGGTTTTGGCTTTAGCTGGGGACTCAACAATGACGAGGTTTTTAGACATATATAGACCTTTGAAATGAAATACGTATTTAATCAGCAAAATAAGTACAATAAAGCCATTAAAAGAAAATTTTTTTCTTTAATCGGTCTTCACTACACTCAAATTTGAAAACTTTCAGGCAAAAAAAGACATTTAAATACCATAAATGGATAATAAATAGTCAAAGACAAACTTAGCCTTGAAATCTTGAAATATTACTATTTATCAGTTTTTACAGAAAACACTTTTTGAAAAAAAAGCATATCAACTCCTAACTTTTCCTATTTCCATTTTTTTTTCCTCCACAACCCTATTTTAGAAAAAAACATCAACCTTTTCATTTTCAGAACTTTACGGATAATATAACTTTCAAAAAGGAGTTTTGTTTGAAATAAATAAAAAAAATCCTATTTCGAATTAAAAATCAATTTGTATTTTTGACGAATTAAAATTCAATTTTAAAATTTATATACTGATGAAAGTATTTGATTTGGACATGATAAAAGCTGCATACGCTCGCATGCCTGAGAGAGTAGAAGCCGCCAAAAAGTTATTGGGAAGACCAATGACCTTAGCCGAGAAAATTTTGTATTCACACTTGTGGGACAACTTGGGAGGAAAGCCTTTTGAAAGAGGTACCGACTATGTTGACTTTGCCCCGGACCGAGTGGCTATGCAAGATGCAACGGCACAGATGGCACTTTTACAATTTATGCAAGCACAAAGAGAGAAAGTAGCTGTACCTTCTACTGTACACTGCGACCACTTGATTCAAGCCAAAGTAGGTGCTACTGAAGATTTAAAAATCGCCAACGAATCAAATAAAGAAGTTTACGACTTCCTTTCTTCTGTTTCAAATAAATATGGTTTAGGTTTCTGGAAACCTGGTGCGGGTATCATTCACCAAGTAGTTCTAGAAAACTACGCATTCCCAGGTGGAATGATGATTGGTACTGACTCCCACACGCCAAATGCGGGTGGATTAGGTATGATCGCCATCGGTGTGGGTGGTGCTGATGCGTGCGACGTTATGGCGGGCTTACCTTGGGAACTTAAAATGCCAAAATTAATCGGTGTTAAATTAACGGGGTCATTAAAAGGTTGGGCATCTGCAAAAGACGTAATTCTTGAAGT
>Ga0164293_10001573_pt1 | contig 19092 bp, 25 predicted proteins | sample GEODES118metaG_FD_111487 | JGI IMG/M metagenome (GOLD analysis project Ga0164293, IMG submission 111487) | Eutrophic lake water microbial communities from Lake Mendota, Wisconsin, USA - GEODES118 metaG | ecosystem: Environmental > Aquatic > Freshwater > Lake | place: USA: Lake Mendota...
CAAGATCCCCGAACTCATCTTGAATCACTAACGAATCCGTTTTATTTTTGATAGTCTTTCCCCAAACTCGTCCCAGCTGAAAAAGTTTTCAAATCGGACAAGGGACGCACGAGAGTTCATTTCTAATTCAAAGGAAAAAGACGCGCCAACTTTCTCAGACATACTACATACATTTAGTAACCAAACATCATGTCCAACACCTTCGTATCCCAAGGATCAGACGATGCGGCTTTGAGCCAGGACTCCACTCGCGTCGGGTGGAACGCGCCCGCCATAAGATCAGCCTTCAAGTCCTTACAGCGAGTCTGTTGGCGCACAGGGCACTCGCGACGGGCAACCTCAAGCCTGCGCTTCTCCAGCGCAATACCCACGCGTACCTCCTCCTCACGAAGGGTCGCCTCGCGCTTCTGAGCGCTTCCATACAGGGCATTCACAATACGCCGCTCCTCGTGCATCTTGTGAGTCGCGTTATTATACATGGGAGTCCGATCCCAACCATCAGAGCCATCATCGGGGCAGAAGTCCTCCTCAAGGCCCTCCTCAGCGCAGAAGTCGTCCTCAAGCCGCTCCATATCGGCCAGCTCATACCTGAGCTCCATCTCCTCACGCTCCTGGCACTCCTGGCATACACACTCACGACGATCAACATCGCATCCACACATCATACACTCGCCTGCGGTGCGCGAGAGTCGGACCCACCAACGTTGGATCACGACTGCCGCACATGTAATTGTAACTCCCTTGATAGACTCCAAAGGGCAGAGTGTCAGATCCTTATTACGCGTGTCGACTCCATCGCGTGCGTTTACGGACGCAAGCCGGGATACGTTTGAGGTAGCCATACAACCTGCCTTCCATGGCACTCATGAATCCGTTTTGAAGAGTTGGGTCATCAAAACGGATCCCTTGGGGGGTAAGGAAACGGGACTCCCCCCAACATATACAGAACACAAAATGTCTCAGTGTTCAGCTACAATCAAGACTGGCCCTCGGTGCCTCCACAATGCCCGTGAGGGATTTACGACGTGCGGAAAGCATGTCTCTGTCGGACGGGCCGTATACGTAACCCGATGTACTCTGATCAAGACGGACGGCCGGCGCTGCACGCGGACAAGCAGCAACGGTGGCGTGTGCGCATTTCACTCTAGAATGCAGCTCTGGAAAGCTGCCGAGGACTCCATGGACGAAGTTTGGGCTGACATCCTGGACCTGATCTGGGGGATTGGCAACCCACCGGCTGTTGCCGAGGACCTCTACCAGCTGACCGAGGAGCGCCTGCTTCTGAGTCCGTATCGCGAGACGCAGCTGGTCGTCCTGCGAGTTCAGATTGACCGCGAGCTCGTGTACTACAATCGGCGGGATCGTGTGGTTCTCAAGGGCGATCTTCACAGGATTGCGCTTGATGCGCAGAGCGTTCACACCCGTGATGTGAGCAACCAGACGAACGAAGGAATGAAGAAGATCCTGGAGGCGAACGACAACATGGCCGAGTCGGACAAGGATGTCCTGTCGGGTGTGTACGCTGTACTCAACGCAGAGAAGACCTGTAAGGACGTGAAGCGATGGTTTGATACGGTGTCGTGTCGCGAGAACGGCGACAGGCTCTACCGCAAGTGCCTGCGTGGTCTGTGGGCCCTAATCAACGAGTCAGCTCACTTTGACGAACTTTGTAAGAGGTTTGTAGAGGAGTGTAAGGAGTCTGTCGGGATGTGCTGCGAAGGTCACATCAGTCGGCTCTGTAACGTGCTGGTCGGGTTTGACGACGCCTTCGTGGCGCCCGTCCCGGTCGGCGAGATTCTCCAGCAGAAGATCGCGGTCATTGCGGCCAAGGATGTCTCCGTGGAGCACAAGGTCGGAGAGGCGTGGCGGGTCTTTGAGGAGCTCAAGATCCCGATGGCCGAGAGGATGCCATGGCTAGAGGCATTCTAAACAATAGGCGGTATACTTAATCCATTTTTTACTGGTTGGGGAAAACGGACTTCTTCCTTCCAAATGAACAAGGGCAATCTCCGAAATGCAGAACTGTATGGGAATCCTGGGAACAGGAATCAGATGTACCCGAATTGCAAATGAAGTCATAGTTCCAGAAGCACCTCATCTTCGCTATTGTAGCATCCATCATCGTGTGTATCCTCGGCGTGTCCAGATGGCCGGAGCACATCACCAACCGGGTGCGTGTCTACATTTCCTGACGACGCAACGATGGTGTGGTCGCGCTCCAGCCGAAGGACGTCATGTTTGTGAACATCACCGCCGACGGAACGAGCAAGCAATCGTGGTCCGTAACAACGAAATAAACCGTAATACACAAGTCCGCGATGCGCTAGAGGTCTATAACAACACGGTCCCTCTGATGCCGTGGCATCGGGTGATTCAACACCTCTTCACGGTTAATCACTTTGGAGCGGGTGCTCGGTATGACATTGCCACTCGGTTCTTCCGACTCCACAATTGGAATGTTGTGGCGTTTCCAGTCTTTGCGGAATACTGGCATTGGGTCGCCGGGGGGCAGCGTGGACCCGAGCCCGACCCCAATCGCGTGCTTGTTGCCCCCCCGGTTCCTGTTCCAGCAGGCCTCGGAAGGATCGCCAACGACCGACAGAACGTTCACACTCGGGTCGTGTCCGAGCAGACCAACAAGGGTCTGGAGAAGCTGCTGGAGAAGGAGGAAGCTGTTGGACGCCCATTGCGGGCACCGGACTGGTTTGCCGCAAAGTGGCTTGTCAAGGCATACGGCTCGTGGCCGAACGTGTCCCGCACAGTCAATGATATGCATCACTGGTATAGCACAATCTCATGCCGCACGCCCCTTGACAGGCTCTACAGGCGACAACTTGATGGTCTCTACCACATGATCCGGGACATTAAGGACGAAGACACACGACAGGAACTCTACAAGCGCACCTTTGAGGAATGCTACGAATCCGTCGGGATGTGTTGCGATGGCCACATCAGCCGACTCTGTAATGTGCTGGTCGGATTTGACGAGGACTTCGCCCCACCGATCCCGTTTGGTGAGATCCTTCAGAACAAGATGTCCGCAATCTATGCGTTGGAGATTGAGACCGCGGAGAAGATACGTCAAGCCAATGAATTCTTCAACGAGTTCGGAGTCCCCGATGAGGAGCGTGCCCCTTGGTTGGAGGCTTTCTAGACAGAGAACAATGAAGACGCGTAGACTCAAACTAAAGATTCGTAAAAGCCACTTGGCAAACAAGAAGTGGGATGCTATTTTTGAGTATCCAGATGGACACACAAAGACAACTCCGTTTGGTGCGGCAGGTATGTCGGATTTTACCAAGCACAAGGATGTGACACGTCGGCAACGATACTTGAAGAGACATTCAGGAATGGGTGAACATTGGAACGAGCCTACAACGGCAGGTGCGCTGTCTCGTTGGGTGCTCTGGAACAAGCCATCGTTCAAGGCAAGTCTGGCAGATTACAAGCGCCGGTTCAAAATGGATTGATCGGTCCCACTGGATGGACAGTACCCCTCTCCCAAAATGACTCCTATCTACTACGAAATGCCTGATATGGCTGTTGTGAATGAACTCAAGAAGCGAAACGCAAAGACCTTTGGAGGAAATGCTCGCCGCAAGGAGCGACTTGATCGCTTCCTCAAGTTTGAAGAGAAGCATAGGCTCTCGGCCCAGAGGGCAATGTGGCGTAGGTCTCGCGGTCTCCGGCACTACCAACTGTGGTCCAGCGACCATGGACAACTTCTACCTGTGGAGGAGTATGCCCCACTGGCGGTTGACAATGGGTTCACCTGGTCGGCAGTGTTCTTCACGATCGTTGGGATTGTCCTGATTCATCTGCTCACAGCGATGATTACGATCGTGGTGTTCGTTTGGCGTCAAAACGGATTCTCGTTCGCCTGAACGATAGATAGTATACAGAATGACTTACAATCTCCGCACCTCTTCCCTCGTTGGCCCTCACTTGGACGCGGCTCTCGTCAAGCGCGGCGCAGCAACGTTTGGCACGACTCAGCGCAAGCAGGATCGCCTCAACCGCTTCATTGAGGTTGAGAAGCGCGACGACGCCACTCGCCAGGTTCTTCGCGAGGTGATTGCAGAGGAGCAGCAGAAGGTTCAGACTCGCAATCGCAGCCGAGTGCTCCAGCTTCTCAGCGCATACCTCGGATACTAAACATCAAACCACAAAGTGAAAAGACGGCGGATCTTTTCCATTGTAAAACGGATTCCTTCTACCCATCTCATGGACAGCCCCATACACTATGACTTGTCCTATCTGTACTAAGCCACCCACCGGTGAGGCTGACCACAGGTGGTGCCTCGTTGAACTCTTCAAGACGAACAAGATCCAAAAGGTGAGCGACTGGGAGGCCATGTGCAAACCCAAGACTATCATCAAGGGTCGGGTGAAGATCAGATTGCCTCCCTCATAAGTGTACACCACGACTCTGGGAACGCAATAGCCATGGCATCCGACACCATCTTAGCGACATCCTGTATTTCCTTCTGAGCATCGGATCCCATTCGCAGATGACACAGCCGAGCATAGGCTGCCAGACTACCCGTCTCAATGAACTCGGTCATCATACACTGAGGCAGAATCATACGGGCCTGCTCGGGACAGACACCTTCCTTCAGCAAACTATTATACATCCTCACAGACTTGTCTACGCTCTCCTCCATATACTCCCGCCGAAGCAGACTATTATACGGATGAACACCATCCTTGCTTCCCTGCTTTTTGTTTGGTGCTCGCTCACGGAGCTCCTCGGGAATGTGAAAGCTAGGCTCATCGTCTACATATCGCCGACTGACCTCGTTACGAGCAAAGCCGATGGTGTGCCGGAACCACTCACGCGCCATCCAAATCGGCATCCTCAGACGAAACCGCGCCTGAGGATGGAAGAACGGAGACGTGTGCTCGTGATCCGCAAGATACTTGATCAACTTTGCGTCCTTCTCCGTGAACTCATCCACGTGCTTGCCTAAACTGACCCGAGCAGCATTCACTACCGTCAGATCATTCCCGAAGGTCTCCAAAAGCTCTACCTTACAGTTCTCTATCTTCATTGCCCCTTAGACTTCTGCTTGATCCTAAACCATAGCACTGCTCCAGAAGAGCCAACGACGCAAGGAGAACGATAGCAATAATTGAACCAATCATATTTCAATTTGGATCTTTATACTAGGGAAGACCCTTCGCCATAAATCCCATAGCGTAAGGCGTTTGTCCGAATCCAAATACATCCTCGCAATCGCATTGAACAGATGGACATATAGCGTCACCACAAAAATTGCGATAATCCACGCGTTCATTATCCTAGGTTGATGTTCTGTGTTCTCGGAAGACGACGCGTTAGAAGTTCGCGGGTCATGACCGATCCTTCGTCGGGCTCCTGTCCGGGCGCTGGAAGGCCCTCCATGGTCCGCAATACCTCCGCCATACGCTCGGGCTGGTCCGCCAAAAGAATCGCAATCTGAGTGCGCACCACCGACTTGTTAGGCCGAGCACGAGTCGTCCGGGACTGACGACCAATCGTACCACCGCCGCCCTCAATCACAAAGTTGTCCAGATTGTTACCTCGCATAAACTGCAAAACATTGCCGCCCAACTGATTCTTGCGGTCACGCAATGTCTTGATTTGAACCTGAAGAGCACGGATCTCATCATCTGCGGAAATCCACTGACGCAGTGTGTCGCGAACTTCGTCTGCCATTTGTTCTTATTCGCCCATTTTCATTAAAGCCACACCTGCGACGGTCATACTGTTTAGAACTTCCATCGCTTGTCACACTCCAAGCACGTTACGAAGGTCGTCATGGGCTCATCCGCAGATCGTGTCTGCTGCTGATAGTAGTCGCAATTGGTCTTCCGCTTACAACCCGAGCAGTACATCTGGATGTTCGCAGTCGTCTTGCGGCTATACAGTGCCTTGTCCCGTTCGGCTACCATCTTGAGGTGATCCGACCATCGTTCAGGATGACGGTCTACCTCCGTGGTATTGACAAACTCCTCCGGGGACATGGTGTCTGCCAGTGCGCGACACCGGAACAACCCCATCGCACGAGAGCGATACATCTCACGGAACCCATTCGTATCCCAGTCAATGTCCGTATTCCACTTCTGAGCCTCATGGACGCATCGGGTCAATATTGCATTCTCAATCTCTTCGGAATCAAACTTCTCACGAACGACATCGCGAAGCGGATGGTCAATGAACACGTTCGCACAGTGGATCATGTGGGTCGTAATCTCCTCCTTGGAGTTCTCCGGCTCGTCCTCTGCGTCATCCTCTTCGGCTTCCACGTCTTCCTTCTCGTCGTCATCATCCAGAGCGTCATCTTCCTCTCCATCATCAAACGTACACGTCGCGTAGAACTCCTCATACTCGCTCGTCCGCAGATCTGTATAGCTACTTGCGTGCTTCTCATACTCGTCTCCATTCAGAGTGGCCGTCTTGAGAACAATGATCATACCCTGAAAGGAGTCGTCGTGAAACGGATTCGGCAGCATATGCTGGTTCGTGTTCTCATCCTCGTCCTCCGAGGGAGTCGCAAACACAGCGAAGGCATACTCCTCGCTCACAACCTTACCCTGATACTGTAGATCAGTCTGCTTATACTTCTTACGTAGCCATTCCAGAACATCAGTCGTCCGTGCTGGAATGGTCACTTCGCCAAGTGTTCCCTGAATAGAGATTGTACTTGCGAGAACCATTGTGTTGTCTTATTGCTTGCCTGTATGTGATTACGTTTTCGGTTGTCAAAACGGATTTGTATTCATTCGGATTGGCCCTATCATCTTTCCCCAGACAATCAAAATGGCATCTAACAGTCGTGCACGTTATTCCTACCGCGAGCGCGCTGAGTGGCTCGCAAACAAGCAGAAGCATGATGAGCTCAAGGCCGAGACCAAGAAGATGGAGAACACGGAGGCGAACTTTCCAACGCTGAGCACAGCGCATCCGGTGGTCCGTCACCTGGTCATTCCTCCAGGCGGCTTTGCGGACCTCGCAAAGAAGTGGGCTACCTCGGATGAGGATACTAGGAAGAAGGACGCCGCCCGACAGAGTCGGTTTGAGGAGTCGGAGTATGATACTGCTATCTTCCCGATCCGCCGCTATGCCCCGAACCGCGAGCCGGGATATGTGTGCGACTATGAAGAGGAGACGCCATCGGCGCCTGCTCCGGACAGCGACCTGAACCGCGAGGAGGATCGCGGCTGGACTGTTGTTCAGAACCACAAGACCCGCAAGCCAAAGCGCGAGCTGACCATTGATGAGATGGATGAGCGCGAGCGACGCCTAGGCGGCAGTTGTGGTGACGCTGACTACGAGTTCAACGGCGAGCTCTACGAGTCAAACCGCCATGATCACGATCGGGTCTAGCACGTCCCATTGTCCGAGCCATATTGAATAAACCACGAGAAGCCTGACCAGTAGGAGTGACAGCCGCAGAACTGGAAAAGTTTTTCATTCGGGATGCGATACCTGGTGATATCCCTCGTGAATTCGCCTGTGCTCTTGTATCAGCAAGTGCCGCAAACTGCGCGGGAGCCTCGGGAGCCTCGTCAGCAAGTGCGGCGGGCGCACCAGGTCCGCCGAGGGCAGCAAGTCCACCGGGAGCAGTGAGGGCAGCAAGTCCACCGGGAGCAGTGAGGGCAGCAAGTCCACCGGGAGCAGCGGGCGCACCAGGGGCAGCAAGACCACCAGGAGCAGTGAGGGCAGCAAGACCACCCGGCGCAGCCAGTCCGGCGAGTCCAGCAGGTCCACCTCTCGCCATGGATGCGATGTTACTGAGTTTTCCAATCTTGCCCTGCAAGTTCTTCGCATACACAGCCACAACCTTACCAATCCCCTTGGTAAAGTCTGTATACTCTACGTCATACATCCGAGCAACCGCGGCAAGCGCGAGGTACGCCCCAATCGCTGCGGCTACCAGCACGAGAACATTGAAGACCAATGTAAGAATCTTTTTGGTTGAGAATCCCTTGTCTGGCACATTGACTGCGCTAAACGGATCGCATCCTACCTCATCGGAGATCGCAGAGCCTAATGCGGAAATCTCCCCATACAACTTGTTCGTCGACTCGTTGTCCATGTGTTCGCGCATTGGTGTGCCGCAGTTGGCGCCGGGCGGACCCTGCTTGTAGAGGACGCCGTTTTCCGGTGAAAACACCTCGTGAATCGCATCTGTCCAATCTGTAACTGGGAGGCTGCGGATAAGAGCAGCAAGATCATTCGGGCTCACTGGAAGAGGCTTCTCCAGCATGATGTATTTGATCGGTTTGCCGCCGTTATCCTTTCGCCTCCAGGCATATTGAGTCACATTGGCATTACTCCGCCAAAAATCCAAGTATCTCTCAAACGCCGGCATGCCCTCCCAAACGAAAAATCCAGCATCCACCTTTGCCTGCCCTCCTTCAACGGCCCCGATTGGAAACAGATCAGAGAGACCCCAATCCTTCCCGGTCTGAATGTCTGTCTTCGCATACTGCCCGGTTGCCAGGATCGGCAGTTCTACAGACGACAATTGGTTCGCAATCTTTCCAAAAAATTTAGCAGAAGGAGTTTCAGGATTCCCGGTTGTGATGGGAATCAGTATAATATAACTGCTGTCATCACCCGCCGACGGGTCGTTCAGTGAGATCACCGCATCAGCCTGTTGGTCTTGTACACGCAGAGGACTCGGATGATACATCGTAATCGTATTCACTGAAATGTCATTTCCATTGAACTTCATCTTCAGAGGAATGCTAGGCTTGATGAAGGCCTTCGTATCTGCCGAAAATCCCGATGCTGAGTTCTCGCGGATACGGACACTTATCAGTTTGTCAACGTTATTGTTGAGGTCATCCAGAGTTACGATCTTCTGTACGACGTCATCCGGAAAGCGAATCTCCTCGCAATACCCCGCGGTTAATGGACGCAGATACTGGCTGGACTGAACGCCCCCAACAAAGTCGCTGACAGACATCTGCTTCTTCTTGACCTTGTCCAGGTCGATACCGAATTTGGAGCAATTACTCACGCTTCCAAATTTGCGCGTTAAACTGACAGTAGACGTAGAAATGCCAGGCACAAAAGTGAGTTCGCAATCTCCTTTACAATCTAGTTCGCATTTACCCACCTGACAACCTTTCGCTTCGGAAATAGAAACTCCTTGCGGTCTAGCACCGCTTCCCGGAAAATCCGCTCCTTGTATTACGGGTGGCGCTGGCGGCGGTGCCGGTGATGACTGTCCTCCTCCCATTGTTCCTATACGATAAAACAAGTATCCATGAGTAAACAATGAGCACTTCAGGAACACAGCCGACACTCGGGCCTGGCGGAACACAGCAGGGAGTTCCGACTCCGAAACCCATCTATCCAGACACACCTTGGTGGGCAAGTCTTATTGCGGTATTCGCTACCGCTCTCGTCAGTATTCTGGGGACTGCCTATGCGCTGAAAGGCGGTCCTTCTATTGGACCTATGACTCTGCCACCCGCTGCGTCTCTAGTCATAGATACCATTACGTATTTCCCGCACATCTTGCTGCTCTTCGGCGTGCTCGCAGACATGCTGACCTACGACGGTGTGTGGTCAATTCCCAGTCTGGTGGGTCTGCTCTCCATCTTCCTGAACTACTTCATGAAGTACTTCTGGGTAGGCATACAGAGTTTCTTTGATACGGCGAAGAAGGTCGCCGCGACGGGAGCCACGGTTACCGGACCTGTCCCCGCCATCGCTGTTGGCGGTGCCGGTGTCGCTGGGTTCTTCAAGAACTATGACGGTTGCTCCGTTCAGGGGTTTGAGAGCTTCGCAACAGAGTTCGCACCTCAGACTCTGGTTGTGACTGCGACAGTCTTCTGCTACTACATATTTGATCTAGTCCGCAACCGAGGTTGGTTAAACTCGCTGGCGGCTATTCTGATCTTCGGCATGGTATTCCTAGGCCAGGTTGGGATCCTGTCTACGACGGCCACGGGCGGCTCTTGCGGAACTGGCGCGTATGGTGGAAGCGTCCAGGCACTCATGGCACTTTTTGAGGGGATCGTGTTTGGTGGTTCGGCATACGGCATTGTCCAGACATACTACCCGACTCGTCTGCCGACAGCCACAATGTCCCTGTTTCCTCGTCGTGACAAGTCAGAGCTGACAATGGGCCCCGATGGAAAAATGTATGATGCCGATGGATACCCGTATATCGTTCTGCCGAACGGACAGACCGCACCGGACATGTCCTCAGCCTCATCGCGCAAGGCCTTCGCGTCTGTTGTTGGCAACGCGCTCGGAACTGACACACGCGCAGTCGCCGCTGGATGCCCCGCTTAAGCAAACGCCTTGTTGATCACCGCCAGCAGAATGCCGATCTGCGTGCCGGAATACCGACCCGACTCCACATCGCCCTTAAACACAACGAACGTGGGCACAATTGAAATATCCAGAGCACGAGCACGTCCCTTTGGGTCATCCTTCGTATTAATGGAAATCCAATCAATCTGATCGCCGTGCTTCTCCGTCAGGTCCTCCTTGATCATCTCAATCGTAGGCTTGATGGTCATACAGGGACCGCACGTAGGTGACCAGAAATGGAGAACATGGACGATACTCATTCTGTCTTTTCTACTTCTCCGTGAGTTATTTGTAAACTCGTTCGCTCTGCGCGAATCATAGGTGTCTTTTGAATTGTCTGCTTTGTAAGGGTCACCTCTCGGTCCTTACATAGCTCGGTAAACGCCTTGAACAGATGCTTGTCAATCACTGCCTTGTCCAGCGTTCCCAAATTGCCCCTCATCCACGTAACGATAGCGGCCGTAGGAGTTGGTGCTCCCATAAGTTGAAGCGGGCAGCCCTCAAACAGCACATCGGCTGCCGGAACCGGAATGTCCTCGCGGACAACTTCAATCGTGCCACGTGCCATCCGATCCACCACATCATTGTTGCGAGAGAGGTCGTCCTCTCCGCCCGTATGTGCCTTCACGTGAACGAACCGATGGCTCTTGAACTTGGCCAAACGCTTGCTGGTGGCCTCAATCAGATCGCGATGAAGAACATCGCCGCCCGCAGACGTCTTCCATCCACGCGAGACCCAACCGGTAATCCACTTGGTCAGGCAATTCATAGAATATTCGGAATCGGTGTAGATCACGACGTCCTCATCGTGGTATCCACCCTCGTCCAAGATAACGGCGGCCCGATGGATAGCAGCCATTTCTGCTCGCTGGTTTGTCTGGGGTTCATTGGTAGGAAGCCGAATCGCAACCGATAGGGAACGATGCTCGGGAAACCAACAAGCATATCCAGCCTTGGCACCGGGGCGTCCATTGCTAGAACAGGATCCGTCGGTGAATACACGCATGCCTCTTATTCCTTAGCAATCGCTAATTCCGTTTCGTAACGCCGCGGATCGTTCCAAAGGGACATATCCACAGGAGGGCCCACGAGAACTGGGAGATGACTGTACGCAGGCAGATTCTTGACGATACACCGACTCACAATAGCAGATTGAAGAGTGGGTTCTTCAATATGAAACCATACACGGCAACGGAAGGATCGTTGCTCCAAAGAGCGCCGCAGCATCTGCTGACAGGCCAAACTCAAAAAGTGAGCATGCCAGACGATGAGCAGACGAATGCGCACGCCGATCCGGCTTGGCACGAAAGTTGTCCACTGACTAAACCATTTCGCAAAGTCCTCCATACTGTTGGTGACAGCAGCATCCACCTCTTCAAAGTCGCACTCGTGTTCATGTGCGGATTTGTAGGCGTCCCATAGTTTCCCCGTTTCCAGGTCGTTCAATCGTTCATACAATACCATATGCGGTGGAGGAAAGTCCATTGTTCTGCTAGGCTCCTATGGTTTAAGCGGATACGCCAACCTCAGATGTCACCTTCTTCACAGGGATGTCGGCAGACACAATGTAGAGAGAGTTCTCCGTCATCACCAGCCAGGTCTTGTCCTCCTTGATGCGCATGATGGACTCAATTGGTGACGTATACTCCGTGTCCGACTTGATCAAAAACTTGGAGTTACCCTGAACACCAATACAACACTTCTTCTCCATGCTGTCCGTGTAGTAATCCAAATAAATAGGCCGGTCCTGCTCAATGGCAATCTTGGCGGCCTGAACCATAACGGTGGCAGAAGGAGTCGTCATTTGTGTGTTGGGACGGAGGCGTTCTGCGAAGAACCAACGCGTTTACTTGCTAGCCTTGGCAGCATCCTCAAGCTTGAAGCGGCTCTTCATGTTGAGCGACGGCGTCTCTGCCTTCGGATTCTTGAGGACTTCAAGCAGCGCGGCCCTCATGGGAACCTTGGTCGTCACTGCGAAGATGAACCGGACCAGGGCATCCACGTGCTCCTCGTTCGCCTGCGTCTTGGGTGCTCGGATGCTGTCTCGCAGGTCGTCCATCACCTGCTTTACGAATCCCGACATCGTCTCCTCGGGCACCAAACCACGAGTGTACAACTCCGAAACATACACTGCAAATCCACGCTTGATCTCCTTCTGCTTCGTCCAGGCAATGATGGAAGCATCGTATCCGGGAGCAGATGTGTGAGGAATGATCGTCACATTGTCTACGTCATACAGCTGGTTAAACATGCTCGTCTGAGAGGCCAGATCCTGGAGAGCATCCGGATACGACTTGACGATTTCCGCATACGCATCCGCCATAATCGGTGCGAAGAAGTTCATCTTGATGCCGTTGTCAAACAGCAGTGTTGTGACTCGGAATCGGAACAGGGCATCGCGGTTCTTCAGGCGCTCCAAGAAGTCCGCCATAAGGACACCATAGTTTGCCTTACTCAGCTTGTTGATCTTACTGACGATCTCACTATAGTCTGGATCGTCCTTCTCCTTCACCTTGCGAACCATGTCGGCAAGGTTGTTCTCACGCCAGTTGTCGTGTACACGTGCCGCCGGACGATGAGGTCCAGGAGGCGCACGACGAAAGGGAACCTGAAAGGAGATCTTCAGCTTCGCGATGATGTTAACAATATCATCCGAAAGGGAAGGCCTGGGCATTGCCCGTGCCGCATAGATAGTTGCGACGTTCATTCTGTTGGGGCAACTTGTATTGATGTCACACCGTAAATCCGTTTTCAAAACGTATACGTCAGGGGCTTACAAAGGAAATGCCCCTCTTTGACAATATGGCCGACGACAGCACAACACTCCCACAGACGTGGGTGTTGTGGTATCACGACCCCAACAACTCCGATTACTCGATGTCTAGTTACATCAAGATCGTAGACATCAAGACCCTGACTGACTTCTGGTCCATTGTGGACGGGGTGTCTCTCAAGGCTTGGAATTCCGGCATGTTCTTCTTCATGCGCGAAGGCTACCGTCCGCTCTGGGACGCAGCAGAGAACGATAAGGGCGGCGCGTGGTCCAAGAAGATAGACGCCGTGGACACGAACGCCGTATTTGTAGATTGTATGGTCCATTGCTTGGCCAGCAGTCTCCTCAAGACGAACAATGATACAGTCGTTGGAGTGACGGTGTCACCCAAGGGTAACTTCCACATCATCAAGATCTGGAATACGACGAGTGCCGTTTCAGACCGCAAGTTGTTCAGCCCTACACTCAAGATGAAGTTGGGAGACGACATCGCTTATAAGGCTCATAATTTACGTCCCAAGTAATATAAGAGTTATTCATGTCGGTTGTACCCCCTTTGTCGGGGCCACCCCTTTACAGATACATTCCCGGAGTGGGCAAAGTTGGAACGACACAGAACGGCCCAATTGGTGCGACGGGACCGCAAGGAGTACCTGGAACTTCGGTGGCGACAGGCGCAACTGGAAACATTGGACCGACTGGAAATACTGGACCGACCGGATTACCTGGAACGGCTACAAATACGGGTGCTACAGGTCCAACTGGACAGGCATCCACTGTGACAGGGCCAACCGGCAATACCGGTCCGACTGGCAACACGGGTCCAACCGGCATCGTTGGACCCATAGGCACGTTTGGTCCTCTCGGCAATGTGTTACGCGTGGATGCGGTGAATGGCAACGACACTCTCGCCAATGCCGCGGCTCCTTATTTTTCTGTTCCATTTCTAACGATTACCGCAGCATTAGCCAAGGCTGCTTCAGGACAGACTGTTTGGGTTCTGCCTGGAACATACAACGAATCCATTACCATTCCTACAGGAGTTGCTGTCCGAGGAATGAACCCACAAACAGTGCTCATCCAACGGACAGGTGTTACGGGTGCGACAACCCTTGTAACAATGGGAGTCCAAACCCGTTTGGAAGATGTGACGTTATCTCTAACATCCGCGTCAAATGTTGATTTAATCGGTGTTGACTTCCCGACGGGAACGCCTCAGACAGCAAAACTCCGAACCATGGTTGCGAACGTAACGTCTACTGCGACAGGCCTGTGTGCTATTACAGGTGTTCGGTCAGCCGGAACGTCGTCTACTGCTATTTCGTCTGCGAACGCGACCCGAGGCATTACGATCAATGTGTCTGCGGACGGGACAGGCGCCAATCGTGGTATCCTCGTGTCTGCCGCAAATCGTTTCGCAGTTCGTGACACAAATGTCTTTATCAGTGGCGCAGGGGCAAACAACGTGGGGGTAGAGACAACACATGCGAGTGCTATTTGTGAGTTGAAGATTTCCACAATCGCCAGTGTTACCACCAACGTTGATCTAACGCTCCATCACGATATCAACCGAACCCTTGGACTTATTGTTCTCACGGCCACCGACTTGTTTCACAACGACGCCAACGGGAACTCTTTTACGACTACCTCTGAACCCTCCAATCTTTTTTTCGGGATGATTGGAAACCCTGGAACAGATAGACGATATTACCTCGTTCCAGGAACAGTTCCACTCGCAAGCATTCCAAATACTTCGCATACTACCTGGACTGCCGCAAACGTCTTTCCGATTCCATGGAATCAACCTGTGATTGTGTTTACATTCACGCTCAACTTTACAGGGACACTTGGGGTGGGAGTGACACTGGATTTCAATATTCATCGGGGCATCGCAGGGGCAACACCTGCGGAGACACCTGTTCTTACGATCCAATTAGCTGCGGGACAAACAACAAAAACGATTACTACAATCTCTGCTGTGTATAATCAAGGAGATACGATGGCGTGCACTCTCGTAACAACGGGCAATCCAGGAACAGGAACATTCGTGGGCATCGTTGGGACGTATTAATACCTTCTAGAAACACAATGGTCAAAGTAGCCTATACCGTGGGGCGGTTTCAGCCTCCTACAATCGGACATCAAAAACTTATCAATGCCGTACTCTCTGCTGCCGGACCTGGCGGAAAAGCGTATGTCTTCGTATCCTCTACCCAAGGAACGGGCAAGGAGAAACTGAAAAATCCACTGACATCGGCCCAGAAGATACCGATCCTTACGCATATGTTTCCGTCCGGTGTAGAGTTTGTGGACACGCAAGTCTGTAAGGACGAAGGGCATCCGTGCGGCGGAGCCCTCGCAGCATTCTACTATCTGACCGAACAGAAGGGCATCGCACCCGAAGACATCACCCTCGTCGTTGGGGATGATCACGAGAAGAACTTTGGCGCAAAGGCAGATATCTGGAAGCGGCGTGAAGAGAAGGACAGATTTGGTCCGGGTGGAGTCAGTCCGACCGAGGCCAACTTTCTGTATGTGAAGAGCGACAAACGCAACCCGAATCCGGAAATCAAGGATGCTGACAATATGTCCGGCACAAAGGCACGCCAGTATGTCAAGCTAAATCGGTTGGACGATTTCTATGCTGCGATCGGATATGGACCGACAGAAGAGAAAGGTGCTGCGAAGAGTGTGTATGATACGATCAAGCGGGTTGTAGGAGGAAGTCGGATCAAGGGCGGTGTTGACACATCAGAGGTTATGTTTAGCGCGGACGCCGAATTCAGTTACGCAAAGAAGACTATACGTCGCAAGAGGCGGTCTCATAAGAAGACTAGGCGGAACAGGGCATCAAGCAAAGCTTAATGTCACCCAGGTTCGCAATCACATACCGAATCATCAAAAACCAATCGTTCTTCATATGGATCTCAAGATTGTTCGACAGATTACTACACTTGGTAAACAGCACGAGATGTGGCAGACTAAATGTCCCCGATACAATCTCTTCCGACTCCTTTTTCGTTATACTCAACTCCGACGCACTGTCACCCATCGTGACCGTCTGAGATGCGAACGGGCCCTTACAGGTAAATGTAAGGGTATTGCCAACATTCTTGATATCGACTGTCTTGGCCGCCAGCAGTGTCATGTCGCGACACGTCTTCTGGAAGTCCAGCGAAGGCATAGTGATGCGAGTGGCAAACTCTGTCTCGGGCATCGTCATGTCCGAATCATCGCGATCCAACAGGTTGAGCTTGTACCGAATGCGACGCTTCTTCTCACCGTTCTCCAGAGTGATCGTCAGATGATTGCTCTCTGACTTGGAGACACTGAACGTGATCGTGTCATCGTTCGTCACAGTCTTGACCACCCTGTAAAAGTGATCCGTATTCAGACCGACATCCAAACGCGGCGCCGAGTGGTTATACTCGTAATGCTCAAACTTGTTCGCATGAAGCCGCATGTGAGTCAGAACCGTTCGGGTATTGTCCATCGCGATCATGCGGATGCCATCCTTGTCAAACACAAGTGACATCTCCACGAGCATGGATTTCAGTCCCTCGGCCAATGTCCTAATGGGCGCGGTTTGAACGGTTTTTGCGATTACGAGATCGTCGGACATTTTGTTTACCCCCGCGGCGAGTCCTTAACTTCTTTTTCCGCAATCCACCCCGTGGGTAGATCCGTAGCACACACTCGTTTACTCGCTGATAGGTCGCAGTATCTCCTCCCTTGTCTGGATGATTCGTCTTAGACCATTTGAGAAAATCCCTCCGGCTCTTGATCTCGAGACCCTCTAGGACATTCTTACACTCATCATCTCGCATCTCCTTCTCGTCGGTCTGTTCAGGTCGGGCTTCAGCCTCGGGTTCTGCCTCCTCTGTTTCCGGCTGTGGCATTGGGGAAGGTTCAGGGATAGCCTCGGGCTCAGGGACTGGTGTAGTCTCCTGCTCCTTCTTGAGATCCTCCTTCATAGTCTCGGCGGCTTGCTGTTTAGCATCCGAGCTGGATGCGGCATCCTTCTTCACCTCCTCGGGTGCCTTGCGCAGAGCCTCCTGGATGACTTCGCGCACTTCGTCGGGAGTCTTGCCCGTCGTCCTGGTAAGTTCTAATACCACCTCATTGAGAGTTCCACGGCGAGACAGCATACTGGAGGTCTTTGCGATGAACGCCTTAATAGCCGCGTCTGTCTCAGGGGACTTTGGTAGCTGTTCGCCGACAAGTTCAAACGCCTTGATAAGATGTGCTCGCGATGCGCTACGAAAAGCGTATTCGTCCACCTGGACTGATTTGAGCTGGCCCTCCTTGGACGCCTTCTCTTTCTTGAGTTGCTCAATCGCATTCTTCAATGTTTCAACTTCCGTCTTGAGTTGTTCCTTCTCAGACGTCTCGGTTCGGAGACTCTCCTTGATGGTATTGAGCTCGTCCACACTTCCTTTGATGGAAGAAACTTCTGCGGCAACCTTCTCATCAATCATTTTCTGCTGGTCCTTGTTCATGATATTTGCGCCGTATCCCGAAATGCCCGTGACGGCAGAGAGGACGCCGAGTGCGATTGTTCCCGGTTCAAATCCGCCCTTCTTACTTATACGACGTCGGCCCACCATTGCTTCTATCTAGATAAACGATTTGCGGACATGTACGGATAGAACACCAGAGAAAGCAAAACGAGTAAGACTGCAATGTCAAATATCACAACGACCTTCTTGTATTTGATGGGCAACGGTGGGAACTCGGGTGGCACACCTCCGTAGGGTTTGAACCACCCAATCAGTGCCCCAAAAAACGTGGGACCCAGCTTATCGTTACAGTCGTAAATGTAGTCATACCATGCCATCAGCACATAAGCCGCCATTGCCAAGATAAACGCAAACACTACTTCGTGTTGCCAATACTTCTGGTGGGGCATAAAGTAGATGGAAATCACAAACGCAGAAAACACAATACATTTTTCATTCAAGTACAGTGGAGTTCCGAAGAGTGCCACCCCCATTTGTTCTAGACAAAGAACTTACTCGGAATCCGAGTCCGACTCAGCCCCGCCCTTCTTTGACTTCTTTGTCTTTGCCAGCCCAAACTTCCCCTTGCGCGTCTTGAAGCCCAGCTTGACCAGACGGTTCTCCTTCTTGGCCTTCATGGACTTCTTCTTGGACACAATACGACCGGCCTTGTTATACTTCAGGTCGGTCTTCGTGAGGCCGCCTGGCGTCTTATCTGCGGTTCCATGCATAACTTGTGCTCGTGAACCAGTTGTCATTTGTCATTGTTCAATATAATTTTGATAAGCGACCCGTTCGGTTGAGAGTGGTAATGATGTTTGTGGGCTTGGGCGTATTCTGGAACGCATTCTGTGGTGCAGAAGGTTCGCTATAGATGATATTCTCAACTCGACCGCAATATATATCATTCGTGTATGTGAATGGAAAGGCGGTAAGGACTTCAAACGGACGGAACCTCCACGTTTGGCTCGAATGAATAAGCATGACACCAGTCACCTTGGGATATACGCAATCAATTAGGAAGTCCTGATCCACCCCCATGCCATGTCCTTTAGCGTTCGACACTTTGTGTTCGGCATACAGTTTCTTGATGTTGATGCCGTCAATTTTGCGCATGCCCCAAAGACCGCCCATCACAGCAGTTGCGTGTTGGGGATTGTCGCGGATACAGTGGAACTTCGCTGTAGGATGGTTCAGAAACTCCTTAATGGCCCATCGGTCCTTCCAGTGGATACGACTGTCGGCATCGCGAGAAAACATCACATCTACCTCTGGCTCATCAATCGCAAAGAAGCGGTGAATCATATTTACCGGACCCGTTTCGTGTGTGAATCGGAGAATGACATTCTTGCGCACACGCAGCTCGATAACAAACTCGTCGGGAACATCGTTGCCAACATAGACGAATATGTATGCCTCTGGAAAGTATGTTTGCGCCAATACGATGTTTTCCAGAAGGCCTGTATAATACAACCCATTCGGCGGGTTGTAGATACAGAATG
>Ga0164293_10001574_pt1 | contig 19076 bp, 15 predicted proteins | sample GEODES118metaG_FD_111487 | JGI IMG/M metagenome (GOLD analysis project Ga0164293, IMG submission 111487) | Eutrophic lake water microbial communities from Lake Mendota, Wisconsin, USA - GEODES118 metaG | ecosystem: Environmental > Aquatic > Freshwater > Lake | place: USA: Lake Mendota...
AAAAATCAGCCGCTAACAAGTTAGCAGGACAAGAATTTTTAGTAAAAAATGCTAAAAAACCAGGTGTCGTTAGTTTACCTAACGGTATTCAGTATGAAATTTTAGTAGCCGGAAAGGATACTATTAAGCCTACTATAAAAGACAAAGTAAGATGTCATTACCATGGCACTTTAATTGACGGATCTATATTTGATAGTTCTGTTCAAAGAGGAGAGCCTATTACTTTCCCATTAAACGGTGTGATTAAAGGATGGCAAGAGTCATTACCCTTAATGTCTATAGGAAGTAAGTGGAGATTATATATCCCTGCTGAATTAGGCTATGGTGATCGTCAAGCTGGTCCTATGATTGGCCCAGGCTCTACTTTAATTTTTGAAGTAGAATTATTAGGTATAGAATAAGCTTTTAATAAGTTTTTAATAATAGGGGCTTAATAGTAAATCATCTACTCATTAAGTCCCTATTTATAATTAAGATTAATTGGTCTCCCATGAAAAAATATGTATTTGCAGTTTTATTATCAACAAGCTTGTTTGCTTGTTCTCCGAACAATGTAACTATCGATTCTTCTGTTGTAAAAATGATGGATAGTGCAGGTGTGGTAGGTAGCTTTGCTTTATTAGAAAACGGTACGGGTAAATTTACGATTGCTAATTTATCTCATTATAAAGACAGCGCATCCTCTCCTTTAAGTAGTTTTTTCATTCTACCTACCTTAATTGCATTAGACAAAGGTATTATCAATCAGAACCAAGCATCTTGGGTCTCGATGGATTCTACCCCTTATTATCAAAATATAATTACGCAATTGGGAAGACAAGAAATTTTAAAAACCATCGATTCTATAAAATATGGCAAAGGAGTGGTGAGTGCTAATATGAATGAATTCTGGAAGGATGGGTCACTTACCATTACTGCAGATGAACAATTGGGTTTAATCAAAAGAGTCTTTTTTAAGGAATTGCCTTTTCAAAAACGTTCTCAAGAAGTTTTCAAAAAGATGATCTTGAAAGAAGATAATAGCAACTATAAACTATCTTACCTCACTGCTGCCGACTCCACTACAAATAATACCTGGGTGATAGGCTATGAGGAAGAAAATACACATATTTACTTCTTTATTTTACATACAACGAGTAAAACAGCGGTAGCTAGTAATAATTCGGTAGCCTTATTAAAAAAGATACTATTACAGCAAGGTTTTTTACAAGGCCTTCGTTAATATTTTAGACATTACTTCAATTAAATAATTATCTTTACGGTAGTTAATTATGGAACAGTACTGCAATTCTATTACGTCATATAATCGTTTAATTACGCGCGAAGTAAAAGTGGGTAACCTCATCATTGGAGGAGGGCATCCTATTAGGGTCCAAACTATGACCACGACCGATACCATGGACACTGAAAAAACAGTGGAACAAGTGATTCGTTGTATTGAAGCTGGCGCGGAATTAGTTAGAATTACAGCCCCTAGTAAAACAGAGGCAGAAAATTTAGCAGCCATTAAAGCTTCGCTAAAAGAAAAAGGATATACTACTCCTATTGTTGCCGATATTCATTTCACACCCAATGCTGCAGAAATTGCTGCCACTATTATTGAAAAAGTAAGAGTGAATCCAGGCAACTATGTGGACAAGAAAAAATTTGAACAAATTGAGTATACGGATGAAGAATACATAGAAGAAATTGAGCGTATACGAGAAAGATTCAGTCCCTTAGTACTTATTTGTAAAGAACATGGAACGGCCATGCGTATTGGAACCAATCATGGTTCTTTAAGTGATCGTATCATGAGTAGGTATGGAGACACCGCCATTGGTATGGTAGAAAGTGCTATGGAATTTTTGCGTATTGCAAGAAGCTTGGATTATCATCAGATTATTTTAAGTATGAAATCCAGTAATCCACAAGTAATGGTGCAAGCCTATCGATTACTCATTCAACAAATGCAAAACGAATTCAATGAATGCTATCCTTTGCATTTAGGTGTTACGGAAGCGGGCGATGGGGAAGATGGTCGTATCAAAAGTGCAGTAGGTATTGGCACATTATTAGAAGATGGCATAGGAGATACCATTAGAGTAAGTTTAACCGAGGATCCAGAATTAGAAATTCCAGTTTGTAAAGACTTAGTAAAAAGATATCCTGGTAATAGAGTCAAAGGCGTTGACATGATTCCTCCTTTAACAAGCCTGCCTTATAGTCCCTTCGAATATAAAAGAAGAGAAACCATTCAAGTAAGCACCATCGGATCTAAGTCGGTGCCAGTTGTTATAGCTGACTATTCAAATAAAAAAGAACTCTTACCGGCGCATTTAAATGCGATTGGTTATATATACGATGAGGCTATTGATAAATGGACTATTACCGACGCCGCTGCGGATTTCATTTATAGCCCTAATGAATTATTGTCTTTTGATTTGCCTGGCACATTACGCGTTATCACTTCGCCTGCACTTTGGGAGACTGCTACAGATACTCAAAAGTATTTACCCTTATTTAACTTTAAAACTTATTTCCAAGCAGCTAAAAAAAGTGAAAGCATCAATTTTGTAGAAGTAGATTGTTATGGAAGTAAAAATGGAATTAGAGATGAACAATTAGTTTCTATATCGAAGGACCCAACCGTAGTATTTTGTTTAAGTAGTACGCTTTCACATGCCATGCCTGCTGTTAGAAGAATGATGATGCGCATGATGGAATTAAAAATTCAATCGCCTGTAATTTTAGTAACTGATAGTGCTTGGCAAAGTACAGACGAACATTTAATACATTTTGCTACTGAAGCTGGAGCACTTTTATTAGATGGTTTTGGAGATGGCATTTGCATTGGCTTACAAGGCAAACAAGTTGAAGCAGTTTCTATAGAAAATGAAGCAGACGCCGATTCAGGCAAGGTTTCAGGTAGAAATTATTATAATAATAATTCAGTAGAACAATTTTTAAATTCAACCGCTTTTGGCATTTTACAAGCGACACGTACTAGAATTTCTAAAACAGAATATATTTCCTGCCCAAGCTGTGGTAGAACCTTATTTGAATTACAAGAAACCACTGCAAAAATTAGAGCCGTGACCAGTCATTTAAAAGGCTTAAAAATTGCTATCATGGGTTGTATCGTCAATGGTCCTGGAGAAATGGCTGATGCAGATTTTGGTTATGTAGGTAGTGGAGTGGGTAAGATAACTTTATACAAAGGGAAAGAGGTCATGAAGCGTAATATTGATAGTGCTGTGGCAGTGGATGAACTCATACTTCTTTTAAAAGAACATAATGCTTGGATAGACTTAGTTTAATATGCTTGACTAGTTTTCTTATTTAATTTTAATCATGTATTTACTTATATATATTTTTGTTTATTTAATCTCCCTGCTGCCTTGGAGGCTGCTCTATTTTATAAGCGATATTATTGCATTGCTTTTACAACATGTTTTTAAATATCGTGTAAAAGTAGTGAGGCAAAATTTGGCCATTGCCTTTCCTCAAAAAACATTAAAGGAAAGACAGATAATTGCCAATGAATTTTATCAGCAATTCGCCGATTCATTCATTGAAACCTTTAAACTTATTTCCATTTCTGATAAAAATTTCGATAAAAGATTTACCTCTAATGTAGAAGTTCTAAATAAGTTGCATGCATCGGGTCAGTCTGTTCAAATTATGGCAGGGCATTTTTTTAATTGGGAATTTGCGAACTGGGGTGTAGCTAAATATGGCAAGTATCCCTTCATTGCAGTATATATGCCTTTGAGTAATCCTCACTTTAATAAAATTATTTTAAAATTAAGGAAGCGTTATGGTAGCATCATGATTGCTGCTACTAATTTCAAATCACAGTTTCATAAGTATGCCAGTCAAGGTGCCTATGCAATGGCTTTGGCTGCTGATCAAAATCCGGGCAATCCCTTATCAGCCTATTGGATACCTTTTTTTGGCAGGCTCACCCCATTTGTAAAAGGTCCAGAGAAGGGGGCACTCTTAAATAATACAGCTCAAGTATTTGTTCATTTTTACCGCGTAAAAAGAGGGTATTATCATTCTGAATATGAAGTCATGACTACTTCTCCTAATTATTTCAAGGACGGACAACTCACTGCTTTGTTTGTGAAAACTTTAGAGGAAAAAATTAAAGCCAAACCTGCTAATTATTTATGGACTCATCGTAGATGGAGGTGTGAATACGATGCAAAGCAGCATGAGAAACTTTTAGTTCAGTAAAATATCCTCATCACTAACAGGCTTTACTTTAGTGACTTCGAAACTAAATTTATCTTTCAAGGTTTGCACTGCCTCCCAGCCACCTAAGACTATTCTAATATTATGTATACCTTGTTTTTTTAAAAGACTGGCAGCAAGTGTGCTATTGTCTCCATTTTCAGTAAGTATATAAATATTAAAATGTTCGTCTAATTCAGACATAGAGCCAGGGTCTCCCATATCGGCTAAGGGCAGAGAGACGGAATTTTTTATATGACTTTTATCAAAATCGGCTTCAGTTCTACAATCCAATACCATTAAGTATTCATCAAATGGAATATCCATGGCCAATTCATCTACTTCTACGTCAATAATTAAATCGTATCTTTTATCGGCAGCCCAAGTGGCAAAGCCACCTTCTAAATATCCTTTGATGCCTGTGAATTCAGCCTTTGTAAAATAAGCCAATGTTTCAGCTGCAATGGACTGGTCTAAAATAAAAACAAGGGGACTATCTTTTCTAATAATGTCCATGGCAATGGCATATTTTGCTGTAAGCGGTGTAATATGTATTGCATTAGGAACATAGCCAAGCATTAATGCTGCGCTAGGCCTTGCATCAATAATGATGACCGATTCATCTTCAATGATTGTAAGAAATTGGGCTAACGCTAATTGCATACTATCCAACAAGTTGTTCTACAAATTTATTGATTTGCTCTAAGCGGTTATAATCAACTGCGTAATAAATAAATTTTCCTTCACGAATAGTAGTTACAATACTAGCTCTTCTTAATATAGCTAGATGTTGTGAAGCCACAGATTGTTCTAATCTTAACTTTACATAAATTTCTGTAACAGTTACTTTTTTATGTTCGTCAATTAATTTTACAATTTGTTGACGAAGCTTATGATTTAAAGCGCGCAAAATCATAGCGGCTTTTTTGCTATGTAATAAATCTACTTTCAATGGACTTATGCCATTGGCTAATTGTAGTTGTGGTAATGACTGATTCATATTCTTTTATTTGGGGGTTAAATGCTAGTACAAAATTACAATTAAAATTTAAAATATAATTTATATTTTATATGTAAAATGGTAAAGACATGTGTTTTGTGTATGATATTTGCTAACATCTTAGATTTTCTTCTACAAGAAAGGTTTAAAACCACTCATCACAATTTTCAGCTAAAAATATTATATAAGAGGTCTATTTTTTAAAGAAAAATTCTTTTAAATAAGAGGGGCTGCTATAGGCAGTGTCTTCAAATAGGTCGCGCTTAAATGCGTCTTCTGCTAACTGAATGTTATCCAATATATTATAAGACTGCTCCGCAAAAAATATTGCGGGGTCTTCCAATAATGCCTTGGCCTTGGTGGCAGCCGATCCTATACAAATTGTTGGATGCTTCGTAATTAAACGGGAGAGATAGTCTGCATTTATTTCTAAAGCCTGCTCTGGTAAACTGGTATTTAATTTGCTATCATAAATGGCGCCAAAGACTTCCATTCTTTTAGCGTCTATCATGGCAAATATTTGCACTGGCTCTTTTTTATCCGTAAACCATGGCAGTTTTGATGCTGCATTGGCTAAAAGGGCAAGTGTGGACAGACCAATGATTGGTTTATTCAAAGCATAAGCAATGCCTTTGGCACTAGATAGGCCCACTCTTAAACCTGTATAAGATCCTGGACCCATGGTCACTGCAATGGCATCCATCTTATTTAAGGGTAAGGCAGTTTTGGCCACTAATGCTTCAATAGCTACTTGCAAAAAGGAAGCATGTGTTTGGAATACCTCGTTTTCTTGAATAGCCAATAAGACCCCATTTTGGCTAATGGCAACCATGGCCTTTTCGCCAGCTGTATCAATATGTAATAGGGTTGCCAATTTCTTTTAAATGTTTTACAAAAATAGGTGTGGAATTGCTAGAAAAACAAGAAATTGCAATCTTAATTCAATATTATGCCAAAAGAAATCATTCAAACCAGTAAAGTGCCTGCGCCTATTGGCCCCTATAGTCGAGCAGTTATTGCTAACGGATTTTTATTTGCTAGTGGTCAGGTAGCATTTGATCCTGCAACAGGCGAATTAGTTTTAACCGATATCCAAGCTGAAACAAGGCAGGTAATGGAAAACATTAAAGCTATTTTAGAAGAAGCGAAACTAAGTTTTGCCCACGTAGTGAAAACTAGCATCTTCTTAAGTGATATGCAATTGTTTGCGCAAGTAAATGAAGTGTATGGAAGTTATTTTACGGCTAATTTTCCAGCGCGTGAAACAGTGGCTGTAAAAACATTGCCACGTAATGTAAATATAGAAGTAAGTATTACAGCGGTAATTGCTTTATAATAAACTGATAACTTGTTTTCAGTAACAAATTTTGATGGGGCTTCATTAATTGAAGCCCTATTTTATTGTTAAAACAATTGGGTATGCCGCTTAAATTTTCAATAGCAATACTTTTTCTATCTGAAGGTGTGTACAATTGTAAATAGGGGTAGTTCATAATAGGCTGTACTATTATTTGATACTGGTCATTTTCAAGTAGGCAGGTATTTTCACTAGCATCTACTAAGTAGCAATTGTCTAAATGTAGGTCTTCTATTTTTTTACTAATTGTAAATTCATTTTCATCTTTTAATTTTCCTGTAGGAAGTAAGTCTTCATCGTATTCAATTTTACCTTTTGCTTTTAATGTAATAGATGTATCATTAATACTTGAATCTAATTGAAAATAAGGATGCCATCCGTCCATCATTGGAATGGTTGACTCACTTAGATTAGTGATTATCGTTTCCACTGTCACTAGATTATTTTTATGCAATTGCCATTTGATAAGCAAGCTATAATCAAAAGGAAAACCCTTATCTGTTCCTTTGTAATGATATGCTAAGTTTATCATTGCACTTTCTGCATTGGCATCAGTTGATTGAATAGTAAATACAGCATCATATAATATTCCATGCAGCGCATGTTTATCATGGTAAAACTTTTCTAAGGTATAGGTGGTATTGTCTATTGTATACTGTCCGTTTTCAAGTCTGCAAGAAAAGGGGCTCATTTTACCGCCTCTGAATCCGTTATTTTCAAAATTCACCCAACCCTTTGAAAAATCATTGCCTCCCACTATTTCTAGTGATTTTGAATGACCCATTACCTGCCAGCTATTTAATAAGGCCCCCTTGGTGGCTATTTCTATAACGGTATTGCTGCTTGTATCTATTAATCGAACAAGTTCAAAATGGCTAAGGGGGGCAATTTGAATTTCAAAAGACATAGTGAATTGTTTGAGTGGAAAATTAAAACTATTCTATTAACTTTGGATAGTAATAAATAAAATATGTATAAAAATTTATTTTTCGCATTCTTGTTAATTTCTATTGCCAGTTTTGGTCAAAAAGCAAACAAGTATGATAGCACTGTTAAAATGGGTAAAGTAGGTTATCGTATTACTTGTATGAATAGAAATTTGGATCGCAACGCCTTAAATATTAGACCCATTGGTTTTAAATCAGAAGTAAGAGAAGCGAGTCTAGAATTAAGGGGCAGGGTGGTTTCTACTGAAATTGATGATTTAAACAATGATGGGTTTCCTGATATTATCATTTTAGTTATGGATGCCAGTGATAAATTAAGCCTTTTTAGTATTGCGTCAATAGAGAATCAAAGGATGGAACCTATCTATTTTCCAGATATCACCAATGATATCCAATTAAGTAAGGGCTATAGAGGTAAGGATGAATATAAGTTGTTAGAAGGGGTGCTTTTTAGAAAGTTTCCCATTTTTGAATCAGATACAACCATTAAAACGCCCACCAATAAAGTTAGACAAATATTGTACCGAGTGATGCCAGGAGATCAAGGGACATGGAAATTTAAATCTTTCAAGACTTTTGAGATGGCGGCGAATTAATCTTACTCACCTTTTGTAATGACTATTTTACCTACTGCCTTTTCGTTGCCGATATCATCTCTTACAAATACGAGGTAAATGCCGGTGGCCACTTTACTACCCGCAAGAGATTTACCATTCCAAATGGCCTGGCCACCTAAAGCGCGTGTTTCAAATACTAAGCTTCCACTAATATCTGTAATTTTTACAAGTGCATTTTCAACAAGCCCTCTAAAGGCAATGGGGCCATTATAATTAGGAGCTACGGGGTTGGGGAATATCTTAATTTCAGTTTGGTTGGTAGTTCCTTGTGTAGCAAAGCCTCTATAACTTACCATTTCACTAGTTGTATTAAAAAATACATTTCCATATTGAGGTTCAATTAAAATTTGCAAAATAGTATCGTTAGGAAGGGGGCTATTATTTTTGGTGAAATGTTCAATGATGGCAGTTCCATCCGCACTTAAAAGCCAGGCTCCATTTTGCGTACCCACCCATTTTCTATTCGCTCCATCTACCGCAATGCAATTCACGGACTCTCTTTGTAGTAATAATCCCACAAATCCATTTGTATTTTTTATAGTTGGCAGGTAGGCATCACATATTTCTTTAATAATATCTCCACAATTAAATATACCAATACCATTATCCGTGCCCACCCAAACAGCGCCTGCATTGTCTAAGGCAACACTTAATACATTGTTGCTAGGTAAATTTCCTGAAGACTTTGAAGTATTTAATTGTTTCCAACCTGCAGTACCAAAATATTTATTGGATTGATATACATATAGCCCTTGATTGGCAGGTCCTGGCATCCAGGCTTGCCCTTGATGATTCACCACCATATTTTTCAAACCATTTTTTAGAAAGTTTTGTGGAAGGGGAATACTTGTCCATTTATTATCTTGCTTTTGAACAAGTCCTTGACCATCTTGTAAAGCCCAAAAAACACCATCTTTTGAAAATTGTATTTGAGTAAAATTTGCATTGACTGTATTAGGGCTAATGGTTTCTATAGTATTCGAAGCTATATTGTAATGCAATAAAGAAGCTGCGGATGTAAACCACCAACTATTATCTATAGGGTCTATGCCTGCAGCTGTAAGTGCAGGTAAATTAATGCCGTTTAACTTAGTATAATTTTTCCAGCCCGCACCACTATAGCTGCTAAAGCCCCCTTTATTTGCTCCAAAAGGGGCCAGTAAATAATTACTATTGACGAAACCAGTACCTTTTATTTTTTCAGAAGGGCCACCTAAAAGGATATTCTTTGTTTCTGTGTTTTTTATAATTAATCCATTCAGGCTATCTGCTATCCAAATATTGTTTTGATCTATTGCTAAATCAATTGGTATGGATAAGAAAGTTTTATCAAGAATATTAGTAATGGAATTATTAGTATTTAGATTCAATAAGCTACCGTTAGTTCCATCTGATTTTATTATATACAAACCCTCTTTATGTGCGTATGCGTTACGAATAGAATCAATGCTTGACTGGTAAATAGGATCTATTCTTGGCAATTGATAAATATTTTTACTACCAATGGCGTATACGATATTATTATAAGTACTTAATTTTTTAATACCAGTGTATCCATTTATTTTTTTCCACTGGTTACTATTGATATAATAATTTTTTAAAGCAGTACTAAATAAACCCTCTTCTGTCAATGCATAAAGGCTATCGGCAGTACTTATTGTTTGATAGGTAATAGTGGCCTGCCTATTATTATTAGCAAACCAAGTATCTTTTATTTCATATTTGATTAAGTCCACTACCACAATTCCAAAATGAGTAGAAACTAAGGCCCAGGGTCCAAGTATTTGAATGGAATTTATTTTTTTATTCGCGTATACTTTAGATAAATAAATATCGGCAATAGAGAAAATTTCATCTCCTTTAACTATGTCTATATTACTATTCTTATAAGCAATGATTAACTGCGACTGAATGGGGTCCCAGGCAATGGAAGCAATTTCTATTTCATGTAATCCATTCGACTTTCCTAAAAATTGAATATCATTTTTCGCATCTATACCAAATACTTGATTAGTAGTTGCGCCGTACAAGTTATTGCCTTTTACTAAATATTGTACACTTTTATTATTGTAATGCTCTCTCCATTGTCCCAGCGGCCCTATTGACGTTTGAGAAGAAGCGTGCAGATAAATGGTTAGCCAACATAAGCCTAAAAAACATTTTTTAAACATGTTTTTAATTAAGTGAGGCATAAATGGCATCTTGAATTTTAGCTCTTAAATTTAACTCACTAAAAGCTTTATTGTCTCTAGTAGGATACACTCTATTGGATAGAAAAATAAATAATAATTCTTTTTCAGGATCGGCCCATACACAAGTGCCTGTAAAACCTGTGTGACCATAAGTACTAGGGGAGGCACTTAAACAAGGATAGGGATCTTTAGAAGTTGCATTATTTTTTTCGGGTTTATCAAATCCTAAACCACGACGACTATTATCTGTATTATAAGCAGTGAATAAATCAACTGTACTTTGATTGAAATAATTTTTTCCATTCCAAGAACCTTTATTTAAAAGCATGAGATATAATTTAGCTAAATCGCTTGCGTTGCTAAATAAACCTGCATGACCTGCAATGCCTCCCATGACAGAGGCGCCTTCATCATGCACCGCGCCTTGAATTAATTCATGACGGAAATAGTTGTCTACTTCAGAGGCAGCAATATTATGTAAAGTTGTTTTTGTTAAAGGTAAAAATCCAGTAGACTGCATTTCTAAAGGTGCATAAAATTGTTGAGTTGCATAATCTTGTAAACTCATTCCTGTTACTTGTTCCACTATCATTCCTAAGAATATAAAATCGTTGTCACTATATACATATTTACCTGGCGTGGTCACTGGACTTATTAAAATTTTATTTTTAATACTGTCTTCCCAGTTATCTAATAAATACTTAGAAGGAGTAATCATTTTATGATGACTATTATCAGGTATTTTTGTAATGAGCCCATCAAGGTAGCCCCCTGTTGGGGTTAAAAATGCTTCATAAAATTTGATATAAGGGTATAGACCTGCTTGATGCAGTAGTAAATCCTTTAAAGTAATGGATGCTTTAGGATTCCCCTGTACCCAGGGTAAATAGTCGCCAATGGTTTTATTAATATCTACTTTTCCTTGCTCTACTAATTTCATAATTGATACAGTAGTAGCACTTACTTTAGTCAATGAAGCTAAATCGTAATAAGTGTCTAAGCTAACAGGTGCAGAACCTTCACCTGCAGTATAACCATAGGCCTTATTGAAAATAATTTTATTATTCTTTGCCACTAATATTTGACAACCAGGTATGGCTTTTTTTTCAATAGCCTCTTGTACCATTGCGTCAATAAAAGATAAATTCGGTGCAGTAGGTGCTATGATACCTGTACTAGATTCCAAAGGATGACTACCTGTACCAAATGGTAAGTCCTCGCTTACTGTAACGGGAAGCTCGCCTGTAGCTTGTATTTTACCTTCGATCCAATGAAGTACAGCTTCTTGTGTAAAGGCATTGTCTTCGTAAGCAAACAAAATATTTTGAATTTTATTAAAATCTCCTACTGCATAAGGGTTACCAAAAATTAAATGAAACCAATTGGCAGGATGTGCTTCATTTAAAAATTGAATAAAGGGTGCAGGTATTTCAAAATGATTAGCCGGCTTGCGATTATAATTATGTAATCCCACCATAACCTGATCAAAACTAGGTAGAGATTTTTTTACTGTTTCAAGTGCAGTGCTATCCTTGGCGTTGACATAAAATATTTGAAAACCATATTGACTACTAAGCGCTTGAGTAAGTAAATTGGGCTTTGCGAGGTTCAAGGCAATATAGGCTGTCTTTTTTTGAAGACCCATACTAGCCTCTGGGGTAGGTTTTACAAAACTAAGTGACTGCGCAGCCATCTGTGATTTTAAAGCTGCCACCGATTTATTTAAATCTGCTACGATATTTGTGGTGTCAATAGATTGAAAATTACTTAAGCCATATTTATATTTTGCGGCTAATATTTTTTTAACCCTTGCGTCAATTTCTTTTTTAGTAATACGCTTTTCTTTAATAGCTAATTTTATTCTTTCAATAGACTCTCCAATATCACCAGGTAAGCAAAGCATATCATTGCCTGCAAGTATGGCTTGTACATTCGCTTCTCCTCTAGGAAAATAATTACTAATCGCTTTCATGTCTAAAGCATCTGTTACGGTAATACCTTTAAAGCCTAAATCTTTTTTAAGTAAATCATTGATGGCTTTTGAAGATAAAGAAGTCGCATATTTAGGTCGGTTGTCAATAGCAGGCACCGATAAATGCCCTACCATCACCGATTCAATACCTGCATCAATCAAGGCTTTGAAAGGAGCTAACTCCATTTCTGTTAACTGCTCCATAGTTTTGTTAATCATAGGAATGTCAACATGAGAATCAACCGATACATCTCCGTGTCCTGGAAAATGTTTAGCGGTGGCCATTACGCCATTGTCTTGCATGCCTTTCATATAGGCAATCCCATGTTGAATGACTCTTTGTTTATTTTGACCAAAACTTCTTTCGTTAATAACAGGATTGCTTGGATTATTATTAATATCAACATCGGGTGCATAGTTCACTTGTATGCCTAATCTTTTACATTGTGCTGCCACAGCAACGCCCATTTGATATACTAAATTATCAGAGGCAATGGCACCTAAAGAAAGTTGTCTTGGAAACATTTCAACACTGTCTAAACGCATACCCACGCCCCATTCTGCGTCCATGGTAATAAGCAGTGGTGTTTTAGCAATAGATTGATAAAAGTTGGTTTGCATAGCTTCTCTGACAGGGCCTCCTTGAAAAAAACATAAACCACCTACATTGTATTTTTTTATAATTTCTGTTAGGGTATCTAATTTTTTAGCATCCCAATTACTATGTGCTCTAATTATCATTAATTGAGCAATCTTCTCATCTAATGACAATTGTTTAAATTGATGCTTAATCCATTTTTTTTCTGCCTTGCTTTGCGAAAAGACCTGTGTAATAAAAAATAAACAAAGCGTAAGGATGACTACTATTTTTTTCATGTGTAATTTTTTATGCAATTGCTATTTATAGCCATTGGCGGTATTGCAATTTAAGGATAAAAAAAAACTTACCCTAGGTTAGGTAAGTTTTTTATATAAGTTAGGAGAGGTAAATTTAAAGAACTGTTACTCTTTCATCGCAAAAGGCCTTTGCCTTTTGCTCTTATCAGAAAAGGCCTGATAGTTTTACTCTATCATCAGCAAAGGCCTATGCCTTTGCTTCTTCTTCTTCGTCATCCGCCTCAGGCAAGGTAGGTTCTACCTTATGCTTTTGCAGTTGTGCAAACCATTTTATCATTTTCTTCATATCACTTGCATACACTCTTGTAAAGTCCATATTCGGATAAGTCTTTTTAAAGTAGGCTTCTACCGATTTGGGCTCTTTCTCATTAGGTAAGGCTTCCTTAGATTTACCCATGGCAATAAATACTTCTGCTAAAAAGACATTTTCGCGGGTCGTAAATACCTCAATACTCTCTAAATGAGAGAACTGATGCGCTCTTGAGCTAATGAATTGAGTGGCATCATTTTCTAGTGATTTAGCTATCGCGCCATCGCTTTTGCTGGTCAATAATTCAAATAATCCTGGTAGGCCAGAAACGGCGATTAGTTTGCTGTATTCCATAAATTCGGTGTAGTTTTTTTACGGCCGCAAATTACTGAAAAACACCCAATTTTCGTTTTTTAAACTACCTTTGTTTATCAATAAAACGAAAGGGTATGCCAGGTTTTGAAATGTTTGGAGCAGAAGAAAAAAAAGAAGTGAATGAGGTCCTAGAGACCGGTATTCTAATGCGTTATGGTTTTGATGGTCCTCGAAAAGGTATGTGGAAATCAAAAGAGCTAGAACAGGCTATTTGTAGCCGTTTTGGCACTCAATATGCACAATTAACCTCTAGTGGTACTGCAGCTTTAACCACTGCGATGGTTTCCTTAGGAGTTGGCGTAGGTGACGAGGTTATTATGCCCGCCTTTACTTTTGTGGCAAGTTTTGAAGCCATTTTAAGTGTGGGTGCCGTGCCTATTTTAGTAGACATTGATAGCTCACTTACTTTAGACCCAGCAGCAGTTGAAGCGGCTATTACGCCTAAAACAAAATGTATTATGCCCGTACATATGTGCGGATCTATGGCCGATCTAGATGCCTTAAAAGCCATCTGCGATAAACATAATTTAATTTTATTGGAAGATGCTTGTCAAAGTATCGGAGGCACTTATAAAGGAAAACCATTAGGCAGTATTGGACATGCAGGTACTTTTTCATTTGACTTTGTAAAAACAATTACATGCGGTGAAGGAGGTGTGGTGATGACGAATAGCAAAGATGTATATACCAAAGCAGATGCATACACCGATCATGGACACGATCATGCAGGCGTAGATAGAGGAGCAGACTTACATCCTTTTTTAGGATATAATTTTAGAATTAGTGAATTGCACGCTGCAGTGGGCCTTGCACAAATAAGAAAATTAGATCAGTTTTTATTGATCCAAAAAAAGAACAATCAAATTTTAAAATCTTATATAGAGCAAGTGCCTGGTATTGCATTTAGAACAATTCCAGACCCTGCAGGAGATAGTGGTAGTTTTTTAACTTGGTTTTTACCTTCACATGAAGCCACTGAAAAAGTAATAGAGGCCATGAAGCAGGCTAATATATTAGCAGGTAATTTTTATTGGTATGCCAACAACTGGCATTATATTAAAAAGTGGGCACATCTTAAAAATGTGCAAAGTCTTTCTGCCTTAAATGAACCGCAACAAAAAGCACTAGCTGCATTAAGTTCAAAGTCTTTTGAAAAAAGTGATGCCATTATGAGCAGGTGTATTTCCACTGCCATTAGTTTAACATGGACTGAAGCGCAAGTGCATGAAAAAGGAGCTGCATTTTTAAATGTGATAAAAAAAGCAATTTCTTAAAGCAGCGATTATGTCATTAGGCCAATCCTTGCAGCAAAGACAATTACAAAGATTGTCGCCACAGCAAATACAACTGATGAAGTTGTTGCAAATTCCTACTGCCCAAATTGAACAAAGAGTCAAAGAAGAGTTGGAAGAAAACCCAGCCCTAGAAATGAATGCCGATTTATTAGAGGGAGATATGGAAAAGTCGGTAGAAGAAATGCCGGATGATTTATTGCAAGGTAGTTTGGAAGAAGAAGAGGCGATTCCAGTGGATGAATTTGAAATGAGTAATGAAGAATTAAGTGATTATAGTTTTGATGATGAAGGAGATGTGGCTGATTATAAAACCAAGGACGATTATTACCCAGAGCTAGACAATGACAAAGTTATTCCCATTAGAGCAGAACAAAGTTTACATGAATTATTAATGGACCAACTGAGCATGTTGGATTTGGCCGATCATGAATATAAAATTGCAGAACAAATTGTAGGTAGTTTAGATGATGACGGTTATTTAAGAAGAGCCTTGCAATCTATTGCAGATGATTTAGCCTTCAAACAAAGCATGTGGGTAGAAGAAAAAGAAATTGAAGCCTTATTATTAAAAGTGCAGCAGTTTGATCCGCCGGGTATTGGTGCTAGAAACTTACAAGAATGTTTACTCATTCAGTTGAAAAGAAAACAATCGGAACAAGGTTCTTCATTTTTAGAAGGTTCAATATCAGCACAAGAGGCAGCTTCTAATGAAATAAGAAAGTTGGCCACTACTGTAATTGAAAAACATTTTGAAGAATTTACGCGCAAGCACTATGATAAAATACAGAAGAGTTTGCACTTAGAGGAGGCACAAATGAAAGAGGTGCTTCATCAAATTATTTCTCTTAATCCAAAGCCTGGGGCTGAGACGGGGCATATGAGTGAGGCCGATAAATATATTATTCCAGACTTTACTGTGCTTATTAATAATGGACACTTAGAATTAACCTTGAATAGCCGCAATGCGCCACCCTTGGTTATTAGTGATGACTATAAATTAATGTTAAAAGAATACGAACGCGGTAATAAGCAAGATAAATCGCAGAAGGAAGCTGTATTTTTTATCAAACAAAAAATTGATTCAGCTAAATGGTTTATTGAAATGATTCAACAAAGGCAACAAACCTTGTTGCATACCATGAAGTCCATTTTATTGCATCAAGAAGCATTCTTTATGACGGGCGATACCACTAAGTTAAAGCCCATGATTTTAAAAGATATTGCAGAAAAAACTTCTTTAGACGTCTCTACAGTAAGTAGGGTAGCTAATAGCAAGTATGTACAAACGGAGTTTGGCACTTTCTTATTGAAATATTTTTTCAGTGAATCATTAACCACGGATTCTGGAGAGGAAGTAAGTACTAAGGAGGTCAAAGCTATCTTAGAAGAGCTCTTGGAGTCTGAAGACAAGCATAAGCCTTTTAGTGATGACGAGTTAACAGAGCAGTTGCAAGAAAAAGGCTATAATATTGCTAGAAGAACTGTTGCTAAATATAGAGAACAATTAAATGTACCCGTTGCTCGATTGCGTAAAGAATTGTAGCAAAAAAAACAGACTAATGGAAAATCAACCACCGAAGTTCTTAAAAATATTGGCTCATTTAGTGTCTTATGTATTACACCCTTTATTTATCCCTACTTATTTCTTTCTTTATTTAATGCAAGTAGTGCCTTTTGAATTTACTAGCATTACCGACTGGCAATTGAAATTAAAATTATTTAGTGTTTTTTGGTTGACGGCTTTTTTCCCAGCCTTTGCGGTTTTTTTATTATGGAGATTAAAATTTAGTGATAGTATTTTTTTAAAAACACAGAAAGATAGAATTATCCCATATGTGATTGTAATGTTTTTTTATTGGTGGATGTATTATTTAAGTAGAAATTTTACAGACCAACCCTTGGCTTTAAAATATTTTTACTTTGGTATTTTTATTGCTAGCGCCATTGGACTTACGGCAAATCATTTTATAAAAGTGAGTTTGCATACAATGGGGGTAAGTGGTTTATTAACGGCGGTCGTACTCGTAAGTTTTACTTATCCTATAAATAATTTACCTTGGGTGGTGGCATCTGTTGCAATAGCTGCCATCGTATGGAGTGCCAGAATGATAGTATCTGATCACACGAATAAAGAGCTAGTAGTGGGTTTTGTCATTGGACTTAGCACGCAATTAGCAGCGTTTCTATGGGTGAACTAATTTTAAATTATAGACTATGACTTGGCTTCAATTAGGAAAAAACATTGTAAAATATAAAATAGCAGCTTTAGCTTTTTTAGCATTGAGCACCCTGTTCATGGGCTATTTTGCGATACAAGTTAAGCTTAGCTATGAGTTTACCAAGGCCATTCCTGAAGACAATCCCAAATTTGTTATTTATAAAGAATTTGTAAAAAAGTTTGGAGTGGATGGTACTACCATGGTAGTGGGATTTCAGACCGATTCATTTTTTACAACCACTGTATTTAATCAAGTAGCCGATTTACAAAAAGACATAAAAACTATTCCGGGCGTCACAGAGGTAGTAAGTGTGCCCAGCGCTTATACAATTATTAAAGACAGTGCATCTAGTAAATTCATTCCACATAAAGTTTTTAATGCCCCCTATGGTTCTGACAGCGCTCTAGCTGCGGATAAAGCAATTTTAGAGAGCCTGCCTTTTTATAAAAATTTAATGTACAACCCAAGTAGTCATGCTTATATAATGGCTATTAGTTTTATACCTGACTCTATTCATAGTGGAGCGCGTTCGGGAATAATTAAAAACTTACAATCTAAACTAGATGCTTTTGTAGCAAAATCAAATTTAAAAGTACATATTAGTGGCTTGCCTTATATTAGAACCATAATTGCAGATAGAATTAAAAAAGAAATGCTATGGTTTTTAATAGGCTCCCTTTTATTATCTGCCATAACTTTATTTTTATTTTTTAGATCTATTTCTGCCACCTTACTTAGCTTGTCTGTGGTAGTAATGGGCGTTATATGGAGTTTTGGAACCATGGTTTTATTAGGACAGAAAATTACTTTACTCACTGCACTGATACCTCCTTTGATTGTGGTGATAGGTATTCCTAATTGTATTTATTTTTTAAATAAATACCACACTTCTTATAAGGAATCAAAAAACAAACAAGAGGCCATTGAACAAATGGTAGGTAGAATGGGCATTGTTACTTTGTTTTGTAATATTACCGCAGCCATTGGTTTTTTTGTTTTTGCGCTTACCAAGAGTCCTTTATTAAAAGAATTTGGTTGGGTATCGGGATTAAATATTATGGCCTTGTTTTTAATTAGTCTTTTATTTATACCTCCTGTACTAACTTTTTTACCTCCGCCTACTACAAAACATGTAAAATATTTAGAAAATAAATTTTTAGAAAGGATATTGATTAAAATTGAAAGGTGGACATTTCAGCATACTAAATGGGTCTTTGCTATTACTAGTATTTTGGTGGTAGTTTCAATCATGGGCTTGATGCGTATTAAGAAGGAAGCCTTTATTGTAGATGACCTGCCTAAAAAAGATAAATTATACACCGATTTAAAATGGTTTGAAAAAGAAGCGGGTGGGGTAATGCCTTTGGAAATTGTGATTGATACTAAGAAGAAAAATGGTTTAGTTCGGTCCATTAAACCATTAGAAGCAATAGATGAATTGCACCAGTATTTAGTAGCGCAACCAGAGTTGGGAAAACCATTGGGTTTACTAGAGGGTATTAAGTTTGCCAAACAAGCATTTTATGATGGCGACTCAAACGCCTATACGGTGCCTACTGGAACAGAAATGGCATTCATGGCACCTTATTTAAAAACAGATTCTCAAAAAACGACGAATAGCACTGGTGCGAGTCCCACACAGTTATTATCGAAATTTATTGACTCCGCTAAAAGAGAAACAAGAGTGAGTGTGAATATGAAAGATATTGGTAGCGCCGAGCTTCCATTGTTTTTACA